>Ga0180434_10007562_pt1 | contig 12211 bp, 7 predicted proteins | sample SS_ome_7_FD_132453 | JGI IMG/M metagenome (GOLD analysis project Ga0180434, IMG submission 132453) | Hypersaline lake sediment archaeal communities from the Salton Sea, California, USA - SS_1_D_2 metaG | ecosystem: Environmental > Aquatic > Non-marine Saline and Alkaline > Hypersaline > Sediment... | reverse complement strand
TATCATCTGTTGTTCCTGAAAAATCTGCCCCACCTGATAATTTAATATCTGTATTAGACTGAATTGTGGTTGTGTTATGTCTGAAAACTATGGTGAGTTCTTGACCTATATATCCATTTGTTATGTTCACAATTGTTAGAGCAGTTGAATCTGAGGACTCTGTGAGAAACATTGTCGCATATTGAGCACTTGGGGCCTCTTCATTAGAACTGATTTCTTTTACCTTTGGACCCAACATCGTCCAATCAGAATCATTTCTTCCCCTAAATGCCCCATTGTTATATTCTATTGTTCCAGAAACCGTTCCTGATGCAGATCCAATTTCAATTGCACCATCAATTTTCAATTCCTCTGTTCCTACAGTTCCATTATTTATTACAGTTTTTCCTTTTAGGACGTTTGAGGCATTTGAATCATTTTGATAAATTCCAAATGCATTTGTCACATTGGTCATGGCCTGAATCATAAGACCATATCCATTTGTGATAACGCTTCCAGATCCAGCAGATCCGACTTGGATATTCATACCATATGCGTTATTTAATGTAGAATTTATTGGTGATACGTTATATGAATTTGGAATCATTCCAGCCGACACATTTATTCCAACGGCATTGGTCAGAAGTGCTGAAGTACTGTCTCCAAATAATCCTGCATGCACATAATTACCATAAACGACACCATTTTGTCCAGTATTATCCCCTCGAATATAGGCTTTTGAAATAGATCCATATAAACCCCCCACACCAGCACCCACTGCGGATATATTACATTGATTTCGAGTATATGTTCCGTTTATTTGTGAAGTCGCAAGCATAGAGGTAACATCATTCTCCACATGGAAAAAAGCGGCAGAATCATAAACTGTCGATGCACCAAGATTAGTTCCTGATAATTTTGCATATAATTTCGAATCATATCCACTCACTAAATGATGAGCTGGATGAGGGTTGGGAATAGAAGTAGATCCAATTAGGAAATTCTCGTTTGTAAATCTAGCAACTTCTGAATCATTTTGTTCAAAAATCAGAGGTGAATGTGATGAAAATGCATCAGCGTAAACTTTCCCATCTTCAGCCAAAATATTTCCAACAACATGTAAATTGGCTGTTGAGTCGGGAGCCGTTCCTACACCCACATTACCCTCGAAAGTGATATCCCCATTTTTTACAACGAGGCCACCACTCCCTGTTTCTTGGGTGTCAATGATGAGATCAGATCCATCATAATAGATCGATGCGTCATCAGAAGCACCCAAGAAGATTTTAGCAGAATCACCTTGAAAAATGATATGTGACATTTAATTATATCTCCGTCCTTTAGATGATATGATAATTCGAGCCGTCAGATTGGATGGTGATTGATTCGTAGAGACTTGTGAATGTATAATCTGAAGCCTCATCGATTGTTCCACCCGCTGTGGAAACTTTTGCTGTATTATCGATATTTACAGCCTTAAGAACATAAACTTGTCCTTTATTATCAGCCGTAGATGGATCAGGAACCGTTGCGGTCACATTTCCACCAGAAGCATTTAGGATAATTGTGTAATCTTCCTCAAGAACAGTGTAATCAGTTGTGATTGTCTTCAGTTCGAATCTGACACCACCACCGACTTCTAGATTTCCTGTGGATTTGATGTTCCCACTCACATAGAGTTGTGAAGTTGAATCTGGAGCTGCCCCAATTCCGATGCTTCCAGAATCATAATGAATATCACCATTTCCAACCTCGGCCCAATCAATATGTTTAGATGTGTCTTCGATATGTGTATCAATCTGTGCATGAGTATTTGATCCAGCATGAGCTGCAATATCAGTAGCAATCCTTGTAACAACTGCGGCTTCTGTAGGAACAGCGTCATCAGAATTATCAGCCATTGTTCCATCAGTTGAAAATTCATTAATTCCGTTAGACCCACCACCACCATGAAGAATCAATTTCTGATCCTGATCAATGGTTATCGCTTTGGTATTTGTAACTGAATCATTTGGTGTCGTGTAAAATATTAATTTTGTGGCAGAAGAAGTTGAATCTATCCAGTCTTCGGTAGCTTTTGCGTATATCTGAGCTGCATTGACAGGGGTTGTTCCATTGTGGCCGGCAAAATTTACAGTTCCGATTGTATCACCTGATTCAACACCAGAGGGAGATCCAATGTTTCCTCTTCCTCTACCAAGTGAAATGCTTCCACCACCCCAAGAATTGTTATTATATCCAAATATAAGCCCACTACCCGGTGCACCATCGATAACAACTTGTAAAGCGGCTGCTGGAGTTTGATCTCCATTATTGCACAATCTTAAACCATTTGCGTCTAGAGTTACATAATTCGTGCCATTAATATTCATACCGATACTTCCAGAACCTGTATCGGTAACAGTCACATCACTATCACCCTGCCAAATCTGATTTAACACATGAAGAGAAGTACTGTCAATATGTGCATCTAGCTCATCGTGTGAATAAGTTCCAATGTTTTGAATAGCCGTGTGATCGATATTACCTTCGGTAAAATGTTTCGTTGCATCCCCAATATGTGTGTCAATTTGAGTATGTGTGTTTGATCCAACATTCATGATGGCATTATGATCAATCTCTGATTCGAGATAATGTGTAGATGTTGAATCATGAGAATAAATTTCGCTATTTACATAATTCTCCGATGCAATCGCATGAAGAGCACCCTCTAGACCCATTTTCAGATTATCATCTGTCTCATCAAAGATTAATAGATAATCTGTGGATGATCCTCTATCAACTCGAAGACCCGCAGTTCCTTCTGTGACTCCTGCTCCGACTTCACCATAATTCAGAACCATCACATTATCTTCAATCTGAACCGTTTCTGTTAGGGTAGTGAAACTTGTACCATCAACGACAAGATCACCTTGAATTGTTACGTTACCTGGGAAATTAGCCGCACTTGTTCCGGCATCCCATGTAATTCCAGTCCCACCCCAAGATCCATTATTGTTATATGGAATCTGAGTATTTGCCCCACCAATTGCCAAGTGGACAGAGTCATTTCCAATATGTGTATCAATATCAGAGTGAGAGTTTGTACCGATGTTCTGAATTGCGGTATGATCGATCTCAGCCTCAGTAAAGTGTATTGTTAAATCTGCGATATGTGACCCAGCAGAAACTCCTGACGTTCCCATCTCTATCCAACTCGTTCCATCATATCCGGTGAACGATCCAGAAGAATATTGAATCGATCCTTCGACCAACCCTAGAGCTGATCCAATTGTAATAGCTCCATCAACTGCAAATTTTTCAGATGCGGTGACACCAACACCTATTTTCCCACTGGCATATGTAATATCACCACCACCTTCTTCAGTCCAATCAATATGTTTGCTCGTATCAGCGATATGTGTATCAATCTGAGTATGTGTGTTTGATCCAACATTCATGATGGCATTATGATCGATTTCTGATTCAAGATAATGAGTTGAAGTCGAATCGTGTGAAGCAATTTCACTATTCACATAATCTTCGGTTGAAACTGCATGAAGAGCATCTTCAAGACCAATCTGGACTTTATCAATTGATTCATTAAATATCATCAGATAATCTGTAGAGGATCCTCTGTCTATTCTTATTCCAGCGGTTCCGGCAGTCACTCCTGCTCCAGCTTCCCCGTAATTCAAGAGCATCACATTATCTTCAACCTGTACGGTTTCGGTAATAGATGTTAATGTAGTTCCATCAATTAAGAGATTTCCAGAAATAGTTAAATCATTTTCAATTGTGACATTTCCACCCTTAAATGTGAACCCACCAGATCCAACCTCCTGACTATCAAGAATGAAATCACTTCCATCATAATACAAAGATGCATCATTTGAACCACCCAAATAAATCTTGGAGTTATCACCCCGATAAATAACATATGACATTTTAATTTTCCTCGATTAGTTTTAAATTATATAATAGTTGATTCCATTTGACTGAACCATTAAAGATACATTAATTGACGTAAATATATATGATGCTTCCCCATCAATTGTTCCACCGTTTGTATCGATATCGACCTGATTATCAATATTTATCGCTTTAATTATATAAATATGTCCTTCATTTGTGGTTGCATCCGGAAGTGTGGCAGTTACCGTTTGACTTGTTCCATTCGCAAGAATTGTATAATCTTCAGTACTCACATTATAATCAGATGTAATTGTTCTGATGGGTTTTATCAGACCCAGACTTGTTGAATCGCTTCCTCCGTGAATCGATGTATTCGCAATATGTGCATCGATATCCGAATGGGTATTTGTTCCTCGATTCTGAATTAGGGTATGATCAATATCCTCTGATCTGACAATAACTGGGGATGTTCCATCTGAAGTTAAATTTCCAGAGATTGAAACACTCCCATTCATAACGATCTGACCATTATCAGACCGGAAAATTTCAACTCCATTTTCTCGAAGAACTAGAGGAGAGTTTGAATCATATGCGTTCGCATAAACAACCCCATCAGTTTTGAGATCTCCGTTCACATGAAGAATGGCTGTTGAATCTGGAGCGATTCCAATTCCAACATTTCCAGAATCATAATGAATATCACCATTTCCAACTTCAGTCCAATCGATATGAATGCTTGAGTCATTTGTATGAGCATATACTGCTGCTCCGGTCGGGACCACATCATCTGAATCTGTGATAGATGTGACAAAATCATTAATTCCGGTTGTCTCTCCATTCAGATAAAGTTTTCCATCTCCACCGATATACATTCTTCTTCCGAAAGTGGTCGCTCCGGTAAGAATTGTGAAAAATTCCATTGTGGAACCGCGTCCAGTAGCTTCATTTGGTGCTTCTGTAGCGGTTGCCGTGATATAAGATAAATCTTTCATATTTCCTTGGACTGTATATCCACCAAATGTATAATACCCAAGTTTATCATTTGTAGCGGTTTGAGAAGGACTATCTTCTGTTCCTCTGGCATGATTAACTCTATATTGACCACCAAAGTTCTGATTGGTTCCATAATATTCTGCTTCTACAAGAACGCTATACGCATCATTAACAAACCTGACTTGTCTTTCACCAGTACTTCCAGATTTGAAAAGTCGTAAATTATTATCGGAATCAAATGAGAAATTAGAAGATGCACCTAAATTCCCACCATCATTAAATTGAACTTCACGATCTGATCCAGCAACCTCTATCTGTTGGACTCCTGTTGAATCTAGATATACCCATTCAGTTCCGTTATATCCTCTAAAGTTTGTACCATCAAATTCGATGATTCCTGGATCCTCAATACCAGATGATCCAATTTCAACAGATCCGGTAATTGTAGCACTTCCTATTACATATAATTGTGATGTGGAATCTGAAACTGAATTTGGGCCAATAACTGTTTGGGCTTGTAAAAGATTGGGTGCTGATCCTGCCTGATAAATACTCAACCTAGAATTGGGAGCCGTCAGAGGACCAACAGGAGATTCTACCCATAAGCCCATTAGACCAGAAATACCCTGTCCCCCAGAAACATCAACTTCAACTTTATGTCCAACCCCATAGATAACATTTGCACCATCAACAGCTTGAACTTTCGAATGTCCTCCGATAGCCAAATATTGTGTTCCAGGACCAGAGATATCTGTTTCAAATTTTCCACCTGTTGATATAAGTTTCACTATTCCAGATTCAATATAATCTGATACGTAGAGATTTCCACCTATAAGATCAGATGAATTATTTGTAATTGTTGAAGTTGTGTCTAATCCAATTAGACATCCATTTTCTGTCCCAAGATCATCTTCTGAATATTGAACTCGTAATTTGGCCGGAACCGATCCATCAGATGTTGCTCCAATAAGAAACCTATTATTTTCAATTCTCGCAACTTCATACCCATCCTCTTCGAGAATTAGAGGAGAATTTCCAGAAAATGCGTCTGCATAAACTGTTCCACCATCGGCCTTAATATTACCAAGTACATGAAGATTAGCGGTTGAATCAGGAGATATTGAGGAGAAATCTCCAATTCCAACATTTCCATTATGATCTATAATCATCCTCACAGGGGGAAATGCTGGGGCAGTTCCATTTTCTGTTGTTCCAAAAACTATTTTAGAACCATGACTTCCGACTGCCATATTTTCGGTACAAAATGTTTGAATATATGATGGGATCGAATAAGCTACTCCATCATATATCATTGATGCGATCAATGACACTGAATTTCCGCTTGTTAGAGCTGAAGGAGCTGCCAATGTACCTTTACTTCTTCCCAATATTAATGTGGTATGATCATAATTTCCAGAAGATGCACCTACCGAACTTATGATAACCTGATCATCATCTTTAATATCAACTTTAGCTTGCGGATCATCTTCACCAATTCCTATATATCCAGCAGAATCAATTGTCATTCTCTCTATTAAAGTTCCAGAAACAGAATCGGCTGTCCAAAATCTTAAAGCTCCTGTATTCTGTGAACCCCAACTCGATTCTGATGTAGAAGTGATTGCTGCTCCATCGGCTGGACTGGCTTCAGTTGCTCCGTGTGTTCCAACAAATTTAATTCTACCCAATTCGTCACTAGTGGAAATCGACCCATCTATTCTTTTCAATGTCAAAATTACAGATTTATTTGTATCACCGATATCGACTAATGATGATAGATCGAGAGTTCCCATTCCAATATTACCAGAATTATAACCTATATCACCTCCACCAAGTGAAGACCAAATAGTGGACCCACCCCCACCTCCACCAGAAATAAATGAAACCCAACCAGTTCCATCCCAACCTTGATAATCATATCCAGTGGATCTCATCATTCCTGGTCTTACTCTGGCTGTAAATCCCATTCTCAGACCACCCGATGTTTCAACACTATCGTCGTCAATAACAACCATTTCCGTACCACCGGTTGTCATTCTTATTTTATTTTCATTCGATAAAGCCTCAACATCGATCGATGTATCACCATCTTGATCCTCTAGATTTGATAAATATCCAATTCCATTTCCTAATTCATAAAGAACTGCATAATCTTCTATACTCGCTGTTCCTGTGAAATCTGCTCTTACTCTGAGATCAGTACAATTGGTTCTTTCAATCTGAGAGGATGAAACAGTGGTTGATGCGGATGATTCCGATCCTTCAATTGTTTCACCGTTTGTATATACACTTCCACCAGAAAGTTCCCCAAGAAGGAGATATGTTGGATATACCGCTTTAATTACACTTGTAACACCAGAACTCTGTCCTGTTAAAAGTTCCCCAACAGAAAATCCCGTATCGGCTGTAATCGGAAGTTGAATTGTACTAAATCTATGAACAACATTTAAATCGGTAGGTTCCCAATGAATTGTTGATGTTCCATCATTTGTCACGTACCAATCCACATTTGCATCAACATCAATATCAGCCGTAATTTGACATGCTCCAATAGATGTTCCGGAATATCCTACATCGGTAAGATTTGTGGAGTAGAATTTTTGACCAACAGTTCCATCCATCTCTCGATTAACGACATCGATATTAGAGGTTGTATTTGATGTGTCAACGTAATCAAGATTTCCAAATGTATCATATGTTATTCTCAAGAAAATTGAGGCTTGAAGAAGATCCTGATATTTATCATATTTTGTTTCAAAACCACTCGTGTCATCAGAACCACCCTCGCTCCACGGAACGAACCACATAGATACCTTTCCACCAGATGAAGCAGAAATGGCTCGACCTAGATATTGGGAATAAGATGCTGGAGCTAGATTTGTGATTTTTCCTGCTTCTGATGCAGAAAGATACAATCTATGACCAATCTCAATATTTATACCAGTTTCAACAAGAACGTCATCAACTTTTCCTGCCAATCTTACCTGGCCTGTTCCATTACTCGCTGATCCAGACTCTAAAACAATACAATCTCCGAGGGTCATATTCGATGTTGCAATAGCGGGCTGAACCTCTGACGTTGAATCCAGATATCCCACCATTCCAGCCGAACAAGATGTTGTATTTGCTCTGTCTCGAATAGCTTGGAACTCTTCCCATCGACCATGCATTCCCCAAAATAGAGCTCCTGTATCTCTTACATATACGATTTTACCTTCATGGAGATTTTGATCAAATGTGGGAAGTGTATTTTCTGCGCCAGCAAATAGGGGAGAATAAATTCTTGTATTATCTGTATTTTCTGGGTCATAATCGTGAACTGATTCTATCGTATAATTTGGTCCAACTCCAGTTAATTTGACTGCTTTTAAGAATAAATGTCGGGATGTATAGTGGGTTAATCTTTTACTTGGAGGAATGATCTTCAAGGATGCCTGTGGAGGATTTTGAGCCTTGACATATTCATAATCCAAGACCACATAATAATATCCGGCCTCATTGAAAAACCCACCAACAGTATCGACGTAAAAGTCTGCATCTGTAAAATCCACGGTATGGTTGGAAGTGAATTCGATGAGCGTGTCATCTTTGAAACATTGCCCTGTGGAAACAATAACTGCACATGTTGCGGTAGTATCAATGGTGGCCTCAATCGCATGTGTACTAAACAAACAATCCGTATCATTGGAAATCATACGTGTGAGTCTGTTTACAACATTGGAATTATATGAGGCATATGGATCGACGGTTCGTGTTTGGGAAGGATAAATATTAGCCATCCTATCTTTATCTCCTTACTTTTAAACGGTATATTCTAAACCACTATCATATATGAAATGACCCACTTAATTTCTTTTTTGTTCTAAAAAGAAAAAGAGGTCAGTCTTTTTTTTTCTTTATTTAAAGGAGTGATGAATCTATATATATTAATAAATGATGGGATTTTCGGAGATTTTGGATGACAAAAAAATGGTGGGGTGATGAGATTATCATCACCCCGGTAACTGAAAAAAGTAACTGAGAAAACAACTCTGGGGTATTTATCTTTTGTTCTGAATACCGAGTGAATTGAGTTTCTCTAGAACTTTTTCATAAGTTGGGCTAAGACCATCAAGTCTGATGACTTTCCAACCATCTTCTTCGAGTTTCTGATCTCTGGCTGGATCTAGAGGATCAACATTATGCCAATAGGTCTTAGGAAATTCAAAATCAATTTTCCGAACGGGATCAGCCATGTCCGTGATAAAAGAAAATTCCTGAACTCCGTTCGGGAGATTTCTGAAAATTATATAGTTCAATTTAAGATTGGGAAAATCATCACAGAGTTTCTGATAGAGCTTGAATTTATTAGATGGAATATCACCTATCTTTTTATCAAGTTTAAACAGAATATCTGTTTCCATGTTCATATCAATTGGTTCGACTTCTGGTTGTACTTCCTTATCGAATTGAAATGCACCAGGAAGAGCATCAATTTCATCAACAATAGGATCATTATCACCAATTGATTCATCTAGATCATCCTGAATAGAAACTGGAGGAGTAGAATTGTCAACTTTGTCTTGAAATACAGACACACGATCTTTTCTATTTCGTTGTGCCGCTTTGTATTGATCTCCGGAAACAGGAGCTTCAGGGAACATTATTTTGTATTGGGCAACAGTGATGTCTCTGCATTTCTTTGTGTGCTTTGCGGTCAGGACTTTCAATTCTTTTCCACAGAGCTGACAAATGATGAGGCCGTTGTCTGTTGTGAGGGGATAGTCGTAGGGAGAGATTGGTTGGGATTGTTCATCATTCATGGACTTTTCCTTTCGTATTCATGTTATTTTTCTAATTTGTTCTAAAAGAAAGGATGGAAGAATGGGTAAAATCAAGTTGGTCATAATCAGCTTCAAGGTCAATCCATTCGAGATGATCCCGGCAGGAAAGCTGAATCAGACGATGGATGCGATCATCGAAACGCTTCCAGTCAAAATACCATTAACAGCTGGGGATCGGGGGGCCGTCATTAAGAGGGCATCGGAAAACTTCTTCAAGTTGATGTCAGTGGGTGCTCCAATTTGGAAACCTTCTGATCGGTATATGAATGCCGATATGCCGTTCATCCTCATCGACACGTTCTTCGAGGAACAGTTGATGGTGAAGAAAACACTTGAATGGGAGAAAGCGTATGATATCATTATAGCTGTTTAGGAAGTCTCCTCAGAACAAAGAGGAGATGTGAATCTTGATGACCTGTAACTCAGTCTGGTTAGAGTATCTCCCTTTTAAGGAGAGAGTCGGGGGTTCAAATCCCCCCAGGTCAACCACTACGTCTCTTCCGAGGTCATAATTTTTTTCAAATAGGAATAAACTCCAAAAAGGAGATCCTATTTATGAAATGCGATTATGGCTACGGAAGAGACTCTATCCACCAATTCAAAAACGGAAAATGGTGTTGTTCACAATATTATACATCGTTCCCAAAAATGCGGATTAACGTTCCCGAAAGTTGGTCTAAAAGGTTATTATCGCAATCAAAATCAGATTGGTACCCAAGAGGGTTAAAATTAGTGGGGTTTTTCTTGCATTCCCCCCCACCTCCTTGTCCCCCCCTTGGGTACCATTTTTTTCCTGTTATATCCAGATTGGTGTTCGGGAGGATTAAAAGTATATGGGGGGTTCTTTCCAGGTTCTTTCTCACCTTTTATTATCCTCTCGAACATCACTTTTTTATTAATTTATTAAGGAGGGAGGAAATAGGAAGATGCGATTCATAAAAAGATTTCTGATTAACTTGACTTGGCCAATTGGGCACTTTGTCTTGTTGAAAAATGATTGGGTTGTATGTACTGTATTGAAAAGGAGAAGATGGTGGTCAATTCCCCTATATGAAAAAGGATTTGTTCTTTCATATGATGAGGCCATCATAGATCGGAAATACGATTATCGATGTCATGGAAAGGAGAAGGAAGAATGAGTTTGTACGAAATGAAGGCAGAAAAAGAAGAATTGAAAAAGTACGTTGAACTTGAAGGGTCGGAGATCGGAGAACTTTCCAATTGTCTTTTGTATACAGCCTGTTATCCAGATTATATGAGCGATGAATTTGCAGTCGCTCTGGAACAAGAAATTCGGGAGCAGCTTCAAATGTTTCGGGATAAGACTCAAATAGTGAAAAGAGAGGTGACTAAAACATATACGATTACCGAACTTGTTTGGAACGATGATCTCTAAATTTAAAAGAGGGGAAATGAACGACATAATGAGAAAGGACCTAAGAGGGCATCAGAAATTTTAAGCTCCGTGTTTGTTGGTAATTAATTTATTTAAGCCCGGGTAGGCCAACGGCAGAGTCAGCGGTTTCAAAAGCCGTGTGTTGTGGGTTCAAATCCCACCCCGGGTACCATTATGGGGGGATAGACGAACTGGTCTAGTCATCGCACTTAAAATGCGAGCCTTTGTGCGTCCGGGTTCGAGTCCCGGTCCCCCTACCAAATTCTAATCAATGATCATATATGTTCCAAGAAGAAAGGAGGTTGAATATGATTCAAAAACTGCGGGAAATGTTCAATTTGAACGTTTCGATGAGGAGGGAGTTTGGTCATGTTGTGGAACCCATAAAACTCCCTCCAATCAAAAAAAAAGGAACAATGAACTATAAGTGTGAAGTTGAAGAAATCGGATATCACACATTAATAAATGTATTTGGAGATTTTGTATATGAAAATTCCAAGTACAAATGGAGATTTGTAATTAATGGAATAGCTGGAAAAATTACTTCGAAAAAAATGGAGAGAGATGATGTCTCCATCCTGTTGAATAAGAACTGGGTGATGAATCTCTGGCCAGACAAATATAAAGAGGGAGAGATAAACTGTCAGCGAATTCTTGATCATCTCCGAATAATTGAATCTTCGACAGATATAGGTGCGTAGCTCAAGGGAGGTCTGACCAATTCCGTAACTAGAAATAAAAAGGTGGGGGAATAATAATGGGCATAGTGGTTATCTCTGTCCAGCAGTATATAGGATTATCACAAGATTTTCCAATAAGGACTGAATTTTCTATTCTTGGGATATCCTATCACACACTGGTAAATGAATTTGGGGAAGGGGTCCATTGGCATTGGAATGTATTGGGCCCAACAACGCATTGGTTTCTCCGATTGGATCGTCGAGGCCCATATGCGAAAAATCCCCTTAATGTGATTAAAATATCCAGCAACATTCAAAGGGGGTCTTCTCTCCTTTTGATGAAGTCGTGGAAGTGTGAAGTTAAGGGAAAGGATAATCGATCAATCCGTAAGGGATATGGGAAATTCATGAGATATCTCAAGGCTTTAGAGAAGAGAAGAGCGGTA
>Ga0180434_10007561_pt1 | contig 12212 bp, 8 predicted proteins | sample SS_ome_7_FD_132453 | JGI IMG/M metagenome (GOLD analysis project Ga0180434, IMG submission 132453) | Hypersaline lake sediment archaeal communities from the Salton Sea, California, USA - SS_1_D_2 metaG | ecosystem: Environmental > Aquatic > Non-marine Saline and Alkaline > Hypersaline > Sediment... | reverse complement strand
GGTGTCGGGGCATTCCTTATGGAAGGCGTGAGACCGCGTAGCTGGTGGGAGGCCAAACGCGCTGCAAGGTCGACCCGAATCGCGGCGGTGGTTTGGACTGCCCTGCTTGGGCTGTTGATAATCCTGCTTGTCGTAAGGTAAAGCCGGCTCAGGAACCGGAGGTCACACCGGCTGAGCCTCTTGACCTCAGGCGCTTGCCGAGCTTGAGGATCTCGAAGACCGCTAAGTAAACACCGGCTGCCCCGATGACGAAAAGCCAATCTCTAACGGTGATCGGACCGAAGGCCAGGAAAGTGCCTATGCCGGGTCCATAGATGGCAAAGCAGACCAGACCGATCGATATCACAATTGATATGAGTAGGATCCTGTTATCGAAAAAGTTGCGGCTGAAGATTGAGGTGCGAACCGATCTCCTCTGGAGGATATTGACGAATTGGCAGAAAACTATGGTGGCGTAGCTGATGGCAGCTGCCTTGAAGTAATCCATGGTTGCCGTACTATCCAGGGTCAGGGTAATTCCCTCTCTCCGCATGAAAAGAACGAAATTCAGGAATGCCAGCCCGCCTATAAGAGTACCCATAAGGCTGATCTCTATGGCGGAGTTTCTGTCCAGTATGTGTTCGTCGGGCCGCCTTGGCCGGCGGGTCATGGTGTCCTTTCCCGGCGGATCGAAGGTCAGCATGGTAAGCGGCAGTATTTCTCCCAGGAGGTCGACTGCAAGAATCTGAGCTGCCAGTATCGGGATGGGATAGTTGTAGAGGGCGGCCGCCAGCAGCCCTAGAAGTACGACAGCCAGCTCTCCGATATTTGTTGTAAGTGAAGCGAAGATCATCTTCTTCAGATTATCGTAGATTGTACGCCCTTCCCTGACGGCGTGGACCAGTGTTGAAAAGTTGTCATCCATCAACACCAGCCTGGAGGCCTCCTTCGCCACATCGGTGCCGCGACGGCCCATGGCGACGCCGATATGTGCACGCTTGAGGGCTGGAGCGTCGTTCACGCCATCGCCGGTCACGGCGACTATCTCGTCCTGGTCCTCCAGGAACTTCACAATTCGCAGCTTGTCCTCGGGATCGACGCGCGAGAAGATTATTGATTGATCGGCCTCGAGCACCCGGCGGAGCTTATCGTCGTCCATGCCTTTGAGTTCTTTTCCCGTTACCACGGGGGGCACCTCTCCGGCCTCCGCAAGGTCAATAGCCCGGCCTATGGCCTGGGCTGTCTCGGGATGGTCCCCGGTGAGGACGAGTACCCGTATATGGGCCTTGTGCGCCTCCTGGATGGCCTCTTTGACGCCTTCCTTGGGAGGATCGATCATGGCCATAAGGCCCAGGAATGTGAGATCCTTTTCAACCTCATCCCGCTCGTAGCTTTCCTTACTGGTACCCACCTTCCGCCTGGCTATGGCCAGCACCCGCATGCCGTTCTTTGAGTATTCCTCGTTGGTTTTTCTGATCTCGTCCTTGGTTTCTTCAGTAAGCGGCACCTCCTTACCGTCCCTGTATATGCACTTGCTCACTGAGAGAACGCTGTCGGTGGCTCCCTTGGTGGTAAGCACGGCCTCATCTCCGAATTGCCTCACCGAGGTCATGCGCTTTATATCCGAGTCGAACGGGAACTCTTGGATCTCCGGGTTTTCCTCGTCTTCCTTGGGCGAACGCGTGCCGAGTTTCGTCGACACCGTAACCAGCGCGGCCTCTGTAGGGTCGCCTATGGGATACCACGAGTGATGGTCCTCATCGGGCTCGTGTATCTCGGCGTTCGAAGCCATTGTGGCCGCGTCCATGATGATCTCTATGTCGGCGATCCCTTTCTCGTCCAATGGCTTGCCGTCCTCACCGAGCACGTCCCCCTCGGGTTCGTAGCCGGTGCCGGTCACTTCGTACTTCCTCCCGTTGAACCATATGGATCGGACGGTCATCTCGTTCTTGGTAACAGTCCCGGTCTTATCCGTGCATATGACGGTTGTGGATCCGAGGGTTTCTACCGATGGGAGATTCTTGACCACGGCCTTTCTGTCGGCGAGCCTGTTGCTCCCGGTGGAAAGCGATACGGTTACCTGGGCCGGCAGGGCTTGGGGCACCATCGCCATGGCTACGCCGAGGGCGTACACAAGGCTCATATATATGGAAAAGTCCTGCACCATTCCAAGGACGAACAGGGCTATGCTTATTGCCACCACCACAACGGTGAGTTGCCCGGCCAGCCTTCGGAGCTCCCGCTGAAGCGGTGTCTTGAGAACACCGGCCTCCTCGGTGAGACCCGCGATCTTTCCGGTCTCGGTATCCATACCTGTGGCAACTACCACACCAATCGCGTTTCCTGTCGCAACGGTTGTGCCGGCATAGGCCATATTGTCCCTGTCGCCGAGACCCGCTTCCTCGGTTACCGGTTCGGTGTGTTTTTCCTGCGCTACGGATTCACCGGTCAGCGCGAAGTCGTTGGTCTTGAGCGTGGCAGCCTCTATCAGCCTGACATCTGCGGGGAGTTTGTCTCCTTCCTCTATCTTGAGGATGTCCCCCGGTACAAGGTTTTCCTGGGAGATCTCCTTAAGTTCGCCGTCTCTTATCACCTTGGCCGGTGACTTTATCAGGGTCTTGAGCTTATCGATTATCTTCCCGGCCCTGTGCTCGTGGATGAATCCGATGACCGCATTGACGAGTACGATCAGGAATATGATGGTACCGTCCCGGTAGCTTCCGATGGTGAAGGATATGATCCCGCCCGCTATGAGGATTATGACCAGCAGCTCCCGGAACTGTGAGAGGAAGAGCAACCAGAGGGGCATCCTGATCTTGGCCCGTAGCTCGTTCTTTCCGTACTTATCCAGCCGCCGCCGGGCCTCGTCTTCGGAGAGGCCGTTCGCGGTTGTACTCAGGCCTTCAAGAACCTGTTCGACCGGCATTTGATAGTAGGGTTTTTCGGGCATGGCCTGCTATTCCTTGATACCCGGGTGAACCGATAATTGCATGGCGATAGTAAATAATAATGTAATAGGGGTCAAGTCTGCGTTTGCCGCAGGCCCCGGGGAATGAGTCACCTATCGGCCTGCTCGTCTTCCGGTAGGGTGAGGCCGGCAGCGCTCTGAGTTCCGGCCTCGGCGGGCTTTCGGTCGCGGTGCTCACGAATAAGCGAGAGGATAATGAGACCTCCGAGAGCTACGGCGATGAAGCTTGTGAAGAACCTCCAGAGTACGGTGTACACCCCTAGTATATCGGGCCTCACATCAAGAGATGAAAGTATCCAGAAGGTACTGAACTCCGCAATGCCACTGGCGCCGGGCGTTGGCCCGAAGTAGGCGATGAAGAACAGTATGAACTGCGAGAGATAAATATTGAGCACGCTGAACTCGACGTTAAGACCGGCGAGCAACACTATGGAGATGGCACTGTTTGCGGACAACGATGCCAAGGTGAGTAGCAGGGCAATAAGGAGGCGCAGCTTCCTGACCCTGAAAAAGACCGCCATGCATTCTCGGTACTGATCCATGCCGCCGAGTACCCGCTTGGTGAAGGCGAGTCTTCTCTCGGTACCCACTACGCGGAGAAGCGTGAGAAGCGTACGGCCAACCAGGTTCTTGACAAGTTTGGTGCGGAAGAGCGACAGCAGAAAAAGCAAGGCCATGAGGCCGAACACGATGACCACGGAAACCAGTATGCCGGTCAGCCTGCCTCCGAACTCCCCTCTGAGATCCGGCCTGGCAATCAGTATGATGATTGTCGATGTCAACAGACAGAAAACAGCCAGAACCGCTCCCATCAGGCAGCCGGTGAAACCCTTGGCGATCGGCACGCCCGCTCTGTTGAGAACGTAGATCTGGACCGGACCGCCTCCGGTTTGAGAAGGAGTTACCGCAGATACGAATATGTTTGCTATGAACGCCTTGAGCGATAACTTGAAATTCACATTGTTTCCGAGGCTGTTGACAAGAATCTTGAACCTCAGGGCGTTGAAGCACCAATGGGAGACCATAAGAAGCGCGGCCAGGAGCGCATACTCCGGCCGTAGACGCATTATCCTGTTCCAGGTACCGGGTTCGGTACCGACGAAAAAGATAACCAGCGCGCTCACAACGCTCAGTGACAGAAATATCGTAAGCCCGGGCTTTATCCTGTAATCGCGATTACCGATTCGCATGGCAATCTCTTGGTATCACGGGCGGATAGCCTGGTCAAGCGCTAAGCACCGGTTCGGGGGGCATTGGGTCCGGCCGCAGGGTTAGGGTTAGTAGGACTGGTCAGGGCTCATACCTGTCCGACAAAGCGGGCGGAAGACCTATGAAGGTAATGTGTGGGGGCCGGCGCCCTAAAGCTCCGGGTCGGCTTCGTCGGGCTCAGCAAGATTAAGGCTCAAGCCCTCCTCCTTATCCCTGCTCCAGCGCCCGGATGTCCTCCAGAGGATGGTACCTTTACGGTCTACAAGAAAGAGATGAATATTCTCCTCGTTTTCAATATTCAGGCGCTGCCTCAGCGGCTCCTTGTCTATGTGGAAGGTGACGGTTCTGGCCCTTGCCCTCTCCGATCTTATGCCGCTTCGCATGCCCTGGTAGATCCACCACCGGGCCACCGCGTTCATCTTCGGCAACACGGGAAACTCGAAGAAGGTGAAATCCGGGTGCGACTTCTCTATCTCCTCGAGTCTGGGTATCCAGGTATCGACGTCGGCCTGCTGCTCCCTGAGGAATGCCAACAGCAGGAGGTTATAAGCCCTGTCGAGACTATCCGGGACCTGGAACTCTTCGCCAGTAAGGGCTTTGCCTTGAACCTCCGGAAAAGCCTGATTGTCATTGGCCGCCATAGGCGCCTCCCCTGTCGAAACAAGCAGCGACACTACCAATAGACCTGCGATTCTTGTCATCGCCTTTCCCCGTTTCCTGTCATGACATCGTTTGTAATCCATTTTGACCACCTTACCCTTAGACTGGCCGGGGCAACCTATGGTTGCGCCGGACGTGCCCGACGGGTGTGCTTCGCTTGCCGTGTGCTCGCTGCTCGGAACTACATTCGTCGTGACGGGGGTCACGACGCTACTAGGAGCGGCTTCGCTCCGGCATCTCTTATTGTAGCGTCGGGTTTCCACAGGCTGACGTTGGCGTGCCTCGCGGGTCCTGATCGCTCCGGACTCCCACCGTCCTCCCGGGCCGGCGCGGCCCTGGGTCGACTCCGGTGGACTATTGGTGGGAACAACCGCTGTTTTTTGGTAGAATAAATGTAGGAGGCTGTTGAAGGAATTTATTGTGACGGCTTGGCAGCGACCGTGGTCTGAGGAGGCGGACAAGATGAGACCCTTGGCCAGGAACACCGCGTTGATCATGACTTTATCCATGTTTACCGTGCTTGTGGTCTGCTTCGCATTTGAGGCGGCCGGCAGTGAAGATATCTTGAGCAAGTATGAAACCGGGGAACGCGAGTTCGAAGAATATGAATCAGGCGGTCTCCTGGTCTTCTACCATCTGAGGATGCTGGATGAGGCGATCGTCGAAAAGGATTACATAGTCTACCAGTTCGACAAAGAAACGGAGAACTTGGTCGGCGTCCGCACGCGGTGGCGGGATGATCTTCCCGAACATCTCCCCGGCGGGTTGCTGTCTCGGCAGCAAGCCGAAGCCTTGGCCGGGGGTGACGTTCTGGGAAGTAGGCTCTACATCATCTCACTCGAGTCCGACGTCTTTCCGCTCGACCCTACACCCGACAACCCCTGTTGGGTTGTCAGGCATATAGCGGAAGGCCGCTTGACCGTGACCGTCATCGATGCGGTGGACGGAGTTGTTCTGGGCAACGGGGTGCCGCCTCCCTATGGCGGTTTCTCACTGAGCGGCCCGTGGGATTTCAGTCCATGCAGCGGTACCTGGACGGAGTGGAGGCAGAACGCCAAGACCTGGTTCGAGACGATGGGATACCCGACAGAATCGATAGCCTGGCCGACGCAAAGCGAGGTGAGGGGCCATATCGAGTCCTGCGAGACCGCTATGTTTTATGAGCTCGCCCACGGTGACCACAACACGTTCGCGAGTGGCTGCATAGGCGGGACAACCGGGGAGATAACAAACGCCAGCGAGATAGAGACCTGGATAGCCGACTATCCCAAGATGCCCTTCGCCTTTATCGGGAGCTGCGGCGGCCTGTGCTGGAAGTTTGACGGCACATTCGCCTATGAATTCAGGAAAGGTGAGCCGGACAGCGCCACCTCGGTGGGCTACTGTGACATGGCGGAGCCCCAGTGCGAAATCTGCTGGAGCCAGTCGATCGACTGGCAAACGGCACTCTTCAATTACATGAATCAGGGATGGACCGTATTCGATGCCTTCAGCCAGGCCAACGCCGACTATCCAGCCTGTGGTGACAACACCTGCATGCGCTTTGCGGGCGACCGGGATTTTGCTGTTGTCCCTGTCGTGCGGCGCGATCCCTGGCCGCCGTCGGTTGAGGTTATACAGCCCGACGGAGGCGAGATCCTGGAATACGGGACCGTTTATGAAATCACCTGGGAGGCGACCGATAGCGGACCCGTCGATTCCGTAGCCATCCTGCTTTCACTGGACGGGGGGATGACCTTCCCGGACACCATAGCATCAGGCGAGCCCGACGATTCGTCTTATATCTGGGACGTACCGGATATAGACTCCGGGACGGCACGGATCAAGGTGGTGGCGACCGACTGCGCAATGAATGAGGGATCCGGTGTCTCGGCATCCGACTTCACCTTGTGGGGAAGCCTATCCGGTGTCGAGCACCATGATGTGGCAGGCGCACCCCAGGGCGTGGTGCTTGAAATATCTGGAGGCAATCCACTTGACCACGGGTCCAGGATTGTGTTCGGTCTGCCCGCCCCGGCCGGTGTGAGATTGGCTGTGTACGACGTAAAAGGAAGGTGTATCAGCAGCCTCGTCTCCGGGCACTTGGCCGAGGGCTACCACGCCGTTCGGTGGCCCGGCTCAGGGCCGGACGGTACGAAGTTCGGCCCGGGCATATATTTCGTGAGACTCGACTCTCAGACCGGTTCCAGAACCGTCAAGGTCGTGGTAGCCGGGTAGCCGGGCCCTCCGGCCTGACCTCAACCGCCGGATAGCCCGCGGAGGCGGCTCTCGACCTGCGACATCAGCTTGGCGGCCGTCTCCTTGTAACGGTCGTCTACGGTGGCTTTGCGGAAGTGTTCCAGGGCCGATGAGAGAAGGCTTACGGCTTCACCGCGGCCGCCCCTCTTCAGGGCCTGCTCGGCGCGGTGGACAAGTACCTGCCCGTAGCGTACATTCCCGTAGGCATAGTAAGGGTTATGGCTGAGAGAGGTCTCCAGCAAATCCCCGGCCCTGTCGTAGTCTTCGTTTTCCATGTAGTGCTGGATCAGAGGACTCCAGTGGCCGTGTTCTCAGGTTGTATCTCTGTAAGTCTTTCGTAGACATCCAGCATCTCACCCTTACGGCCCTGTAGCCGGTAGATCCAGCTGAGGATCTCCAAACTCTGTATGTCCGCCGGATGGTACTTGAGAAATTCCCTGCACTTGGCCTCGGCCTTCTCGTATTGGCCCTCCTCATAGTAGATTCTCTGGAGCAAATACCTGGCCATGTCCAGGTTGGGATTCACATCCAGCGCCGTTTCGAGGAGTCCCCTAGCCAGTTCGTTCCTGTCCTCGTTCTCATAGATCTTGCCAAGCGCGAGATTTGCGGATTGATTTCGCGGGTTGATCTCGAGTGTCTTGCGAAGCTCCCGCCTGGCCGCATCCCGGCTTCCGACTTCGATAAGCGAAAGCCCGAGCATCTCGTGTGCCGATTCATTGGCCGGATCCAGGCTTGAAGCAATAGAGAGCAGCTCTATTGCGGTCTGATGGTTTTCGCGTTCAAATTCGATTGTCCCCAGATAGAGGTACGGCCGTGGATCGTCTTTCCTTATATCCCGGGCCCTTCGCAGATGCGTGGCGGCATCGGAAAAGTCACGTTCGTTTTCGAACGCCGCGCTCTCCATCTCGAAGAGGGCGATCCCCAGATTGAGATTGGCTTCGAAATCGTCAGGTTCATATTCGAGTATTTCCCGGTAGCGGTCGGCCGCCTCACCCAAGCGGCCTTGGTCCATGTAGGATCCGGCGATTTCGAGCCTCTCGGCGTGCGTAACGGTCTCTTCCTCGACTGGGGGCGGCTCCGGTGGGGCCTTGGGCTTGGGGCCGCATCCGGCGGCGGCAAAGACCATAATTGCAATGATAATTCTCTTGAGAGCATTCATGTCCTAAGACCGCTTCTTCTATGCGGTTCCGTGATCGCCCCTTTCACGTCCTATAGGTTCAAGAAAAAACCGGCGTTAGCATCAAGTTAACCAAGCGGGACGACAAAAACAATCGGCAGGCAGGCGCTGTAATGAGGGCTGCCTGTACCGGCCCCGGGTTTAAGCCGTCCCTTCTTCCCTCATATATGTTGGACGCCAACCAGACGGCAGGTGCTGCAGATGGGTGCCGGATCTCACGTGTTGACGTAGGCAGGCGATGGTGGTAGCATATCTGACACTGCCCGGTTTCCCCTGTATGGAGCGTAATGACGCACCAGGGTGAACGGGTGTATGAGGCTTTCACCAGCCCCGTATGTTCGATGGCCGGAGCTCAGGCCTTATCTATGAGAGGAGGTCCTTGAAGATGAAAGCGCTGCTTGTAGTGGCTCTGTGCATGGTGGTGGTTATTGGGCTATCCTGCCAGAAGAAGGTGGTGACCAGGCTCGAGACCGACCAGGTCACGGATATATCCGGGAGGTGGAATGACACCGATTCGAGGATGGTTTCGGAGACGATGGTAACCGATTGCCTGAACCATCCATGGTTGAGCGAGCATCTTCGCGATGCCTCCAAGAACCCGGCGGTCATCGTAGGTATAATCAGGAACAAGAGCAGTGAGCATATCGCCGTCAATACCTTCATCTCCGATATCGAAAGGGCTTTCGTGAACTCCGGACTGGTGGATGTTGTCGCCTCCGCAACCGATCGTGTGGAACTGAGGGACGAGAGAGCGGACCAGGCCCGCTACGCCGACGAGGCTACCGTAAAGGAATTCGGCAGGGAACTGGGTGCCGACTACATGCTGAACGGCGACATATCGACCATTATCGATCAGGAGAAGGATACGAAGGTCGTGTATTACCAGGTCGATCTCACGCTCACCGATATAGAAACGAACCGCAAGGTCTGGATCGGGCAGGAGAAGATCAAGAAGTTGGTGGAAAAGAAACGCTTCTCCGGGTAGGCATCGGGAGATCACCAGGAATCTCTTCACCGGATCGGGTCTTGCCATGCTGACAAAGTCGCGCATTCTCATATTCATCGCTTTGCTATTGGCCTTTGCGCTGAACTGTGCCCATCACCCCGCCAAGATGGAGACAATCCGCAGGCTCATGGCGTCCGATGGCTACCGATCCGCCCTCGATGAATTCGACAAGATGGACCGCAAGGAAGGGGATGTGCTCTACCTGTTGGAGTGGGGCCTTCTGCTTCACTATGCGGGTGAATACGGGCGTAGCAACGAAGTCTTTGAACGGGCCGAGGTATTGAGCGAAGACCTTTATACCAAGAGCATCAGCAGGGAAGCCGCAGCCATGATTACGAGCGATCTCTCGCTAGAATACGTGCCGAAGCCTCATGAGCAAGTGCTTATAAACTACTTCCGGGCACTCAACTACATATTTCTCGGCGATAAGGAAGGGGCGCTTGTTGAGTGCCGGAAAGCCGGGGACAAGCTGATGCTCTACTCAGAGGACGACAGGCGGCCCTACCGGCGGGACGCTTTCATAGAGTATCTCACGGGGATACTCTATGAATGGGACGGTGAAACCAACAACGCATTTATTTCCTATCGGAACGCGGCCTGGGGCTATTGGATATATGACCAGCGGTTCGGGGTAGCGGAGCCCCCGTTTCTTGCGTGTGATATTCTGCGCACGGCACGATCACTGGGATTCACCGAGGAGGCAGCGCGTTTCGGCCCGGAGGATGTGGCCTCATGCGACAGTCAGTCGGGGGGTCCCGGCCTTGCGAAGGTGGTGGTGTTTCTGGAGCAAGGCTTCGTGCCGGCCAGACAGGAATGGTCGGTGAGTGTGCCGATACTCAAGTCCGAGGCAAAAGGGGCGCATCTCCACCCCTATGATTTCTCGGCGGGCATCCGCTCGAGAATCTATGGTCACACCTATGACGCCGGTGACATAGCCTATTTCCTCAGGGTCGCGCTACCCTTATACCCCAGGTTGACATCGCAGCCGGATGTCCCGGCACTGCTTTTGAACGGCCGCCGGATCGAGGCTCACCTTTGTGAAGATGTATTTGCGATTGCCAAGGAAGAACTGGATCACGACATGCCGCGTATCGTTGCCAAGACGCTGGCCAGGGCCCTCATCAAGTACAAGGCCAAGGACGCGATCGAGGACAGCTACGGAAAGATCTGGGGAGCGATCGCGAACATAGCCGGGGCAGCTACCGAACAAGCCGACCTGAGGACGTGGCTCTCTCTACCCAGAGCCATCCACATCGCGGAGGTATATACAGAGCCGGGCTCCTACGATCTCTTGCCGCAACAGGCGGGTCCGTCGTCGGAGGCGGGATCTGATCAGCAGGCGGTCCAACTCGAGCTGGATGCCGGCACTACCACCTTTGTCAGGATCAGGGTATACTAGGATCATGCACGTCCTGATCGTGGAGCCGTATCTCGCCGGCTCCCACGCCGCCTGGGCTGAAGGTTACGCCGAACGAAGCCGCCATCAGGTTACCGTCCTTGGGCTCCCGGGGCGGCACTGGAAATGGCGGATGCACGGCGGGGCGGTGACCCTGGCACGCAAGTTCCTTGAGGACGGCTATACGCCCGATCTCATTCTGGCAACCGATATGCTCGATCTCACGACCTTCCTCACCCTTACCGGAGACCGGACGGCGGGGACCCCAACGGTGCTTTACTTCCACGAAAACCAGATATCATATCCCTGGTCGGAGAGTGATCCCGACCCGACCCGCGAACGCGACGTCCACTATGGTTTCATCAATCTGACTTCCGCGCTTGCTGCGGACATCGTGGTATTCAATTCCGAATACCACCGGAAGGCGTTTCTCGCGGACCTGGGACCATTCTTGAAAGCCTTCCCGGATTACAGGGAGACCGGTTCCGTAAGGGCGATCGAGGCCAAGAGCCACGTCCTTAACCTCGGGCTCGACCTCATGCGGTTCGATGGGCACCGGGTCAAGCGGCAGTCGGACGATCCCGCTCTCATCCTCTGGAACCACCGCTGGGAGTATGACAAGAACCCTGGGGATTTCTTCCGCGCCGTCTTCCTGTTGCAGGATGAGGGGCTCGATTTCGAGGTCGCCATCCTGGGTGAGGCTTATGCCGAGGTCCCTTCGATATTCAATGAGGCTCGTTCGAGGCTGGCCGTCCGCATAGTGCGGTTCGGTTATGCTGAAGACTTCCGCGAATATGCCTCATGGCTTTGGCTGGCAGATATCCTGCCTGTGACATCCATTCAGGACTTCTTCGGTGCGAGTGTCGTACAGGCTCTCTACTGCGATTGCTGCCCCGTGTTGCCCAGGCGGCTAGCCTACCCGGAACACCTGCGAGTTCAAAGCAATACTCCCGCGCCGGCAGAAACCGCGGAGACCGGCCAGCGGTTCCTCTATGAGAACTTCGATGGGTTGCTCGCACTGCTGCGCGAGAGAATTCTCAACATCGATCAGACCAGAAAGGTCCGGACGCAGGCGTTCGTCCGCCGCTACGACTGGTCGGCGATGGCCCCCGAGTACGATGATTTTTTGGAACGGATCTGCAAAGAGATCCGAAGGTTGTGACCCGAAGATCTGGCGGTCGGACTCGCAATCGCGCCGCGTGGACGAGCCACGGCCTTAGAGGTATTGACATTTTACGTGGCTGCCTGAGCTCGCTTCAGGACAACTCCTCTTCGGCAGGCCTGACGTTTATCCTCACTTTCGGCGCATTTGGCGACGCACGGAGGCAAGACTTTGCTCTGTGATCACTGTCCTTTGCTTGCAACGACGGCAAACTCGGAAGCCGTCTCAACAAAGGGCGTGCCTGCCACATCAGCGTAAAGCTCTTGCTGTATGAAACCGGCCTTCTCAAACTCGCTCCGCAAAGACTCGGGAGAGAAGTATTGCAGCCAGTTGTAGATGGTTCGTGTTCGGTCCGCTTCCACGATTGTGTACTTGTCCAAAACCACCTTTGCATCGTCATACTTGAAAGTAGTCAGG
>Ga0180434_10007560_pt1 | contig 12213 bp, 9 predicted proteins | sample SS_ome_7_FD_132453 | JGI IMG/M metagenome (GOLD analysis project Ga0180434, IMG submission 132453) | Hypersaline lake sediment archaeal communities from the Salton Sea, California, USA - SS_1_D_2 metaG | ecosystem: Environmental > Aquatic > Non-marine Saline and Alkaline > Hypersaline > Sediment... | reverse complement strand
CTCCACATCGACAGGCACGGCCTCGACGCCGAGCATCGAAAAGGTTTGCAGGCGGGCGAGCATGGGTATCTCCTCGGTTGGGCGGGTGGTGCCCAGGATTGGGACGCGATGAGCGTTGGCGGCTCACGCAGAAAAATGGTGAACGGGTGTTCAATCAACTCCGTGGGAGTGTGAACAAAAAACCAGTTCCTTGTCAAGCGACTGGTTTCCAGTGGCGCCGACGTCGCGGGGGGTGGGTAGGATGAATCCACGCGGAAATCGGTTGAGATCGGCCCCAGCACGTTGTGAAGGGATACAAGACACGATGGTTTTTCACCGGATGCCTCACCGCCGCGGTCGCGTTGCCGCCGGCTTGGCGGGGCTCATTCTGAGCGGCTGGTTCGGGGCGTGGCCGGCTGCCGCCGACGAGGGCATGTGGCTCTTCAACGAGGTGCCGGGTGAGCGGCTCGAGCGGAATCACGGCTTCACGCCGCCGGCCGGCTGGCTTGAGCGGCTGCAACGGGCGGCCGTGCGGTTCAACAGCGGGGGCTCGGGTGCATTCGTGTCGGCCGACGGCCTGGTGCTGACCAACCACCATGTTGCCGCCAGCAGCCTGCAGAAGCTCTCGACGGCCGATCGCAACCTGGCTCAAGACGGCTACCTTGCCCGCACCCAGGCGGAGGAGATGCCGTGCCTCGATCTCGAACTGAACGTCCTGGTGTCGATGGAGGATGTGACCGATCGTGTCGCAGCTGCCGTTGCCGACACGGCCGATCCGGCGGCGGCCGCGCTGGCCCGACGGGAGGTGTTGGCATCAATCGAGAACCAGTCGTTGGAGACAACCGGCCTGCGAAGCGACGTCATCACGCTGTTCGGTGGCGGCCGCTACCAGCTCTATCGCTTTCGGCGTTACACGGACATCCGGCTGGTCTTTGCGCCCGAACGCGAGATCGCCTTTTTTGGTGGTGACGCCGACAACTTCGAATACCCGCGGCACTGCCTCGACATTTGCTTCTTCCGGGCCTACGAAGATGGCCAGCCGGTCGAGGTGGAGGATTTTCTGTCGTGGGCTGACCGAGACGTCGCCGCCGGTGACCTCATTTTCGTGGCGGGCCATCCGGGCCACACCGATCGGGCCAAGACCCTCGTCGAGGTGACCGCCATGCGGGATCGGCAGCTGCCCTTTTCGCTTGAGTGGCTCAATCGCCGCGAGGTGTTGTTGCAGTCCTATGCCGAGGAGGGACGGGTTGAGGCTCAGCAGGCGATGCACGATCTCTTCGGCGTGCAGAACAGCCGCAAGGCCCGCAGCGGACTGCTGGCCGCCCTGCTGCGGCCTGAGGTCATCAGCCAGCGGGCGGCGGCTGAAGCCGGGTTGCAGGCTGCTTGGCGGGGCGACCAAGCCGACTCGCCCTGGGTGCGGATCGCCGCGGCCCAGCAGGCCGTCGATACCATCGCCCTCCGCTACAACCTGCTGGAAGGGGCAATGGCCTTTCGGTCGCGGTTCTTTGCCCACGCCCGTACGCTGCTGCGGGCGGCAGCCGAGGCGGCCAAGCCCGATGGGCAACGGCTGCGGGAATACCGTGACGCTGCCCGGGCGTCGCTGGAACTGCAGCTGTTTTCAGAGGAACCGCTTGACGATGCCTATGAGGTCGCCACGCTGACCGACTCGCTGACATTCATGGCGACCAAGCTCGGTATCGCCGACCCGCTGGTGCAGCAAGTACTGGCCGGCAAGTCGCCAGCGGAGCGGGCGGCGGTGGTCATCGCCGGCACGCGGCTGGGCAGCCGTCGTGGTGCAGCGAATGGTCAGCCAGTCGACCGACGGCGAAAACTCTACGAGGGTGGTCCTGCCGCCATCGCCGCCAGTGATGATGCCATGCTGGCGTTGGCTCGGCTGGTTGACGCTGAGTCGCGGCGGCTGCGGCTGATCGTGGAGGAGGCTGGCGAAACAAAGCAGCAGGCCCACGCCGAACTGCTGCGGCTGCGGCTGCAGGCGGCCAGCGGGCCGATCTATCCAGATGCGACCTTCACGCTGCGGCTCGCCTATGGAACCGTGCAGGGGGTTGGCGGTGATGCTGAGGCGGCGACGCCACGTCCCTGGACAACGCTGGCCGATCTCTACGCCAAGGTTGACCGTGAGCATGGGCGACCACCCTTCGCCGTACCCGACTCGTGGCAGGCGGCCCGGGAACGACTGGGCAGTTCAGATGCACTGGCGACCACGCCGCTGAACTTCCTCTCAACGGCTGACATCATCGGTGGCAACTCCGGTAGTCCGGTGGTCGATCGGCAGGGTCGGCTCGTGGGCGTGATCTTTGATGGCAACGAAGATTCGCTGGTGCTCAACATCGCCTATGACGCCGACCGGGCCCGGGCCATTGCCGTGTCGGCCGGCGGGATTGTGGCAGCACTAAAAGAGGTCTACCGGGCGGATCGCCTGCTGGAGGAACTCGGTCTTTCGCCGCGGGGCTGGACCTCCCTGTTCGATGGCAAGAAGCTTGGCGGCTGGCAGTCGAGCGGCTTTGGGACTGACGGACCGATTGCGGTCGATGCGGGAGCGATCACCATCGGCATGGGGGATCCGCTCAGCGGCATCACTTGGCAGCGGGAGTTTCCGACCGACCGCTATGAGATTGCTCTCGAAGCCCAACGGACCGACGGCTTTGATTTCTTCTGCGGGCTCACCTTCCCGGTCGGCGACGACTCCTGCAGCCTGATCCTCGGCGGCTGGGGCGGGGGGCTCATCGGGCTTTCTTCGATTGACGGGGCCGATGCATCGGAGAACGATACCACCCAGTATCAGGAATTCGAGACCGGCCGCTGGTATGACGTGCGGGTGCGGGTCGAGCCCGAGGCGATCACCTGCCTCCTTGACGGGAAGGAAATCGTGTCCCAGCCGCGGGCCGGCCATGAGATTTCGATCCGGGCCGAGATGTTTCTCTGCAAGCCGCTGGGGGTGGCAACTTACGCCACGGCCAGCCGGTTACGGAACCTGCGGTACCGGCGGCTTGACGGGCCGGTCGACGACCAGGCGGGTGATGAGCAACCCTGACAAACGCCGCGGCCGGCTGGCCGCCGAAGCCGCCCGCCGGCTGGCCCGGGGCGGCGACATCAAGCGGGCCCGTGTTGCCGCGACGCGGCGGATCAGCCGGGGCTGGGTGCCGGAGCATGAGCTCCCCTCGGCCGCTGAGATCGGCCGTGAACTGGCCCGTCAGCGGCTGACGGCCGAGCCCGATCGGACCGGCGGTCACGGCCCGTTGATTGGTGACCAGTACGACGCGCTGGCCTGTTTTCTGAGACCGCTGGCTGCGGTGCGGCTGGACCCGAAGACAGATCAGGCTGCGACGCTGCTCGATGCCAGCCTGCTCGCCTTCGGCCACGTAGAGCACCATCGGCCCTATGATGAAGAACTGCTGATCGCTGCCCTGTTGGCCGACGCCGGGCGGCTTTTCGATCGGCGGGATCCGGTGACAGCGATTTTGGCCAATGCGGCTGCCTTCCTGACCGACCGGACGGCCTGGCTGATCGAGAACCGGGATGTTGCCATCGGCTATCGCGATCGCACGCTCGGCCACCGCGGCCGGCAGCGATTACTCGCCCACCCCGACTTCGATGCGGTCATGCTGTTGGCTGAAGCTGTCGGCGATCCCGAGCCGGTCGGGCAGCCCGAGTACTCTCTCGATGAAGCGATGATAGTGCTGCGGCAACTCGCCGCGAATTGACCGGCCCGGAGCAGCCGGCTTATCGGTACGCTGCCAGCGCCGGCTCACTCCGGCGGCTGGTCGCCGAGGGCTGTCTTGACCCCTTCACGAGCCTCACGCCAGCGGTTTTTGACGGTGCGGACTGAGCATCCGAGCAGTCTGGCGATCGACTGCTGATCAGCGCCGAGGTACCAGACCAGCTGGAAAATCTCCCGCTGCTCTGCCGGCAGCTGATTGATCGCCTCGTGGAACAGGCTCCAGCGGTCGATCGAGGTGCCCGAGTCGGCAGGCGTATCAGCAGGGTGGCGACTGCTTGACTGATCCTCCAGCGGCACCATGCCGGTGGCGTGATTGCCACCGAACGACATTGGACCGGAGTGATGCCGGGCCAGATCGATCAGCTCGCGGTGAACCTGAGTGGCTGCCAATGCCATGATCTCGCGGGGCGAATCGACTGCGACCTCCCCCAGGCAGCGGTAGAGCCGCAGGGCGGCATTTTGAAAGATGTCATCAGTGTCCTCCCAACGGCGGACGACCGGGAAGCGATTGAGCATCCGGTGGGCCAACAGCCGCAGCCGCTCACTGCACAGTTCGAGGATGCGGCCGCGGGCAGCGTCGTTGCCCGCGGCGAGCTCGTGGAGGCAGTCCGCGACCGTGGGGGGGAGTGGCGGGTCATCCATAGGTGCCATAGGTGCGTCAGCCTGCGATGTTTTGCCCAGCGACTGGCCACCAAATAAGGCTACCAAACCCTCGTGAGGCTGCCCAATTGAAGCATTGGTGTCGGGCCTCGTCCCGCCGGGAAAAAGAATTTTGCCCCTCGACGCCCGCGTTTTCGCTTTTGTTTGTAGAGGGCAGATGTCCTCATCGTTGGCAGCCCCAAGCCTCATCGGCAGCAGCGTCGAGGAGACAACCAGCCGCCAGCTGTCGGGTGAACCCCCTTCAATCGGAGTATTTGCATGGTCCTCCAGTCCCAGATGTTGTCCAACGACACCGGCGTCGTGGTCGCAGGTGCGACCAGTCATCGGCAACCGTCTGGCGGGCGACAAGCTGTCAAAAGTGACGAATGGGCAACCGTAATGGCGTCGCTGGCTGAGCTCGGCTTCCAAATTCGGGATCGAGGGACGCCGCCGGCGGCCGAGGTGGTGCTGGCGGCCCAGCTACGGTTGCGTTACTGGCGGCGACAGCTGCCTTGCGGCCGATTGGGGGTGACGAATAGCCGGAAAAACGGGGCCGGGCAGGTTATCGCCGCGGCGAGCCATGCGGGTCGAGAACCTTCCCGAATGAGTTCGTCAGCCCCCTCCGATAGGCCGTCAACGCTGTCGGCGGCTTTTGTCCGGGAGCGGATCAGATCGATTAAGTCTGCCCGCGACTGCCTACTGGCCTGCTCGCAGCAGGGCGGAATCGCCGTCGCCCCGGAAGTGTGAGCCGCCGCCGAGCGGTCGCTCGAAACGAGAATGAGGGGTACAAACGAGGGTATGAGTCACCCTCAAAAGATCGATGCGATTCAAGGCTGCGAACGCCTGACGGGCAGTGATGACACCTTTGGCTTCCACGCAGGGCAGTTGCAAGGCACCGGTGTTTCAGACAGGGCATTGGCGGCGGGGACCGACCTTGGAGGGGTGACGATCCTGCGGCAGCTCGGCAGTGGCGGCATGGGTCAGGTCTACCAGGCCCGGCAGCACGCGCCGCCGCGACCGGTGGCGGTGAAGGTGGTGCGACCGGGAGCGGCCGATCCATCGCATCGTCGCCTCGATGATGAGGCCGAATTGCTCGGCCAACTCGATCACCCGCACATCGCCCGGGTCTACACGGTGGGCCGGCGGACGGTGGCGGGTCGCAGTTGTCCCTGGATCATGATGGAGTTGGTGGAGGGGGCGCGGACGGTCACCGAATGGGTGCATGCTGGCCGGCAGGGGGTGGCAGAGCGGGTTGCCCTCGTCCATGCCGCCAGTGAGGCCCTGGCGGCAGCTCATTCCAAGGGGGTCATCCATCTCGACCTGAAGCCATCGAATATCCTCGTCGACCGCCGGGGCGTGCTGAAGCTGATCGACTTTGGTATCGGCCGCCGCTCCGGGCTGAACGGCCGGGACCAGCGGCCGGCTGAGGGACGGATTGTCGGCACGCCGGGGTCGATGAGTCCGGAGCAGTTAGCGGGCCGGGATGATCTGATCGATGCCCGCAGTGACATTTACTGTCTGGGGCAGGTGCTCTTTGAGCTTGTCGTTGGCCGTCCACCAGCCGGCAGGCCGGAGACGCCGGCGGCAGCCCGGGCCCTGCTCGCCGGTTCAGCCGGGCCACCCCCGCGCACGATCGAAGTGGCCACGGCTGCGCGGGCAGCCGGCTGTCCACGGTTTGCTGCGGCCGATCTCGCAGCGATCGTTGGCCGCTGTCTCGCGGTCGATCCGGCCGCTCGGTTTTCGACGGCCTGGGAACTTGCCAGCGAGCTGGGCCGCTGGCGGTCGGGCCATCTGCTCCGGTGCCGGCGGCCAGAGGCGGCTGAAAGAATCTGCCGCTGGACCCGCCGGCATCCCGCAGTCGCCATCCTCTCTGTACTGATGGCGTTCCTCGTGATCACAGCGGTCGCCGCGATCAGCTGGTTTGCAGTCGAAAACAGTCGGGAGCGGAAACACGCCGAGCAGGCAGCCGACGCGGCCCGTGTCAGCTTGGCCGCGGCCCTGCTCCGGCAGGCGGTGGCGGCGGGCCGGCAGCATGAGCCCGCTACGGTTAGTCGGCTGCTTGCCAACCGCCGGGCCGCCGTGGCTGCCCTGACCCTGCCACCCGGACCGGGAATGATGCCGTCAACCGACGGCCTGGCAATCCGCTGCCTGAAGGTGGGCCTCGATGACGCGGTGGCATGCTGGGCCGACGCCGAGGGGCCGATGACGGCTGTCGCTATTGCGGCCGATGGATCACGGGCGATTGCGGGTGATGCAGGCGGCGGTGTCACCGTGTTTTCGTTGCGCGGCGGCTCGCTGCAGCAGGTGGGGGCTCTGGGTGTGTCGGGGGGGCGGGTCTGGGCGGCTGCCGTTTCGCCGGCCGATGACCTGGCGGCCGTTGCCGGTGATTCAGGAACGGTTTCACTGATCAATCTCTCTCAGCCGGTCCTGCGGGAAAACCTGGTAGGGGCCACCGGCAGGATCTATGGGCTGGCCTTCCTGCCGGCCGGCGATCGGCTTGTCAGTGGTGGTCGGGATGGCGTTGTGCGGCTCTGGGATGCCAACACGCATCAGCTGATTCGCACCTACGGTCCTGTTGCCACCAGCGTCTACGGCGTAGCGGTCTCGGCTGACAGCAAGACCGTGGCGGCCGCCCTGCGGGACGGGAGTGTACGGCTCTGGAGCGTTGCGACAGGTGAATCTGTCGGCCAACTGGTCGGCCATCAGGGGCGGGTCTTTTCGGTGGCATTTTCTCCAGACGGCCGGCTGTTGGCGTCGGCGTCGGAGGATCAGACGGTCAGGCTCTGGGACCTGGCCGGGCTTTCGGAACGCCGCCGGCTCGACCATCCGGCGCGGGTCAACGCGGTGCAATTCACGGGCAACGAACGGCTGGTGACAGCGAGCAGTGATCGCCTGCTGCGGTGCTGGCAGGTAACCGGCCAGCGGCCACCGCGGGAGTTGAGTGGCCATGCCGCCGGCATCTGGGCGGTCGCAACGGCTGCCGGCGGGGGGGCGGTGCTGTCGGCTTCAGCGGACGGCACCGTGCGGCAGTGGGATGGGGCGGGGGATCCCCAGCCGCGGCTGTCGGTTGATGAGCCGGTCAAATGCCTCGCCCTTTCGACCGATGGCCGACAATTGGCGGTGGGAACGAACCAGGGGACGGTATCGGTCTGGGACCCCGCCACCGGTAGCCGCCTGGTGCAGGCCAGTCTCGCCGCCGGCCCTATCAACGGCCTCTGCTGGCTGCCTGATTTAGGTCAGCTGCTGGTGGCCGCCGGTGACGGGTTGGTGGGCCGGTACACGTTGATCGCTGACGGCGGGGTTGACGGAGCGGGTGGCTGTCGGCTGGAACCGGCCGGCGAGCTGGCGGGCCACCGCCGGCGGATCTTTGCGGTGGCGGCAACGGCTGCTAGCACGAAGATCGCGACCGCCGGCGAGGACAAGACTGTCAGGCTCTGGACGGCAGCTGGTGAACCGGCCGGTCTGCTCCGCCACCCGGGCCGGGTCTTTTCGGTTGCCTTCGCGGGGGCCAGCCGCAGCGACCTGCTCGCCACCGGCTGCGAGGACGGCCTGATGCGAATCTTCACGCCGGAGGGCCGGGAATGCGGCCGGGCCGATGGGCATCGCGGGCAGGTCAACAGCGTCTGCTGGAATCCCCGGCCAGCGCGGGGTTGGGACGTCGCCTCGGCCGGAGCCGACGGCCAGGTGCGGCTCTGGCGGCTGCCCGGAAGCGATCAGCCAGGAGCGATCAACCTTCAACCTGTTATGACGCTCGCCGGCGCGGCAGGCAAAATCTGGCAGATCACCGCCTGCCGACAGGAACCGCTGCTGGTCGGTGCCACCGATGCCGGTGAGGTGATTCTCTGGGACACCCATGAACCCTCACCACTGGAGGTGCTGGCGGGACATGCTGAGGCGGTCTGGGCGGTGGCAGTGGGCCCTGCTGAACACCGACTGATCAGCGGCGGCTGGGATAAGACCGTGCGGTTCTGGGGGGTCTCGGCCCACGACTGGTCGCAGCGGCTGGCAGAATGAAGGACCTTGGCCGGCGGCCCGTTCAGCCGACCGCTGCAGCTGGTGGCCGCGTGCTACGACGCAGCGAGGACCTGGCTGAGGGTTTCTTGCAGTACGCTGCCGGACCGCTTGAGCGCCTGGACTTCCTTGGGCCAGAGTTCGATTTCGAGGGTCTGCTCAGCCCCGGCGCGGCCGACGACCGTCGGGACCGACAGGGCAACATCGCGGAGGCCGTAGCAGCCCCGCTGCACCGTCGAAACCGGCAGGATTCGCTTCCTGTCGAGGGCAATCGCGTGGACTACCTCGGCAATCGAGACGCCGACGGCAAAGCCGGCCCCCGTCTTCTTTTTGATCATCTCAGCACCCGAGGTCTTGGCCCGGGTGAAGGTATCCTGCCCCAGCTTGGTGGTGTAGCCGGGGTATTTTTCCAGCGGCAGACCGCCGATGCCGGCACTCGACCAGATCGGGACCATGCTGTCACCGTGTTCGCCGAGAATGACCGCCGACACCTGCGTTGCCGGTGCCTTGAGGCTGAGGGCCAGCAGGCTGCGGAATCGTAGCGTGTCGAGCAGTGTGCCGAGGCCGATCACCCGGCCCTGGGGCAGGTCCAGTTCCTGCTCGGCCAGATAGGTGAGGATGTCGACCGGGTTGCTCACCACCAGCACGGTCGCGTCGGCCCTGAGACCGGCGGACTTGACGGAGTCGAGAATCGACCGGAACAGCACCACGTTGCGATTGATCAGCGCCAGCCGGCTCTCGTCGGGTTTGCGACGAAGGCCGGCGGTGATGCAGATGAGGTCAGCATCGGCCAGGTCCTCATAGCCGCCGGCAGTGATCACCTGGTCGGCGATAGCCGGGGCCCCGTGCATCATGTCGAGCGCCTGGCCATCGGCCAGGTCAGCGTTGACGTCGACGATGACAATCTCGTGGACGATCCCGCCAAGCTGGAGGGCAAAGCCCGCCGAGGCGCCGACGATGCCGCCACCACCAATGATTCCGACTTTCATGAGTGCTCCTTGAAAAGGGTAAGAGGAGTGGGTGATTGATTGGGGTGAGTGCCGTTGCTCATGGGACTCGCGGGGCTGGTCGGCACCACGAAGGCACGAAGAGCATGAAGCAGAGACCTGAGAGGTCGATGCGGGGCCGCCGAGGTTTCCCCGCTGTGCAGCCGCACGAGAACCGGGGCTTCCCGACGCGAATGGGCACGGCGGTGGGCCGCGTGCAGGCGGCGCCGCGAGCTGCTTGAAGGATGCCGGCGACCGGAACGCATCACGCGGAGCGGCGGCTTCGTGTCCTTCGTGCCTTCGTGGTGATTCATCCGCGAACTCTTCCTTTCGGCTCCTGCAACACGCACTGGCCGGCTAGGCCGACAGCCCGAGCTCTTTGCAGACCTGCTCGGTGACTGCCTTGACGACCGCTTCGTAGTCGACGCTGGGGGCGGCCGCCGGTTCGGCACCCATCGGAGGCGGAGCATCAAAGGCCTTCCGGCTGACGCCGGTGTTGCCCCAACTGGTGCGGAAGACGTCGTTGGCACAGATGTCGCAGTTCTCCATGCCCTTCTCGAGCCGCGGGTCCTTGAAGCCCCACTGCTGCTTGAGGTCAAGCAATTCCTGGGTCTCGTTCTTGGACAGGTAGGTGACCCGGCCGAGGTCCTTGGCCAGCATCAGAATCCGGCAGTAGGCGTCGAGAATTTCGGTCCACCAGTAGGCCCGCTCGACCGATTCACCGAAGCTGACCGTGCCGTGGTTGGCGAGGATGACAACGTTTGAATCCTTCACGTAGGGCCGCACCGTATCGGCAAAGTCCTGGTTGCCCGGCGTGGCGTATTTGGTGATCGGAATGTCGCCCAGAAAAACCTCGACCTCCGGAAGCACGCACTGAGGAATCGGCTCCCGGGCAACGGCAAAAGCGGTGGCGTGCGGCGGGTGGCAGTGAACCACCGAGTTGACGTCGGACCGGTCCTTCATGATCGTCAGGTGCAGCAGGATTTCGCTTGATCGCTTCCGCTGGCCGGCAAGCTGATTGCCTTCCATGTCGACGATGCAGAGATCGGACGGCTTCATGAAGCCCTTGGAGATCTGCGTCGGGGTGCAGAGCACCTCGTTGTCGTTGAGCCGGAACGAGATGTTGCCGTCGTTGCCGGCGGCGAAGCCTTTGTTGTAGATCCGGCGGCCGATGTCGCAGATCTCTTCCTTCAGGGCGGCGAGTGACTTGTCGGTGGTAGTGATGGCCATCTGGTGTTCCTCTGGGCTTCGGGTGAGTGGTAGGGGGGTGAAAAAGCTCGTGGGTGGATGAGTTTGCGGGTGGGCGAGTCGTTGCGGGCTGTCGCTGTTGCTCAACTATTCCCCATGGTTTCGGTTGCGGTCGGCTGGGGGGTTGTCAGGTTTTTGTATGCACGGTGGGGTTGGGATGGTCGATCCGGTCAACAAGGGCGGCGATGTAGGCATCGACGGGCTTTGGGTCGGGTTGAAAGGGTTGTGCCGCCTCGCCTCCTTCGCTGAAGGCGACCAGCTGGCCCTCACCCGCGCCAAGGGCGTCCCAGGCCACCAGCGGTTCGGCTGGCCCGTCTTCAGCGTCGAGGTCCTGCTGCCGCAGCGGTACAACCAGCCGCAGGATGCCGCCCCGCATGGCGGGATGGGCATTGACCAGGGTGACGCTCCCGATGGTTCGGCCGATTCGCATGATGGGGGTCCGTGGGTGCAGGGGAGTCCTAGTGACTGTGCTGGCAGCTGCAGGCAACCGGGGTGGTTGCTGGAGCAGGCGGGCTCAGTACGGCCGGGGGGGCTGTGGTTTCGCGGCGGGCAAAGGCCGCTGCCATCCGCTCGAGGCTGGGAACCGAAAACCGGCCTGGTTCGATCACCAGCAGATTGGCGGCACAGGCGGACGCAGCGGCCTCGAGGCTCGCGGCGTTGTCTGCCGTGACGGCCCGCAGGCTGCCGTACCGGTTGGCAGCAACACAGGCCACGGCCGGTTTGTCGGTCAGCAGCAGGCCGCGGGCAGCATCGCGGCCTGCATGGTCGGCCAACGTCATCAGCACGCTGGTCAGTCCGGCGGTGGGGATCTGCTGGCTTGCCGGAACGGCCCGACTGATGTGGGCGGTGAGGGCCGAGATGTCATCACGGCAGTCGGCCCGGGCGATGATCAGCGGCCGGCCAGTGGTTGCGACCGACCGGGCCGAGGCCGGGAGCAGGCTGATGCCCCGGTCACGGGCGACGTCGCGGGCCGAGGGCGTGATGACGGCTCGCTGGGGCAGCTGCACCTGCGTGGTCCGGGCCGGCAGCCGCTCAAGGATCTCGGCCGAGACCACCCGGTCGGTGAGCGTCACGGCGGCGACGGCGGCTGCCGCCGGCTGGGCTGCTGCCTTGCTTTCGCTGCGAATGCGGCTGATCACCTCGCTGACGAGGCGGGCGACATCCTGTGGCGTCACGGAGCTGGTGGTGGGTGAAGGCATGGTGTTTGGTGTTTCTTCCTTAGGCGTCAGCCAGCCCGATCGTGCTCCAGCGGGCGGGTGTCCGCGGATCACCGAGGATGTCCCGCAGGGTGCGGCCGTCGCTGGTGATGATCACGCGATCGCCGGAGCCGGAGCCGAGGGTGTCGATCGCCACCTGGGGGTCGCCATCAGCCCCGACGCCATCGGCCAGCAGCGGCTGGACCAGCAGCAGCTTTGCGCCGGCAAGCGAACTGTGCTTGACGGTGCTGATGACGGTGCCGATGACCTGGGCGAGTTGCATGGGTGTCTGAGTGACCTGGCGGTGTGTTGAACGGGACTTGGGGCTGGGTCAGCGGATCGCCGCCGGGCTGCCGAGCACCCGGAGGTCATCGACCAGTGTGCAGCGACGCTGCCGGGTGAAGGTCAGTGGGGT
>Ga0180434_10007558_pt1 | contig 12214 bp, 7 predicted proteins | sample SS_ome_7_FD_132453 | JGI IMG/M metagenome (GOLD analysis project Ga0180434, IMG submission 132453) | Hypersaline lake sediment archaeal communities from the Salton Sea, California, USA - SS_1_D_2 metaG | ecosystem: Environmental > Aquatic > Non-marine Saline and Alkaline > Hypersaline > Sediment... | reverse complement strand
GGCCGTGGGCGGCGTGGTCGTGGCCCGCTACGGCGTGAACCCGCTGTCGGCCATCGAGACCGTCAAGGCGAAGATCGCCGAGATCTCGCCCGGTCTGCCGTCCCGGGTGCATGTTGATTATTCGAAGACCAGCGAGGAGGCGGTCCGCCGCTTCGCCGGCGCGCACGGCTTCGAGCCGCGGAAGGGCCCGGACCTGAACCAGGACGCCTGGCTGGCCGCCCTCCGCGCCATGCCGCGTGACCAGTGGCCCGCCTGGGCGACCATCAGCAAGGTCACCATCGTCCCGTTCTACGACCGGACGGGCCTGATCTACGAGACGCTCGGCACGCTGAGCGACGCGCTGGCCCACGAGATCCTCATCACGCTCATCGTGGTCGTGCTGATGGTCATGCACCTGCGGAGCAGCGCCCTCATCGGAAGCATGCTGCCCCTGGCGGTCCTGTTGTGCTTCATCGCGATGCGGCTCTCGGGGGTGGACGCGAACATCGTGGCCCTCTCAGGGATCGCCATCGCCATCGGCACGATCGTCGATATGGGGGTGGTGGTGTGTGAGAACATCCTGCGGCACCAGGAGCAAGCGCTGCCGGACGCCGACCGCCTCGGCATGGTCCACCGGGCCGCCAGCGAGGTCGGGAGTGCGGTCCTGACGGCCGTCCTGACGACCGTCGTCTCGTTCCTGCCGGTCTTCGCGATGGTGGGCCCGGAGGGCAAACTCTTCCGGCCGCTAGCCTTCACGAAGACGTTCGCGCTGCTGGCCTCGATTGTCATCGCCCTGACGGTCCTGCCGCCGCTGGCGCACAGCCTGTTCGGCCGAAGCATCCCGAGCCGCCGCATCCGCTGGACCGTGGGCGGACTGCTGATCGCGGCCGGAGGCGCAGCGGCCTGGCTTCTGGCGTGGTGGATCGGCGCCATCGTCGCCACGGCGGGCCTGTATCTGCTCCTGAAAGATCGCCTGCCCGAACCGGCGACGCGGGCGGCGCCGTGGACGGCGAACCTGGCCATCGTCGGCGCCGTGTTGGTCCTGCTGAGCGGGTACTGGGAACCGCTGGGGCCGGAGCGAGGCCTTCTGCGCAACCTCCTTTTTGTGGGGGGAATGGTGGCCGTCCTGCTGGGCATCTTCCGCCTGTTCCAGGCGGTAGCGCCCGCGGTGCTGCGGTGGTGCCTCGCGCACAAGGTGCCGTTCCTGCTGGCAACGGCGGCGGTGATGCTGGTCGGCGTGCTCGGCTGGGTGGGCTTCGAGGACCTTTTCGCCCCGGTCGCGGCGGCGGCCGAGGAGGCGGGCCTCGCGCCCGGGACAGTCCGCTCGACCACCTTCTGGGTTCGCGGCCGCGAGACGTTCCCCGGCCTGGGCAAGGAGTTCATGCCGCCGCTCGACGAAGGCTCGTTCCTGCTGATGCCGACGACGATGGTCCATGCCTCCATCGGCGAGTGCCTGGACGTGCTCCGGAAACAGGACGAGGCGATCGCGGCCATCCCGGAGGTGGACCAGGTGGTCGGCAAGATCGGGCGGGTCGACAGCCCGCTCGACCCCGCCCCCATCTCGATGGTTGAGACGGTCATCACCTACAAGTCCGAATACGCGGCCGACGCCGACGGCCGGCGCCGCACGTTCCGCTACGACGCCGAGGAAGGCGCGTTCGTCCGTGACAAGGCGGGCCGGCTGATTCCCGACCCCGACGGCCGGCCGCTGCGCCAATGGCGCGCCCGCATCAAGAGCCCCGACGACATCTGGGAGGAGATCCTGGCGGCGGCCCGCCTCCCGGGCACCACGTCGGCCCCGAAACTCATGCCCATCAAGGCCCGCTTGGTCATGCTCCAGAGCGGCATGCGGGCGCCGATGGGCGTCAAGGTCAAGGCCTCTGGCGAGGACCTGCGGCAGGTGCTCGGCCGGATCGAGGCGGTGGGCCTGGAGATCGAACGCCTCCTCAAGCAGGTGCCGGGCGTCAAGCCCGAAACGGTCGTCGCCGACCGCATCGTGGGCAAACCGTACCTGGAAATCGTGCCCGACCGGGTGGCCCTGGCGCGTTACGGCGTGCCGATCCGCGACTTCCAGGACGTGGTGGAGGTCGCGATCGGCGGGCGGCGGCTGACCACGGCCGTCATGGGCCGGGCACGGTTCCCCGTCCGGGTCCGGTACCTGCGTGAACTGCGCGACCGCATCGAGACGCTCGGCCGCATCCTCGTGCCAGGCGCGGGCGGCGCCCAGATTCCCCTGGAGCAGGTGGCCGAGATCCGCTACGTCCGCGGCCCCCAGTCGATCAAGAGCGAGGACACACGCCTGACCGGCTACGTGGTCTTCGACAAGCGGGACGGCCGGGCCGAGGTCGACGTCGTCCGCGCCTGCCAGGCCTACCTGGCCGAGAAGCGCGAGACGGGCGAGTTCGTTGTCCCCGAGGGCGTCCACTACGAGTTTGCCGGCAGTTACAAGAACCAGGTCCGGAGCCAGCGGACCCTGGCGGTCATCCTGCCGGTGGCCCTGCTGGCCATCCTCCTGATCCTCTACTTCCAGTTCCATTCGCTGCCCACGACGCTGATCGTCTTCTCGGGCATCTTCGTCGCCTGGGCGGGCGGGTTTGTCCTGCTGTGGCTCTACGGCCGGCCGTGGTTCCTCGACGCCGACGTCTTCGGCCTGAACCTGCGCGACCTGTTCCAGGTCCACACCGTGAACCTGAGCGTGGCGGTGTGGGTAGGGTTCCTGGCCCTGTTTGGCATCGCCTCGGATAACGGCGTGATCATCTCGACCTACATGGACCAGGTGTTCCGCGACCGTGCGCCGGCCTCGGTCCCGGCCATGCGCGAAGCCACGCTCGTCGGGGCCAGCCGGCGGCTGCGGCCGGTGCTGATGACCACCGCCACCACGGTGCTGGCGCTGATCCCTGTCCTCGCCTCCACCGGCCGGGGTGCCGACGTCATGGTGCCGATGGCCATCCCGTCGGTCGGCGGCATGCTGGTCGTGCTGCTCACGTTCTTCCTGGTGCCGGTGCTTTACTGCGCGGTCCAGGAGTTCAAGATGCACACAGGCATCAGCGACGGGTGGCTGGGGGCGGTCCTGCTGGTGACCGGGCCGCTTGGCTTCTTCGCCTTGGCGGCCTGGTGCGCGGCCCGCGACCTCGCCTCTCCGCCGCGCTCGTCCGCCGGGTGACCTCGCCGGCGGTGCGATGCTTCCGGTTCGTGGTGTCGTCGCCGGCCGGGCGGGTCCGGCCCCGCGGCGCCCACGTCCACCGCACCAGCGGCTGGAGCATCAAGCCCGTTTCATCGAGAAAGACGATGCTACGGCCGCTTCGCCGGGCGTTTTTTTATATGCGGCCACTTCTCGCGACGCCAGCGGGCAATGGTTTACTCGTCCCGCTTCCGGGCCCGGCGCTCGGGCTTCTGCGGGCTCCAGCCCAAGGGCAGGTGCTTCGGCGGGGCAACATCCCGACGCGGCGTGAAGCCCTGCCCGTGGACCGGGAAGCCCCGATTTCCCCCCCCCACGCCCACAAAACGCCATCCGCGGGCCTTGACAGGCTTTGGCGACCTTCCTACACAGGTAGTAGGCGTCGAACAGGACGACCACCCGCAGCCGCGCGGGCAGGTCGGCCTGGCGAATGGCCTCAGCATCCAAACATAAGCCTAACAGCATCCCGGGCGGCTGTCAAGCGGGTTTCTCGAACGCAATAGGCGAGGCGTCCGTTCGAAGGGGCAGACCTGGTATCGGCGAAGGTTCCGGCTTTTGTGGCGGCTGTCCGTGTGAGACCGAAAATGGGTCGGTCGGCTCCGACCGGTCCGGATGGGGCGGAAGGGCTCGGCCGGATCGGTGTCGCCGGCCGTCTTGACAACGGGGTCAGGGGCGGGTACGTTGCAGGATGGAGGCCGGGCCCGTATGGCGGTCGCCAGCGACACGAGCCAGAGAGCCGGGGTGTCATCCGGCTTGCCTCATCGCCCTGGAGGATGCATTCCAACAATGGTTGGCGCAGCGATATGTAATGCCTTTTGGTCTCGGCAGGGTGCTGGTGCCGCCCTCCGGGTTGTCGTCTAGCACTTAGTCTGGAATGTAAATCTTTAATTCATGACGACTTGGGCCCTTAGCTCAGCGGCAGAGCAGGGGACTCATAATCCCTGGGTCGCAGGTTCGAATCCTGCAGGGCCCACCAACGTCAGGTAGCGACAGCCGCCGCGCCAACCTTCAAGTGTCAAAGGGGCACCTTCGAGGAGATCGCAGGAGAGCGTTGGCCGCAATGTTGCACGGCGTTGCGGCCTTTGCCGTTGGTTGCCGCGCTCTACTTTCTCCTCTCTCCACTCTCCTGCTTTGCCATTTCGCCGCCTCAGGGGAGGAAAATGGCTGGCCCCCAGGGATTCGAACCCCGACTGAGCGGTCCAGAGCCGCTTGTGCTGCCATTACACCAGGGGCCAGCATGATCGGACACGGCGGCAGTGCTGCGGCCACGTTTCCAACAAGTTTCGTGGGTAGTATAGGCACGGGCGCGGCGAAATCAAGGGCCTGTCGGCGGCGGACGGTCGGGGGACGAAAAAGGTTCCAGGAATCTTTTTCGGGGGAAGCACTGCGTTTACGCAGACGGCCTCGGCCCAAAAGATTCCTGGACCCTTTTTCCGGGACCTGGTTCGTTTCCCCCCGTCCGGTTGTGTCAGCGCAAGGGCAGATGGATGGTCGCGACGGCCGAACCGCCGCGGGAGCCGCATCGGGTCAGGCCGAACGGGCCAACCGCCGGCGGGTCGGCCGGGGCAGGGGCATGCGCGGGGCGCGGGGGGCTTTGACCTTCGGCACCCGGACGACACCGTTGAATCCCCCGAAGGCGTTCGGGGCCACGCCGAAGGCCGCGTAGTCGGTATACCACCGTCCCTCGGCGACGTAGCGGAACTCGTACGTGCCGGGCGGCAGGCGGAGCATGAGAACCCAGCCGAAATCCTCGGCGGGGCGCATCGGGAGATGGTCGGTCTGCCAGCCGCAGAAATCGCCGACGAGAAAAACAGGTCCCTCCGTCCGGTGTCGGAAGCGGAAGGTCGTCTTGCCGGTTTCGTCCACGTAGACCATCGGGGTGTCCGCGGCGGCGTACGAGAGATGCGTGTTTAAGTAAATTATCGGACAGGCGGGTACTCGGGATTAGAAGAAAATGCAAAGCGTGCCGGGCTTTCCGAGGCGGTTCCGGCAATCCAGCGTGCAGTTGCGGAACGACGCGGCGGCAGTCGTGGCCAAACCGTTGCTCCGCGGTCAGGGGGGGCGTACAATGCCGCCCGCAGGGAGATACCGCGCGGTGTATCTCCCGATGCGCCGTGCGAGGGGTGGCGCGGCGGGAATCGTAGCGCTGTTGTTGAGCCGGCGACGGCACGTCGCCGCAAACGTCGATATGGCCTGTCGCGCCCGAAGGGCGCGCGGCCCGCAAACGGGCAGGCGAACACGGGGCGCCGTGTGCGGATCGAGGCCCAGCCGACGCTCGACAAGACGACGAGGAACGGCCGGCGGCCTTCGGTCGCCGGCTCAACGGGGTGATGAACGCCGTGCCCGCAGTGTGAGAAACGCATCCGCCCAGAGGAGCCATCGACGTGGCCAAGATCACCAAACGCGACCAGGATTACAGCCAGTGGTACGTGGACGTTGTCACGCGGGCCGAGTTGGCCGACTACACCCCCGTCAAGGGGTGCATGGTCATCCGCCCGTGGGGATACGCCATCTGGGAGCGGATGCAGCGCGCCCTGGACGACATGTTCAAGGCCACCGGGCATGAGAACGCGTACTTCCCTCTGCTGATTCCGCAATCGTTTCTCCAGAAGGAGGCGGAGCACGTGGCGGGCTTCGCGCCGGAATGCGCCGTCGTGACCCGCGGGGGCGACAAGGAACTGGAGGAGCCGCTCGTCATCCGCCCCACGTCCGAGACGATCATCTGGGCCATGTACAAGAAGTGGATCCAGTCCTGGCGCGACCTGCCGCTCCTCTATAACCAGTGGGTGAACGTCCTGCGGTGGGAGATGCGGACCCGCCTGTTCCTCCGCACGACGGAGTTCCTGTGGCAGGAGGGGCACACGGCCCACGCCACCGCCGAGGAGGCCCGCGATGAGGCCCGACGCATCCTGGGTATCTACACGCGTTTCGCCGAGGAGTGGATGGCCATGCCCGTCCTCTCGGGCGAGAAGACCGACGCCGAGAAGTTCGCCGGCGCCGTCACGACCTACACCATCGAGGGGCTGATGCAGGACGGCCGGGCGCTCCAGGCCGGCACCAGCCATTACCTGGGCCAGAACTTCGCCCGCGCCTTCGACGTCCAGTTCCAGAACGCCGATGGCGAAAACCAGTACGTGTACGCCACCTCCTGGGGCGTCTCGAGCCGGCTGGTCGGGGCCCTGGTGATGAGCCACGGCGACGACGCGGGCCTCGTCCTGCCGCCGAAACTCGCGCCGCTGGAGGTCGTCGTCGTACCGATCCTGAAATCGGGCGCCGACAACTCAAGCGTTCTGACGGCGGCGACGCGCCTGGCCGAACCGCTCCAGGATCGCGTTCGCCTTCGGGTGGACGACCGCGACAACGTCTCGCCGGGGTGGAAGTTCAACGAGTGGGAACTGAAAGGGGTGCCGGTCCGCGTGGAGATCGGCCCGAAAGACCTCGAGCAGGAGCAGGCCGTCGTCGTCCGCCGCGACACGGGCGAGAAAACGCCCGTCCCCCAGGGCGAGGTGCCGATGCACGTGTCGGACCTGCTGGAGGAGATGCAGACGGCCCTGCTCGTGCGCGGCCGAGAGCGCCTCGAGGCCGGCTGCCGCCGGGTCGACACGTTCGACGACCTCCGGCAGACGCTCCAGGAGGAGGGCGGGTTCGTCTACGCCCCGTGGTGCGGCTCGGCCGAGTGCGAGGCCCGTGTCCAGGAGGAGACCAAGGCCACCATCCGGTGCGTGCCCGACGACGCCGAGGCCGGTGAGGCTTGCGCCGTGTGCGGGAAGGGACCGGCCCGGCGGGTGCCGTTCGCCCGGTCTTACTGAATCGCCGACACCCCTTCGTGGGCGGCCGGTTTCCGGACCCGCCGCCACAACCCATTCGCCGAACGAAGGGGTCATGCGGATGGCCCGGCTCACCGGCCCTGTGGCGGCGTGAGAGGGCCTGTTCCTGCATCCTAACTGTCCACGGCATCCCCTCAGCCGGGGATTGGCCGTTCGAACCGGCCTTTGCCGGCCGCAAGGTTCCTTTCTCGGCCAGAAACGGCCGGTTCCTCCTTGGGGGGCGGAAGAAGACGTATAATGCACTGGACAAAACGGGGTAGGTGGCGAGACGCAGCCGCAGAGGGGCGGACAAGGAGGTTGCCCTGCATGACGGACCGTTCAACCGGGACGAGGATGCTTGCCGGAGCCGCCTTGGCATGTCTGACGCTGGCCGGGTGCAGCGACCCGACGGCCGATCTGGAGTCCGGCGACGCCGACGAAACGGTCCAGGCCCTTCGTCGGTGCGCCAAAACGCCGAGCGAGCAGGTGGTGGAGCGCGTCGCGGCGGTGGTTTCCCACGAAGACACGATGGTCGCCGCCGAGGCCGTCCGGAACCTCGGCCGCATGGATCACCCCAAGGCCGTGAGGACCTTGACGGACGTGGCCGGGGGCAAGACGGACCGCCGCAGCGCGCTGCGGCAGGAGGCGGTCATCCAACTCGGCCGGCGGCGCGAGGCGCGCCAGGAGGTCCTGCCCGTCCTTCGCGAAATCCTCAAAGGGGATCCGGACCCGCGTGTCCGGGGGGCGGCCGCCGTCAGCATCTCCAGGCAGCGGTCGCTCGTCGACGTGCCGCTGCTCATGGAAACAGCCGAGACCGAAACCGACGCTGTCGTCCAGGCGCGAGCGGTCCGGGCGGTTGAACGGCTGGTCGGCCTGACGTTCGGCTATGACCCATCCGCCCCGAAGGCCGAGCGCGAGGCTGCCCTGCGCCGGATGCGCCGGGTGGCTACACGCGCAGCGAGCAACCTTAATCGCTGGCGCCGCGACGGCCAGCGGGAATAGCCGGCAGCCGGCCGGCTCGCAGGGCGCCGGGCTGATGGAACGGCGGGCACGGAAGGAGAGCGTCTCATGGACGAAGCCAGGCAGACGGCTCAGCGGTCGGCACGCTGGGCGTTCACCCTGATGGAACTGCTCATCGTGATCGCCATCATCGGCATCCTCGTCGCCCTGCTCCTGCCCGGCATGAGCCGGGTCCGCGACACCCTGCACATGACCCAGTGCCGGGCCAACCTCTACAGGATCTGGCAGGCCTGCGGCGTGTGGCGGAGCGACCACGACAACCGGACGTTCAACGGCGGGTCGTGGATCGGCCGCCTCATGCCCTACGTCGAGTACCAGGTAGACGTCTTCAAGTGCCCCGCCCGCGACCATGAACTCTTGGAGTACCGGGTCATCGACAGTGAGAGCGAGGAGGGCCAGGAACTCATCGCGAGCAACGAGGACTGGGCCGAGGCCTATCCCCCCATCCTCACCGACTCCGCCTTCGAGTTCGAGGTCTACTTTCAGGAAGGGTCCGACTACCATAAAGGGTCCGGAAGCGGCGTCCGCGGCGGCCTTGCCTTTGCTTTCTCGCTGGATAACCCCCATTTCTCACGCCGCACGGAGGTGAGCGACCGCGTCCTCTACGAGGTCGACGAGGAGGGGTCCACCGGCGGGCCGGGCAACCCCCCCACCTACGACGATATCAAGTTCTACCTTTTCTATAATCAGCGCGGACTGCCGCAAGCCCTCGAAATCCGGCCTCCGCGCAGTGCCTGGTCCATGAAGAACAAGTTCATCGCCGACTTCCTCGTCAACGGCGAGGTCTTCGTCGCCAACTGGCAGGACCACATCGGCGAGACGCTCGAACTCAGAGGCTCAACCACCGAGGCGGGCAGCAGCGGCGGCCAAACCCGATGGAACCCCGAAACCCAGCGCTACGAAACCTACACGCGGCCGCTCATCGTCTTCGGCGACTATGCCCTCAGCGAGGGCGCCTACGAGCGGCGCGACGGCAGCCTCGTCTACACCATGGACCCCAAGTTGTTCTTCATCCTGGATTTCGCCTATGGCAGGCCGGTGGCCGATTTCAACCAGGGCGGCATGGGGGTCGACGACGATTGGAACCAGTACTTCTTCACCGACCACCGGGCCTGGCAGGAACACTATCCCGACCTGGCCAAGGAAGCCGAACAAACCGGCTACGGCTGGCAGGCCTATCAGGCGCCCCGGCACTTCGGCCGGACCAACGTCCTCTTCTGCGACGGGCACATTGAGACCCTCGCCCCCGAGGAAATGGAATACCTCGACCCCCGGTGGGTTTACCACGGGAACTGATACCACGCGTCACCGCCGCGCCGACGTTCAAACAACAATGACGAACAGGGAACGATCAACGCGGAAGGATGAACGGATCGCCCCGCCGGCCTCGCGGCGCCCTTCATGATTCCGCATTCAGCATGCTGCCTTCATCCTTCTTGTTCCCCCGCTTCCCGCCCCCGTTGTTTTTGCCTCGCGTCTCGCTAGAATGGGTCCGGACACCCCAAAGGACATCCCTGTGCCCCTGCCGCATGACCTCTTCAAACGCCTCAGCGCACTGAACCGCCGGCGCCTCGGCCGGCACGTGACGACCGGCGACGATTTTGCTCCTGCCGACGACCCGCCCGCCCCCGCCGAAACGCCTCCCGACGCCCCGGCCACGCTCGAGGAGCTGGTGCCCGGCCGAGAGCACGAGGCGGGAGGCGGACGCTGCTGGCTCGTCTCCCGTCCCGCCGAGGCAGTCATCCCGCTCCGCGCCAACCCCCGCGAGGTCTCCGACTCCCTCTCCGCGCGTTACCGGCACGTGGTCTGCGGGGCCGGCCGGACCGTCTCACCCCACGCCCTGCACGAGAGCCTCCGGCCGCTCGTCACGGCTGAGCCGCACGCCCTGGCGTACCTCGACATTGAGACGTGCGGCCTGGCGGGGGAGCCGGTGTTCCTGGTGGGCCTGCTCGGCTGGCGCGACGGGGGGCTGCATCTGCGCCAGTTCCTGGCCCGCGACTATGCGGAAGAGGGACCCGTGCTGGCGGCCGTCTGGCAGGCCCTGGCGGAGGCGGCGTGCGTGGTCACGTACAACGGCAAGACGTTCGACGTGCCGACCCTGGCCGCCCGCAGCCTCGCCTGCGGGCTGTTCGACCTCCCCCCGTGCCCCGACCACGTGGACCTCCTGCCGGAGGCCCGCCGCCGATGGAAGGCCGTCCTCCCGAACTGCCGGCTCCAGACCGTGGAAACGGCGGTCTGCGGCCGGCGGCGCCGCGGCGACGTGCCCGGCTCCGACATCCCCGCCGCCTATCATGCGTTCGTGCGGTCGCGGCAATCGGGCGAGGCGGGGCCGCGCCGGCGGGACCTCCGCCGGCTCCAGGCCATCCTCCACCACAACGCCCTCGACCTGCTGACGCTGGCGGACCTGATGGCCTGCGTTTTCGCGGGTCAGAGGTAGGCCGACACACGGCGTTCTGTGCCGCCGGTCGCCGCAGCCCCGGCGCCTCGGTGAGCCGGCGACCGGAGGTCGCCGCACCCGTCCCCAACCCGTCAGCATGCCAAACGGTCGGCGACGTGCCGTCGCCGGCTCAACGGGCGCCTGCCGGGCGGCGGCTGCGGAAACCCACTGCGCCAAGCAGACCCGTAGCGCTGTCCTGCTTCTCGGTCGGTCTGGACGGGCTGTGAGGGGTGTTCCCCCTGCGCCTGCCGTGCGGCCTGTATTGCTTGGTGCGGCCATTTCTCTCGTGCGACCACATGTATTGTCTGAAGCAGATGTAACGGTCTGTCCGAAGGCGCTGTCCCGGCACCACAGGTGTTGCCTCGGGACGGCGCTGTCGGGCGGCGCTCTAAGTGACCGCGAGGTGCGCGGTTAGGCGTCACGCCGGGCCACCGGCCGGCTGCCGCTGATGCTCGCGGGCATCGGCGGCGGCACGTCCGTCACAGGCCGCATGCTCAGCACGCTCGGCACAGTCCAACCCGCGACCGCCACTGGCGCGGGCGAGCGGACGGGTCTGGGCCTACGCGCGCCTCCCCTGCTTCCTTCGGCACGTCCTTTGCACCTGTTCGAGGCACGTCCGTTTATATGTGCCGGACCGACGGGGCCCGCAGCGGCCGCCGTTGTGGTCGGGCGAGCCCTGGAAGGAGGGGTGGCGTGGACGAAGCGGCATTGCGCGAAAAAGTGGGCCAACTGATGGTCGAGGTCCAGAGGAAGCACGGCCGGCACAAAGACCCGCGCGCCGGCTGGGGGAGGCGACCGTCGGGGTCGGCCATGACCCGCGGGATGGCCTCCCTGGAGGACAACCTGGACCAGGTCCGACTCGCGGTCAAGTACCTCGTCTTCGATCTGGAGGCCACCAAGCGCGAGAACGGCGTGCTACGTGAACTTCTCGGCGACGGGTAGAACGCTTCCGCCGCCGGGTTTCAAAGGCCGCATGCCGAAAACGGCGGGCGGCACCAGACGGAACGGGTCGGCTGGATGGGCGACCGCAGGTGCGGCCGGGACATACCGTCCGACCCTGGCAGAAGGGGAAGAAACGATGCGCTCCCGACTGACACATCTGACGGGGAGCGAGCTGCTGGCGTGCGCGGTCCACGGCAGCGGGTCCGTCCGGCGGCGGGTGGAGCACGAACTCGACCGCCGGGCCGCCGGTGCGCTGGTCCGCCGCATCCTGACCGAGGCACGTCCGCCGGCCCAACCACAGGCCGAAACGGCCGGCCCCGCCGCGCTGCTCGCCGTCTGACCGGCTGTGCCGGGCGCCGGGTTGCACGTCAGCGACGACCCTGTCGTCGGAAAGACATCCCGCGCTGGGGTGAGGGCTGTCCGTAACCGCGCTGGACAGGGGCGCGAAGCCGCTGCGCCAGCAAGCGGCGCTGAAGTAAACCGGCCGCGCGGCGGGGGTGGCCCCATCGCGGCGGAAGCCGTGCGGCCCATGAGAATGCCGGGGATGGGACGGGTCTGGCTGGCGGCTGACCCGCAGCCGACAGCCCGAAAACGTGTTGCCACCATCTGGGCCGGGGAGAGGAGTCAAGGAGGGTTGCTTATGAACTGAGGCCCATGGGCTGATGCCGAGACAGACCCCGACGCGGCGGGGGTGGCCTACCACGCAGAGGCCGCAGCGGGGGCGCGTGGACGCCTCGCGGTGGGCAGGACTGTCCACCGCGCATAAGGCGGAGGGGCACAAGGCGGCTCACGGTGGGCCGCCCGACGAAACGAAACGCCGTAGGACCGGGGGAGACGAACCAGGGGAGGGAG
>Ga0180434_10007556_pt1 | contig 12215 bp, 13 predicted proteins | sample SS_ome_7_FD_132453 | JGI IMG/M metagenome (GOLD analysis project Ga0180434, IMG submission 132453) | Hypersaline lake sediment archaeal communities from the Salton Sea, California, USA - SS_1_D_2 metaG | ecosystem: Environmental > Aquatic > Non-marine Saline and Alkaline > Hypersaline >... | reverse complement strand
TGGTGAGCCGCTCTGTGTCTCCGACCACCCCCGCATCCGTAGCTTGGGGGCGAACCCCAAGCGGCCCGGCGCGGACGGCCTCAAAAAGGGTGCCAAATTCAATACCCCCCCCCCCCCCGTGCATGTGGTCCGTAGCATTCTCGAGAAGATTGGCGCCATCAGACTCGCCAGCTACTACCTCGTGTGCCCGAGCCACCCGGTGTCGATCGCCGAACGACAGCACCGCATTGCCATGCTCGAGGACCGGCGCTGGGAGAGCGGACTGTCGCTGGACGACACCGACTACCACATGACGCCGCCAGCTTCGCCCGCTCTGCCGCAAGCCGCGCCCGCACTCCCGCCGGTCCGGCAAGTCGTGCTGCCCGAGCTGACCGCCGCCGACCGGATGGCGTACGCGGGCGTCGATGCGTTCGAGTGCAGCGTGTGCATGGTGGGTCGACCACGCACACACATGTTCGACTGCGGCCACAAGATTTGCCTCTCGTGCGTTCACGCGATGGCCGACCACGGTCCGCTCGTGTGCCACCTCTGCCGACACCCAGTGAAGATGGTGCTGCCAGTGTTTGACTAGAGTGCGCGCTAGCGCGCAATTCTACAAAGACTTTGTTTCGCGGCCGGGTGTGCACACGAAAAACCGAGGCCAACGATGTCGAGCGCCGTGGGTTTTGCGACCGACACCGGCAACCCGATGACGCAGACGCTCGGCGCGCTGACGGCTGCTCTGTTGCCGACCAATGCGCCGGTGCGCACGGGCGTCAGCATGCCGACGATCAACAGCGCCGGCGGTCCGGTCGGCGACCGGCCGACGCAGCAGTTGCAGCAGGCGCTGCTCGGCTCGATCAGCGCGCAGGGCGGCGCTGGCGCCGTGCCGTTCCAGAGCGACATCCAGCAGCTGTTCGGCCGCGACTTCTTTCGCGGCGCCGGCGGCAGCTCGATGGCGTTTATCGACGCGAGCGCGCAGACGACGCAGGACACGCTCAACGACCAGCCGATCGAGAACCCGATCTTCTCGATGCCGTACGAGGACCGCGCCGAGCTGCAGATCGAGCAGTACATGCCGCTCTTCTCGCTGCGCGGCGAGCACCTGCAAAAGTCGCCCGGCTTTCACGCCGTCGCGACGCCGGTCATCATCAACAACATCCAGGCGCGCCTCGTGCAGGCCGAGCGCGACGCGCAGCTGTTTGGCGCCGCCGCCGTCGGCAGCGCGATTGGCGTCGACGGCAAGCGGCGCGCCGTGAGCGCGCAGCGCGTGGCGCGCGGCCGCTCCGACCGCGCGACCAACGCGCGCATCCTCGACACGCTGCGCAACTTTGGCGCCCTGAGCGCCGCCGACCTGCACCGCAAGATCGACTATCTCGGCCCGGTCACGCAGGTCTACGACTCGAGCGGCTCGCGCTCGTCGCGCGACGCCTACGCCAACGTGTCGTCGGAGCGCATCTTCAACTACTCGCTCTACTCGCGCGGCAAGATCCACAACATGTTTGGCGCGGCGCTCGAGAAGGGCGACCAGCTCTACTTTTCGATTGGTCGCTTCTCGCGCGACCAGCTGACGGCGCTCGGCGCCACGAGCGGCTACTCGAACACCGCGGCGACGTCGTACAAGCGCAAGGGCTACGGCGGCGCCGACTCGTCGGCGTACGTCGGCATGTCGGGGCGCGCCGCCTCGCAGGACGCGTTTGTCCAGATCCGCGGCTGGTCGTCGCGCGAGGCGCGCCAGTTCATGGGCGACACGTCCGAGCTCGACGCGCTCAAGCCCGAGGCACAGGACCGCTTCTACTGCGAGCGCGAGGTGCGCGCCGCTGTCGAGTACCGCGAGTACGAGTACGACCCGGCGACCGACTCGATGCGGCTCGTCGACAACCTCGCCGAGGGCGTCCAGGAGGCACTCAACAACGTGCCCGACCTGGTGCTCGAAAACTATCTCATTGCGGGCGCCGTCATTCCGGTCGGCACCGTCAAGACCACGCTGCCGCGCCGCACCACCGAGCGCGCCATCCTCAACGGCCACTACGACCACAAGGCACTCGCGCTCCTGCCGCACATCGACATCTACCAGAACGCGGCCTAGCGGGTGAGAATGAAAGTGGCGTGCGGTGTACACCAGGCGAGCGAGCGTGCGTTTGCGCAGCGCGCGTACGTGTGCGCGCGGGGGAGGGCCTGGTGGAGCGCAGACGGGGTGCGCGAATAAACGCATTGGTTTGGCGGCCAGGTGTGCAAACTGCGCAACCGAACGAGGGCAACGATGACCGGACGTTCTGTGCGCTTTGGCTCGAACGGCATGGGCCGGCAGCTGGGCTACGGCGACGGCAAGAAGGTGGCGCAGGGCGCTATCACGTCGGCGTACCGCGTCGACACGGTGTCGCTGCGCGAGTCGGCGGCGGTCTTTGAGAGCGGCGAAGTGGCGACGCTGACGCGCCGGCCGGCGCAAGGCGGCTTCCGGCTGCTCGAGGGCGAGGTGGCGTTCAAGATTGCCGGCGGCGGCGACCGCGTGCGCACGGCGCTCAACGGGCTCGACTGGCGCCTCGCGCAAGCGTACCCGGACAATCCCGAGCTGGTGCGCGCGCTGCTCTTCGAGATGGTGCAGCCGCTCGGCGTGGTCGAGGAGGACGCGCGCACCGACAAGAACGAGCCGCAGGTGACGCTGCGCGTCGGCGGTACGCACCCGATGGGCGCGCCGGGCTCGTACAACTTTGGCGACCAGAGCGCGCCGCGCGTCGTGCCCGGCGCGCAGGTCGTCTTCGACGTGCAACCTGCAGCAGCCGATCCAGTACGGCAACGTGGCGTCGGGCGTCGCGGCCAACAAGATCAAGCTGGTGCCGCGCGCCGCCGACAAGAGCTCGTCGGCGGCGCGCATCCAGGCGATTGTCGCCGCGGTCAACCACAACCCGGCCAAGTTCAAGAAGGCGCTCGAGGACCACCGCTCGCTGGCCAACTCGTGGCTCAACATCGGCGCCGCCGTCACCAACTCGTACAAGACGGCGCTGCTCATGGGCATCGACCTGCTCATCAAGGAGGGCGTGCTCGAGACGGTCGCCGGCCAGGGTCTCGACGGCGCGCCAGGCGACGACCTGGCGTCCGAGGACACCGTGGCGCGCATGGCCGAGTACCTCTCGCTGCTCAAGGAGGGCCGCGCGTCGGCCGCGCTCAGCGCCGCGCAACGCGCCAAGTGGCGCAAGATCGAGCTGGCGCTGCGCAACCGCATGCTGCCGACGCCCAACCCGGCGTCGGCCAAGTACAACGTCGCCAACGAGTTTGGCTTTCGGCGCAACGCCAACGGCACGTACGCGTCCAAGGCGCGCATCAACGGCACCGGCGCGCCCAAGACCGACGCGCTCGGCAAGCTGCTCTCGCTCTCGATCTCGCACTTTCCGCACATGCTCCAGCAGCTCGTCGTCGCCGTCTACTCGGAGCGCAAGAACGCGCTCGGCGTCGCGCTCACCGAGCCGGCGCTCGAGGGCACCAGCCTCTTCCAGATGTACCTCCAGCCGCACGGCGGACTCTGCGATGTCAACTAAACGCCCCCTTCGCGTCTAATTCACTCCTTCCGGCGCCGTCGCTTCTTGGACTGCAGGAGTCCAAAGTCAGGACCGCCTCGGCTCTGCAGTTTTTCCACTTGCTGCTCGAGCTCGCGAAGCTTGGCGCTCACCTCGAGCCATTCGCCGGCGTTCTCAGCACTGTCCTTGCTGTTCGACGCGTCGCCCGACTCGTCGGTATTGCTCGCGTCGTCAGAGTCTTCGGTCTCTGCGGCGGCGGCGGCGTCGGCTTTGTCAACGCGGACCTTGAGCCCCTCGATCGCCTCCTCGTTACGGTCGGCAAGGTCTTGGACGACGCCCACGTCATACACGAGGGCGCCTATCGTGTCGACCGCTTCAATGATCTCACCCCACTCGCCGCCTTTCTCGACCACAGCCTTCGACTCCTGATTATCGAGCCGGGCGTCCAGATTGCCGATCTCATCTTGCATTTCCTCGATTTTCTGATCCCACTCGCTGTCGCGCTGCTCCAGAGCCTCCGCCACACGGGCGTCAATCAGCTTGGTCAGCTCGGTCAGGAAGCTCTCGGTGTTCATCGTCGGTTGGTTGTTGGGTTGTGTTGCGCTCCGCTCTCATTGTTGATAGGTAAACTCGTTCGACTTTCATTCTCCGGCGCCACCCTCGGCCGCTTTCTCATTCTCGGAGAGAGCCGACTCGTTTGCGTGCAGGGCGCGGTAGGCGTCGAGCAGCTCGGTGATGCGATCGCACGCCGACAGACCCTCCTCCCAGTCGACCCAGAGCAGGGTTTCGTCGAGCTTGTCGATCAGCCGGCCGACCGGTACGGTGGTCTCCTTGGACGCCGGCACCTGCTTGAGCTCCGTGACGTCGGTCGGCGCGCCGACGATCGTGTAGGTGCTGCCAGCGGCGAAGCGGTCGAGGCGCTTGAGAAAGTTGCCTTTGTCGGGCCACATCGGGTGGTCGGCGCGCACGCTGAGCTGCTTGACGTGCTCGGCGGTGCCGCCGTCGGCGCGACGCGCCGAGAACACGTAGAGGTGATTGTAGCCGCGCTCGACGTCTTCGTCGACGTCACCGCCGCGCGCGTTGAGCGTCCGCTCGACACCGCCGAAGCGCTCGAGCAGCGTCTTCTCCGACACGTTGGCGCTCACAAACACCGTGCAGCACACCGTGTTGTCGAGCAGCTCGAGGCCCTCGTCGCGCACCAGCTTGGCAAACGACTTGGCGCGCACAAAGATGCGCGAGTCGTTGGCCTGCGCCGGATCGAGCCGCTTCGTCTTGCCGACGTACACCAGATCGTCGGTGTACTCGATGCGCTCCGGCTCGTCGGGCGCATAGCCGACGCGCACGCGCACCACCACCTTGAGCTGCTTCATCTGCGCCGCAATCTGCGCCGCCGGTATTTTGCCTGCCGCCAACTGTCGCTTGCTCATCGTTGTGCGTTTTCGGCTGCGGAATGCGAGTGCGCGTTTTCGGCTGCGGAATGCGAGTGCGCGTTTTCGGCTGCGGAATGCGAGTGCGCGTTTTCGGACGCAGAATGCGAGTGCGCGTTCTCGGCTGCGGAATGCGAGCCGGGCGCGCACACGCGCTCGCATTCACACACCACCGCAAACTCGCAGCCGAACATGTTTGCCCGATTCCAAGCGTGGCACGCACTCACCAAGGCTTCGCGATCGGCCATAGTGGGGTGATCCGCGATAGGGCCACCCAATCCCCGATGGCAATTTCCAAGCGCCTTGGTTCACTCTACGCCCTCCTCGCCCACTCGGCGGCGTTTGGCGCGCAGTGCGTCGAGCTTGGCCTTCTTTTTCTTGAGTTCCAGTTCGGCGCAATCGACCTGGTCCTCGGCTTGGTAGATTTGGCGCTCCAGCTCTGAGGGTGGCTTGGGTGGCGGTAGAATCTGACCGAGAATGCCGGCGCAGTATGCCATGCGCTCACATTCTTCGGCCGTTTCATCGGCGCGTTCCTTCATCAGCCTGAGCTCTTCCAGACGCCCGTGGTCTCTGATGATGTTGAACCACGCGAGAACGGTCTGGCGTTCGGCATCGCTCCAGCCGTTGCACGCCGACTCTGCGTAGCGGCACCGGACTTCGCCCGAATCGTGATCGCCGTCGAGACAATCGATAATGTGCACCTCCTTGAGCGCCGCGTTGCCCGCCAGATCGAGATACCGCGCGATCTTTTCGGCGTCCGTCTTGGTGGGCGTGTCGATCACCTGCCGCGCGCCGTTGACAATCAGCTCAATACGCGACTGGTTGATGACCATCGCGTCGATCGAGTCGATCTTGACGCAGCTCGTGATGCCGGCGAAGGCAACAACCAGAAAACTCATCCTTGCGCTCCGAGCGGTGGGTGTGAATGAAACTGGGATCGGTTCTCTCCGAGTGAAAATGTGATTGGCGATCGCCCAAGCACACACGCGCCAACCATGAACGCCGAGCAGCTCGAGACGGTCGTCCTCGGCGAGCTGCGCACGGCCGTGGGTACCAAGCTGCTCGAGAAGCGTCCATGCGACGAAGAGTACTACGATTGGTTTTGCGCGATTGCCATTCCCATTTTCACTCGCACCGCGGGCCACTTGGTCGATTTCTGGAGCTCCGGACCGAAGGACGACGAGCGCCGTGCAGTCGCGGTCGACATTCTCAAGCGCGGAGGCCTGCTAGAGGCCGGAATCCGCGACGAGTACGTGTGGCAGATTCCTGTTCTGGCGCGCCTGATATCGCTCAAAACAACTCGGTTGTCGTGCGATCTGCTGCGTCTGTCCGTGCTGGACCGCTCATCCGGCGTGCTGAGCGCACCGCACAGGCGCTTCGAGTTTGACGCCAAGGCGGTAGACGACGCGCACGATTGAACGCACCAAACTCGACCCTTCACTCGCCTCCCGTGTGCGCTCACACCCAGACGTCGGTCGAGCCCGGCGGCCAGCCCCACTGGGTGTCGTCGAGCAGCTCGGTGATGTCGCGCCACGCGCACAGCGCGTAGACGAGCCACCACTGGGTGCGCTCGTACATGAGCTTGAGCCGGTCGGCGCTGGGCATCTGCTTCTGCGGGCCGGTCTTGGTTGTGATCTTGTACTTTTTGGCCACCGCGGCGGCCATCTCGACGTACGACATCTGCGCGGCCGGCCGCGGCGGCTTGTTCGCCTTGCCGTGCGCCGTCGTGAGCGCTCTGTGGTAGCAGTGCTTGATGTACGTCGCGTAGCGGCCCGGGCTGAGTACGCCGACGCCCGAGTCGGCGTCGTAGTGCGCCAGCGGGCCGTCGAGCGCGAGCAGCGCGTCAAACATACAGCGGCGGTTGACGAACGGCAGGCCGGCCAGATAGTCATTCTCGCACGACGCGCAGAACGCGGCAAAGCTCGCGGCCAGGTTCATCGCGTGCGTCGGTTCGTCGATCGTCTCGTCGTCGTCGTCGGCCGGCGCGCCGCACTCGTCAAGCGCCAGCTCCATGCGGCTCTTGACGAGCGCCCAGAGGCGCGCAATGTCCCACACCTCGTGCGCCTTGATCGGCACCGGCGCGGGCGGCAGCGCGGCGCGCTGTTCGGGCGACATCTCGGCGCGCTCCTCCTCGTCGCGCCGCCGCTTGGCGGCCGGCGGCCGCACGTAGTAGTCGGCCGCCGATCCGAGCCGGCCGGTGCGCAGCACCTCGCACTGGCCGATCGAGAGCAGCGGCGCGTTGAAGTAGGCGTAGCCGGGGCCCTCGTCGGCGGTGCGCGCGCCATTGGCGGTGGCGGTGAGCCACGCGTACCAGAGCGTGAGCAGCGCGAGAAAGTCAGTGTCGCTCGAGAGCACGAGGCCGCGGCACGGCACCTGGTCGGGCGGCGCCGAGCGGTGCGCGCCTACGAGCGTAGCGGCGCGCCGCGCGCGCTCCGAGCGGGCGCCGAGACGCGCCGCGTCGCCGTCGACGCGCGACTGGTTCGCCTCGACGTCGTCGCGCGCCGCGTCGATTGCGTCGAGCAGCGCTTGCGCCGCGCGACACCGCTCGACAAACGGCTCTGGCGGCGCGCCGCGCTCGTCGGCGAGCGCCGCGTGGCCGGCCAGCTGCTCGTCGGTGTAGAACTCGGCGTCGGCCGCGTCGAGTGCGCGCGCCACCAGCCGCTCGCCGTCCAGCGTCACGTGCTGCCGGCGCGCCTGCAGCGCGTTGAGCCAGAAGAGCACGCCGACGTCGGCCTCGCCGCACACGTTGGCCGCGTTGCGGAGCAGAAACGGCGCGTACGTGTGGCCGTCGGCGCTCGTCTCAATGCAGATCGGCACCGAGCGCACGTGGCCGCCGTGGCCGAGCTGCGCCACAATCCGGCGCGCCTCGGTGCGCCAATTGGCCGCGCCGCGCAGCAGACGGCGCGCGCGCTCAATCACCGAGCGCGCGTACGCGTCGCACACGACGCGCTCGGTGCGCATCCACGCGTCGAGCGACTCGGGCGACGTCGCCGCCGTGTCGAGACAGTCGATAATGAGACGACAGCCGGCCGGCGGCCGGTACGTCGCCACAATGAGATCGAAGAGCTGCGCTGTCGCGTGCCGGTACAGCGTGCGGTTGGCGCGCACCGCCATCCACGGCGGCAGCTCGAGGTCGGCGGCCACGAGCGTCGGCATCGAGCCGTCGGCCGGCGTCTCAATCGGCTCGATGTTGCGCTGCTCGAGCGCGTCGACGAGCGAGCTGGTCCGGCCCGTCTGCGTGTAGACCTTGGGCCGCGGCATGAAGCACGCCTTGTCCATGGCGAGCACAAACGTCTCGCAGCCCGGCAGCTCGCGGAACGCGCGCCGCACCGGCGCGAGCACGTAGCCGGCGAGCTGCGCGCCGGTCGCGCCCGTCGTCCGGTAGCCGGCGTCGACGTCGTGCGGATCGGCGCGCACCAGATTGTCGTAGCCGTGCAGCCCGATGCCGGCGTCCGAGACCACGTAGCGGACGCCGGCCAGCGCGTCGCCGGCGTCTGCCGGCACAAAGTTGTTGCGCGACTCGTCGGCCGCCTTGACCACCGCCGTCGCCGCGCCGGCAAAGTTGGCGCGGAACACCTCGACCTTGATTGCCGCTTTGCCCATCGTTGGTCTACGCGAGTTTCACTTTCGAGATAATCTGCCACGCGACGTAGCGCGGCACGTGGTGGCGAAACGTGCGATCGGCGTCGTAGATCGCCAGTACCAGGAGACTGGGCAGGTCGAGCGCGCGCAGCGCAATGCAAATCTCGACGAGCCGCTGGCGCTCGCGCTCCAGCACGCAGTCGACAAACAGTTGCGTCGAGGCGGCCGACCACGGGCGCTCGCCCGTCGTTTGATCGCTCACATTGGCCAGATTGGCGCCGAGCTCGAGCAGCGTCGGAATTGCCTGGTGCACGCCATCTCGGAAAGCGACATCCAGCAAACAGGTACCGCGGTCGTCGGCGCCGTTCGGATCAGCGCCGTTCTCAACGAGGAGGCGGATAAGCTGTTTGCCCACACTAGACTCGCCGTCTCCGAACCTGTCTTCGATCACAGTGAACAGCAGAGGTTCGTTGTGCTCGGGCTGACGCGGTCTGTGTATGTCAATCCCATAGCGAATGAGCAATTCGATGAGTTCGGTTGTGCCGACGAAAAGGGTGTGTTCCAAAGTGGTCGCCATCACTTCAGAGTTGGGATCAGCTCCCGCTTCGAGCAGATCTTGCACGACACCAATGAGATTTCCCTCAACGGCAACCTGAAGTCCTCGGTCTTTGCACGTCTTGCACGCGACCGGGATGATTTTGGCAATCGCCGTCAGGCAGCGCAACAACGTCGCCCGGACCAAATACATTTCTCTCTTAACCCCGCTACAGCACCGAACGCTCTCTTGCGGCGCCTCCATGACGTCCACGATGAAACTCCGCAGAGCCTGGTAGGTGTGGTTCGACCTGTTTTGCTCGTCGTGGTCGGCCTGAGCAATGAGCGCGCGCGCCGCTACCCCGTGTCCTTCCTTGATCGCTCGGAGAAGCCGGCTCACTAAACCACACTCGGCACTCATTGTCGGCCGAGCGCGCGGTCGGAATGGCAGTGCGCGTCGCGGTCCGTGAACACCGGCCGACCGACCGAACCGACCCGACCGCCGCCAACCATGACTCTAGACTGCGTGCACGAGCAGTGCGTCGTGCGGCACGCCACGCCAGTGCCGCGGCACGCCTACTTTGACCTCCAGCTGCGCTACGTTCCGACCGTCGGATTTCAGTGCGGACTCGTGCTCAACCGACCCGTTCACATTGTGCTCGGCCGCAACGTCGAGCCGGCGCCCACCAGGCACGCCGCCGTCTGCGCCGCACTCGCCGCGCTCGAACAGACGCTCGTCAGCGAGCGCGCCCAGTCGTGCTTGCCTGCTGCCATTCTCGACGCGGCCGAGCGCTTGCTCTGCGACTCGGCGCTCGTCGATCACATTCTGCGCGTCTGGTGCGACGCCGACAGGCCGCACGCCGCCGCCACCGCGCACCACTACCAACCGGTCTGGCCGCACGCCGCACCGCACCGGCTCTGTGTACAGTAGTGAAGCATCAGTTTCCAAAGACATTCTGGGAAATGCGACGCCGACCCACGACCCAATTTCACTACCGCGGTCGCGTCTAGCGCGCGCGCCGCGCGTCGGAAAACGCAAAGCGCGCCTGGGCGGCGACCAGATCGTCGTCGGCGCCGCCGTCGCGCCACTCGGCGCTCTCGTACTCGGCCGGCAATCCGAGCGCCTCGATACCGGCGCCGGCCGCCATGGCGCGCAGCAGCTCGTGGGCGCGCTCAACAAACGGACTCGCCGCAACGCCAAACTTGGCCGCGTCGAGACAGTGAATCGTGTCGAGCAACGCTGCGGCGTCGAGCGTGCGCGCGTAGGCGCCGAGCGCCGCGTCGAGCGCGTCCAAGTGGTCGGCGGCGAGCGGCGCGTCGCTCTTGGCCAGCTCGCTCAGCCGGTACGTGCCGCCGCCTACCGGCAGCACAAAGCAGGCCGACGGCGCGTCAAAGTGGCCCGCCGCCAGGGCTTCGTGCACCGACGCGTCCGCGCGGGCCAGAACCGCGTACAGTCCGCTCGCCGTACCCTCGCTGCACTCTTGCGCACCCAGCGCCGCCTCGATCGCCGCCAAGTGCTCGCTCATCGTTCTTGAGCGCGTCGCGTGTTGTGCGCTCGCGCGCCGTTTGCGTTGAATGAAACATCGGCGCAGTCTTTCGCATTCCGCCGCTCAGGCTTTAATCAAATCGCCGACCGCAAGCTGGTCGCGGAGGCGCGCGATAATGCGGTCGATGGCGGTCTGGGGGTCGACCGACGTCTCCTCGAGCGCGTCAGAGCCGGTGCCGCCGACGCGGATGCGAAACTCGCCGTCGTCTGTCCACGTGTGCATGTTGCAGCCCTGCTCCAGCACGTGACCATGCTCCATCAAGAAGATGCCCAGCGAGTTCAGCTTGCGCGCGACCGGATCGGCCAAAGACATGGTTCGCGATTGACAAATCCGCTCCAGTGCTCGGCATTCACTCGCCCGGCATTCACTCACTCGTGCTCGAGCAGCGTGTCGAGCGCCAGGATCAGCGCGTGGCGTTTCGCGCGGTCCTCGGTCGTGAAGAACACCTGCGGATCGCAGATGCACGTGCCGTCGATGCGCACCGCGGCGCCGTACAGGCCAAACTGGCGCTGCGTCACGAACCAGACGGCATTCGGGCGCACCTCGGCCGCCAGAGCCACCGCTTCGCGCAAGTGCGTCTCGCCGACGGCGTCACAGTACGGCAGACCGGTCGGCTCGACCGGGCGCTCGTCCTCCGAACTGCGCGCTCGCCGGCAGCCGACGTGCGTGCGGATCGGCGGTCGCGGAGGTCGCGCGAGCGTCAGCGTGTGGCGGCACCGCGCCAGCAGTTTGTTCTCGATCCGGCCAATGCCAAACATCTCGAGTGTGGCGCGCGCCAAACGTTCGCGCGCCTCGCGCGAATTTTTCTCTTCGCGCGCACTCGTCGTCGTCTGGCCCGGCAAGCGCAGCAGCAGAACGCCAAATTGGTGCGAAAAACGCAGCGGCCCGTAGACTTGCTCGAGCAGCGCCAGCGGATCGGCAAACTCGGCACGCTCGGGCGCCTGCGCTGCCGTAGAGTGCTCCTCCGCAAAGCGGCGCTCGCGCTCGAACGGCCCCGGTACCGGTCCCATGGCCATCATCGTTGTCAGAATCTTGTTGTTGGTGTTGTGCACCACTGCCAACCGCACAATGAGAGTTGCAACTCTCATTCTCATTGTGCGGCTCTGGCAGTCCGATAATCGCCTGCGGATTTTTCGAGAGCGCCGAGATCGACGGCCTCGTAGCTCACGACGCGCCAATCGGCCGATCGTATTCCAACCGACCAAAAAGTCTCATTTCGCCAACTCGGCGACCGACCCACAATGCGAATTCTCATTCGCATTGCGAGTGATCTATCTGGAGACAGCTCTCGTCGTTCAGCCGAATTGCACTCGCTTCGCACTCGGCGCACGAGAATCTCCTTCTGAACTCGCTCGTCCAAACAAAAGTCACTGCTCGTCAGCGAACCGCTCGCCAGAGGTCGATCGAGTTGCAGTTGGCCAACTCCGCAATGCGAATGGAACGCAAAATAGCATTTAGGCGGCCATTAGGCGCGTTCGCCGGTGAAGAGTGCCGATAAAAATTTTTTGACCCCGGATATGCCGCGAGATCGGCGGTCTCGTAGCTGAGGATCGATCGGTTTTCGAATCGGAGGGTACTTGGAAAACTCCAAACTTGCAATTATTTCGAGTCGTGTCAAGATTCTCCCCGCC
>Ga0180434_10007550_pt1 | contig 12219 bp, 12 predicted proteins | sample SS_ome_7_FD_132453 | JGI IMG/M metagenome (GOLD analysis project Ga0180434, IMG submission 132453) | Hypersaline lake sediment archaeal communities from the Salton Sea, California, USA - SS_1_D_2 metaG | ecosystem: Environmental > Aquatic > Non-marine Saline and Alkaline > Hypersaline >... | reverse complement strand
TTAGGGCGGACGGCCCTCTGTATCGATTCCAGTTTCCATTGTGCTTGTGATGAAAGGCATGGCCTCTCGACCAAGGATGGTGAGGCATTGCATGGATAATGCTCAAGGCAAAAGCAGCAATGCGATTGGCATTTTTGGATTCGAAGAGACTGTGGTGACCGCAGTCATGCAGGAGTGAAAAGCTTCTGCTGAGAAATAAAATGATTAAAACAAATGATATCGGAGTAAGAATGATTGAAGCAAGAGTCAATTTTTCCGTTAGATGCGCAATCGCCAGGCAGAGTAGGGTTAAAGGGACAATTGTGTTGGTGATCTGCCATGCAGCAATCTTGTCGTCGCTTGCCATGTAAGGCTTCAGGTTGAAATCAATGCGCCTCAGGGGTTTGGGTGGGAGGTTTTTTGTGACGGCGCTTGTCAAGTGGATTGCCCTTGGAGAATTGGTGAAGTCGTCCTTGAAGATCTTCGGGTGACAGCTCTGAATTAGGCGGTATTAAAAAACTCCTGCCCACCTTCAATGAACGGCGAGCAAGAGTCTAAGGGGGTTGCAAGGAAAATCCCGGTTTTCGTTGGTGCTGAAAATCAGACTTTTCTGGAGTAGTACTCCACCACCAGCAGTTCGTTGATCTCCAGAGCGACCCACTCCCGCTCGCAGCGGCCAATCACCTTGGCGCTGAGCTTGGTTTTGTCGAGTTCGAGGTGGGGCGGCACGTTGGCGAGGCCCGGAAATTCCAGGTTGCCTTCGGCCAGTTTCTTGCTGCCCTTGCGCTCGCGGATGGTGATCACATCACCGGCCTTGCACTGGTAGCTGGCGATGTCGGTGACGCGACCGTTCACGGTCACGTGGCCATGATTCACCAGCTGCCTCGCACCGGGAACGGTGGGACCGAAGCCGAGACGGAAACAGACGTTGTCGAGACGGTTCTCGAGCAGTTTGAGCAGGTTGGTTCCGGTGGAACCCTCCTGGGCGCGCGCTTTCTTCACGTAGCGCACAAGCTGACGTTCAGAGATGCCGTAGTTGAAGCGAAGCTTCTGCTTTTCTTCGAGACGGATCGCGTATTCAGAGCGCTTGCGACGGGCCTGGCCGTGCTGACCGGGGGGATAGGACCGCTTTGCGGCCTTCCGGGTGAGACCGGGGAGGTCTCCCAAGCGCCGCGTGATCCTCAGGCGAGGGCCGCGGTAACGAGACATAGAGACAGGATGGGATGGAGCTTCCGCGCCGCTGACCCGTCATGCTGGGCAGAAGGCCCAGATTGCGGCTCCGCATGCGCGAATCCACCACTCTATCCGGCGGCTTTCCCACCCAGATCAATCGCCTCATCAGCGCTCTGCTGCTGGCGCTGATCGGTGTCTACCGGCGCTGGTTCTCTCCCCTGCTCGGGCCCCGTTGCCGCTTCATCCCCAGCTGCAGCGCCTATGGCCTGGAGGCGATCCAGCGCCATGGCCCCTGGCGCGGCGGGTGGCTCACCCTGCGTCGGCTCAGCCGTTGCCACCCCTTCACCCCCTGTGGCTGTGACCCCGTCCCCGACTGAGCCCCTTCCTCTGATCCTCTACAGCCGCCAGGGTTGTTGCCTGTGTGAGGGCCTGGAGCAGCGCTTGCGAGAGCTTGCGCTTCACATCCTGACGCCGCCGCTGCAGTTGCAGGTGATCGACATCGATGCAGCCGGAGTCGATCCCGCCCTCAAGGCCCGCTACGACCTGGAGGTGCCGGTGCTGGCGCTTCCCGCCGGTGCGTTGCCCCGGGTGTCACCACGGCTGTCGGGCGAGGGTCTGTTCCGCTGGTTGCAACGGGCTTGCGCCACCAGGCTCGGATCGGATTAGAACGACTCCACCTGATCGGGCAGCCGATGTCCCAGACGTTGCATTCACTTCTGCGTGCGGTGGGGTTGCCCTGGCCTGATCAGCTGGCCAACGTGCCGATTGAGGCGATCACCTGCGACTCCCGCTGCGTCAGCCGCGGCAGCCTGTTTCTGGGGCTGCCCGGTGTTCGCGTCGATGGGGGCAGCTTCTGGCCCAGGGCCCTGGCCGATGGGGCGGCCGCCGCGGTGATCGGTCCGGCGGCGGCGGCGGTGCAACCACCCGGTCCGGAGGATCCGGTGCTGGTGGTGCCGGAGCCTGTGGCCCAGTGGATCGGTGAGTTGGCGGCGGCGTTCTGGCAGCGGCCCTCCAGCCGCATGACCCTGATCGGGGTGACGGGCACCAACGGCAAGACCACCACCACCCATCTGATCGAGCACCTGAGCCTGGAGGCCGGCCGGCCCGCTGCCCTGTTCGGCACCCTGGTGAACCGCTGGCCCGGACACAGCATCACGGCCACCCACACCACCGCCTTCGCCGACCGGCTGCAGGCCCAACTGGCGGAGGCCGTGGCCGGTGGCACCCAGGTGGCTGCGATGGAGGTGAGCTCCCACGCCCTCGAGCAGCAGCGGGTGGCCGGGTGCCGCTTCGCCGGTGCGGTGTTCACCAACCTCACCCAGGACCACCTCGACTACCACCCATCGATGCAGGCCTATTTCGAGGCCAAGGCGCGTTTGTTCAGCACGCCTCTGTTGCTCGACGACGGGATTCGGGCGGTGGTGAATGTGGATGACCCCTGGGGTCGCCAGCTGGCTGAGCGGTTGGGCGCGGGGTGCTGGCGCTGTTCCCTGGAGCCTGATCAGGAGGCGGAGCTGACCATGACCGATCTGGTGATGCGCTCCAGCGGTGTGGAGGGGCGCCTGATCACTCCGAAGGGCGAGGGGCGATTCGGGTCGCCATTGGTGGGGCGCTTCAATCTGATGAATCTGATGCAGGCGGTGGCGGTGCTCCAGCAGCAGGGTCTGCCCCTGCCTCTGCTGCTCAAAGGGCTGGGCAGTTTTCGCGGCGTTCCCGGGCGGATGGAGCGGGTGGTGGTGGCCTCAGCTGCAGCGGCTCAGTTGCCCGCCGTCCTGGTCGATTATGCCCACACCCCCGATGGCCTCAAGAATGCGCTTGAGGCGTGTCGCCCCTTTGTGGAGGGCCGTCTGATCTGCGTGTTCGGCTGTGGCGGTGATCGCGATCGGGGCAAGCGCCCCCAGATGGCCTCGATCGCCGCGAAGCTGGCGGATCGGGTGGTGGTGACCTCCGATAACCCCCGCACAGAGAATCCCCAGCAGATCCTTGCCGATGTAGTGGAGGGGCTGCCCTCCAGCACCGACCGCGTGGTGGAGGGGGATCGGGCGGCGGCGATCGCCGCTGCTGTCGCCGAAGCGAAACCCGGCGATCTGGTGCTGATCGCAGGCAAGGGCCATGAGGACTACCAGATTCTCGGCACCGAGAAAGTGCACTTCGATGATCGTGAGGAGGCGGAGAAGGTGCTGCGCTCTCGGTTGATCAGCTGACCGCCTGAGCGGTTGATGGCCTGATCCTGTTTCCCTACAGCAGGGCCAGGATCCGGCTGCGGCCCACGATCAGGGCCACGCTCACGGCAAAGCCGATCAGCAGCAGCACCTGATAACAGAGGAAGAACAATCGCTCGCTGGCCCCGCGATAAAACCGCTGGCCGCTCAGATTGCCGATCACCGTGACCGGAATCAGCAGCAGGGCACTGCCGGCGTTGCCGAGATGGAGGATGCCCAGGCTGATCAGGGGAATCAACTTCAGCAAGTTCTGCACCAGCAGCGCCACCAGTTGCGCTGCCACGAAGCGACTGCGTGGCACCTGATGGCGCAGGAAAAACACCGTGAGCAGCGGTGAGCCGGAATTGGCCACGGTCTGGCTGATGCCCACCCCCGATCCCACCAGCAGCAGGCCGGTGGGGCAGGCCGGCCCACCGCCACCACCGGCGCGGGCAATGGCGTTGCGCCCTGCCACCAGAGCCACATACAGCAGCGAGAGCAGGGCCACCAACACCTCCATGCGGCGATGCACAAGGTTGAGATCGCCGCCCGACACCAGAGCCCAGAGCGCCAGTCCACCCAGGGCCGTGCCCAGCACCATGCCGAGCACCAGGGGTTGCAACAGGCGTCGTTCGCCTTCGCCGCGGTGCTGCCACACGCCGAGCAGGGCCGCCGGCAGCATCAGCACGGCCACCACGGCCAGGCCATCGCTTGGGCCAAGGGCGAACACCATCAGGGGTGACACGACAAAGCCCCCGGTGCCCAGGCCACTGCGGGCGAACCCCATCAGGAAGGCGGCGCTGAGGGCGAGCAGCAGGGCCAGCCAGGGCAGGGGCTGGGTGAGAAACGCCTGCAGCACAGCGATGCCCGAATCGTTCACACCCTAGGTAGCTCCGCCAGGGCTTCCTGTAGCTGCAAGAGCTCCTCATCGGTGCTGGTGATGTGGGTGCAGGCGCGCAGGCAGGCGGGATCGGCCAAATCGCGGATCCAGATCCCTTCGGCACCGAGCGCCTGCACCACCTGGCTGGGCGGGCTGGCAGCGGTCAGCGTGAAGCTCACTAGCCCGGCCGGCGGTGGACCCTCGAGCAGGGGTGTCGCCCCCGGCAGCATTGCCAGTTGCTGCCAGAGCTTGGCGCTGAGCGCCTGAATCTGCTCCAGGCGCCGCTCGGCACTGCCCTGCTGCTCGAGCAGCTCCAGCGAGGTGCGCAATCCGGCCATCAATGGGATGCAGCTGGTGGCGACTTCGAAGCGGCGACTGTCGTGATGGAAGGGATCGGGATCGCCCAGCACGGCGCCGGTTTCATCCTGGAGACTGCGCCAGCCGATCAGGGTGGGGCTGGCCTCTGCCAGCACCCGTTCGGAGAGGGCCACACCTCCCAATCCCTCCGCACCGCAGGCCCACTTGTGCCCCGTGAAGGCGTAGATGTCGGCTGCGGCCGCGGCTTCGGCCACGGGGATCTGCCCAAAGCTCTGGGCCGCATCCACCAGCAGGTAGGGCTGGCTGGGGTGCTGCCTGAGCTGGGCCGCCACCGCGGCGATCGGCATGCGTTGCCCTGTGTTCCAGAGCAGATGGGAGAGCACCACCAGACGGGTGCGCGGCTGCCGATGGGTCTCCAGTGCCTGGAGCACGGCGGCATCGGTTTGCGCTTGTTCCTCGCGCCCGCCCCGGAGCTGTTGCACCGGCAGGGTGTCGATCTGCAGTTGCTGGCGTCGCGCCAGTTCGTGGCAGGCGGCCACCACACCGGGGTGTTCGCAGTCGCTGATCAGGATCCGATCCCCCGGCGCCAGGGGCAGACCCCAGAGCGGCAGCACACAGCCACTGGTCACGTTCTCGCTCAGGGCGAGGCGATGGGGGGCGACGCCGCACAGTCCGGCCAGCAGAGCCCGCGTGCCGTTCACTTCCCGGCTGATGTAGGGCCACACGTCGGCGGTGAAGGGCCCCAGCTCCTGAATCCGCTGCCATGAGCTGGTGATCGCCTCCAGCGATGGCGTTGGCAACGGCCCCTGGCCGCCGTAGTTGAAGTAGGTCTTGTTGGCGAGGGCGGGGCAGTGGTGGCGCATCGCTCCAGGCGTCAGCGTCTGAACTGGATCATCGCTGGATCAGCGCCCTGGCAGCGGGATCAGATTGAGGTGTGTCGTGCTGATGGCGATGGACGCCAAGGTGATCGTTGGCAGTGAGGAATGGTGCGGCCTGCCGGGCTTGGGCCTGCCGGCGATCAAGGCGCGGGTGGATTCCGGTGCCGCCACCTCATCACTCCATGCCTTCAACATCGCGCCCTTTCAGCGGGAGGGGCAGGAGTGGATCAGCTTTGAGGTGCACCCGCTCCAGAACGACCGCTCCGTGGTGGTGCGGCATGAGGCACCGGTGCTGCAGCAGCGGGGCGTGAAGAACACCAGCGGCCTGGTGGAGGCCCGCTATGTGATTCGGGAGACCCTGCAGCTCGGTGATCAGAGCTGGCCGATTGAGATCACCCTCACCAATCGCGATGCCATGGGGTATCGCATGCTCCTGGGCCGTGAGGCGATGGTGGGGCGGGTGCTGGTGGATCCTGAGGGCAGCCATCACCTCGTGCAGTACGCAGCGCCTGAGGTGGAGGCGATGTATGCCCATCACCGGGTGGAACGCACGGGCCTGCGCATTGCTCTGTTGGCCACCGATCCCGACCTTTACAGCAACCGCCGCCTGATGGAGGCGGGGGAGGAGCGGGGCCATCGCATGGAATTTCTGGCGATCAAGCACTGCTACATGCGCCTCGATGCCCAGAGCCCGGAGATGCATTACCGGGGCCGCGATGTGCTGGAGCGTTTTGATGCGGTGATCCCGCGCATCCGCCCCAGCGTCACCTTCTATGGCTGTGCGGTGACGCGTCAGTTTCAGGCCATGGGCCTGCAGACGCTCAACACGGCGGAAGCGATCAGCTGCTCGCGCGACAAGTTGCTGGCCTCGCAGCTGTTCGTGCGCCACGGGCTGAATGTGCCGGTGACAGGCTTTGCCAGCTCTCCGCTCGACACGAAAGACCTGATCAAGATGGTGGGTGGGGCGCCGCTGATCGTGAAGTTGCTCGAGGGTGCCCAGGGGCGTGGTGTGGTGTTGGCGGAAACCCAGAAGGCGGCGGAGAGTGTGATCAACGCGATGAAAAGCATCAACGCCAATCTGTTGGTGCAGGAATTCATCAAGGAAGCCGGCGGCAAGGATCTCCGCTGTTTTGTGATGGGCGGCAAGGTGGTGGCGGCGATCGAGCGCACTGCAGCCCTGGGCGACTATCGCGCCAACCTTCACCAGGGCGGCAAGGCCCGGGCGGTGCGGGTGCTGCAGAACGAGCGACGTCTGGCGATCGCGGCCAGCCGGGCCATGGGCCTGGATGTGGCCGGTGTCGACATCATCCGTTCGGAACGCGGCCCCCTGCTGCTGGAGGTGAATTCCAGCCCGGGGTTGGAAGGCATTGAAACCGCCACGGGCAAAGACCTGGCGGGGCGCATGATTCAGGAGCTGGAGCGCAAGCTCGGCTGGGTGCGCCCCGTGCATTCCGCCCTAGCTTGAGGGCCTGAACTCAAGCTGGATTTTGGCATCCGTTGACTGGCTCTGGATCCTCCACCCGTTTCTGGCTGTGGTGCTGATCTATCCCCTGATCGGCATGGTGATCAGGCTGGCGCTGCAGACCCGGCAGCGACGCCTGCAAAAAACCAAACTTCCCGCCACGGTGGGGCGCGACCACAGCGATCTGGGTCGTTGGTTGTCGGCCGGCGTGGTGGTGATCGTGCTGATCGCGCTCACGGTGGTGATTGCCACCAAGGCGCCTCTGGCGGCTTTCGCTGGGGGAGCCCCCCGGGCGATCCAGCTGCTGCTGGTGCTGATCGGCACGCTGGTGAGCCTGGTGGCGCTGTGGTTCGCGAAGGCGCCTGGGTTGCGCCTGGTCTTTGCCCTGATCACCTGGGCCGGTGTGCTCGGGCTCGGCGCTCAGCCGGAGGTCTGGAGGCTGTCCGATAACCCCCTGGATGGGGCCTTCTGGCAGTCGCACTACTGGGCCGGCGTCGGCGTGACGGGCTTGATGCTCTTTTCGCTCGGCGCTCGGCCAGAGATCCTGCGCGACATCCGCCTGCGGCGCCTGCATGTGAGCGCCAGTGTGCTGGCGGCGGTGCTGTTTGTGCTGCAGGGGCTTACCGGCACCCGGGATCTGCTGGAGATCCCCCTGAGCTGGCAGAAGCCGGCGGTGTATGCCTGCGATTTCGAGGCGCGCACCTGCCCGCCGCCGGCTCAGAGCACCTGAACCACTTCACTCACCTCGGGGATCATTTCGCGCATCTTGCGCTCGATGCCCATCTTGAGGGTCATCGTGCTGCTGGGGCAGCTGCCGCAGGCCCCCTGCAGACGCACCTTCACCACAGGTCCATCGATTTCCACCACTTCCACATTGCCGCCGTCGGCCATCAGGAAAGGACGCAGCTCATCGAGCACCTTCTCCACGTTTTCGCTGGAGAGGGGCAGGGTTTCCGTGCTCATGGCGGCGTCTCTGGGAAGTCAAGACCACAATCGTAAGCAGGTCCTGCGCGACACCGGCCCATAGCCTTGAACGGCTGTGCCGCCTGCTGCCTTCGTTTTGGAACGCTACGACGCTGTGCTGGTGGGTGCCGGGATCATGAGCGCCACGCTGGCCTCGCTCCTGCAGGCCCTCGATCCCGAGCTGCGCCTGCTGCTGGTGGAGCGGCTGGAGGCGCCGGCGCTGGAGAGCAGTGCAGCGGAGAACAACGCCGGCACGGGCCATGCCGCCAACTGCGAATTGAATTACACGCCGCCGCAGCCGGATGGCACCGTGGCCACGGCCAAGGCCCTGGCGATCAATGCGGCCTTCGAGACCAGCCTCGAGTTCTGGGCGTCGCTGGCGGAGCAGGGGCAATTGCAGCCCGCCACCTTCCTGCACCGGGTGCCCCATTGCAGCCTGGTGTGGGGTGATGCCGATGTGGCGTTTCTTAGGCAGCGGCATCGCCAGCTGAGCGCGCTGCCGGCGTTCGCGGCAATGGAATGGAGCACCGACCGGGCCGAGATCGCTGGCTGGATGCCGTTGGTGATGGCGGGCCGTCGCCAGGATCAGCCGATCGCGGCCACCCGGATCGCCCGGGGCATGGATGTGGATTTCGGGGCCCTCACCCGTGCTCTGCTGGCACCCTTGCAGGCGTCCGGCGCCCTGGAGCTGCTGTTGGGCACCACGGTCACCGATCTGCAGCGCTGCTCTGCCGCCCGGGGTGGGGGAGCGGCTGACTGGCGCCTGACGCTGCGCGGCCCTTCTGGTGATCGCCAGGTGCAGGCGCCTTTTGTGTTTCTGGGTGCCGGCGGTGGCGCCTTGCCCCTGCTGCAGCGCAGCGGCATTCCGGAAGCGGACGCCTACGCCGGGTTTCCGGTGAGCGGTCAGTGGTTGGTCTGCAACGACCCGGCCCTGGTGGAACGCCACCACGCCAAGGTGTATGGCAAGGCCAAGGTGGGGGCGCCGCCGATGTCGGTGCCCCATCTCGACAGCCGCTGGATCGATGGCCAGCGGTCGCTGTTATTTGGCCCCTATGCCGGCTTCAGCAGCAAATTTCTCAAAACCGGCTCCCTGCTCGATCTGCCCCGCTCGGTGCGACGCCGCAATCTGGTGCCGATGCTGCAGGTGGGCGTCAATAACCTGCCTCTGGTGCGGTATCTGATCAATCAGCTACGCCAGAGCGATGCTGAGCGCATGGAGGCCCTGCGCGCTTTCCTGCCCCAGGCGCGCGATCAGGACTGGACGCTGTCGGTGGCGGGTCAACGGGTGCAGATCATCAAGCGCTCGCCGGAGGGGGGTCGACTTCAGCTGGGCACTGAGGTGGTGGCCGCCGCCGACGGCTCCTTGGCGGCCCTGCTGGGGGCCTCGCCCGGGGCGAGTACGGCGGTGACGATCATGCTCGAGGTGTTGCAGCTCTGTTTCCCGCAGCGCCTGGCCAGCCCCGCCTGGAGCGAGCGTCTGCAGCAGTTGCTCCCCAGTGTGGGCCAGGATCTCAATGCTGATCCGGCGTTGTTGGCCCGCACGCGCGAGCGCAGCGACGCTTTGCTCAGCCGTGCTCCAGCGACCCGGTGAGATTCACGATCACCACCCCGGCGGCGATCAGGCCCATGCCGATCAGCTGGCCGGAGCTTGGCACCTGGCGGTAGGCCAGCACCCCCACCAGCACGATCGCCACGATGCCGATGCCGCTCCAGAGGGCATAGGTGAGGCCCAGCGGAATGCTTTGCACCACCCGCGACATCAGGGCCATCGAGGTGGCGTAGGCCGTGAGCACCAGCAAGGTCGGCAGCGGCCGGCTGAACCCCTCAGACAGTTTGAGGCAGGACGTGCCAACCACCTCAGCGGCGATGGCGAACAGCAACAGGATCCAGGGAGAGGTCAAGGGCGTGGAGCGCAGCGCTCTGGTGGCTGCTCCCTAGGATCGCTTCACTGAAGCCGCACACCCGAGCCGGGATTACGCCAACCGCATGACCGACGCCCCCGTCTCCCGGATCCGTAATTTCTGCATCATTGCCCACATCGACCATGGCAAGTCGACCCTGGCCGATCGCTTGTTGCAGGACACGGGCACGGTCGCCAGCCGCGACATGCAGGATCAGTTCCTCGACAACATGGAACTGGAGCGGGAGCGGGGCATCACGATCAAGCTCCAGGCCGCCCGGATGAACTACAAAGCGGCCGATGGGGAGGAGTACGTCCTCAATCTGATCGACACCCCCGGCCATGTGGACTTCTCCTATGAGGTGAGCCGCTCGTTGCAGGCCTGCGAAGGGGCGCTGCTGGTGGTGGATGCCAGCCAGGGGGTGGAGGCCCAGACCCTGGCGAATGTGTATCTGGCGCTGGAGAACGATCTCGAGATCATCCCGGTGCTCAACAAGATCGATCTTCCCGGGGCGGAGCCGGAGCGGATCAAGGAGGAAATCGAGGCGATTATCGGTCTTGATTGCTCCGGGGCGATTCCCTGTTCCGCCAAAACCGGTCTGGGAGTGCCCGAGATCCTGCAGGCGGTGGTGGATCGGGTGCCGGCGCCGGCCGATGCGGTGGAAGAGCCCACCAAGGCCCTCATCTTCGACTCCTACTACGACCCCTACCGGGGCGTGATTGTGTATTTCCGGGTGATGAGCGGCCGGATCAGCTGCAAAGACAAGGTGCTGCTGATGGCCAGCCAGAAATCCTACGAACTTGATGAGATCGGTGTGATGGCACCGGATCAGCGCAAGGTAGAAGAGCTCCACGCCGGCGAGGTGGGCTATCTGGCCGCCTCGATCAAGGCGGTGGCCGATGCGCGGGTGGGCGACACGATCACGTTGGTGAATGCCCCGGCCGACGAACCTCTGCCTGGTTACACCGAAGCCAAGCCGATGGTGTTCTGCGGCCTGTTTCCCACGGAAGCCGATCAGTACCCCGATCTGCGCGAAGCCCTCGACAAGCTGCAGCTCTCGGATGCGGCCTTGCGCTATGAGCCGGAAACGAGCAGCGCCATGGGCTTCGGCTTCCGCTGCGGTTTCCTCGGCCTGCTGCACATGGAGATCGTGCAGGAGCGGCTGGAGCGGGAATACAACCTCGATCTGATCGTCACGGCGCCGTCGGTGATCTACAAGGTGAATCTGATCGATGGCAGCGAGGTGATGATTGACAATCCCGCCACGCTTCCCGATCCGCAGAAACGGGAGTCGATCGAAGAACCGTATGTGCGCATGGAGATTTATGCGCCGAATGACTACAACGGCACCTTGATGGGCCTGTGCCAGGAGCGGCGCGGTGACTTCATCGACATGAAATACATCACCACCGAGCGGGTGACCTTGATCTATGAGATGCCGCTGGCGGAGGTGGTCACCGACTTCTTCGATCAGATGAAGAGTCGCACCCAGGGCTATGCCTCGATGGAATACCATCTGATCGGCTATCGCCGCAACGATCTGGTGCGCCTGGATGTGCTGATCAACGGCGAAAAAGCTGATCCGCTCACCACGATCGTGCATCGCGACAAGGCCTACAACGTGGGCAAGGGCCTGGTGGAGAAGCTGAAGGAACTGATCCCCAGGCAACAGTTCAAGATTCCGCTGCAGGCCTCGATCGGCAGCCGGATCATCGCCAGCGAAAGCATCAATGCGATTCGCAAGGATGTGCTCGCCAAGTGCTATGGCGGCGATATCTCACGCAAAAAGAAACTGCTGCAGAAACAAGCCAAGGGCAAGAAACGGATGAAGGCCATGGGCAAGGTGGATGTGCCCCAGGAAGCCTTCATGGCGGTGCTGAAGCTGAATCAGAGCCCTTGAGCGGGGCTCTTGCTTCGCTTCAAGGATTGCGGAACTGACCAGCGCCGGTGAGTTCCACGTCGGCAGTATCGTTGCAGTAATCGAAGTTGGCACTGGGATTACTGGGATCGCAGAAGCCTTCATTGTTGCCGATTCCGTTGTTGTCTTTCAGCGACTCGGGATCGATCTGGGTGTATACGCCCTTGCCTCGTTCGGCGAACAGCTTCATCCAGGGGGATTCCAGTCCGAGCGCGGTGGTGAACACCTTGGCCGGGGTGGTGCGCTGGTTGTTTTTGGCGATGTAATACTCCACGGTGGGGCCGTAATCGCGGCTGCTCCAGCTGCGGCCGCGTCGATCCTGGCTCGGTTCACCATCGGAGAGGAAGTACACCGCATTCACATCGGCCATCGTCATCGCTTTCTCCAGGCCATTCCAGGGATCGGTGCCGCCCCAGCGGGTCACATTGCCGGTGCTGAGGGAGTTCACGAACTCCTTGGCGGATTGGTAGTGGTCCACATCACCAATGCTCACCAACCCTTTAGAAGAGCGGCTCCATTCGCGGTGGTTGGAGTATCCCTCACCGC
>Ga0180434_10007548_pt1 | contig 12220 bp, 5 predicted proteins | sample SS_ome_7_FD_132453 | JGI IMG/M metagenome (GOLD analysis project Ga0180434, IMG submission 132453) | Hypersaline lake sediment archaeal communities from the Salton Sea, California, USA - SS_1_D_2 metaG | ecosystem: Environmental > Aquatic > Non-marine Saline and Alkaline > Hypersaline > Sediment... | reverse complement strand
GATGCCATCCCGAATAAACCCAAACAGGATATGAGGACGGCCAATAGCGTGAAGGCATTGACTAATCCGCTCAAACGCTCTTCGGATCGATAGAGTTCATCGATCATGTCGTCCACGAAATGATACTCCAGAGGGATATCGGCGATATGGACCTTCCAGGTTTTTTCGATGTCCGCCAGAGCATCGGGAATGTGACCGGCTTTGAGCCTCGCGGTCAGGTAATGATATCGATCCCAATCCGTTTTCGACGTTAAATAAAGCACACAGGGCTGAATACTGTGCTTCAACCCGAAATGCTGGTTTTTGTAAACCCCGATGATTGTGCCTTCGGACGCATTGAGGGCGAATCGCTTATCGACGGGATTCTCGAACTCCCATATCTTGACGGCTTCCTCGTTGATGAGATAGGCACTGTTTATATCCGAAGGGAATTCCCTGGAAAAATTCCTTCCCTCCACGATTTCCATTTTATGGGTATCGATGTAATCGAAGTCCACCATCCGATAGACCGTATTCGTACCCAGATACTGCATATCCCCGAAGGAATTATCCCAGTCGATTCTTCCCCCGTGACTCAAAGAACTGTTGGCCGTAACTCCAACGATATTCGAGCTTTGGATAAGGTCTGTCTTGAGGGTCTCCCATTTTTCTTCGGATTTTTCCGGAATCGAAATCCTCACTAGATTGTCCTTGTCGAATCCCATGTCCGCATTCCGCATGTAGTCCAGCTGCTGAAAAACGAGCATGGCGCAAATAATCAGAGCGATAGACAGCACGAACTGGGTGATGACCAGAGCCTTCCTGAATCTTGCACCCGCCAAGGAGGCCTTCCCCAGAGATCCCTTACGAAGCAGGAGGTTCCCCTTTAAAACATCCACCGGGCGGAAAGAAGAGATAACCAGCGCAGGATAACAGCCTGCAACGATCCCGGTAAATATCACCATCCCGGCAAGGCCGAAAATCCATCCAGAATCCAGCAGACCGAGCCTCAACTGTTTTCCTGCCAGCTGATTGAACACAGGCATGATTAACATGGTGAAAAAGACGGCGACGACAGCTGACAGGATGGTGAAGAATAGGGACTCCAAGAAGAACTGTTTGACAAGATGCATGCGTTTCGATCCGACGACTTTTCTCAATCCCACTTCCTTGGCCCGTTTTGCGGACCTGGCGGTCGAAAGATTCATGAAATTGATACACGCAATGAGCAGAATCAACACTGCGACGACGGTGAAGATATAGACATATTTGATCGGTCCGCCTCCGGCAAACGCGTGCAAATGCAGGTCTCTCAAAGGAAAAAGAGACAGTTCCAAGGGATCGTCGGACCAGGGGCGATTGGTGTTGAGCAAGCTGGATATTTTGGGATTGACAGCGGCTGGCTCGACCCCTTCTCTCAGTTGAACATAGGTATGGCATGCAAACCAGTTCCAGATAAAGTGTTGATACTCTGTGATTTCTCTCATAGCCCGGAATGGCCTGAAATAATCCGCCTGGATATCGGAATTTTTTGGGATATCTTGCAAAATACCCGTCACTTCGACCAGATCCCCCTCTATCTCCATCATCCGGCCCAAAGGATCGATCCCGGCAAAAAGCTTTTCGGCAGCCTCTTCGGTCAAAACGATACTGTCCTTCTTCTCAAAAACGGATGCGGCATCACCCTTCGCTAAAGGGAAAGTGAATACGTTAAAAACTTCGGGATCGACAAAGGCTCCTTCCCAGTCGTTGAAAATTTTATCCTCGTATCGGACTGTCATGCCGTTCCGGTGATGGAATCTTACCACCCTGGCAATCTCCGGAAAATCGTTCTTCAAAGGCTCTGCCAGCGGGACCGGCGTGCTTTCGAAAAACTCCCCCCGGTAGTTGACTCTCTCGCTGATCGCCACATAGATACTGTCGCCATTCTCATGGAATCGGTTGAAGCTGAGCTCGTCCCGTACCCAGAGAAGGATGAGCAGGCATGCTGACATGCCCACTGCAAGGCCGGTGATGTTGATAAAAGAAAAACCCTTGTTCCTTTTGATGTTTCTCCAGGTGATGACAAAATAATTTTTTAACATGTGACAGCTCCAGTAGAAAGAATCTTTTATAAAAGCCGGAAAATTGATCAGGACCTGCCCCCAATACCAGACCTGGGCAGCTTTTTTTCCCCTCTTATGGCAACAGGAAGAATATTCTTCGCTCATATCCCCCAGAAATGAGAATTCCTCGCCGTTTTTTCTCATCCGGAGAAGGATTTTTTCAGCCAGACGAGGAGGCTTCGAAGATTTTTGTTTCTTGATCGATCTAAACCTCATCGAACGAAATCTCCGACAATCTTTCCCAGATCATTTTTTGGAGTTCATATGCAGACTCCAGAGCTTGAATCCCCTTTTTCGTGAGCCTGTAGAATATTTTCCTCCTCCCCCCTCTCTCCGGAGTGGGCTCTCCGGTGGATTTGGATATGAATCCCTTCCGGAATAGCTGATCGAGATAGCTGTAGAGCGTGCCGTAGGAAATCTTTTTGTTGCTCAGTTTGGAAACATCTTCCTTGATGGCAACGCCGTAAGCGTCATCTTCCAGGCGCAGGATAGCCAGTAAGACGGCGGTTTCGTTCAATGTCAAATCCTTCACTTTTTTCTCCTTATTTATTTATACGGATTTTCCGTATAAATGGTTGTCCAAAAAAGAAAAATTTTCCTGAATTATTCTCCATAAAACTCCTAACTCATAGGGTGTCGCCCTTCTCGCAGGGCGAGCGGTGCGCAGCGCAATCCTGGGTAAGGAGGCGTTCTAGGATTCGGGATCACTTTTCCACAAAGACGGATAGATCCGTTTTATCCTCATGGCAGATTCTAAGAATTCGACTTGTGTTTGGCCCGGTAGCTCCAATTCGTCATCGCATACACCAAGGGATGGTGCCGATTGCGGGAGAACCGCGAAATAATCGATGGGATTGAGTAAAACTCTTGGCAGGCCCACCTGGCGCCCTTTTCCAGTTGTTGCGATGTCATCAATTTCGGCGTAAATACAGATGTGCCGTAGTCATATTTCGACCAGTCGCGGGTAAGGATCCTCCCCTCTTTCTCCAGTCTTTTATACAGTTTTGTCCCAGGGAAAGGTGTCAAAACGCAGAGGCTGGCGATGCATATCTTGTTTTCTATTAAAAATTCGACGGATCTTTCGAAAACATCGCTGTCATCACGATCGAAACCGAATATAAAGGACGCCTGGATCATAATACCGCTGTCATTGATTGTCTTCACATCCTCTTCATAGGTCTCTACCTTGTTGAAATGCTTTCCCACGGCATAGAGATTTTCGGGATTAAGGGATTCGAATCCGATGAACAATCCGAAACACCCGCTTTTTGCCGCCAGTTTCAGCAGTTCTCGATTCCTGGCTATGAGGAGAGAGCTCTGCCCGATCCATCTGATTTTCAGAGCAGCCAGTTCCCTGAAGAGCTTTTTGGCATAGCCGGGATTTCCGATTATGTTGTCATCGACAAATATCCAGTTTCGATTGCCGGAAATTGCGATTTCCTCTATCACATCCCTGATGGGGCGCGTGCGGAATTTCCCTCCGAAAAAATCGGTCACGCAACAAAATTCACAAGAAAAAGGACAGCCCCTCGATGTCTGGATGGAAAGCGGAGAAAAGGGAATCTTTTTCCCGCTCAATTCTCGTCTCGGGATGGGCAAATTATTCAGCGCAGCGGGTTCGTCCGATCTGTAGAATTTTTTAAGGGAATTCTTCTTGCAATCCTCTATCACTCGAGCCCAGATATTTTCCGCCTCTCCGATTACGACAGCGTCTGCGTGTTCGATGGCTTCACCCGGAAGCGCTGTGGCGTGAACTCCGCCCAAGACGACCTTGACCCCGCGTCTTCTGTACCCGTCGCCGATTTCATACGCTCGATGGGCAAAGGGTGTCATGAAGCTAATGCCCACAAGATCCACGTCATCTTTATAGATGACATCTTCGATCTCCTCTTCTGTTGCCGACACCTCTACGTCAGGAGGTGTCAGGGCAGCCAAAACAGGCAAGCTCAAGTGTGAGGGATAGATCTTTTTGGGCCATTTAGCTTTCTGCCAGCTTGGCAAAATAAGCTCTAATTTCAATTTAACCCCTAGTCGTAACTGGCTCACCTATCCAATTCGGCTTCTGTACAGGTAAGGTTATACGTCGTGCCCATACGGGAAAAAATTTTCTGGGCCATTTTCAAATGAGGTTCCCGGTCCGGCCCTGCAGAATGCCGTCCCATTTCATAATGAAACATGCCGCGTTCATAGGGCATTCCCAACCGTTCAGCCAGGGCAAGCCCCTCCTTCCACACTTTCCAGGCCTTTTTTTGTTTGTTCGTCAGCCAGAGGTAAAGGCCCCACCACACGGAATAGCCGGGCTGAGCTATCGGGAATACTTTGGCATACTTGTGGTATACCGAAAGAAGCTTTTTCACCAGCTCCGATAGGATCTTTTCATCGCTTTCTACTTTGTGAAGACAGGCTTCCCACAAGGGAAATATCACCTCTGCGACACAGAGATAGGCCTTCATTGTTGCCATGCGAGGATCGGATTGGGAAAACAACTCAGAAGCCTGATCTGCAAACCTGAGTGCCAATCGATGCTCGTTGCGAAAAAAGTGCGCCAGGGCGGAAAAAGCAAAAATGCTTATCTTTTCGGCGCGATGCACATCCTGCAGCTCATCGATATCTATCTTTTCCAGATTCTCGAGCGCGTCATCGGTCATCCCCAGTCGCAGTTTATTCATCGCCATCCCCGTAAGGCCCCAGTATCGATGCAGCGGATCGCCTCGATCGACGGCTAAATTGTAAAGATTTTCGTAGGACCTCATGCTCTTTTTGAATTTTCCTCTGTAATAGGACAGATGTCCTCCTGTAGAAAAAATTTGTTCCCATCTGCGCCAGTCTCCTGTTCGATGATAAAGCTCCGCGGCCTTGTTGATGGCATCTTCAGCTTTCTGCCATTTCCCCACACCCAGGTAATACGTCGCTGTGATCATCGATATGTATCCGATGCTGTGGAGGGAATCGACCGAATAGGCCGTGTCAAGTGCATATCTGATGTATCTTTCGGCAAGAGAATGAAGCGAATAAACACCTGCCCCGAGACCCAGGTGGACATACACCCTAGCTAATTCAGGAGAAGGGCCGGCCCGTTCGGCAATGTTCAAGGAGCAGAAAGTGGTGTAAAGAGCGAGGATCTTTTCCTGGGAAAGATAGCCGATTTCCGTGATATAGTCATAAGTGCGCACCGTTTGCAGCAAAATGGGTCTTGCTTTCCTGGACCGGCCGATGAATATTGCAGGATATATGCGATGGGCCACCTGGCGTAAAAGTTCCCTTAAGATTCCCGCCGTCAATCTCCATTTTTTTACCGGAACCGGACGATCCAGGTTGGCCAATGCCCTCATCAGATACATCCGGCTCTCCGGGATTTTCCCCATCCCGAGATAAGCCTCTCCCAGGCGCTGTTCCCAATTGGCTTGCCGCCGGCGATCGCGCGGTGCATCTTTTTCGCTGCCCAGCTCAGAAACCCTCGTGAAAAACTCCACGGCTTCTTTATGAGCATAAGCCCTGGCCGCTCTTTCGCCCGCTTTCTCCAGGTATTCCATTTCTTTGGCGGCGTTTCCTGCTTCGCCAAAGTGCCGGGCCAGCTGAACCGCTATTTTCTCCGTATTCCCGCTGTAGAGCTTTTCGAGTGCGGTTCCCACCTCCTCATGCAGATAGCATCTTTCAGCACGGCTGATTCTATTGTACAAATATTTTTGGAATAGTATGTGTCTGAATCGAAAAAGAGAAAGCCGCCTTCCTTTCACCTTTCTGATGCCCATCGGAACGATAATCCGATACCGCTTTTCCAGCTCCCTGCTCAAGAGCTTAACGACATCCAAGCTTTCCTTTTTCTTCAACCTGGCAATGACTTCTCCCGTGAATTCCTCCCCCTCCACACTGGCCAAAACCAAGAGGTCCTGCAGATGGACAGGCAGTTTATTGATCCGTTCTTCGACGACCGCATCGATACGGGCAGGTAAAGAATCCCAATCCAGTGAAGGGGTTTCGACCCACTTCCCTTCCCGGTTGGGAACGATCATTTCCTTTTCCTGCATATTTCTCAAAAGCTCGATGGTAAAAAGAGGATTGCCCATGGTTTGCCGATAAAGGATCTCTCTGAATCCCGAGCCAAGAAGGTTGGGCTCGGTATTCAAAAACTCTTCAACGAACTCCCTGTCGCCGATCTGCCCCAGCTCCAGCTTCAGATTATCGGTATCTTTTTGGAATTCATAAATGAGCGGTTCGAGAGGATGCTGCTCCCCGTTTCTCCCTTGAGCGACCTCGGCGGGTCTGAATGCGCCTATGATCAAAATCCGGTTTCCTCTAATGAGCCTCCCAAAATGACCGAGCAAATAGAGAGATCCGGTGTCAGCCCACTGCAGGTCATCCAGGAGCAAAAGAAGGGGCTTTTGACGGCTCATAGACAGCAAAACTCTCGTGTACTGCTCGAAAAGATCGCTCTGCTGAAGGGTCAACGGCGCGCTTCCTTCCGACCTCCTTTCTATGAGTTTAGCGATCCTCTCCCTTAACTCCGGCCTTCTTGGCCTCAACGCGCCAACATGCTCCAGGAGCCGATCACCGGAAACGAAATTTTCTATCAGGTCTGGGCCAGAATCTGCGATTGCGCTTCCCGAAAAGGGGAGAAGGTTCCACAGCCGGATCGCATGTTCCTGGGTAATTGTCCCTGTCGTCCACTTCCGCTCGATATCACACGTGAGGACATTCAGTATTTCGCGGAAAGGAAGGTAGGCATCGCCCAAACCTGTGTGTGCGTTGCAGTTACCGAAAGAAAAAACCAGCTCGTTGTACTCGCCCTGAACTCTATGCGCAAATTCATGAATCAACGTGGTTTTTCCGCTGCCCGCCTCCCCTGTTACAAAAGTGACTCTACCCCGGCCGTCGACGGCAGATGCAAGATGTTCTTTCAATACCGCCAATTCTTTATCCCTGGCAACGAAGACCGGCTTCTCATGAGAGATCCTCTCCATTTTTTCGCCGATGAGGAAAGAGGGCAAATGCGAACGCTCAGGTTCGATAACAACCGGTATTCCTCTTTCAATTTTTTCCAGTTCTGATAGGATATCTTCGGCTGTCTGGTATCTCCTCTCTTTCTCTTTCTCCAAACACTTCAATATCACCCGGCTGAGATCCTCAGGCAAAAGATCGTTGTGGTCTCTTGGATCCGAAGGCAGTTCTGTTTTATGCTTTCGTATCAAGGCAAGAGCTGTCTCTCCTTCGAAAGGAAGCCTCCCTGTCACCATTTCATACAGAATCACCCCCAACGAATAGATATCGGAGCGTGGACCGGATACCTCACCCGCTGCCTGTTCTGGCGACATGTAATGAGGCGATCCTATCAATATTCCTTCTGTCGTTTCGTCTCCTTCTCTAAGCGAAAAGGCAATCCCGAAATCCAAAATCCGGACATTCCCGTCTGTATCGATCATGATATTCTTCGATTTTAAATCACGGTGGATCACATCCAAACGATGGGCTTCGGCCAGGCCCTCGCAGAACTGTTTAGCCAGGAAAATCGCTCTTTTCACGGGAAGCCTTTTTTCCCTCTTGATCAGATCCTTCAAATTTTCACCGGGAATGTACTCCATGGTGATATAGTAGCTGCCCTCTTCTTCTTCCAGGTGATACATGCGGCAGACATTTTTCTGCGTTATTTTGCGGGCCAGCTTCAGCTCGTCTCTGAAACGGGCGATCGCATCTTCTTGGTGGAAATATTCCGGGCTCAAAAGCTTCAAAGCGACTTCTTCATCGATCTTCCTGTCAAGAACTCTGTAGACTTTGCCCATCCCCCCTTTCCCAAGTTCCTCGATGATCTCATACCTTCCGGCAAAAATGGTCCCCCTTATCAGCTTGCTGATAGGGACGAATACCGTCGTTGTTTCGGATGGATAGTTTTTTCCGGTCATCCCTTTTCGCTTTGGCACATATAGCTTAGTATTTCCCGCCACTAGAGTCAATATACCGGAAAACTTCTCCGCTTCGCGAAGAAACCTTTCCGTGATTTTTTCCGTACACTAATTAGTGAATGACGTGACGAAAGGCACAGATATGATTAAGTTCCGTATTGTTTCGACTTTTCTCATCGGTGTTTTGATGACCGCGGCTTTACCTCTGTATGCAGAAAATAGTACTCGAGTCGCGCCGACAACGAATCCGCCTATGATCAACGGGATACTGGATGATGCTGCATGGGAAAAAGCCACAAGATTTGAAAACTTCAAAACCATAAAGCCGGATTACGGGAAAGAACCCAGCCAAAAAACCATCGCCTATATGACCTATGATGCAGAGAACCTCTACTTCGCGTTCCGCTGCTTCGACACGGAACCTGACAAGATTAAAACATCGGTCAGCAGCCGCGATAACATGTTCCAGGACGACAATATCATCATCATGCTGGATACCTTCAACACCATGCAGGAAGCTTACGGGCTATTCATGAATCCGGAGGGGATCCAGGGAGACGCCATGATCAACGCCGACGGCGCGGGCGATGCCACCTTCGATATGGTTTGGTACAGCAAAGGAACCATCGACGAGGAAGGCTACACCGTGGAGTGCCGGATTCCTTTACAGAGCATCCGCTTTCCCGGGAAAGAAACCATCACCCTGCGGGTGTCCTTTTTCAGGCAGATCATCCGCACTTCCGAACAATTCAGCTATCCTCCCATGTATGCCGATCAGGGGAGCCTGCTGAAACAAGCACATCCGGTATCTGTGTCGGGATGGAAATACAAACGGGTAGTGGAGATTCTCCCCGCCCTGACCCACAGCACCAGGCAGTCCACAGCCCAAGGCAAGATGCAAACGGATGAGAAAAACACCGATTTCAGCCTGACAGGAAAAGTGGGCCTGACATCGGACCTGACTCTGGATGGCACCTACAACCCCGATTTCAGCCAGGTGGAGGCGGACGCCGGGCAGATCGATATCAACCTGCGTTACGAACTTTTCTACCCTGAAAAAAGGCCTTTCTTCCTCGAAGGGAACGACATTTTCCAGTTTGCGGGCAATGTGGAAGAAGGTCCCCTTGCCACGGTAGTGCACACACGGACCATCATCAATCCTATTTTCGGATTGAAGATGGCCGGCAAGCTGGGGCGCAAGAGCAGCCTGGCCGCCCTCTACGCAATGGATGACCTGCCGGAAGATCCCATCGATACGCATCCGGACTTCATGATCGGACGGTATAAATTCGCGCTCAAAGAAGACTCCTATATCGGAGGTTTTTACACAGGGAAAGAATACGGCCGGGGCTTCAACCGTGTGGCGGGCGCAGACGGCAGGATCCGCCTCACCCAGACGTCCATCGCCGATTTTCACCTCTTCGGGGCTTTTACTCAAAGAAACGGCAACACAGAGACTTCCAGCGACCATGCTCTGGGACTGCACTACCAGTACGGTACACGCAAAGTGATCATCGATCTGGGGTATCAAGACATTTCCAAAAACTTCCAGGTCGACACGGGTTATGTCACCCGGACGGGGATCAGGCGTGTTTCCGCCCTGGGCATGTACAGGTTTTATCCCAAATCCGATTTTTTCCAGAGGATAGAACCTTTCTACTGGAGTTATCATCTGTACGACAACGAAGACAAAATGTGGGAGACGGTCAATCTGTTCACCCTGAGGTTCTGGCTGCCCAGAAGCACCATGTTCCGCATCGATGCCCTCATCGCCAACGAAGTGTTTGCCGGGAAAAGGTTCGGCAGAGGAGGACCAAGAATCCAGATGACATCCCAGATCACAAAGCATGTCTATTTGACTCTATTTTTAGGTCGAACCGGGTCTGTGTACTACGACCCCGTTAACCCCTATCAGGGCTACGGAAACAGGCTGATGGGATCCGTCCAATTCCAGCCTGTGGAAAAGCTGAACTTCAGCCTGAACATCTCCTATGTCGATTTTTTCAGGAAATCGGACAAACTAAAGATCTACGACTACGCCATTATCCGAAGCCGGAACACTTATCAAATCAATAAATATGTTTTCCTCAGAGCCATTTTGGAATACAACAACTTCCAGGATAGGCTGACATTGGACACGCTGGTTTCTTTTACCTACATTCCGGGGACAGTCATCTACGCCGGGTACGGGTCGGCATTCGAAAAACTCAAGTGGGACGGATCGGAATACCGTGAAAGCGATAACTTCTTCGAGACCAAGAGGGGCTTTTTCTTCAAGGTGAGCTATCTCTGGCGCTTCTGATCGACGAACCATTATCCGTGGGATTCTGAATCCCACTGGATTTTTGTTTTCAACAAAAAGCAAAGGCTTCAGGGACTGAGGCCTCCATTATGAAAATTTTCCAATTGATATTTCCCTATGCTGACAAGCCCATCATCTTCATCTTGCTCGATAGCAAAGATAAATCCATCGCTGGATATTAAAAAATCTCCATAGAAATGTTTTTTTCGATTTGAGGGGAATTGAATAAAAAAATTATCGATATATTTTCCCTCCATGTCGAACACATCAATAAGCTTTTTGGAGTTGTCGGAACGAGGAGTGGAAGTTGTGACCCACAGGGAGTCTTTGACAACATCTATCCCACGAATATCAAAATCATGTTTGAAAGGTGGTGGACGAAGTCCTCTTAATTCTTTGTCGCTCATATCCTCTTCATCTATGTAATCTTGGGATTTTTGCCGCTCATATTTTCGTGTAAATATTTTGTCGATTTGACTTCTTCGAATGTCGAATTTCACGATTTTATATTCCGCAGTATGCACAACAAAGAGGTAGTGTTTATGTTTCGTCACGGCAATCATACCCCTCCGCGACCAGCGTCCCTTTTTGATGTAGTGTTTCATCGGGAAATCATAGATCTTCGTCCATCTTTGGAAGTCTTCCGAGATTTCATACAATCTAAAAGGCGTCTCAATGAGGCCCTCTTGGTGAATAGCATCGGAAGTGTGGATTTCATCGTGTATCCCATAAATCTTTTTATCGATCATTCCAAGAAAGTATAATCCCACTATTCTTGGAATTTTGATTTCCCCGATGAACTTACCATCCAAGTCATACTCCATCAACTTTGGCGGATTGTAGGCCAATATGCGAATGCTCTCTTCATCGATCATAAAGTTCGATGCCCATTGACATTCCTCCGGGCCCTGCCCTTTTTTTAGAATCTTGAAGTCAAGTCGGCCATTTTGGCTAAATTTGTAAAGGTTTGATGATTCGATTAAATCAAGAAAAAAAATTGCGTTGTCATCCGCAAGAAAAAGCTGCCTTGGCTGTTTGAAGATAACTTTTTCTCCATCGTCTCTTATCCGCATTACCTCTTTCAGCATAACGGTTCTTCCAGCCCGGTCGCTTATTGGCTTATCCGGATTTTTTATTTCTTCCTGGGCTGAACTGATTAAAGAAAATACAATGAGATAAATCGTGAGCATAAGTGTTCTATTCATTATTTCTTTATGCTAGGAAATTGGCGGTCCAGCGACAAATGATGCTGTTGCCCTCATTCTTCCTTCCTTTATAAAAAAATACACTATGTCTAATCTAAAAACAAGGGATTCAATCCTTCGAATTTTTTGCCACAATATCCCCAACTCCCTTCTCCCTTCTGAGGAGAATCCCCACCCTTTTGGCTCCCCTCATCAACCCGCCTATTGCTGACACAGCCGTCGTTTTCTAAATAACCAAGATAGTAATTCAACGTTTTGATTTCCTCTTATAAGATTGGTCAAGAAGCTGTGACTTCCTCTTGAGCTTCCCTGGCCTATGTAAAATAATCATGGTTTTGGAAATGCCTGCGCGGTTCGTTGATAAAATACGAGAAATCTTATAATATTTCATTCCATGTCCAATCCTCCTCGATGCAAAATGTTCATGCCCGGTTTTTATCGAAGACTATCGCTTTGCGACCAAGGAGAAAAAATATGAAGAATCGGTATGGATCAGCCATTTTTTTCCTTTTTTCTTTACTGCTGCTGACCGGCTGCAGTAAAGACCCCGGAAAAGTGCCCGCAGAAGCCGAAGTGGCCGGCAAAATCCAGCCGGAATTCACTATTGGTATGAGCCAGTGCAACCTTGGCGAACCCTGGCGGGTACAAATGAATTTGGATATCAAAAATGAAGCAGAAAAACATCCCGAGATCACCGTGACTTATAAAGATGCCCAGAACGATTCGCTGAAG
>Ga0180434_10007545_pt1 | contig 12224 bp, 9 predicted proteins | sample SS_ome_7_FD_132453 | JGI IMG/M metagenome (GOLD analysis project Ga0180434, IMG submission 132453) | Hypersaline lake sediment archaeal communities from the Salton Sea, California, USA - SS_1_D_2 metaG | ecosystem: Environmental > Aquatic > Non-marine Saline and Alkaline > Hypersaline > Sediment... | reverse complement strand
TTCCCAACCGGCAAACCCACCATAAATACTCAGGCCACTTGACAACTGAAAAGTCTCATACCGGTCGCCATCACCAGTCGGAGAATAACTCCCAGACGCAACCCATATCTCGGTGACGGTGGGAGCAAACCGTGCTACGCAAAGAGCTGCTCGCAGTTCCGTAAAGGCATTCGCCCAACTTACGCCGTTGTTGTCGCCGGTAGCCGTTTTATTGATGTACAATCGGCTCACACCGCCGAGGGCTTCGCAATCGTCGGGCACGAGGTTCTCGTTGCAGTCGCGCCTGGTGCCGAAGAACACCTGGCAGACGTCCCAGACCCCGTCAGGTTGGCAGTCGCCACCACAGTCGTCGGGCACACCATCACTGTCACAATCTCCACTGGTGCCGTAGAAGATGTCGCAACTGTCGGCGACATCGTTGTCGTTGCAATCCGGCTCGCAATCATCGGGAGTCCCGTCTTCGGTACAATCTTCACTGGTTCCGTGGAAGATGTCGCAGGCATCCCAGGTGCCGTTGTCGTTACAGTCGGCGGAGGTGTCCTCACATTCATCCGGAATGCTATTCTGATCGCAGTCCTCACTCGTTTGGTCGGCGATGTCGCATGAGTCGGCTGATTCGTTGTTGTTACAGTCCGGTTCACATTCATCAGGGATCCGGTTGCCGGTGCAGTCATCACTCTGCCCGCACCCTTCCACGTCGCAGTGTCCGCCGGGCTCTCCACAATCGACGTCACAGAAGTCGGATAGACCGTTATCGTTGCAGTCGTGGTCGCCGATGCGGATGAAGTACACGTCTTGTTCGCCATTGAATGTAGCTGCGTAGGCGAGGTTGGCCCCGTTGTCGTCGGAGATCATGTCGTAATAATCGCCGATCTTGTTCTGCTGAGGCCAGCCGACATGACTGTCGAATACAGGACTGACGGCCTCGTTTTCAGACCAGGTGTCCCCGCCGTCGAGCGAGCAGCTATAGAACACCTCGCTGAGATTGACCTGGCCGGTGTTTCGGGTGTCGTTCCATACGACGTCGATACGCCCGTTGGGCGCCACCGACATCGTGCCGAACCACTGCAGGGCACTGTTACCGGGGTCATCGTTTATCCGTACGGGGTCGCTCCACGTCTCGCCGCCGTCAGTGCTGCGTGCAAAATGCACGTCCAGCGGATCAGAGCCGGGCGGATCGACCGAGCACAGCAAATAAACGTGTCCACGATTCGGACCGGTGGAGTGGTTTACGGCAATCCAGCTCTGTCCGAGGAGGCCCACCGGGTTGGGCCCCCATGCAAAACCCATGCTGCCCGCGAGATTGACCGTTGTAGAGAAGTCCCACGTCACGGGCTGGCTTGAGTCTTGAGCAGTGGTGGACTTGGCTACAATGAATCCTTGCCCCGAGACGTACAGCTCTCCGTCCGGGCCGACGGCTAGCGTCCCCCAATGTGGAGAGCCGAGTATGTCGGTACAAGCGTCAAACGACTGTCCGCCATTGGTCGAGCGCGTGAACTCTCCGTCACAGCTGCTGTAATGCTGGTTCCAGCTCGCGTAGATATTCCCGCGCCCAATCCCGCCAGTGCAATCGACCACCTGCCACTGCTTGTCACCGCCCTTGGCATAGACCTTCTGAGGCCAACTCACACCGCCGTCGGTGGACTTGAACACGTGGCAGTCCCACCCGGTCGTGAGGCTATTGTAATAGAATTCGCCGTCCGGGCCGGCGTCAAGCACTGGATCACTGCGGAACACGTGTTCTTCGAGAGCCCCCGGGAAAGTCCACGTCTCGCCGCCGTCGTGGCTATAAGCCCAACCACCCTTGCGGAAATCGGACTGTATATTATCGAACTGTCGCCAACCGATGACGATCCGGCTTGGGTCGGTGGGGTCGATGGCAATGGAAGGTTCGTTAGCGGCGTCACCCTCGAAGTTATTACCCAGTTCGTCGACGTTCACCTGAACACTCTGGTGGCCATTGCGTATCCAGGGTCCGCGGTGCTGTCTTGGTCCCGCGAGAGGTTGGGCGGGACGTGGTAACCACGGGTGGACGGGTGGCTGTTCATGAGCCTGAGGTGGGTCGACAGTGAGGCCGGCTCGTTGAGACGGGCTTGGCGACGGGTCGGAGCTCGCCAGTGATGGAGTTACGCTGTGAGCAAAGCAGAGGATGCTCGCCAGCACACCGACTATAGCCATCTTCATGGTTGAACCTCCACTAAGCAGTGAACTTCTCCCCCTTATTTGGGTAAGCCACCACTGCGCGATGCGAGGGCGGGGTGCTTTGTGGGCTGCGCCGCCTTGCCAGTGTGCCTGCATCGCAAGCGATTGTCGCTCGTCCCGTGATACCCCCACGTGGCGCTCATGGGCGCGCACGCCACCCCAGGTTCCGAGGAGGCCTATCCGTTCAGATGATAGGACCGCGGTCCCAAGCACCGGTGCTCCGCCAATTGCGTGACGAAGGACGGCACAGGTGTCTCGCCTGGCCAACCTCAACGGGCGCGACTCGGAAGCAACAGCCCGCTTGTCTCGCCAATGTCGACGAAGCACCAGTTTACCTGATTTTGGGTAGGCAGTACAAGGAAGCGCCTGCCGGCACGGGCGTATCGCAGGGCAATCGCATCCTGATTCTGATCGGGACTTCCAGTCCGAAAACGCGGATCACGGCTGTTGAATGGAAAACGCCCGAGCGGTCGCATCTGCGTTCTCAGGCCACCAGCGGGGTTTTCGCGGTTTAGAACAAGTTCTATTCTGTCGTAGCGTCGGGAAGTCGATTTCTTCTTGAGAAACTTCCAGTCCGGACGCTACAAGATGGTTGAAACTGCTATAGATGCGATTGCCCTGGGGCCTATCGGAGCGGACAGGCCTCAGTTCGTGCACTGAGCTGACCCGTGCGGACAGCAGGTACCAATATGTCTATCACCAAAGGCGAAGTGGTCCGGAGATGCGGCAGAATCGTCACAATTGTAAGGAGTTGTGGGGTTGGCAGTGAGGGCGCCAACCGATGGAACCCTGAACGCACACGGGGCGATCCCGACTCTTGGTGGGATCGCCCCGTAGCGTTCTGTTCTTTCGGTTCGCGAGTTCGCTAGAATACTCGCACCATCAGTGTCCGACCTCTTAGCGCGGGAACGTGAAGGGCTTGCCCTTGTACGTCGGGGAGCAGGCGACCATGTACTGGCCGGTTTTGCTCCTGGCGATGGCTTTGATGGTCGTCTTGCCGAACTTGTTGTTCAGGAAGTTTCTGCAGGAAGTCGGCTTGGTCCAGTCGTACTTGGTCCGCGAGGCGCCGGCCCATCGATTAAGCTGAGTTGTGGATATTGTGTAGACGTTCGCGCCCTTGCCGACCCAGTTGGCGAAGGTGCTCAGGGTCGCGGTCGTCGGGCGGGCGAACTTGGCTGCTCCACAGGTCTGCTTGTAGAGGGTCTTGAAGGAGTTGATCTTCTGCTCGAACATGCGGTACGTGCCCGCATAGCCACTGGCACATTTGGTTGGGCTCGTCTTGGTTCCTCTCGTCGTGGTTGTGGTGCGATACGTCGTCTTCTTGGCACCGGTGCGCCAATTCGTTCCGGTCCGTCCCTTGTAGTTCGTTGCCATAGGTCGCATCTCCAATTGTCCAAAGTGAATGTACAAGGACTAACATTACCCCTGATACGTCGCGATTCATCGGACGCAGTCAGGTCCCCCTTGAGTTATAGACATTCTTACTGAGAAAAAACTGAAGTTCCGGGTGACGCTGTTTTCGATCACACGGAACACCGGGTCGATCGAAAGCACTTCGCCCACAACGGGCTGTCACTCACCGCAACCATCTCGTACACGTGAGTCGCGACCCGAATCCAAGCCACTTGAACCTCGGTAGTGATGGGAACGGCGCGCCGGTTATGCGGATCGGATCGACATTTCGGGCTTGCACATGAGGATTTTGCGGATTGGCGTGCCCGTCTTGTTTGCCGGGACTCCGTTGGTGGTTGCCGAGGGGGGAAGTGGCTGGCAACCGCGCTCGACCGGCGGTAGAATCCGACTTGGCGACAGCGTTTATCATGGGTGCTATCAAATAACGCAGGCACCCCTTTGCAGTCGACTCTCGGCGGATAGCACAACAGTGATAGATACACGGGTATGCGGTGTGGACCCCGGGCTTAACACCACGGGTTATGCGGTCCTGCGGGTGACGGGAGGGGCACTCTCGGTTCTGGACGCAGGCGTCTGCCGATTTGACGCCAAGCTGCCTCTGGAAAAGCGCCTGATGCTCATCGAGAGCGATCTGTCAGCCGTCTTCGCGGAGTATCGGCCCGAGCTGGTTGCGGTCGAGCAGCTTTATGCCCACTACAAACACCCACGGACCGGAATTCTGATGGGGCACGCGCGAGGGGTTATCCTCCTGACGGCTGCCAAGCTGGGATCGAGGGTGGAAAGCTTCGCAGCCACCCAGATCAAACGCTATTTGACCGGCAATGGACGGGCTTCCAAGCGGCAGGTCCAAGCGGCGATAAAGCGACTCCTGAACCTGGATGCGATTCCTGAGCCCCCGGACCTGGCGGATGCTATTGCCATCGCGCTGTGTGCGGCTGGCGGTTTACGCAACCCGCACTTTACGGAGGCGGTCTTCTCATGATTGTCCGTCTTACCGGGACACTTATCGAGGTGGCTGAGGACTCGATCGTCATCGAGCGCGATGGCGTTGCACGGGAAGTGCTGATTCCACCGTTCGCGATCACCGAGTTGGCTTCGTGTCGGGGTCGCGAAGTGACACTGCACACGCAGGAGTTCCTTGAGGGCAACCAGGCTTCGGGCCATCTGGTGCCCAGAATTCTGGGGTTCTCATATCCGCAAGACAGGGTCTTTTTCAGGCGCTTCGTCGGGGTGAAAGGTATCGGACCGCGCAAGGCGTTGAAAGCCCTGTCAGAGCCAGTGCGGCGGATAGCCACGTGGGTTGAATCCGGCGATGCTAAGGCTTTGACTACCCTTCCGGGGATCGGCAAGCGAGCGGCTGAGCTGCTCATCGCGACCCTGCGAGGAAAGCTCGAGGATTTTGCATTGGAAGACGCGGGCTCATCCGCGACGGGGACGGCCCAGTTGTCCGACTCACAGCGCGATGCCCTGGAGGTACTAATTGCCTGGGGTGACGCTCGCCACGACGCCCAGCGGTGGATCGAACGGGCAGCCCAGTTGCACCCGGAACTTGTCGACTCGGGCGACTGGGTGCGGGCCGCCCTCAAGGTTCGCAGTGGAGCGGCAGGTTAGAGTAGGGTGCGTCCCGGACGCACCTCTTACTTTGAAAGGTGGTCTAACGGTTAATGGCGCGAGATCGTTTGTTATCGGCTGGACGAAGACCCGAGGACGAAACTGTGGACGCTGCTCTTCGTCCGCAGAATCTCGCCGAAATGGTGGGGCAACCCGCGCTCATGGAGAAGCTCGGGATCGCCATGACCGCAGCCAAGAAGCGCGGCGAGCCGCTGGAACACATACTCCTGGAGGGCCCGCCGGGTCTGGGCAAGACCACTTTGGCTTCGGTAATCGCTCGGGAGATGACCGGCAAGCCGCCACGAATAACGTCGGGGCCTTCGCTGGCGAAGCAGGCTGACCTGATGACCCTGCTGACCAACCAGGAAACCGGCGACGTGCTGTTCATCGACGAGGTCCACCGCCTGCCTCGGATCGTCGAGGAATTTCTCTATCCTGCGATGGAGGACTTCCGCGTGGACTTCACCATCGAGGGCGGGCTTAGCGGGCGGATCGTGAACTTCGCTCTCAAGCGGTTCACGCTCATAGCAGCTACCACCCGGGCAGGTTTGCTCAGCGGTCCGATGCGCGACCGCTTCGGCCACCATTACCATTTCGATTTTTACTCAGCGGCGGAGCTGGCTACGGTTCTGCATCGGTCAGCCGCCAAACTCGATCTTGACGTCGACGGTGAATCGCTCGAGATCATCGCTGGTAGAAGCCGGGGCACGCCTCGGGTAGCCAACAGATTACTCAAGCGCGTCCGCGACTACGCCCAGGTTCGAGCGGATGGCGCACTTACACAAACCGTTGTACGGCAAGCTCTCGATATTCAGCAGGTGGACGAACTGGGTCTGGACGATCTGGACCGGGCGTTTCTGTCGGCTTTGATCAAGGTCTACCGCGGAGGTCCAGCGGGCATCGAAGCCCTGGCGGCCACAATGGGACAAGAGCGCGACACTCTCGAGGACTTGGTGGAACCTTATCTGCTCCAGATCGGCTTCGTGATCAGAACGCGCCAAGGTCGACAGGCGACCCGAGAGGCGTATAAACACCTGGGCTTGCCGTTTGTCGATCGGTCGCCCACGGGCGATACTAAAGACCAGGCGGCACTATTTTGAATCGTAGATAGGAACAGGCGCGAAAGCGTCGTTATCCGAACCACGCCGGTTTGGGCAGGCGCCTGGCCGGCGGTGTCCACATAGGAGGTTTGACATGAAGTACGGTGCGCGGAATCAGCTTGTCGGTGAGGTTGTGGAGGTGAAGAAGGGCACGCTCATGGGCGAGGTCAAGGTGAAGGTGCCGGCTGAGTCGATGGTGAGCTCGGTGATGACGCTGGACTCCCTGGCTGAGTTGGGCATCGACAAAGGAAGCAAGGTCAACGTTATCGCGAAGGCTGTGAACGTGCTATTGACGCAAGACTAAAGGAAGGTGCGCCCGGGACACACCCTACAGCTTGACGAGTTGCGGGTGCGGGTGCCCCATCCTTCGCGCAGCGAAGGGTGGGGGACGGACTGTCATCTATCAGCTGTCAACCGCCAACTGTCAGAGCGATTGGGCCCAAGTGCAAGATCACGACATGCGCTTCCCTCCCCCACCCTTTCCTCCGAGTACGGAGCAAAGGATGGGGCACCCATCCGGATTGACGAACCCTGGCCAAGTCTGGTGTTTGTTGAGTGCTGATCGCATCAGAGGTTTTTGAGCCTGTCCTCTTTGTCGTGCGTTTGGAGGGCGTCGACAAGCTGGTCGAGATCACCCTGCATGACCCGGTCGAGGTGGTAGAGGTCCAGGCCTATGCGATGGTCGGTGACCCGGTTCTGGGGGAAGTTGTAGGTGCGAATGCGCTGTGAGCGATCGCCGCTGCCGATCATGGTACGCCGCTGACTGTCGCGCTCGGCGCTGCTGGCGTGGCGGTGATGGTCGAACAGCCGGGTCAGCAGGATGCGGCGTCCCTTCGAGCGGTTTTTGTGCTGGCTCTTCTCGTCGCGCATCGACACCGTGATGCCGGTTTCCTTGTGGACCAGGCGTATCGCGGACGACACCTTGTTGACATTCTGACCGCCGGGCCCGCCTGATCGCGAGACGAACTCCTCGACGTCGGTGTCCCAGTTGATTTTGATGTCGATCTTCTCGGGTTCGGGAAGGACAGCCACCGTGGCGGCTGATGTGTGGACCCTGCCCTGTGACTCGGTCTCGGGAACGCGCTGCACGCGGTGCCCGCCGCCTTCATATCCCAGCACGCAATAAACTTCCGGGCCTTTGATATTGAGAACAACTTCCTTAAGCCCGCCCAATTCGCTACCGCTCTGGTCGAGCACCTCGACTTTGAACTTCTTTCGGTCGCAGAACCTCAGGTACATCTCATAGAGATTCCGGGCGAAAAGGGCAGCCTCCTGACCGCCGGTACCGGCACGGATTTCGAGGATAATCGAATCGATGGCTGCGTCGTCGTCGCTGACGATGGCCATCTTCAATGATTCCAGAATCTCATCATGCTTGCCCTCGAGGGTCTCCACCTCGCCCTGGGCCATCTCGCGAAGTTCCGGGTCCTGCGATTTGTCCGCAATGATCTCCCGCGACTCGGTAAGATCGTCACGCACCCTGCGAAATTCCTGAAAGGGATCGACCAGTCGCCGCAGGCGACCGAGTTCCTTCGAGATTCCCGTGCTACGAGCAATGTCGCCCGCGATTTCTGGTTGCATGAGTTGGTTATTGAGCTCATCGGATCGCTTGGCGAGTTCTTCCAGCTTGGCGATCAGACGCTCGTTTACTTCGTCGGACATAGCGTAATTCCCTCCGCCCGATCGGCGGCCCCACCTTTGACTTGAACCCTTACCGGTTTCCCGAGATCATCGAGCGAACCTGCACCCATGCAAAAACCACGCCGCCCTCTGTGATGAACGGGGCGCGCGTGGTTTGTGTCTGCTCGGGCTTATAAAGCTAGGCGCGGGTTTGCTTGGCCTTCTTCTTTCCTGTTGTCTTGGCGAAGTAGTCGGAGCCGAACTTCTTGGTGAACCGGTCGACCCGACCGAGCGAGTCGACGATCTTCTCCGAACCAGTATAGAACGGATGACAGGTCGAGCAAATCTCGATCTTGAGCTCCGGGACCGTGCTGCGGGTCTCCCAGGTTGCCCCGCAACCACAGGTCACCTTGCAGTCCATATACTTGGGATGTATGTCCTTTTTCATGGGACTCTCTGCCTCACTTATCGCCGTGCAAAAACGTACAGAACAACGCAGTATAATCCCCAGGCAGGTTCATGCAACCCCCCAAAACCGGCGGATTCGAGGCTGTTGGCGGGAAGGTGCCGTCAGACGAACCGCCGGTTACGGCTGCGATCGGCGCCACCAGCACAAGGAGAGCAGGGCAAAGAGCAGGTCGGCGTGCTCGCCTCGACGGTTCAGGTGGGCCTGGTAGATCGCCTCGACGCCTTCGAAGCTGAGAAGATCAAAGCTCTCGATGGCTTTGCGGGTCACCGTATCTCGGAACAGTTCCCGCAAGGGTCCGCGAAGATACTCGCCGATCGGCACTTCAAAACCCATCTTGGAACGGTCCAGGATGGCTTCGGGTAGTTGCCCTCGGTAGGCTTCGGTCAAGATATGTTTCCGTCGGCCCCGATCGATCTTGAAGTCCGAAGGCAGACCCAAAGCAAGCTCGACCACGGTTTGATCCAGAAACGGAACGCGAACCTCGAGCGAATGCATCATACTGGCCAGGTCGACTTTTTGAAGCATGTCTGAAGGTAGCGAGTACTGCACATCGAACGCCAGAATTTTGGTCAGCCAATCTCTGTCGTTCATGTCGGCTGTCAATCGACGAGCGGTCTCGAGTGTTCGATCCAGACCGTCGATTGCCAGACGCGGTTCGGTGAACAGCTCCTCCGCTTCGGGTGCGAGAATTCGCGACCACGCGACGTGGCGAGCCATCGGATCGTCACCACGGGCCCTTAGCAGCTTGCGAAGCTGGCGGATGCGGTTTGACCATCCGGACGACTTTGATGTTGAGGCTGATTGCAGCAGCGGCTCCACGACAAGGTGTCTGATCACTCCTGGGAGAGCATTGTAGAGCGCCAGGGCGTAGTGCCCCAGGTATCGCCAGTATCCGCCGAAGAGCTCATCGCCGCCGTCCCCGCTGAGGGCTACGGTCACGTGCCGGGATGCGAACTGGGAAACCAACGACGTGGGGATAATCGAGCTGTCACCCACCGGCTCGCCAAGGTGATCGAGGACTTGCGGTATGGCTTCGAGTACGTCGCGGTCGGTCAGCTTCAGCTCATAGTGATCGGTGTAGAAGTGCTTAGCCACCATGCGGGCGAATCTGGTCTCGTCGTATCCCGCATTGGCGGCGTATCCGACAGAGAAGGTCTTGACGCGTCTGCCGGTGGCTTGGGCCAGGTCGGCGACGATGATCGATGAGTCCAGCCCGCCGGAAAGAAACGCCCCGATAGGCACGTCGGAAACGCGGTGGCTGACCACCGACTCCGACAGTGTTCGCCGCAGCTTCCCGCAGGCGGTGGCGTAGTCGCTCTGGTCGGGCGAAGGATTGGAAACCGGGAGTTTGTAGTAGGGTATGGGCTTGGCGACGCCGGAGGAGTTGAAGGCGAGATAGTGGGCTGGCGCCAGGCGGCGGGCCCCGGCATGGATAGAGTCGGGCTGAGCTATGAACCCGAATAGCAGATGCTGGATGAGGGCTTCGTGGTTGATTGATGGGTTTCGGTTGTCGAGTTTGCCCAGCGCCTTCAGCTCGCTTGCGAAGCGTAGGTAACCGTCGTCGGCACTGTATAGCAGCGGTTTGATCCCGACCGGATCTCGCGACAGGAAACCGGACCCAGTCGTCGAATCGAAAAACGCCAGCGCCCACATTCCGCTCAAACGCGAAAGCGCCTCGACGCCCCATCTCGCGCACGCGGCTAACACGACTTCCGTATCACCGTCGGTGTTGAAGCGCACGCCGGTGGATGCCAGTTCCTGTCGTAATGTGCGATAGTTGTAAATCTCGCCGTTGAACACCAGATGATATCGGTCAGACGGATCGTGCATGGGTTGATGACACGCCGGCGTGGGATCGAGAACCGCCAGCCGAACCGCGCCGAGTCCTGCGGAGATTCCCTCGGCGCACAGGTTCCAAACGGCGCTATGATCCGGGCCACGGTGGCGCATGGTTGCGCAAGATTGCTCGACCCGACCCCGCTCGACAGGGTCGGGACCGAAACGAAACTCACCGCAAATCCCACACATATTGGCTGACCGACGTCAAGGCGTTACGGCTTGACGGTGGTCTTCTCCGGTAGTGGAGGCAGCGCGTGCCGTTCGATGAGCATGTTGGCTACTTCCCGGTTGAAGGGATCCAATCGGTAGGCGATCTGCAGATGTTTGATAGCCAGGGGATCGTTGTCTCTTCTGAACAGATATTCCGCGAGGGCAATGTGTGGTTTGGGATTCTGTGCTTCCATGGCCGCCGCCTGCCGGAATCGCAGCAATGCTCCGTCGAAGTCACCGCGCTCCTCGAGCTCGTTGGCGAGGAAGATCTGCTGCCTGGCTGAGGGGCCTACGAATTGCGTCGCCCACTCCGCGTGCTTTAGCGCGGCGTCGAACTGCCCCTTGAGTTCGAGGGCGATGTTCTTGCCCTCCAGGCAAGCCTGATGACCCGGGTGCGTCGCTATGGCTCGATCATAGTATCCAATAGCGGCGTCAACCTCTCGCAAGGCGGCTGCATGATTGCGCTGTTCGAATCTCTGCTTTGCCAGCACAACACTGCACACACCCATGTCGTGCAGGTTTTCGACACGTTGCGGGTTTGCGCCGTCAGCCCGAACAAAAAACTGGCGAGCGGCTCCGTAGTCGCCCTTGAGCATCACCTTTTGCCCCTCGAACCTGAGTTGGCGATAACTCGGGGCACATCCGCCACCTACAAGCAGCATGACTGCAACTACCGCGGCCACCACGGGGCGGCACGCGAACATCGCTCTTGGCTGAAGGTTGTCCATGGTCTTCACCTGATATCCGGCTAACCGCTGTCCCTATCATCTATGCGCGAACGCACGCCTGCAAAACCGTTGCTACCATCCTACTGCATGTGTTCAGCCATGACGAGTACCGCTGGCTGCATGCCATTAAACCTGGCGCGGGCAAACTCGATCACCGCGGATACAGGAGCAATCGCACGGGCTTCAGACTGATGCCCGTGGCACGCGGCGTAGCGTACGAATCACGGCAAACATGGCCAAATGGCACTTGCATCGGGCTGTTATACCCGGTCTTGCAGTGTGGAAATGGGGACTTTGCTTTTTCTGGTAAGAATCTGTAGGATGGTTGGGTGTGGTTCTTTTGTGCGTCGCCGCGATTTCGACGCGCTTTGTTGGGGGGTATGGCTGAGGGGTCTGGGTAGCTGCTGAGACTTTGTCTGCACGGAGAGGCCCGCCGGTTTTGGGGTGGTGCGCTTGTTGCGTGAGGCCCGGACGGAGCACGGGGTCAGCCTTGCGAATCTTGGTCTCCCAGCGGAAAGGGCGGCGCGTCCTCTGGCGAGGGCGCTGGTCTCTTGGTGGACAGTGGGTTGATCGAGAACTTCCCCGTCCAGCCTCGTTGTGCTGTTCCCCCTCATTTGAGACCGTCGGTGCCGGTGGGCGATCCTGTACGGGTCTGGGCTGCTGGCTGTTAGCTACAGCGTTTGGCTAGGGAGATGGACGTAATGACACGAGAAGGCAGAAACATGAACACTTACCGTTGTTTGGTATGGGGGCTGGCGGTCTTGGGGCTTATCGTGGCGGCGACACCGTCGCTGGCGGTCGGAACCAGGCCCGGTGTGGATGTGACGGTTGACGATCAGGGTGACAATATCCTTCTTGGCTTCTCGTTCGGTGCGTACACGGCCGAGTCCGTACGGCTGGATGGAGTGGAATACGTCAAGGTCATGCTGGGCAAGGAGAGCCAGATTTGTGAGAAAGGCGCTCCTGATGTGGCCAGTGTCTGCCGCAGCGTTGTCATCCCCGATGATGCGAAGATGGAGATCAACGTCTTGG
>Ga0180434_10007544_pt1 | contig 12225 bp, 13 predicted proteins | sample SS_ome_7_FD_132453 | JGI IMG/M metagenome (GOLD analysis project Ga0180434, IMG submission 132453) | Hypersaline lake sediment archaeal communities from the Salton Sea, California, USA - SS_1_D_2 metaG | ecosystem: Environmental > Aquatic > Non-marine Saline and Alkaline > Hypersaline >... | reverse complement strand
TTGTATCGGCCGGGCCCCGTACCGCCCGGGAGGGCGAGGCTCCCGCCGAGCCACACATGTAGCGGCCGACGGCTCGTCGGCCGAACCACGGCTGACACAGCCGTGCCACACAACCGTAGGGTCCGCCGTGCGGACCAATATGGCTCCCTCCAAGAGTCCACGCCGGGGGCTTTTGCGTCCGAAAAAAACGCTGCTGCGAGGCGGAAAGTCGAAGGGTCTCAAGAGTCTCACGTTATGGAGGGGGCTAAATGAGACTCTTGAATGGAATTCACGGGAGGGCGGGGAAGCGGGGGAACAAGCCACGAAGCCACGAAGCCACGGAGCGACGAAGGGCTGGATGAACAAGCGGCGTGCGAAATGGGGGCGGAGCATCTCCATGTCAGAAGCATTGGCGCGCGGGATCCAGGGATCAAGGGATCGAGGGAGGCTTGTTGGCGGCTGTTGCGGATTGACGATTCTTGGCTGACGACTCATGACTGACGACTGATGCCTGACGTAGGGATTGACGATTCCTCGCTGACACCTGAAAACTGACGACTGAGGACTGAGGACTGAGGACTGTTAACTGACAACTGAGGCCTGATGCCTGATGACTGACGACTGACGACTGAAAACTGCTTCCAACCCGCCCCACAATCGCGTCCCAACCTATCGCTGCGCGATAGATGGGCCACCCGACCGGGGTGCCACTCCACCGGCGCTACTGATGCACAACTGAGTAGCAAGGTTACGCAGCCGACGTAAGCGCTGCTCTAACGCCCGCAGCGCCTTCCTGCGCGCGTTCGAGAGTAGCAGGCGGCGGATAGACCGAAGCAGCACCGCCAACATCCTCCGGGCTATACCGGACACTTCCGATCTGCCTTGAGACGGTGTCAACGTGTTCGGGATTTGCTCCCGTCTCCCGGAGTAGTTCAACGAGTTGAGCTTGGGCAACCTCGTCTTCCGGACGCACCGGCCAGTCCGCGTCGTAGTCGATGAGGTGAACGCCCATGGCGCTGAAGATGGCAAGAACGAACGTGGAGCAGGTGAGACCGTGGCGCTGCGGGCCAAACAAATACGTTCCGAGTGCCACGCTGAAGCAGCGGTTGGGATGGCTGAATGCGTATGGGATACCTCGACGCCGATTGACTTTGGCAACGCGCCGGCAGAATGCAGCTATGGACTTGCCGCGGCTGGATGGAAGCGCAGGATCAACCCAAATGCGGAATCCGGTTTCGCGCAGATCTTCGTCTCGGAGTCTCAGATGAAAGAGCAGATGCACGATCCGCGTCGCCCGTTGCTGACGATAGACCACACCGACATGACCGGCGAGGTCCGTGGCGTGCAGTGCAACTGCGACATGCGTTTCTTCGTGCACCGGCACGCTACTGATCGGGTGAATCCGAGCCATTGAGCGACACCTATTCGAGTCCGTTGAGTAGACCCACGGTGTCGTCGCCCCGTTCAGTCAACACGCGGCGCGTTCTCTCGACGATTGCGGCCCGTGCCGGCAGCTTATGTGAAGCAGCGAGCGTGATCGACAACAGCCCGATGAGCAGGTCAGTTGGCCATTCCGAAACGTGCACCGAGGCGAGTGCTCGATCGCACTCCCGAAATCGCCCAGCGAGAAGCGCCGTATCGACGGCGTCGAAGAGTGCATCCAAGGCGGCTTCTGTGTCGTGGGCTTTCAAGGCAGCGGCAAACTGCTGAGTGAGCGACCGCGTCCGAGGTGTGAGAGCCCAGTTTAGAGACTCTGGATACGCTGAGCTGCCTGTGACAAACAAAGCACGATGCTCGGAAGTGAGGCTCTCTGTTTCGGGTGGTGCGCTCTTCGATTGAATCCAGTCTTGCTGTGGGATTGGATAATCCAAAGTCAGGATGATACACAAGTCGTTCGGAATCTCGACGTTCCGTGGTGTACCGCCAGAGTGAAGCGCACCGACGACCAGTCGGCGTTCCTCGAGATCTGGGGCCCAATTGGCCCGATCGAGTTCATCTAGCGACGTCGAGTACTCGGGCGCTGCATCAGGCTCGACGAGCACGAAACGGTCACTCATTGGCGCGTTCCTTGCCATGGGGCTCGCTGTAACTCCATTCGGCCTTGGCGTCGTCGGAAATCAGTTCAAGGAAGCAGCGTTGCAACTCGTCATGGACCTCGTCGAGCCGTGAGAATGCGTTGTCCCCTGGTTGAATACGGCTGCCGGCGGCGGTCAATAGACGCTGGCCGTCGGCGCTGTTCCTCGTAGCGTGTCGCAAATCGACTCTCAGATCGATGGTGGCGGACGCGCGCCAGGCCGCGGTAAACTGCTGCACTTTGGGCGCGCTCTTGAAAAGGCCGACTTGAGCGATATCTGCGAAGTACTTCTCTATGAAGCGAGACCCAGGGTCCTTCGTCGGAATGAAGTTGACGTAGACGATGTTGACGACCGCGACGGGCGCGGTGGGTTCCGGCATCGCCTTGAACAGGTCGTTCAGCGATTCCCGAAGGGCGCCATATCGCGGATAGTCAGCAGAGTCGCGGGTCCGCTGCCATCTTGCGGCGAGCAGTTGGGGCTGGAGCGTGAGTGTGATGCCTTCCTCATGCCCAGTCAGACTGAACGCGCTCGGAACGTTGGGGCCTACCACCAGTGCGGGTTGTTGAATACCCGGGGGCAGCTCGATCTGACTCGGTAGATCGAGATTATTGAACTTGGGAAGCTTGTCAAGAACCGCTCGCGCGGTGCGGAAATCGGCTTGTAGCGATTTGTCAAAGCTGAAGCGAACAGCGGCCTCGACAAGTGGGAGCTTGTCGAACTCGAGGCTTGTCGATGAGGGCATGAAGCCTGCACCCTTATGGTGGCATTGGGTCCCAACACGTCACGGAGAGCTTATTCCGGTTTTCCAACCGATGTCAACCGATATCGCCCGTGAATCGTGAACCGCCAATCCCCAATTCCCAAACGTCAATCGTCAATCGTAAACCGTCAATCGCCAACAGCCCCGAACATTCCTCCGTCTCTCCGTCACTTCGTCTCTTCGTCACCGCCTCTACCCCGCCAACGTCGGCTGCGAACCCGCGCTGCAGTCCGGGCTCCGTTGTGTGCTCCCTCAATTTCGCGAGACTGAATTCGCCATTCCCCGCCAGATTCCACCACCCACCAACATCCCAGCCTTGATCCCTTGATCCCTCGTTCCCTCGCGCCAATGCTTCTGACATGGAGATGCTCCGCCCCCATTCCGCACTCCCCTTGTTCGTCCATCGCTTCATCCCTGCGTGGCTTCGTGGCTTCTTGCCTTGTTCGCCCGCTTCCCCGCCCCGTCCGCCCCTTGGCGTCTCGGCGCTTCAATCCGCAATCCGAAATCCGCATTCCGAAATCGCTGAATCCCATTCAAGAGTCTCATTTAGCCCCCTCTATAACATGAGACTCTTGAGACCCTTCGACTCCCCGCCTCGCAGCAGCGCTTTTATCGGACGCAAAAGCCCGCTGTGTGGACTCTTGGAGAGAGGAGATGGTGGGCGGTGCCCACCCTACGGACTCTTGGAGAGAGCCGGACTTTCGTGCGTGTCCGCCCGCACGGAGATGGTGGGCGGTGCCCACCCTACCGAGAGAGCCGCGGACTTCCGTCCGCCCGGTCTTACCCAGCGCAGAACGTTACCTGCTACAGACGTTGCTGCTATGCCTGCCGGGCGCGCCTTGCCAGTATCAAGGCACCAACAGCGAACGCCAGCAGGGAAGCCGGCTCGGGTACGCGGTAGCCGGTCAGGCGGAACGCGACGTCGCCCGGCTCGGGCAGCTCGGACCAGTAGGGGTCGCCGATCATGGGGAAGCCTATCTTCGCGGTGGCGCCCCAGGCGTCGAGCGAGTCGGCGATGCCCCACATGGGCGGATAGACGAACTCGGCCTGGATCGCGATCCAGTACTTGACGTTGTTGTCGGCGATGAAGGGTGTCGCGAGATCGAGCTCGTATGCGTAGCGCCAATCGCCGAGGTCAGTCTCGATCGGAAAGACGCCTTGATACGTTGCCAGCGCAGTGTCGGAGGGATCGTCCGGTCCGCCGGTGGGCGCGTTGCCGGTGCCGTCGTCGGCGTAGAAGTAGATGTTGAACGGTTCGCCGGGGACCGGCTCCATGCCTTGCCAGAAGCCGCCGACCCAATGGACGTCGGTGATCGCCCAGGGCTGGTCACCGGCGTCGGCGAGCATGAAGTCGTCGGCGGTCTGCGAATCGAACGGGTAGGCCGGGTCGAGCTGGGACGAGAACAACATCTGGCCATGGCCGGCCGGGTAGTTGTCCCAGATGATCTCGCTTGCCGCCGCCGGCATCGCCAGCAGCCCGAGTGCCAGGAACAGTTGGGTTGATCGTTTCATTTGCGTCTCCTCCTAGCACGCCCCGGTCCGGGACGTGCTCTCCCTCGCGTGCTCGTTCGGCTTTCGAGTTGTTCAGCTGGAGCTGCCTGTTTGCCGCCTCCGTACTGCCCATTGTATCAAAACCAGGTACCTGATTGCCATCGTGGATATCGAACTCCGCATGGAATCGCCGAAGCGACCCGGCGGTGCCCGGTGCGATGGGCACCTTCCGGCACGCCCAAGGCGAGCGCAGAGGGACCGTCGCTAGCTGGGTAGGAGCCTGGGATCCTGAAGCAGCGGGTGTACTTATGTTGCGCCCTTCGCGCAGCAGAAGGCGCCGCATTTCTTGTCGGAGTGAAGGATGTGGTTTCGCCACCAATTCACGAGGAATTCGGCAATCTCGAGTGAGATGCGGGTCCGCTTCTGCTCAAAACGTCGCTGGTAATCGCGGACTCTCTCAACGAACTGCTGATGCTCCGCTTGGTGGGTCGCCGACTCGGGAAATTCGTAGCGGCGCATGTAGTCCTCTTCGGTAGTGAAGTGATACTGCGCATAGTCGATCAACTCGGCGATGACGGTGGTCACCGTTTCCAGCTCGCACAACACGGCTTCCAGTGTCGCCCGGTTTTCGCAGCGCTCGATCACGTCGTGGAGCTTGTTGATCAGGCCGAACAGCCGCCGGTGCTGCTCGTCGATGCCGTGGATGCCCACACTGAAACGGTCTTCCCACTCAAAGAATGCCATACCGGTATCCTCGTGGACGGGTAGCTATGTTGCTCTCGGATCCGCCCTGTCGCACGCCTGGCATTATACGGGAATCGGCTCGTTCTTGCGCCCGTCGCAGGCGCACGCGCTAACAGCCATATCATGCTCGGGGCGGGAAACGCTGATCGTTTTCAGGGAAGCGATCAGTCTTCAGAGAAAGCTAGCCGGAAAGAATTCAGACGGGCCCTGAAGACGCCTGATTTGACGCCCTCGACAGTCGTCCAGGCTCGCCAAACCTCGGCCGGCGACGCCGTGACGATGGCCTGTTTTCGAAGCATGCGCTGCGTCACATTGGTACTCCTCTCTTCCGGCACCTTCTGGGCCTCGGGCTCCGTACCGTCATGTTGCCGCTGCTGTACTGGGCTCGCACTGCAGATTGACGCGAGCAGGGCGGCGACAACAGGAAGCTTCCTCACGGGCGTTACGCTCATGCTTGTCTCCCTATGTCTGGCGCCGTCGTGAACGCTTCCTCCGCAATCACGTTGTTGCACCGCCGACTAGCGAGCCCGAGTTCGGCCGTGCTCCCGCAACGCTGTTCGCGGTCCGCAGCCGCTCGAAGTAGTCGCGCAGGTGGGCGATCGAGGTGTCGAACGGATGCAGGCTGCGGTGCGCGCGAGCCTGCATTATCCCTCCCTCCATCACCGTGAGCACGAACTGAGCCAACCCGTCACGATCAACCCCCCGAGGGAAGTTGATCGCCCGCCGCGGTGAGACAACCGCGGATGGCGGCGCACCAATTCTCGAGGTTGAGCACGATCTTCTCGCGCACGGCCTGCGACTTCTCCGCCATCTCCAGCGCCAGATTGCCGATCGGACAGCCCATCTTGCACTCGGTTTCTACGAGCATCTGCCGGTATCCTTCGAGCACGGCAAACACGCGCTCAATCGGGTCGCTGACTCGCTTGAAGGCGGGCTCGATCACCAGCGCACTCTTTTCGCGTCTCGGTACCGCTCCCGAAACAGCCGCCGAAGGTCCTTCCACGTCATCGATTGCGACGGGCGAGATGGTGAGTTTCTCTTAGTGTCCCGCTCGCATCAGCCCGCCCGGTTCAGGGCGGCGCGAGCACAGCCAACGGAAGGAGTCGATCGTGAGTATCCGACTGAAACATCTGGGCTTAAGCATTGCTCTCGTCCTGCTGGTCGCGAGCGTGCCAGCCACGCTCGCCTGGGACGAAGCCGTCTCGACCCAGGATCCGGGAAACACCGACCCGGGCTTCGGCGGCGGTAATCTGAACCCGCCGTGGCAGGATCCGGGCGCCGCGGTCATCCCGAATGTGCAGGGCACCAAGTTCTGGATCGCGGTGGAGAACATCCACATCGAGGTGAACCAAAAGACCGTGTCGCTGACCATCAACCTGCCGCCCGGCAATGACCTGGAGTGCGACGATGTCTCGGGCTACTACAACGGCGGGGCCAGCCAATCCACATGGGTGGGGAATAGCGTCATGGAGACCAATAACGGCGACGGCACCGTCACGTTCACTGCCGTACTGGACCCGCAACCGGACTGGGAAGTCTTTGAGCTGGAGATCACCGGACGCGGCGAGCCGCGCGGCGAATACATCCCTGAGCCGGAAGGGCACAGCGAATGCGTCCAGGTTCGGCCCTACGCTGACGGGCTTGAGCTGCTTGATGCCGTTTACGACGGACCCTATGACTACTATCGGCTGACGGAAATCTGGCTGACTCCGGAGTCCGGCTACGTCAATATGGAGTCTCCGCCGGCGTTCTTCGCCCCTCCGCACACGGGTGAGTGGTATTACGAGTACGTCTTCGTCGATCCGGACGGCGAGCCGCTGCCGCAGGGCGGGGTCCGGTTCTTCACCGAAGGTCCGGGGATCCAGACGCAGGACGCGTTCGAGTCGTTCCTGCCGATGTACGAGCCGGCGGAATGGTACGGGCTGCACCTCTTTGATGCGTTCGAAGGAAGCTGGAGGGCTTTCATGCTGTATGCCGGGGATGAATCGGAGTGCCCCGAGGACATCAACGGCGACGGCTTCGTCAATCTCGTTGATCTGGCCATACTGCTGGCGTCCTACGACACGGTCGAGGGCGACCCCGGCTATAATCCCGCAGCCGACATCGACCGGGACGGCGACGTCGACCTGGCCGATTTGGCGGCGCTGCTGTCCGCGTACGGCACCGAATGCCCGTAAGACCCTCAATCAGCACGCCGCTCATATGCCGCGGAGGCCTCGGCCTCCGCGGCGGTTTTTGATGCTTGACCATCGGCCTGGCTGGTCGCATTCTGAGCTGACATGGCGACGATCTCCCGGCTATCACCCGCGAAGATCAACTTGACGCTGCGCGTCGGCCCTACGCGGCCCGACGGGTTTCACGAAATTGAATCGCTGGTCACACGCGCAGGCTTGTGCGACACGGTAAGCGCAACGCTACGCGATGACGGGCAGCTCTCACTCGCCTGCGACGATCCGGCCGTGCCCGGTGACGAGACAAACCTGGCGCTGCAGGCGGCACGGCGGCTGCGCGAGGCGGCCGGTGTGCGCGACCGCGGCGTTGACATCGCGTTGGAGAAGCGGATTCCCACCGGTAGCGGTCTCGGCGGCGGAAGCTCCAACGCCGCCGCCGTGCTGATGCTGCTCAACGAGTTGTGGCAAACCGGCTTGGCGCCCGCGGAGCTGGCGACGATCGGCGCCGAGATCGGCTCCGACGTCCCACTGTTCTTTCGCTCGCCGCTGTGCATCGTGCGCGGCCGCGGCGAGCTGGTCAAAGACGTTCCCCGTACGCTGGCGGGCTGGGTGGTCCTGGTTATGCCGTCGCTCCACTCCGCGACGCGCGACGTCTACGCGGCGTGGGATCGGCTCGAATCTCACCCGCCGCGTTCTTCGCCGGAAGAGATCCTCAAGCAGGCCGACTCGCCCGCAACGCTGATGCAACACCTCTTCAACGATCTTGAAGAGCCAGCCCTCCGCGTGAGCCCCCGGTTGTCCGAATTGTCAGAGCGACTGAAGGAGTTGGCGAAGGGCGCGGTTCGCATGACCGGGTCGGGCTCGGCGTTCTTCCGGCTGTTCGACTCCGAGGCCGAGGCATCTTTCTTCTCCGGTCAGGTGCGTGCCGCCACGGGGTGCCGCGTGTGGGAGGGACCGTTGGACGCCAGAACCAGCAACCCAGAACCACCCTGAACGCACCCCCGTCAGATGCTTGGAATCTCCATTTCGTACGGGTCGTGCACGTTGCAGTACCATTTGCCGCCGAGACGGCCGACGGTGCGAAGCTGGTGGGGGTCGATCAGTCCCCGCTCATCGAGAACCTGATCGTCAATATGAATCGCGACGATGTTGCCGAGCGTGATGCAGCCGCTGCCGGGCTGGTCGCCGGTCGTTACGATCTGACGCAGCGTGCATTCGATGTTGGCCTTGGCCTCTCTGACGAGGGGCGGCTCGACTTTCGTCGCGGGTGCGGGCGTGAGACCGCTGAACTCGAACTCGCTCTCGCCGTAGGGCAGATCAGCCCCGCACTTCACCGCTTGTGGAGCGATGTCGGCGGTGACCGTCGCAATCACGAACTCCTTGGTGGTCTCGATGTTCACGAACGTGTCTTTGCGGGACCGGTCGCGGCGGAGCGAAGGCCCGAAGACGACGACCGGCGGATTCGCCGAGATCATGTTATAGAAGCTGAACGGCGCGAGGTTGTGCTTGCCGTCAGAAGAGATCGTGGAAACCAGCGCGATCGGACGCGGGTTCACGAAGCCGATACAGAGTCGGTAAATCTGCCTCCAGCCAGTCTGTCCGGCAGTCACGTCGACATACATGCCGTTCTCCAGGATGCACAGGGGCCCCGGTGGTGCGGACGAGGGGCGCCTAACGCCCGCGCCGCTGCTCGGCGAGCGTCACCGCGTCGCAGATTTCCTCGAGCGGCTGCATGACGAACGGTCGCTGCCACATTCTCGGGTGCGGAACGGTCAGGCCGTCCTCGTCGATGACGCGACCTCCAAAGAGCAACAGGTCAAGGTCGAGCGTGCGCGGACCGTTTGGCACGTCTCGCCTGCGGCCGTGCCGGCGTTCGATCTCCAGCAGGCGGGCAAGCAGCTCGCGAGGGGAGAGCCCGGTGTCGAGCTGGGCGACGGCGTTGAGGTAAGGTCCCTGCCCGGCCGGGCCGCCAACCGGTTCGGTCTCGTGCAGTGTCGAGCAACGGACGACGCGGATATCAACCTTCTCTTCGAGGTCGCGCAGGGCGGCGTGGATCGTCGCCTCGCGATCGCCGAGGTTTGAGCCGAGGGCGATGTATATGCCCATCCCGTCGGGTCCGGCCGGCTGGTCGCTCACGGGGTCTACCACTTCAGTCCCTTTATCCGTGTCAGGGCGGTGCGGGTCCGTTCGAGGTCGACCGTGGTCGCGAAGCGGATGTGGCCCTCGCCCATCGTGCCGAAGCCATGGCCGGGAACGCCGACCACATGGGCCTCTTCAAGCAGGCGGTTGGCCGCCGTGGCCGAGTCATATCCATCAGGCACGCCGGCCCAGACGTAAAAGGTGGCCCGCGGCTCGGCGACGCGGAAGCCGGCCTGCCGCAGCCCGGCGGCCAGCAGCTTGGCCCGCTCGTGGTACATCTTTCGGCTTTCGCGCAGCTCGGGTCGGTCGAAGCCGGCATACGCCGCGATCCCGGCCTCCTGAACGGCGGCGAACTGGCCGCTGTCGAGGTTCGACTTGATCTTCCCGAGGGCGGCGAGCACGTCGCGGTTCCCCGCCGCGAACGCGATTCGCCAGCCGGTCATGTTGAACGTTTTCGAGGTCGAGTGAAACTCGATCGCGATCTCCCGCGCCTCGGGGATCTGGAGGATGCTGGGCGGCCGCTCGTCGCCGAAGTACATCTCGTTGTAGGCTGCGTCGTGTGCGAGAACGATCTCGTGCTTCCTGGCGAACGCGAGCGCCCGTTCGAAGAACTCCGCCGAGGCACACGCTCCGGTCGGGTTATTTGGGTAGTTCAGGTACATCAGCACTGCGTTGCGGGCAACGTCGGTCGGCAGGGCGTCAAGGTCCGGTAACCAGCCACGTTCCTCGCTCAGCGGTAGGTCGTGCGGGACTGCCCCGGCGAAAATCGCCGTCGCCCGATAGGGCGGATAGCCCGGATTCGGAATCAGCACTCCCTGACCCGGGTTCGCGACCGCCAGCGGTAGGTGGCCCAAGCCCTCCTTCGACCCGATCAGCGTCAGCATCTCGCTCTCCGGGTCGAGCGTGACGCCGTAGCGCTGCTCAAAGAACTCAGCAGCCTGCCGGCGAAACCCGGGGCAACCGTGCAGAAGCGTATAGCGGTGGTTGGCGGGCTGCTCGGCGGCCTGCTTGAGCCGATCAACGATGAAGCCATACGTCGGCCGTTCCGGGTCGCCGATGCCCAGTTCAATGACATCGTGACCAGCGTCGACCAGGGCCCGCTTCCTGCGGTCGAGCTCGACGAAGACGTACGGCGGCAGGGCTCTGATGCGGTCGGTCGGTTGAAACCTCACGGTGGCCTCCCATCCGCGCGTCGAGTGAATTCTGTTCGCGGGCTTGGGGGAGTCTACGGCAGGCTGTTGCGGTGAACAAGCGTTTGCTGCGGAGACGGAAGCGGGGCGAGATTTCAGAGGATTTCCGTCGTTGGCGGCCCGAGATTAGTGGCCATCGAACGGCTATGTAGATAGGATAAGTGATTCGGGAATTCGGCAGCCGAAGGGAGCTTGAGGTTACCATGCGAGGTATTCCGGACGTCGCATTCGTCAGGCCGGTTTGTGGTTAGTGTTGCTTGGTCGGCAGCGGGGCGCCGCGCAGGCACTTCCGGCCGACCCGCATGAGAAGCGGTGCAATGAGTACGGTGACAACAGAGCAGGACAGTTCGGCGGACAGTGACGCCGGAAAGCCAGTCGAGGCACGAACACACGCGGCAGTACGGTTCGCGGGCGACTCGGGCGACGGGATGCAGCTCGCGGGCACGCGCTTCACGAACACGACGGCGGTTCTCGGAAACGACATCAGCACGTTTCCCGATTATCCCTCGGAGATTCGGGCACCGGCGGGCACACTGGGCGGCGTGTCCGGCTTCCAGGTCAACTTCGGGAGCCACACGGTCTACACTCCCGGGGACGAGGTCGACACGTTGTTCGCGATGAACCCGGCCGCGTTGAAGACCAACCTGAAAGACCTGGCTGAGGGCGGTCTGCTGATCGTCAACACCTCCGAATTCACCAAGGCCAGCTTGCAGCGCGCCAAGTTTGATCACAACCCGCTCGAGACCAACGAACTTGAGCGTTACCGCGTGCAGCAGGTGCCGATCACCGACCTCACGATGGAAGCCGCGAAAGAGACCGGCCTGAGTGCCAAGCAAGCCGCACGCTGCAAGAACTTTTTCGCGCTCGGGCTGGCATACTGGCTGTACGATCGCCCGCTGGAAACGACGCTGGCTTGGATTGAGACCAAGTTCATGAAGGTGCCGGCGGTCGCCGCTGCCAACACGTTGGCACTCAAGGCAGGGTATCATTTCGGCGAGACCGCGGAGATCTTCGGGGTACGCTATAAGATTGATCGCGCCGACCTGAAGCCGGGCAAGTACCGCAGCCTGACCGGCAACCGGGCCACGGCGCTCGGCTTGATCGCCGCCGCCAAGCTCGCGAACAAGCCGCTGTTTTACGGCAGCTACCCGATCACGCCGGCCAGCGACATCCTGCACGAATTGTCGTTTTACAAGAACTACGACGTGCGGGTGTTTCAGGCCGAGGATGAGATCGCGGCGATGAACGCGGTGATTGGTGCCGCCTACGCCGGTGCCATCGCCGTCACCGGCACCAGTGGTCCCGGGGCGGCGCTCAAGCAGGAGGCGGTCGGGCTGGCGGTGATGACCGAGCTGCCCTGCGTGATCGTGAACGTGCAGCGGGCCGGGCCCAGCACCGGCCTGCCGACCAAGACCGAACAGTCCGACCTCTGGCAGTCCGTGCTCGGACGAAACGGAGATTGCCCGGTTCCGGTGCTCGCGGCCCGCTCGGTGGCCGACTGTTTCGATAGCGCCATTGAGGCCGTGCGCATTGCGGTCAAGTACATGACCCCGGTTTTCCTGCTGAGCGACGGGTATCTGGCGAACTGCTCGACGCCCTGGCGGATTCCGGCGCCCGCGGACCTGAAGCCGATCGAGATCAACCACGCCCGCGACCCCGAATCCTTCCAGCCTTAC
>Ga0180434_10007543_pt1 | contig 12225 bp, 10 predicted proteins | sample SS_ome_7_FD_132453 | JGI IMG/M metagenome (GOLD analysis project Ga0180434, IMG submission 132453) | Hypersaline lake sediment archaeal communities from the Salton Sea, California, USA - SS_1_D_2 metaG | ecosystem: Environmental > Aquatic > Non-marine Saline and Alkaline > Hypersaline >... | reverse complement strand
CGCTACCACGGCTATCAGATCGAGTCGTACGATCAGATGTACAAGGATGCCGTCACCTTGATGGGCAGCAAGGACCTGGAGGCCTTCGACCTCGAGCAGGAGTCCGAAGAGGTGCGTGACCGTTACGGCTCGTCCCGGATCGGACAAGGTGCCCTGCTGGCCCGCCGGCTGGTGCAGTCAGGGGTACGGTTTGTTGAGGTCGAGTACGGCGGTTGGGACATGCACGAAAACGTGGCCACCAACATGGCCACTCGAGGTGGTGAAATGGACCAGGCCCTGGGGTCACTGATCCGTGACCTCGACAGTAGCGGCATGCTCGATGAGACCCTGATCGTCTTGACCAGCGAGTTTGGCCGGTCGCCCGGCATCAACCAGAACGCCGGCCGTGACCATCATCCGGCTGCCTTCTCGTTCCTGCTGGCGGGGGCAGGTATCCAGGGGGGTGCCGTCTACGGCAAGTCGGACGAGCGGGGCCACGGCATCGACGAGGACCCAGTCGGCCTCACCGACTTCAACAGTACGATCACCGTGGCCTGTGGTCTCGACCCCTTTAAGGAGCACTTCTCGCCCAGCGGCCGGCCCTTCAAGATCGGTGGTGGAGGCGACCCAATCTATGACGTGCTGAGCTGAGCCCTGCTGAGGCGGCCGCAAACGTCTAGAGGACTGGTTTTTGATGCCTAAACCGCGGTGGAGCAGCCCTTGCTCCACCGCGGTTTTGTTTTCTAGAGTCTGCCTTCCTGCCAGTGCCGGCCAGTGGACCGGCAGGCCTCGCCTCCCGTCTCCAGGATCTTCCCATGGCCCGCAGCAAGCAGACCTATGCCCAGCAGCTCCTCGGCATTGTCACCTACGGCATGCCCGCCCCGGTCCGCCAGGTCGTCACCTCCCGCTGGGTCTCCACCCTGATCATCATCGTCGTCCCGGCCCTGGTGTTGACCGGCATCGTCACGATCTCGTGGACCGGCGGCCGGCCAAGTTTCACGGTCAACAAGCAGCGGGCCCAACAGGTTGAGCGTGAAGTCGAACAGCAGACCACGCGGGCAGCGCAGGAATTGCGGAGCCTCCAGGAAGCTCGCCGACGGTAGGCTATTTGGGAGGCTGCAGAATTCTGCAGTGATACCCTGTGCCACCCCGGACCGCTCATGCGACACGCCCCGATTGCCCCTGCACTGTTCTGTGACCATCGGCAGCGACTGGTGGCGGCACTGCCACCGAACAGCCTGGCCATCGTTCATGCGGCTGATACCCCGCCCACCAATGGTGATGGGGTGTCGCGGCTGATCCCCGCCGCGGACCTGTTTTGGCTCACCGGCATCGAGCAGGTCGAAAGTGTGCTGGTGCTCGCCCCCGACGCGGTCGACCCGGCCCAGCGAGAGCTGCTCTTCATCCGGCAGCCAAACGAACATCTTGCCACCTGGGAGGGCCACAGCCTGTCGAAGGATGAGGCCCGGACAGTCTCGGGCGTGGCTACGATCCGCTGGCTGAGTGACCTCCCGGCGGTGCTGCACAGCCTGATGGTTTCGAGCGAGCAGGTGTTCCTGAACGCCAACGAACACGAACGGGCAAGCCTGGAGGTCGAACAGCGGGACCTGCGGCTAGCCCGGCAGCTGATGGCCCGCTATCCGCTGCACCACTACGGGCGGCTGGCCCCGATCCTCCGTCGCCTGCGGGCGGTGAAGGATCCGGCTGAGGTCGACCTGATCCGCCATGCGGTCAGCATCACCCGCCAGGGCTTCGACCGGGTCGCGGCCTGCCTGCGGCCGGGTGTGATGGAGTATGAACTCGAAGCAGAATTTATCGGTGAGTTCACCCGCAACCGGGCGGTCTTCGGCTACGAGCCGATCGTCGCCGGGGGCAAAAACGCCTGCACGCTGCACTATCTCGATAACGACCAGCCCTGCCAAAACGGCGACCTGGTGCTCTTTGACATCGGGGCCAGCTATGCCAACTACACGGCTGACCTGACCCGGGTGTTTCCGGTCAGCGGCCGGTTTACGCCCCGGCAGCGGCAGCTCTACGAAGCCGTCCTGCGGGTGCTCAAAAGCTCGATCGAGCGGACCGTGGTCGGCACCAGCCTGCGAGAATGGAAGCGGGCGGCGCAGGTCCAGATGGCCAAAGAGCTGGTGGGTCTTGGGCTGATCAGCCGGAAAGAGCTGGCGGCCGACACTGCCGAAAGCCCCGCCTGCCGGAAGTATTTCATGCACGGGCTGGGCCACTCCCTGGGACTGGGGGTTCACGACCTCGCCCCACCCGACGGACCGCTGGAAGCGGGCTGGGTGATGACGGTTGAGCCAGGGCTCTACGTGCCGGAAGAGGGCATCGGCATCCGGCTGGAAAACGATGTGCTGGTCACGGCCGACGGCCCGGTCGATCTCTGTGCCGACGTGCCGCTGGAGCCCGATGCGGTTGAGGCGTGGATGAGGGGATAGCTTCCATGAAGGCGGCGAGGGCCACCGCGAATGTCCGGCAAGCCGGTGCGGGTAACCCCGACGCGACAGCCGACGGGTGTTTTTGGTAGCATTCGGTTAACTACCTCCCTCGGAGTCTTCCCATGCATGCTGTCGCCCCGTTATCCGCGGCCCTGCTCGTCTCCCTTCTTTCTGTGAGTGCAACTGCCATGGCCGCCGATACCCCCGCTTCCGAAGTTCCCCTCCCCACGCTGCCCCAGGGTGCCGGCCAGGTCGACACCGATGCCCCGAAGGGCTTCACCAAGACAAACTCGGGACTTGAGTACCGTGTCCTCCGGGCCGGTAGCGGCCAGAAACCGGTCGCCACCAACACCGTAGAGGTTCACTACCACGGCTGGCTCGACAACGGCAGCGTCTTCGACAGTTCCTACAAAAGGGGCGAGTCGATCGAATTCCCACTCAACCGGGTCATTCCCGGTTGGACCGAGGGCATGCAGCTGGTCGGCAAGGGGGGTATGATTGAATTGCAGATTCCCAGCGAGATTGGCTACGGCGCCCGCGGTGCCCCGCCGGTCATTCCCCCGAACGCCACGCTGCATTTCGTCGTGGAACTGCTCGACGTGAAATAGGGGATGATCGTTGGCAGACCCGGTTTGACTCAGGGCTCTTCCTCGGAAATTCCACCCCGGCCAATGTCGTCCACCTCGGGCACGACATCGACGGTGAACCAACGGGTGAACAAGCGGAAATCACCGGTATCGGGCCACTGGCTTGCATCTGCCTGCCAGGCCCGCAACTCCCGGAGAAAGATCTCTTGGAAGAAGTCCTCAATGACCTCTTCGCCCTCGTCGACGGTGGCACAGGCAGGAATCAGGTAGACCCGCCGGTCGGCCACCGTTGACTTTCTGCGGATTGAGTCAGCAGACACGCCGATCGTCTGCAGCCATTCCAAAAAAATCGGCTCTGGGCCGATGACAGCCGCACTGCGATTGAGCATAGAACCACCATTTCACGCTGCCGGCGTATAGCCGGCCAGTGGCGTCCTGCGCTAGCCCTTTGCCTCGGCCTGTCTGCCCGAGGCCACACTATTGAAACCTGGTTAATACTACGGACGCCGCCTTTTAAAATGAAAATTCTCACGCCTTTGGCCCGGCGTTACCATGACAATTGTTCTCTGATAGACCGCGTCACCACCGGCCACCCATGACCACCCCCCCCCGCGCGCTGATCACCGGCATCACCGGTCAGGACGGCTCCTACCTGGCCGAACTGCTGCTTGCCAAGGGCTATGAGGTCCACGGCATGATCCGGCGGTCGAGCAGCCTCCGTCGCGAGCGGATCGACCAGCTCACCGAGACCGTTCCGGCCGCCACCACGCACCTGAAGCTGCACTACGGGGATCTGGCCGACACCATGAGCATGGTGCGACTCGTCCGCGAGGTACAGCCCCGAGAGGTCTATAACCTGGCCGCGCAGAGCCATGTGCGGGTGAGCTTTGATCAGGCCAGCTACACCGCCGAGGTCACCGCCGTCGGTGTGCTGAGGCTACTCGAGGCGGTCCGTGACTTTCAGGATTCCTCCGGGCAGCAGGTGCGATTCTATCAGGCCTCCAGTTCCGAACTCTTCGGCAAGGTGCAGGAGACACCCCAGCGGGAGACAACTCCCTTCTATCCGCGGTCGCCCTACGGCGTCGCCAAGCTCTACGGCCACTGGATCACCATCAACTATCGGGAGAGCTACGGCCTGCATGCCTCCAGCGGCATCCTGTTCAACCATGAAAGTCCCCGCCGGGGTGAGAACTTCGTCACCCGCAAAGTCACCCGGGCCGCCGCCCGGATCAGCCTGGGGCTGCAGGCGAACCTGCCGTTGGGCAATCTCGATGCCCGCCGCGACTGGGGCTTCGCTGGTGACTACGTCGAGGCGATGTGGCTGATGCTGCAGCAGGAAGAACCAGACGATTTCGTCATTGCCACCGGGCAGACCCACTCGGTTCGCGATCTCTGCGCAGCCGCCTTCACCCGCGTCGGACTTGACTACCACGATCACGTTGTCCACGACGAGCGGCTGGAGCGGCCGGCCGAAGTCGATCTGCTGGTTGGAGACGCCAGCAAGGCCCGGGAACGGCTCGGCTGGCAGCCGCAGGTGAGCTTCGCCGAACTCATTGCCATGATGGTCGATGCCGATCTGAAGCTGGCCGAGCAGGAACGGGCCACAGGGTCGGTGCCCCGGGTGGGGCGGACAACGGGCTGCTAGCGATGCCACCCCGCGAGATCTATCTCGACCACGCCGCGACCACGCCGCTCGATCCCGAAGTGGCCGACCGGGTGGCCCGTGTGCAGGCCGAAGTCTTCGCCAATCCTTCCAGCCCCCACACCGCCGGCCGCCGAGCCCGCCAGCTTCTCGACGAGGCCCGCGAGCGGCTGTTGGCCGACCTCGGCTGCCCGAAGGCCCGGCTGGTCTTCACCTCTGGGGCCACAGAGGCCAACCATCTGGCCGTCCACGGACTGCTGCCCCCTGAACCAGCCGCCGGCCGACCACTGCGGCTGGCCCATAGCCCACGGGATCACGCAAGCCTGCGACTGGCCGCCACCAGTGCGGGAAACCGGGCCGAGCAGACCAGCCTGCCGTTGACGCCGGCCGGACGGCTTGATCAGGCGGCTGTGACCGACTGGCTGGCGGCCGGGCACCAGGCCGTCGCCAATCAGCCGGGTACGCAGCTGCTCACCACGACGCTCGTCTGTGGTCAAAGCGGCAGCAGCGAGGATCTTTCAGGACTGGCAAGCCTGCTGGCACGGCAGGCTCCCGGCTGTCTGCTGCACACCGATGCCACCCAGGCACTCGGCCGGCTGCCGGTCGATGTTTACGATCTTGGGGTGACCAGCCTCTGTTTCAGCCCGCACAAGTTCGGTGGCCCGCGGGGCATCGGCTGCCTGATCGTCCGACCCGGCCTTGAGCTGACGCCGCTGTTCCACGGCACGCAGCAACTGCAGCTGCGCGGGGGAACCGAGCCAGTCGCCCTGATTGCCGGCTGCCAGTTGGCAGTATCGCTGGCCGTCGCCCGGCAGCAGGGCGAGGCGACCCGGCTGGAGCGGCTGCGGCAGCGGTTTGAACAGCAACTGGTGAAATACGGCCGTGAGGCCGGCAGCGGGCCAGTGATCATCGCCGCCAGCGGCCCCCGCAGCCCCCATGTCAGCACCGTCGCCTTCCCCGGGATCGACCGCCAAGCCTTCGTGATGGCGGCTGACCTGGCTGGCGTCGCCGTTGCCACTGGCACCGCCTGTGCCAGCGGCTCTCAGGAGCCGGCCCCCGCACTCATTGCCATGGGACTCGATCGTTGGCTTGTCCAGGCTGCCGTCCGCTTCAGTTTTGGTCGCTCTACCACCGCCAGTGACATCGACGAGGCTGTCATCCGCATCAGTCAGATTCTCCAGCGGCTCAAGCCTGGGTCGAAACCGGCCTGGCCCGGGCCTGTCACTTCTCGAGCCGGGAATTGAATGATTCGCGGTGACCGGTTTGCGACCTCGCTTTTGATCTCATAGGCTGCAGTCCACTGGCGGGCCACTGGGATACGGCCCAGATTGACTGCGGCACGGATCTGCCCATCTCATCGGCACCACAGGTGCGAGTATTTGGCCGCGTCATGTCCCCTGCCTGCTCTGCCATCCGCGACCGTGCTGAATTTCGTGAACGACGCGATCTGCCCCGGTATGCCATTGAACTGGGCCTCGACCAGATCGTCGCCATCAGCAGCTCCGCGACCCGGACCGGGGCGATGACCACTCATGCTCCGGCCGGCCGGCTGCTGGTCGGCACCGGTGGCACGCCCCGGCGGCGGGCTGACTGGCTACTGGAAGCAGCCCTCCGGTGGCAGGACCAGACTGCCCCGTGTCATTCAGCAACCAGCCCTGGGTCCCCATTGCGGCTGAGCCGCTGTGACGGCCGGCAGCTGGCCAAGGAACTCCGCCGCTGCCGGGCTGACGGTTCACTCGATCCGCTCCGGAAGCTGCTGATGTTCGGACCAGCCCCACCCTCCGCGCGGCCCACGCGAAACCGTCGCCGGGGGAACGCTGCGGCGCGGCCCGAACCGTCCATCATTCTGGTCAATCGAATCGATCAGGCTGCTGGACGCACCGACAACCAGCTGGTGCTCTGCCAACTGATCGACGCCGTGCTGCAGACCCCCACCCTGCTGGCGGTGACGCTGCCGGAACATCCCGCTTGCCTGCCTCTGCATCCCTCACTTGAATCACGACTGACCGGTGGCCTCGTGCTGCCCCTCCAGCAGGTCGAGCCTCCGGTCGGATCTTTCCGACCAGAGCGACCACCGACCGTCCGCCGGATCATCGCCAGTGTCGCCCGCTATTACGGCATCGACCCGAAAGATATCCTGGGCGGCTCACAACGCCGCTGCCATGTCCGTCCCCGGGGGCTGGCGATCCACTGTGTCCGCCAGCTGACCGGCAAAAGCACCCATGCCATCGGCCTCGCCTGTGGAGGCCGGGACCACACCACGGTGCTGCACAGCCTGAAGGTCACCAGCCAACTGCTGCGGACCGACCCCGGCCTTGCCGGTGACCTTGCTGCCATTCTTGCAAGCCTGAATCCCCGGTCAGTCGACCTGTCGAAACGTTGTTGATTTCGCCGTACCCGCAGGCAAGCGGCAGGAACAGTCGGCCAGCCAGCATCGGGTCGACGCGCGAACGGCGGCAACCTCGCCGGCTCGCAACCGGCCCCTCGCCCTCAATCCCGATTCAGCTGCCAGCTAACCTGCCTCGAACCCAGCCTCAAGCCAACGCTGATTCAGGCTGAGGCTGACACGTTTGCAACAACACGCCGGCAAACCTTCCACCACGACCACCAGCCTCGACCGGATCACCAAATGGCGTCCAAGAGGCTGAAAACAGCCTATTCGAGATTGTCTCGTGGGGTCCCTCTGGCAGCCTGTCGACCCCGGGACAATCAAACAAAGCCGGGATGACTAATACTGTTTCTTCAACTTCTACGACTATTTCCTCCTATTCTTTTTTCTTTGAAATAAAGAAATAGAAGCAGTTCCGCAGCGTGGTGGCCGGCAGCGAAAAATCCGGGCGGCCCGCCTGCGAATGGATTCCAAATCGGGTAGATTGGAGATTCTCCGAATAGGCGGCAGGCAGACCGGTTTTCCGGTGTCGCCACCTCTGCTGGAGCCGGTTTTCCAAAGACGTTTCCCCGTGGACTATCGCTCCCGATGAATCTGCGTTGCACGCGTGAGCCATTGCTTGCGGCCCTCCAGACCGTGGCGGCCGTCGTCCCATCCCGCTCCACCAAGCCGGTGCTCACGAACGTCAAACTCGACGTCGATGGCCCGACCGCCGTGCTTTCGGCGACCGATCTCGAGATTGGGATTCGAACCGAGGTCGAAGGGGTGGAGACATCGGCCCCTGGTAGCGTGCTGCTACCGAGTGCCCGGCTGATGGCGATCGTCCGGGAGAGTCCGCCCGGCACCATCTTTGAGATTGAATCCGACGGCACCGCCACGGTTGTCAAGGCTGCCCGCAGCCAGTTTCGATTGCCGGCAGAGGATCCACTGGAGTTTCCCTCGGTGGCAACGTTTCCCGCTGATGCCTGCTTCGAGTTGGCCACTCCGCTGGTCCGTGAGTTGGTCCGCCGCACAGTCTTTGCCACCGATAACGAATCGAGCCGTTACGCCCTGGGTGGCGTGCTGATCGAGCTGACCGACTCGGGGGTGATTGCCGTCGGCACTGATGGCCGGCGGCTGGCGAAGATGGAGGGACCGGCAGCCGTCCAGGGAGGAGAGCCGCCGGCTACCCAACCGATCGTGCCAGCCCGGGCGATGCAATTGATCGAACGCAGCCTTGGCGATGCCGAGATGCCGGTCAAGCTTGCCGTGCAGGGCAGCGACATCCTGATGCATACCGGCCATACCACCATTTCGGCCCGGCTGGTGGAGGGACGGTTTCCGCGGTGGCGGGACGTTTTCCCTGAGCGGCCCGATGCGGTCACGGTGAAGGTGGTCACCGGTCCGCTGCTCTCGGCAGTGCGGCAGGCTGCCATTGTTACCAGTGAGCAGTCGAAGGGGGTCGATTTCAGCTTCGAGCCGGGGCAACTGGTGCTGGCCGGGCAGTCGGCTGAGAGTGGCCAGAGCCGTGTCGAGATGCCGATGGACTTCAACGGTGAAGCCGTGACGATCAAACTCGATCCCCGGTTTGTCAGCGAGTTCCTGCGGGTCCTCGATCCGGGCACTGCTGTCGACATCGAACTCACCGATGGCCAGAGTGCCTGTGTCTGCCGCACTGAAGACGGCTATGCCTACTGTGTCATGCCGCTGGCGGCTGACTAGGCGTAGGTGTCGCGATGTTCACTCCACCAATCACCTGGTGCCATGCCCGAACCCCGTCCGCTCGGCAGCCTGTTGACCCGGCTGATGGCCCGCACCGGCTACGACCGGCAGCAGGGCAGCGACGCCCTCCGATCGGCTTGGGCCGACGTGGCACCGGCCAGCCTGCGGGGAAGTTCCCAGCCAGGCACGGTCCGTCGAGGAGTGCTGGAGGTGTTCGTCAGCCATTCGGCGTTGGTGCAGGAATTTGGCTTCCACAAGCGGGAGGTGCTGGCTGGGTTGCAGCGGCTTGTGCCGGCCGAGGGCATCACCGACATCCGCTGCCGGCTGCTGATTGATGCCGGTCGTTGACCATGCACCATGTTTCCCGTCATCCCGTCACCTTGTTTCTCCTGCTGAAAGCTGTCCATGGCCGAATCTAGCCCGTCGCCCGCCGATGATCCCACCCAGCCTGGCTACACCAGCACCGATCTGAAGCATCTCTCGGACCGTGACCATGTCCGTGAGCGGTTCGGGATGTATATCGGCGACAACACTTCCCGAGGCCTCCATCACCTGGTCTATGAAGTGGTCGACAACTCGATCGACGAGTGCATGGCCGGGTATGCCAAGCGGGTGGCGGTGACGATCAATGTCGACGGCAGCGTCACGGTCGAGGACGATGGCCGGGGAATTCCCACCGACATCCATGTGCAACTCTCCGAGGAGATGGACCGCGAGATCTCGACACTTGAGGGCGTGATGACGGTCCTCAAGTTTGGTGGCAAGTTCGACAAGGGTGCCTACCAGACTTCCGGCGGTCTGCACGGTGTCGGCGTGACGGTGGTGAATTTCCTCTCAGAGTGGTGTGAGGTCGAGGTGGCCCGGGACGGGCATCTCTGGCAGCAGGAGTATCAGCGGGGCGAGCCGACCGGGGTGGTTCGGAAGATGGGGACGGCGACCGGCACCGGCACCAAGACCACCTTTAAGCCCGACCCACAGATTTTTCCCCAGACCAAATTCTCGGGCGATATCCTCGCCCGCCGGCTCCAGGAACTTGCCTTCCTGAACTCTGGCGTGAAGATCATTTTCACCGATGCCGGCAGCGGCCGGACCGAAGAGTTTTATTACGAGCGGGGTGTCGAGGAATTCATCGAATGGCTTAATCGCTCAAGCGATGCGTTGCATCCCGATGTCATTTCCATGAACGGAGAAAATGAGGGGGTCACCTGGGACATCGCTCTGCAGTACACCGGTGAATTCACCGAGAACCTGCACAGCTACGTCAACAACATTACGACTAATGAGGGTGGCACCCATGTCTCGGGGTTTCGATCGGCCCTGACTCGCAGCATCAATGCCTACGGCAAGAAGACGGGCATTTACAAAGACCTCGTGCCAACCGGTGAGGACATCCGAGAAGGGCTCACCGCCGTGGTGAGTGTGCGGGTGCCCGAACCACAGTTTGAAGGTCAGACCAAGACCAAGCTGGGCAACAGCGAGGTCGAGAGCATCGTCAACTCGGCGGTAGGTGAGTTTTTGGCGAAGTACCTTGAGGAACATCCCAAGACCGCCAAGGCGATTGTTCAAAAGGGCGTACTCGCAGCTGAGGCCCGCACCGCCGCTCAGAAGGCCAAGGCGCTCCTGCGGGAACGTAAAGGGGCCCTCTCCGGCGGTGGGCTGCCCGGCAAACTTCGCGACTGCACCAGCAAGGATATGACCAAGTGCGAGCTCTATCTGGTGGAAGGTGACTCGGCCGGCGGGTCGGCTGAAGGGGGCCGGCTGCGGCAGTATCAGGCGATCCTGCCCCTCCGCGGCAAGATCATCAATGCGTACAAGAGCCGGGAAGACAAGGTGCTGGCCAACGAGGAGGTCCGCAGTGTGATCTCAGCGATCGGAGCCGGCTTTGGGCCGGAGGCCGATCTGAGCAAGCGGCGGTACGACAAGATCGTGATTATGACCGACGCCGATGTCGACGGCTCGCACATCCGTACGTTGCTGCTGACGTTCTTCTATCGCCAGATGTACCAGCTGGTCGCCACCGGACATGTCTACGTTGCCCAGCCGCCCCTATTCCGGGTGCGAAGCAAGAAGCAGGTCTATTACGTCCAGACCGAAGAGGAGATGAAGAACCAGTTGCTTGATCAGGGGCTGGGTGAGGGTGTCTTTTTACCGGGTGATGGCCGTGAGATCCTCGGTGATGCCATGCAGAAGCTCTGCCGGACGCTGGCCGGTCTTGAAGACGCCCTCCTGGCGCTGGAACGCAGGGGGATCAGCCTGCGAGATCATGCCACCCGCCGTGATGAGGCGAGCGGCAAACTGCCGCTCTACCACGTCTTTTTCGGAGCCGAGGAACAATGGTTCGCCAACCGGGAAGATTTGGAGCGGTTTGTCGCGGGCAAGGAACAGGAGACCGGTGGCGAACTGGCGGCGGGCAAGGCCGATGAGAACAAGCCGGGGGGTGGCGGAGCGGCCGAGCCGGAGGTGAGTGGAGACCAGCTGATTGTCATCGAACTGCACGAGGTGCGGAGCATCAACGCAGGACTGAAGGAACTTGCGGGCATGGGCTTTGGAATCGAGGCCCTGCTGCCGGAGGACCGCACCGGCACCGAAGACCCACGGTACATCCTCAGGCGGGGTGAAAATGAAATCGGCCTGGAGGATCTTCGTGGCCTGCTGTCGGCGGTGCGACGGGCTGGTGAAAAGGGCCTGTCGATCACCCGCTTCAAGGGGCTGGGTGAAATGAACGCCGAAGAACTGCGGGAGACGACCCTCGACCCGGCCAACCGCACGCTGCTGCGGGTGACGATGGACGACGCAGCGGCCGCCGACGACCTCTTTCGGGTGCTGATGGGGGAAAAGGTGGAACCGCGCCGCGAGTTCATCGAACGGCATGCTCTCGACGTGCGAAACCTTGACGTCTAACCACCAGAGGGACGGCCAATGTCCACTGCTGTAAAACGCCGGCTGACGCCGCAGGAATACCTCGCGATTGATGAGGCGTCGGAAATTCGCCACGAGTTTCTCGACGGCGAAATCTTCGTGATGAGCGGTGCCACCTTCTGGCACACGCTGATCAGGGACAATCTCTCCCAGGTGCTCCGGAACAAACTCGCTGCCAAGGACGCCAACGACTACTACGTCCTCACCAGCGACCAACGGGTGAAGGTCTCGGCCACAGGGCTGTACACCTACCCCGACATCCTCATCTGCTGCGGAGAACCTGTCTTTGATGAGGAGATTCGCAACACGTTGGTGAACCCCCAGGTGCTGATCGAGGTGCTTTCGGAATCGACCGAATGGTACGACCGGGGGGCGAAATTTGGCCATTACCGGCAGCTCGCCAGCGTGCAGGAATATCTGCTGATCGCGCAGGACCGGCCCTGCGTGGAACGGTACGTGCGGGAGCCGGTCGCCGGTGATTCCCCACCGGCGGCCGACCGCTGGGTGCTGACGGCCGTGACCGATGCAGCGGGCTCGCTGCTGCTCGAGTCGGTCGGGGTG
>Ga0180434_10007540_pt1 | contig 12228 bp, 22 predicted proteins | sample SS_ome_7_FD_132453 | JGI IMG/M metagenome (GOLD analysis project Ga0180434, IMG submission 132453) | Hypersaline lake sediment archaeal communities from the Salton Sea, California, USA - SS_1_D_2 metaG | ecosystem: Environmental > Aquatic > Non-marine Saline and Alkaline > Hypersaline >... | reverse complement strand
GGCCAAACGCCTCATAATAAAAATTATGCAGACCAATCCTGCAAAGCTAGTCATAGCGCGGGTTTAGAGACCTTATTTAGTCTGCATGGAATTATTACTGGTAGTTTTTCACTATTGTAACGAATGTTAAAACGCAGCAGAAGCGGCCTAAAGCCGCGTGGTTGTTGAGGTTGAAAAAGATGATACACGAAACAACACTTCTGGGTGAAACTGACAAAGTGGGGACGGCGGTAGAGCGCCTCTGGGAGTATTATCCGTCCGAAGGCTACTATCTGGCGTTCTCGGGCGGAAAAGATAGCGTTGTATTAAAAGCCATTGCTGATTTAGCCTGTGTGCCATACGACGCTCATTTTAACGTAACTACAGTTGACCCGCCAGAAGTATTGCGATTCATTCGTGAGTATTATCCCGACATCGTTTGGCACAGGCCGAAAAAAACCATGTGGCAGTTGATAGTTGATCATCACATGCCACCGACGCGGCAGGTGCGTTATTGTTGTGAAAGTCTAAAGGAAACCGGAGGGGTCGGCAGGGTGGTGTTGACGGGGATCCGATGGGAAGAGAGTACACAGCGTCGAGGACGGAGTATGGTTCATACATGTTATCGGCAACCCACCAAACGGTTTGTCCATCCCATTATTGATTGGACGGACGATGAGGTCTGGGAATTCATCAGGAGCGAGAACTTGCCGTATTGCTCGCTGTATGACGAAGGCTTTGATCGTATCGGGTGTGTTTTATGTCCATTACATCGCGGGCGGCAGGCGGATGTTGAACGCTTCCCGAAATTTTATCAAGCATATCTGCGGGCTTTTGAGAAAATGCTGGACGCCAGAAGGAAGAAGGGCTTGAATACCGTAGGCTGGGAAACGGCCCAAGATGTGATGGACTGGTGGCTGTCGGATGGAAGAGTAAAGTATGATTCGCGTCAGCAAAAATTTGACTGGTAAAGCGGCGTGGTTGTTGAGTTCAGAGAGAGGAGAGAGACATGGCACAGATGGCGTTACCATTTCGACATAAATTCATATCAGAAGAAATTACGGATGAAATCAAGGCCGAAGATAATATGACTGGGGAGGCAATCAAAACAGCTATTATTTCTGAAGCGGCGTCGGCCGGACTGTTATGGCGCACGGAACGTAATGTTCGTGGTTTCAACGAGCATCCCTTTGACGTAGCATTGGGGGATGAACGAACGTTAGCGATGTGTGGCATAGAGATTAAGGGAGATACAGACAATTTTTCCCGCTTGCCTGCACAGCTAAGCGCGTATCAATTTACATTTCCTTCTGTCTATATCGCTGTTCACAAGAAGGAAATTCCCGACTGGGTCAGCAAGGATATTGGAATCCTAAGGATCATTGGTGGAAAGGTATTTGTCGAGGTTCAAGCAAGTTACACGTCCCCGCTGGCAATCTCAACGGAGTATGAGTGGGATGTAATTATGCGGCAAAACGGTCTCGGTGTTCACTACAAAAGAATTCGAGACAATCTGAAAATTCTCAACGGAGTTCGTAACAATATCATTTTCAACAGGTTTTTCGGGGAGTTAGCCGAGGACGGAATGAAAAGATACAAGAAGTTTTATCCGTTGACTATGGAAGAGATCCGTGTAGTTATGGGCTGGGATCTTTTGGAGCATTACAAGAACCTGGAAAAAGATGTCTCTTCTTTAGAGAAGAGACTGAAAACCATCAAGGCTATTCTGGCAATCGGGGCTAATACAAAGCAACTGATGTTCGATATGACAGGCGGAGAATGATATATATGGGTATCTTCCAGAAGGCGAGGAACGACTGGTGTCCTGTACCAATGAGGAGAGGAGAGACAATGATAGGTGAATGGATAAAGGAAAAATTAGAGACCTTAAAATGGGAAATAGCGCATTTTCTAAACCGCAATCCAGATTATTGCTGGTCAAATCTCACGAGTTGGGTTCTATATGACAAGTGGTCTGATATTTGGAGGCATAATTCGGCGTACAAACACAAGCTCTGCACGATTGACAAGGCTTACTGCGGGAAGTGCCGGTATCAATGGCAGAGGAAACACAGTTACAAGCAATACAATGATTATGTTAAAGGGTTGTGGGATCGTGGCAGGGACGTGAAATATGGCGGCAAGGTAAAGGCGGGGTGGGAATGATAGCAGTCGATTTAGAAATAATCTCCGTATACCTATACCGGGCGAAAGGGTGAGGTGAGAAATGATGAAAAGAACGCTGTTTACAATTGGCTATGGTAACATGCTGCCGGAGAAATTCGTGGCGAAGCTGAAGGAAAACGGGATCACTATGGTTGCGGACGTGAGAAGATTGGCATCAAAGTCCTGGAATTCACGATACCGGGCGGGCAGTATCGGCATGGGGACACTACTCTATGAAGCTGACATTGAGTATAGTCACTGGCATGAGTTTGGCAATGAGTGTGGCATAGACAAATATCTTGCTTGGCTGCGCGAGCCAAAACCAGATGAAGTATTGCAGGAACTAACTTTTTTTATAGAGGATTCAATACCTTCTGTTTGGTGTCTGATATGCTGTGAAAAGGATGTATACAAAGACGGCAAGGTCAATTGTCATCGCAAATACGGCGCTGACGCTATGGTGAAACTGCTCGGCGACGACTGGAGGGTTGAGCATTTATGAGAATAAAGATGGGTATGTTTCTCCAATGCCCTCAATGTCAAAACTGGTATTGCATTGAGGAGTCCTTTGTATGTCCTTGTTGTAGCTGGGACAAGATTGAGGTTCTGAAAAGCGAGGACAGTTGTCCAAAATGCAAGTGGAAGCCCAATGATTACGAGAATTGGTGCGTTCGTCATATATCAAAGGAGAACATTGCTGAGATAGAATTTGCCGGCACACATGATGACTGGGTGGAAATATGGTATTGCCCAGAGTGTGGTGCCTTGTTTAGTAGAGAAATATTTACATATTATTAGCAGGACTGGAGGTGTGCCATGCAATTACGAAAGCTACAAAGATTGATACTGAATGAAGGAAAAACGCTGCACCCCTCCAAAGTTAGCGCTGTGAGGGCTGATATTATGCGCCTGAAGGAGAACATCAAGCGCATGTCTGATGGAGTTCGGCGGCGTGAACGGCTCCTGGAAATAAACGAAGAAAGACGGCAAGCTATATAAAAGTCAATAATAAACTTAAAGCATCCAACGAGGCAAATGGAGGCCGTACAGTTTGACCCAACAACAATAACTGTATGGCCTTTTTTTCGGAGGTGCAGTATGGCGAAATGGAGCAAGGAAGAAAAAGACAAGCTGCGAGATTTGATAAAGACAGCGAAGGCAACGACGGCTAGGGGGATAGCTACTGAACTGGAGCCGCTTTTCTTGAACAGGTCGGCGCAGTCTATCAGACGAAAGATCCAGAACGATCCTCAGATCAGGGGTGTAGTGTCCGGAACTCCACGCCGCCCAGAGCCAGAACGAGGAGAAGTACCTACCGGCAACTTGACAGATGAGGATATTCACCAATATATCAAGGGACATATCGGTCAACAGAAGATACTCCAGAAAGCTGATGGGTATGATTTCCGACCGAATATACCCGTTCCTGAATCTGGCTGGTTTGGGATTGTATATAGCTCGGATTGGCATATCGGCAATACGTGGACACAGACTGACCTGCTGATGAGAGAGACGGAGATAATCGAGAAAACACCACAACTCTATTATGCCTTCGGTGGTGATGCTCCTGACGGCGGTGTAGCTGGCGCTCCCCATGCTGGAATTATCAATGAACAGGCAATGCCAGTGAACATGCAGCGCGAGGTAACGATGCTGATAGCGCGGCAGTTGGCTCCGAAGATGCTTCTCGCCTGTGGCGGTTGTCATAATAGGTGGACTCATGACATTGCTGATTATGATTTTGCGCGGAGGGCGTTCAAGATCAGCGAGTGCCGCTATCTGGGCGGCGGCGGGAAATACTACCTGGAATGTGAGGGCGGGGCGCTTTATTGCGGCGTTTACCACCACAAGGCTGTGGGATATTCGCAGTATAACGACTTGCACCCATGTGTCCGCCGGGCACTTTATCATGAGCAGGAGGCCGACATCATCACCATAGCACATCACCATATTTTGGCTGTAGGCCAGCAAGTGATTGGCGAGCGGATGCGATACATGGCGCGTACATCAACACGAAAGCATTTCGACAGGTATGCGTCGTCGTTGGGCGCTGACGGCAAGCGATATCCTGGAATGGATGTGCCTGTGCTTATTCTGCATGGCACAGAGAAAAAAGCGCAATGGATAATGGGAATTGAATTAGCAGCGAAAATCATACCGCTGATGAATGAGGGGGAAAGTTATGGACTATAGTTACTTAGAACCAAGATTGCGTTGGGGAATAGCGCGGCAACTTGCTGAAAAATTTGCGGTATCCAGCGCGATAACTAAGAACTTCATGGATAATTGCGAGATAGAGATAATAGAAGAGTTCATCTACGGGGGAGCGGTAAAGCAATTAACCGTCGCGCTAACAAAAACTATACTGGCAGGTCGGCCTGTCACGAAAACTAGAGATGTAATTACAGTCCCGGAATCATGGCGGGATCATGTTTTAGATCGGTTTATTCCTGCACGCTGCAAGCGAATCAGGCGGCGGATCAAGTACCGAACTATCGAGACAAAGTTGATGATGTACAACGTATGTCCGCATATAGCAGTACATCCAGCTAGCCGTGACGGTCGGGTGCATTATGCGTTTTTGGAGTTGCCGCCGGAATTGTAAACTTTCAGGAGGTTATATGCACAGAATAAAACTCGTTATCAAATACGATTATATCAAGGCAATCAGCAAGAACAACACCACGAAACGCTCCAGCAGCGGCATGTATAAGCCAAAGGTCGTGAAGGGCATACAGAACGATATTCGCACGCTGGTGAGGGGCGCCATTAACGCGACAGACGGCAGGGTGAAGTTCAGGGACGGGAAAGTCTGGGTCAAGATCATGGTCTACCGTAAGCGGGATCCCTTCACCAAAGGCCCGGCGGACGTTGACCCGATCAATTTCCTTGACGGCGTCGCTGATGCTGTGGAAAAGGCAATCGGCGTGAATGATAAGGGCTTCTCCAGCGTAGTAGACTGGGCTGTTGACCCTGACGACCCGCGTGTGGAGATTGTCGTGGAACAGGAGAGTGAGTATGGAGCAGATTGACGCGATAATATGCGGCGACTGTCTGGACGTTATGCGTGGTATGCCTGATGGGTGTGTGGATTTAATACTTACGGATCCTCCTTATGGACATAATAATAATAATAATGGCGATTTAATATCCAGGTGGGAGGTGGCATTGGGGCGCGGAGATTATATCCCAGAACGCGATAACAGACCAATTGCTAATGATGGTGTAGAAGCTAATGATTTATTCAGAGCAGTTTTGCCTGAATTTGCTCGCTTACTTCCGGCGGGTGCTTGTTGCTGCTTCTGCGGCGGCGGCGGCGGCCCTGATCCACAATTTGCTAGATGGTCTTTATGGCTGGATCAAGTTTTGGATTTCAAGCAAATGGTTGTTTGGGATAAAGGCCCTATTGGAATGGGCTGGCACTACAGGCGGAGTTATGAAACGATATTGGTGGGGATGAAGCCCGGTGATAAATGCCGATGGTACGACACAAGCCACAAGGTAGAAAATGTCATTAGGCATGTTCCGAAAATCATTCCCTCTGCTGACCAGCACCCAACGGAAAAACCAGTCACACTTATGATGCATTTCATACAGTTACACACGAAGCCCGGTGATGTAGTTTTAGACCCCTTCGTTGGCTCAGGTACAACGGCTATTGCAGCCATCAGAACGGGTCGCCATTACATCGGTATAGACATATCGCCAGAGTATTGTGAGATGGCGAGGGAGCGCATCAGGATAGAGAATTCGCAGTTGAAGCTGGACTTAGCGGCGAAAGGCGGTGGGGGATGAGTAACCGGTCCAGCGTAGTGGATTGGGCTGTTGACCCTGATTGCACAGATTGGAATGGCAAGACGGCAAGATCGGGGTTGTAACATACAGCCAGGAGGCGCTGGAGGCTGCGATTGCTAAAAACATTGCGATACGTTGAGAGGAGAGAAAATGGAAAACAAGAAAGAGGAGAAAGTAGAGCCAACAAGGACGCAAATGGATAATATAATTTTTGGCACAGATTATGCCGCCGAGGGTAGTGTCTTGCAATCAGTGATAGTGATGATGCGTGGCGACACAGTGCTATATGTATTTGGTGTTAAACCGAATACCGTCGAGGAAACTGCACAAATGATTAGGAGGTTATACAAGAAATATCCCCCTGTAGATATATCCAAACTTCTTGAGAAAGAGGGATAAATTATGACTACAAAAGACTGGATCGAAAACCCAAAAACCAAAGGTTCGGGAATGATTTGCTGTATACCCCAGAAGGGGCCATGTCCTCTGAAGTGCGCTGACTGCTTCTACAACGCCGGGCGCAGCTATCTAGAGCCGCTTGAGGAAAACACGCCGCATATACCAACGCCAGAGATGGCAAAGGGGCGCGTGGTGAGGATGAATGACGGCTGGGACTCCAATCTTGAGCGCGAACTCGTAGAAGCCACAGCACAGCAGTATTATGATTACTTTTTCAATACGTCGATACCGAAAGATCTGGGGAGCTTTTCTGGACCCGTAGTCTTGACGGTGAATCCAGGAAAACTGACGGATAAAGGCTTTCATAAGCTGGTGGATATACCGCCGAATCTCATGTTTGTCAGGGTGAGAACCAATCTATGGAATTGGAACACGGTTGTTGTCCCGGCGGTGGAGTTCTATACAGGTCTGCATGTGCCTGTAGTCCTGACATGGATGGCATACTATGAGACGCCGATTCCAGAAGAGTATTTATATGCGTATGTATATTGTCGGCGAACCATAAATACTTACTGGTGTATTGAAACGAACATCCAGGAGATGACTTCGCGGGAATTCAAGGACAATCCATACGTTCATCAGTGCGCCTACAAGAACTCCCATAGCTGCGTCAGGTGTGGGAATTGTCTCAGGGAGTATTTTGCAACGAAAGAGAGAATGCGAGGGAGCGTATGAGGAATAAGATGGACAGTATCAATGGAGGTTAGATATGAAAGAATGTTTTGACTGTCATACCAACCACATGATGTTAATCAAGTGTTCGTATGATGATTTGTATGAACGTATCGACGGAGAGGAGAAGGAGCGGCTCATTTGCCTATCTTGTCTGAGTCGCAGATAGCTTCTTTCATTAAAAAGAAGATAAAGGGGTAGCGTATGCACCATAAAGTATATATCAAAAGCAAGAAGCAGGTAACTAAATGGTGTGACACATATACTGAACTGGTGGATATAGCTGACAGACTGGACAGGGCGGGCGTGATGGTAGAAGTGCAGACGCGGGGACGCGCTCCCAACTATCAGTACGCTATCTTCCGCCTGTATCCGAAAGTCAACAAACGACGACTGGCAGTAGTGTAAAGGTTAGATGGGTATGATAATGCTACTATGCACGGAGGAGGTGGGATTGGATGGCTAAACGCAAGCTGAATACAGATATAAGAACTTATGAATTCGAGAATAAAAACCTGGAGGAGGCGGTGGGGAAGTTGAGGGAAGGGGACAGGCGGATCATAATCCTGACACTTATGGGGTTTACTCACTGGGAAATCGCAAAAATGTATAACAGGTCGCGCTCCTGGTGTACTAAGGAAGTGACCGCTATCATTGAACGGCTGCGCGAGATTATGACGGGGGAAGATGGGTGATGATATGGATCAATCGAGTGATAAAAAAGTACGGTATGCAGAGGATGTCTTGAAAATAGCTAGGTGGTTTGCCCTGCGCGATTGGCATTTGACGCAGGATTTAACACAAGAAATGCACATAGCCATACAGAAGCTAGATCCCGATGCAAATAGGGGATTATGCTTACGGGCGGCTAAGTGCGAGGCGATGGATTATATGAGATCCAAAGCACGGAATTACTCCTATGATAACAAATTCAAGCATGTATCACTATCGGCTATGGAGATTAGTAAATACCAGATAGACACGGAGGGCAACGTATATTTACCAAATAACAGATATTCTATAGATTACGAGAGCCTTGACGACTCCGATCAATGGTGACTGACTTTTTTCCCTTTACTGGCAACTGATCACGATATTGAGCGTGTAGGCATATGTAATTTCTAGGACGGGCGGGCGGGACTTCTATTATACGGACACATAACCATATTTGGGTTTTGCGGGATTCCCATAAAAAAATCCTGCTTTCCAATTTTCCTCCCGCGACCATAACCCTGCCGATCTCAACTCAGTGCGGGGTGCCTCCCCGCGCCTCGCACTGCATAATCATTTCATCATACACCAACACTAACACCAACTCAGGAGGGACACCATGCGAACACTTAGAAAACTCTGGAAACACAGGAAAAAACTACTAGTAATATACGATATCTGGCCGGATATTGTCGCTTTCCTGCATGTCATAGCGGAAGCCAGGGAAGATGACAAAATCACTGTGAATGAATGGGTCAAGATAGCGGCGGCTGCTCTACCGCTTCTGGACATAGCAAAGGACGTTCTGGTCCTGGATAAACCAAAGGATGTTCTGGATGACTAAGCGGTGGTGGCGCACATTCCAGCATATACCTCACGGCCTCCTGGTGGGCGCGCTGGCAATACTGAATTCTCCGCTGATGTGGGCGTTCTTGGTGGGCTTTCTGGTATATGAGGTTATAGAGGACTGGCGCATTGCTGACCATTCGTATATTGATATCCAGGGCTTCCTGATAGGGCTGGCGGTGGCGGCGATATTCTATATCGGATACCGTATCTGGAGATGGTGGCGGAGAGATGATGATTCAATTAGATAGCGAAGGTGAACTAGCGGGGGTGTGATATGAAAAGAGTGCAGAAAGAAAACCATCAGGCGCCACACACGATGTTATTGCAGAATATTATCTACCTATCAGATGCAAATAACTTGCCGATGACATTCAAAATGCAAAATGGAGATATATGGAAAGGTGTTGCGCGACGAGGGGTCTATACTGGCAGGAACAGCGGCGGCTTGCTATATATCGAGCCTGTAGAGGGTGAGGGTGAGGAGTATCTATGGCTACAAGTTGATGCTATAAGTTCGATAAAATGTGAGGCAGAGCCGGGGATTCTTGATGACATAATGAATATCGTATAGGCCAGACAAGCTCAACAGGCAGAGCGGGTGATTTGTAATCACCAGGTACGGGGTTCGACTCCCCGGTCTGGCTCCAGAAAGTCGGGTGCTATAGATGGCAGAGAAAAAAACACCAATAGAAATTCAACCTACTTCACTGGACGGCACGGTAAAGAACACGCCATTCGATTATGATGATTATATCAAATGCGCTGTCTGTGGTACTGTAGTTTACCCGTCAGGTAACAATATATTTTTAACACATTGTCCACATTGCGGAACCGCATGGGTGGCTGGCATGAAGCAATTATTTCCTGAGAAGTTTCTTGAAGATGCCGCAGAGCAGGGCTATGAGCTACCAGAACTATTAGATGGTCTTGGTGAAGAACTGATAGCGTTCCACGACTGGCGCAGAAGGCGGAAACGCGGGCGGGTGATGAGGAATTACCCATCAGCTTTTGATAAAAAGGCGGTGAGATAATTGCCAAGAGGTGACGGAACAGGACCAAGAGGTCAGGGACCAAGAACAGGGCGTGGGTTGGGTACATGTGCTCCACGACGCGGCAGTAGACAGGGAACCGGAAGAGGCGGAGGCAGGCGGTAGATGGCAGATAAAATAGCAGTATTGAATATCGAACGCAAGCGGGTGGATGAACTTATACCGCACCCGTTGAATCCACGCTTTCATCCCAACAGCCAGATAGACAAGATCGTTGACTGGCTCTCCAAAGTGGGATACTACAAAAGCATCGTAGTCCAGAAAGGTACAAATTATGTCCTTGCAGGTCATGGCGTGCTGGAAGGACTGAAGGCAGACGGCTATACCCATGTTGACGTGAGTATAGTTGACCAGCCGGATAAATGGGCGAAGGCGCTTCTGGCGTGGGATAACAAAAGCACGGAACTGTCAAGCTGGGACCAGCCGAACCTGATGGCGCTGGAAGCCGAATTGATAGAGATGGATGTGGAGATGCAGGAGCTGGGGTTTGATGACGGCGAGATAGATTCAGGTGTTAAGGACGCTGAGGCTCCTGATGACTTTCCTGAATATGATAATAGTATTACTACTGAATATCGATGTCCAAAATGTGGCTATGAGTGGTCGGGAGCACCGAAGTAATGAAGCCAGAATATAAAGTTCCGTCAATGGCTGAAATAGAAGCAATACCCTGGAATGGATATAATGCTATTTCTACCTTTAGCGGCTGCGGCGGCTCATGTCTTGGTTATCGGATGGCAGGTTTTAAGGTATTGTGGGCTAATGAATTCATACCAATAGCAGCGAAGACATATAGGCTAAATCATCCTACACAAGTAGATGAACGAGATATTAGGCAGATACAGCCAGAGGAAATCCTAAAAGCTATAGGAATGAAAAAGGGTGAACTTGACTTGATGGACGGATCGCCGCCCTGTGCTTCATTCTCAGATGCTGGTAAGCGTGAGAAATCCTGGGGTAAGGTTAAAAAGTATAGTGAAACGACTCAACGAGTAGATGACTTGTTCTGGGAATATGCGCGTCTTATAGAGGGTATACAGCCAAAGGTATTTGTCGCTGAAAATGTATCAGGGCTAGTCAAGGGGAAAGCAAAGGGATACTTCAAGCTGATATTAGAAAGACTTGGTAATGCTGGATATAACGTGAAGGCGAAGCTGTTAGATGCTCAATGGCTAGGCGTTCCACAGATGCGGCAGCGGGTGATCTTTATGGGTACACGAAAGGACTTAAATATTGTGCCTGTATATCCGAAGCCATTATCATATCAGTATACTGTAAGGGATGCTATTCCGTGGATAGTTACTATTGGGAGTTCTAAGGGGTTTGGGCATTCAGAACAAATCCCATCAGATAATCTATATCATACTATTGGTACAGCGCCACAGCAGGGTAATGGTCTTGCGCGGTTTATTGAAGCCGAGACTGATATCTCACGATATGCTATAGGTAAAGAATGGGAGAAGCTAGGACAGGGAGAAAGGTCAGTGAAATATATAAATCTATATCGAACCTCAATTAAGAAGCCTTCAAGATGTATTACACAAGCAGGAGGGTATACTCCAGCAGCAGCCGTTACCCACCCGACAGAGAAGCGCAAATTTAGTATAGCGGAGCTAAAGCGTATATGCGCCTTCCCTGATGATTTCCAGCTTATAGGAACATTTACTCAACAGTGGGAGCGGTTAGGGCGTGCAGTTCCACCAGTTATGATGAATTATATTGCGGGAACTATACGGGATAAAGTATTAGGGAACTTATAGTGCATACGTAGTTTATATAAAGACTTAGGAGAGCGATATGGAAATACAAATTGATCAAACTAAGCCTGGGGATAACTGGGAGTTTGATGCAGAAGTAACCCAGGTCTTTGATAATATGTTACAACGGTCAATACCACAATATGAAATTATGCGAAAAGCATGTTTTGATATTGGAAGTAAGTATATCGAGCCAGACTATGCAATAGTTGATCTAGGCTGTAGCAGGGGAGAGGCACTTTATCCTTTTATATTAAAGTATAAACAGGCTAATAAGTATATCGGGATAGAAGTTAGCAAGCCGATGTATGAAGCAGCCAGGCTTCGATTCAAGAGTATAATAGGTATAGAACAGAATATAGAGCTATATAATTATGATTTACGAAATCACTATCCTGAAGATAAGGCGTGTCTGACTTTAGCGATATTGACGGTGCAATTTATACCCATAGAATATCGACAGCGTATAATTCAGAAGATTTATAATCATACTAAGCCCGGCGGTGCTTTGATCTTCGTTGAAAAGATACTCGGTGCTAATGCCGAATTAGATTCCATCATGGTAGATATATATTATCAACTAAAAGCTGCTAATGGTTATTCAGAAGAAGCTATTAAACGGAAACGGTTAAGTCTTGAGGGTGTTCTTGTTCCTGTAACAGCTAAATGGAATGAAGAATTATTAAAAATGGCTGGATTTAAGCAAGTTGATTGCTTCTGGCGATGGATGAATTTTGCTGGATGGATAGCTATAAGATAAGGGACTGAGACGAGATGCAGGAAACAAAAAG
>Ga0180434_10007539_pt1 | contig 12228 bp, 9 predicted proteins | sample SS_ome_7_FD_132453 | JGI IMG/M metagenome (GOLD analysis project Ga0180434, IMG submission 132453) | Hypersaline lake sediment archaeal communities from the Salton Sea, California, USA - SS_1_D_2 metaG | ecosystem: Environmental > Aquatic > Non-marine Saline and Alkaline > Hypersaline > Sediment... | reverse complement strand
TTCCGTTAGATGCAGTGACTCGTCTGAGCGGCCGCACCATTTGCATTGGGCCATTGGTTTCCTCCTTCCGTGCATATTCTACTCCCGCACCATGCTAGAGCGCAACCCGAAACTGCTATGGAGAGCGGGCCGATGCTCAAATGAGCGCCGTGAGCGGCAAGATGATTGCGCGATGGCTGTCGGGGCGGTATAATTGTCACGTGTGTGAGGGCGATTTCGAGAATCAATCCGGCTCTATATGATGGCGGGCTGTAGGCAATGACTTCCCTGACGGAACTCGAGAAGAGTCCGGGCACTATCCCTGCGTCGCCGGGCGTCTATATGATGAAATCCGAGACCGGCGAGATCATCTATGTCGGGAAAGCGAAAGATCTGCGTGCCAGGTTACGTACCTACTTTCGTGACGGTGACTCGCGATATTCGGTGCAGTTCTTGATGAAACGTGTAGCGGATGTTGACTTCATTGTCACCGATAACGAGAAAGAGGCGCTGCTTCTCGAGAACACGCTCATCAAACAGCACAAGCCGCGGTACAATATCCGGCTCAAGGACGATAAGACGTACGTGAGCTTGCGCTTGGACCCGCGCGATGACTTTCCTCGTCTTACCATTGTGCGAAGGTACAGGAGGGACGGTGCGCTCTACTTCGGCCCATATTCGAGCGCGGCGGCGGTCAGGGATACGCTGCGCACGATACAGGAGATCTTCCCCATCCGGCGATGTCCTGACCACGTGTTCAAGAACCGGACCCGACCGTGCCTCAACTACCAGATTGGCAGGTGTAGCGGTCCATGTTGCGACCTCATCTCCAAGCAGGAGTATCACAAGCTGGTCGATGAGGTCGTATTGTTTCTCAAAGGGCGTAACGAGGACCTCGTGAAAGAGCTCAAGAAGGGCATGAGAGAGGCTGCCGACGCGCTGGATTTCGAGAAGGCGGCTCGTCTGCGCGATCGGCTGCGTGCCATAGAACAAACGCTCGAGAAACAGCGGACGGTGTCCACAGCAGGATTCGATCGGGATGTGTTCGGTCTTCACGCTGACGGCGCCGAGGTTCACATTAAAGTTCTCTTCATCCGGGACGGCAAACTCATAGAGACGGGGTCGTACACGTTTCGTCGCAAACAGATGACGGTTCCCGAGTTGTTCTCGTCGTTTATCGCACAATTCTATTCCGCCGATCGCGATGTACCGACGGAGATCCTCGTACCCGTGGACGTCGAGGATGCTGAGCTTCTTGAGGAGCTACTCGCTGAGCGGCGCGGCAGGAAGGTCACCGTACACCGTCCCCAGAAGGGGGAAAAGCTGCGTCTTGTCGAGATGGCTGCACAGAACGCTGAGGACGGCGCGAAAGCCCGACGCGCTGCGGCTGACGTCGAGCGTGCGGGTCTCATGGCGCTCGGCAAAAAGCTGCGGTTACCGGGCGTTCCTTCGCGAATAGAATGTGTGGACATCTCAAATATCGGCGGGACCGATGCTGTCGGCTCGGTCGTCACTTTTGAGGATGGAAAACCGAACAAATCGAGGTATAGACGGTATCGCATCAAATCGGTGTCGGGCGCAGATGATTACGCCATGGTGAAGGAGGTGCTGACGCGTCGGTACACGAGGGCGTTGGCGGAAAAGGATCTTCCCGACCTGCTTATTGTTGATGGCGGGAAAGGACAGTTATCTATCGCCCTTGCCGTGTTGCGGGAACTAGGGGTGGAGGGACTCGCAGTCGCGGCGCTCGCGAAACCCGCTCATGAAGGGGAACACGATAAGGTGTTCCTGCCCGGCAGGAAAAACCCCGTGACGTTTCCCGCTTCGTCTGCTGCGCTCCATTTGCTGCAACGGATCAGAGACGAAGCGCATCGGTTTGCGGTAACATACCACAGGAAACTGAGGGATCGATCGCGGCTGCGCTCGGTACTTACCGATGTACCCGGTGTCGGCGAAAAACGGAAGAAGGCTCTTCTAACACATTTCGGGAGTCTTGAACGCGTCAAGCAGGCTTCCGTGGAGGAGCTGGCCGCCGTGCCCGGCATACCCGAGTCGCTGGCAAAGCGGGTATATCTCTACCTTCATCAGGGCGCGATAGTGTGAAGGGATACAGGTACGGTCCACGATCTGGTGCAAGGCAGGTAAGCGACCGGAAAACTCTGGTCAGGACGCTTTGGGGGGTGAGTATGAACATTCGCTGGAATCTGGTGATTAGTATATGCGTCATGCTGGCTTTCTGTGGATGCGGAGCACGAAGATCCGCCAGGAGGGGAACCGAAGTCGCAGTGGATGGGTCTCCAGCGGGGCCTTTCACCCCCGCACAATTTGTTGCTCACCCGACTCTTGGTCCGGGATCGAGATACAACGACCTGCTTTCGCCCGATTCGTATGCCATCTGGTTAACGGACGAGGTGGCAGAGATCAAACTCGAATCGGAAATTGCTGACGGTGCGACTCAGGCAAAGATGGAGGAGCTGGCGAATATCGCCAAGCAACTGAATGAGAAGTTCCTGATATTCGAAGTCCATGTCGTCTCGGCGTTTCCGGACGCGAGTATCGCGTACGACGTTACCAGTTTCCGTCATGCGGGGGTTTGTCTCGTTGATGAGGGCGGGAGCAAGTATGCGCCGCTTCAGGTGGTCATCGGCCCGCTTGAACGGGAGGCTCGTGGCGCGCTCAAGAAATTCCGTCGGATCAACCTTGTCGTATTCCCGAGGCACGACCTCTTCATCGGCGAGCCTGTGGTTGATTCGCGGACGCCGGGGTTCAGCCTCGTGATAAGCGCTTACAAGACGGACTGCTTGTTCTCCTGGCGCAATATCGGTGACGCACCACGAGAGACGGTTTCCGATGAGGAACTGCAGGCGATTCGTACCAGGAGCCTGGAGAGCGTTGAACCTGTGCTGCGGTTTCTCGCGGAGAACCTCTAGCGGGGAACGTCGCCACGGTTCTAGGGGGCTGTGACATTTGATTTAATGAGTCGGACGTTGGGGGCCTTACCTTGTGGAGAGACATTTCTGTCGCCCCCGTTCGGGGGCTCGTGGTTGGGGAATGTCGGTAACCCAGGGCTCGCTTCGCGTCGCCCTGGGCTACATTCTGTCGCCCCTGCGGGGCTGGAAGGCTGTACCATTTGTAGCTATGTATAGAGGTCTGGAGCCGTTGATACCAGGACAACGCCGAGCGGCACCCACCCACAAATACGAATGTCACGAGCCACTAGTCGGCAACGGTCACGATGACGCGTTTTCCGACGAGGTCGGACAGATCCTGGTTGGTGCGTACTTTAAGGCTCAGTATTGCTTGGTCGTCGAGGCCGCCGCCCGCGTAGCCGAACGTGCCCGAAAAGGCTTGTTGACGTCCGTTCGTGTCCCGATCGCGCCCTTCGCGCGTTACTTCCACAACCTCGCCTCTTAAGGAGTGCGTATTACGACCTGGACGGGGCCGGCCCAAGGATGTTACCATCCGCGCTTGATTGATACCTGCCACTATATAGTCCATATGTCCACCTCCCCTCATCCTATATATCGGCAATTCTGGGGAAAAGTTAAGTATCAATTTGGAGCAGTCGGGAGACAGTGTCATACAAGTCATTGTTCTGAAAAAAGTTAAGAAAGAGAGAGTTTCCGGCAGGATATCAGGGTGCTGTCTCACGGGAGGCTAGCCGTAGTTGTGAGCTTCTCACGGATATGCCGGGTGGTGGAAGCTGCTCGCCTCGTCTGTAGCATGAACCTGGCTGCGCCAAGAGCTGTCGCGGTCGAGCTGCGGGTGGTGGTCGGCGCCGGACTATCGAGCTTCAGTCGACCGTCACCGCCGCATCAGCCTTGTATATCACCTCGTCAGCGTAATGGTTAGTCGAGAGGAACTCATCGTAGTTGGTTACCCCTTTGAGGTACCGACCGAAAAAGGCCGTGGTGTATGCGTTCGTGATCTCAAAGGCGCGATCCATGGTAATGTAGACGATTTCCTCGCCGTTGGTTATGCGTTTCCCTTGCCCAACGCCGTCGCCGAAGCGAGGATTGACCTGGTACATTTCCGTGAACGAATAGTGGCCGCCATTGACGAGCTCGACGAGATACCGCGGTCCTTTTGACTCCTCGTAGTACTGGCGGATGCGTGCGTTTCCGTCGAGCCCTATGGTGGCGTCCTCGGTTGCCAACAGCACCATTGCCGGGCAGGTGTAGTTGGCGCGTTCGCGATTCACAGCGGCCATCGGGGCGATCGCGTCTATTCGCGGGTCCATATCAGCGACCGCCGTGGCAGCATACCCGCCGAATGAATGACCGCTGGCACCGATATGGCTGATATCGATCTTGCCCATAAACCTGCTGTCCGCGCCGTTGTTCATTCGGAGCATCGTGTCAATCAAGAACATGAGGTCTCGCGGCCGATCAACGGCAGAAGCTTGCCGTCCCTCGTTGTTGTACGGGATTACCTCACTGTCGATGGCGGTTACAGCGCTATTGCCTGTGTGGTCCGGCGACATGACGATATAACCGTGGCTGGCCATATGGTCACACCAATACGCATTCTGACTTCGTATTCCTCCGTTCCCGTGTGAGAAGACGATCAAAGGGAATATGCCGTCGCGAACACGGGCGTCTCTTACGGCGAAGTTCCTGAACGTCTTGTCTATCTCCTTCAAATCGATCTTGAACGCAAGCGTGAGCGCTCCGTTCAGCTTTGGATTGCGACCCTTCAGTAAGAAATCCGAGAACGTGTTTTTCGGCAGATCGCGCGAACCATCTGTTGCGGGATACCATATCTCCGTCATGAGGGATCTCGGCCCGCCAGTCGTCACGTCCGTGCGACTATGGTCGACTAGTAACGTTGTGGTGACGCCGACAAGGTAAGGGCCGGGTTTAGCGGGGTCCGGGACATCAGCGGCGCCATGCGCTGGTGCCGTTGCCAACAAGCATACGACTGCGAACGCTCCTGTGAGTACTTGGCGTTGCCCTATACGCTTCGGCGATACCATTATCTTCCCCTTTCTATTCGTCTGTAGTCTTCGTTTCGCTGGAAACACATTGCGCATAGTCTACCTGTTTTTGGGTCCGTTGCCAAGCCCGTTCGTGCGAGAGAGTGGTACATGCCCTTTGGGACGGTTGAAAAACCAGACAGACACTATATACTAAGAAGGGTACCGCAAGTTCGATGGTCATTGCGTGAAACTTTGCCTGGAAGGTCGAACGAATGCCTGTAAGCACGGGAGTTCTTATCTCGTCTGCACTGACAGAAATTGTACGATTGAACCCGCGGTCGGTCCTGGATGCCGGCTGTGGTTTCGGGCTGTGGGGTTTTCTCTGTCGGCTCTATCTCGATGTGTTTCCGGGAAGACGTTACAGGGAAGAGTGGCAAGTGCGTATCGAGGGAGTCGAGGTGTTCCCCAGGTACATCATGCCTCATCAGGAATTCATCTACGACCAGATCCATATAGGCAAGATTGAAGAGATCGTCGATAGATTGGACGCGTTTGATCTGTATATTTTTGGTGATGTTCTGGAACATCTGGAGAAAGATGTCGGAATTCGGGTGCTTGAAACTGCGTGCCGCAAGACAAACAAGGGGGTGCTGATCAACATTCCTCTCGGTGGGGGTTGGCGCAGAGAGGCTCCCGACGAGAACGTGTACGAAGCGCATCTGTCGGCGTGGGAGCTCGACGATTTTGCTCCGTACCGGCCGCAGGTGTGCGCCGAGGCCACGTTTCCGGATGTTGGGCACTATGCCACGATTCTCATCAGCAAGGGGCTTTCAGCAGCAGCTAAGGCTGAGGTGATGTACCGTAATGGTGTGCTTTGTTCCGAGCGCCACCCTGAGTTCGCGACAGAGTGCCTGCGGCGCGCGATTGAGATCGGGTATAGCGATCCATCCGCCCATTTTGAACTCTCGAGGTTGCTGCTCGAACGGCAGCAGGTCGAGGAGGCGGTGGAGGTTCTGCGCGATGCCATCGCTCGTTTTCCCGATCACGTACCGACCTACGACTTGGTCGGCCAGTTGCTGCGAAGACTCAAGAGGGCCGACGAGGCGGATGAAATTCTTGCGGCAAAACCCACGCCACCGAACGTTTCATGAACGTGTTGCGTTTTAGTATCTCCAGATGCCCTTTCGTTTTACGCGATTCTCGATTTGAAAACGCGTTCACAGTTCGTGTAGATTGAGCACGATTTGACTTGAGGCGACGCGAAAAGGTTCACCGACGAAATCGAGTCTGGTACGAGGGCGAAAACATATGCCGGAAGATAGTATTGGGTTTGCTGTTGTAGGGTTGGGGATGGGGCAAGATCGGTGCGCGAAGGTGGTTGCGACAGAGGGAGCCCGGCTGGTCGCGTTATGCGACATGAATGAGACGCTCGCACGCGAGGTGGCCGGCACGTATGGCGTGCCGTGGCATCGGGACTACCACGATGCCGTTGCTCGAGACGATGTGGACGTGGTGTTCGTGATGACGCCGAGCGGGTTGCACGCCGACGTCGCACTTGCTGCCGCCGGGCAAGGCAAACATGTCGTGAGCACAAAACCAATTGAGGTAACCCTCGAGAGAGCCGACCGGATGATCGCGGCATGCAGGGACGCGGGCGTGACGCTGGCAGTGGACTTCGAGTGTCGATACCGTGCGGAAAACGTGCGGATTCGTCGGGCTATAGAACGCGGTGACTTGGGCAAGCTGATACTCGGCGAAGCCCGTCTCAAATGGTACCGCAGCGACAAGTACTACGAGGGTTGGCACGGGACGTGGCAGCTCGATGGAGGTGGTTCGCTCATAAACCAGACGGTGCACCAGATAGACCTGCTCGTGTGGTTCATGGGTCCACCGAGGAAAGTGCTTGGCAAGATGGGCGTGTTCTCTCACAAGGTTGAGACCGAAGATCTCGGTATGGCGATGATCGAGTTCGAGAACGGTGCTGTGGGGACTATCCTCGGCACGACTACGTACCCGCACGATCGGCCGCCTGCCGTTGAGATACACGGCGACAGGGCGGCGGTGGTGACGGAAGGCGACAGGATCGTGCTGTGGCAGCCGGAACCGGCCGATGCCGGGTTCACGTATAACGGGCCCAATAACGTCGTTGAGGATGTTGTGGGCGTTCTCCAACGCGGCGGCAAGCCACGGGTTGACGGTGAAGAGGGTAAACGGTCTCTCCAGCTCATCCTTGCCATCTACGAATCGGCACGGACGGGGAAAGAGGTTCTTCTTTCTGATTTTGCGTGACTGTCTTTGCTAATTCAGCGCTATACGTAGCGGTGGAGGCTGCTGACAGCGATAGGCAGGTACTTCATGCCGAGGTAGGTGAACATCACGAGCAGAAAACCGATAAACGACACGATCGCCGCCTGTTTGCCCTTCCACCCGTGCACCAGTCGGACATGCAGATACGCTGCATAAACCAGCCAGCAGACGAGCGACATCGTTTCTTTGGGATCCCAGCCCCAGTATCGGCCCCACGTGCGTGCGGCCCATACAGCGCCGGTTACGAGGCCAATGGTCAGTAGGGGAAATCCCACCGCCACTCCGCGGTAGCCGATGCTGTCCAGTTGCTGCCCACGCCGGTTGTCTTTTGAGCCCGTCTCTTCACGTGGTCCCTTTGCAGAGCTGAAGAGGAGAAATGCCGACGCGACGAATGAGATTGCCAACACACCGTACGCGAGAAAGTAGGAAATGACGTGTATGGTGAGCCAGTTGCTCCGTAAGGCGGGCAGCAACGGCGTGATAGTGTCATCGAGCAATGAGGCGTAAGCGAGCGCCAGAATGACGAGCGCGGTCACCGGCGCGCCGAGCCACGACGGTACACCGCGCCACTTCATAACAAGAAACGCCGCGCTGGTCGCCCAGGCGAATAGGATCAACGACTCGTACATGGTCGTGAACGGCGGATGCCCTGCTACCGCCCATCTCGAGCCAATGGACACGGTGAGCGAGCAGAAGCCCGCAACCAGGAGCGTCACCACGACCGTCTCGAGCTGCCGTCTGCGGAGGAAGAAGCTGACGATGAACGCTATCTCCGTAAGAATGAGCAGACCGAACGCCAGATTGAAAAACCACGCGTAGTTCATGTTCAAAGGAGCAGTTCGCGTCCTCTTCGCGCCAGTTTGAACCGGGTCAACCTGCGATGCGCAACAATGCCGGAATTGCCTGAAACTTGAGGCGTAGGATAGCAACGGCGGGACGATCTTGTCAAATGGCCTGGGAGCGGCGGCAACCGCTGGCTAGTAGGAGCAGTGATGTCTTGCGCGGAGTCACGCGGGTGGCTTACCAAAGAGCGTTACGCTGCGACAGTGATTTCATCGGCAAGATGCCGATGCCACGTTCCCCGGGCCGGCCGCTCAAAAGGACCGGGTTCTTACTCGCGGAGTGCGTCCTGTGTCACGTTTTCGTTTGGTCAATAGCAGAGGCTTGACATAGAACCCGTACGTTAGGCCAAGGCACAGCAGGGCGAAGCCGCCATAAACGATGGGTGCCCCGGAGTCCTTCCTGACCTGTAAGACGGAAAATATCCGGCCGTCGTCCCCGTATGACGACTGGTAGAACGTGAAGCCATGGTGTCTCAGCGGCGCGTTGACTCTGACTAGACCCTGCCTGGCGGTGCCGGACGGATCGAGGAACGTGAGCGCACTGCTATACTGTCTTGGTCTGAACTCTCTGGTGTACAGGAGCTGGACAATCCCCGCTTGTTCAGGCTTGTTGGGCAAGAGCCAGACGCTGTTGTCGGTGTCGGCGTAATGCGCGTCCACAGTGACTTGTAACGCAGGTTCGGCTTGCGGATCGAGGGTCGGGACAACCTCGTATGCAAATGCCGGTCTGACGACACGTTCGGCTATTGTGAAAACTCGTCCGCTCCGGTCAAGTCTCACGGGTTCCCCGATGCGTATCGTCTGTCCTTCCGCAGGTTGGTCGGGCCCCACCTGGACGAGCGTCATTCTGCGTCCGTCCAGGTCGACTATCCTGATTGTCTGCTCAGCGGGCCGCAAGTACCTGAGTTCCAACGGCGTGTCCTTTTCGTCTGGGTGCAGACGCCAGAACTCGGGGAATCTCGAGAACACCCATCGGGTTACAACGTCCTCATCCTTGCTGATCTTCACTTCGATTGCAGGGTTACGCGGCTCGTCCGAGGCGCTTGTCGGTTGGCCGATCTCTCTGTCAATGCGAAAATCGGGGAAATAGCGCAGTGTTTCCAGGGTGTAACCGGTATCGCCGATGGGAAACGCTTTTCCCAGCTCCACAGGTAGGGTGGTGACTATATCCGTGTCTTTGCCACGCACGAGAAGGGTCTCCTGGGCCGGCGTGATGGCGTCGCGCAATGCTCTGGTGTACTCCTCCTCGGTCTCGCACCACGTGTACCGCACCGACAGAGCCCCTTCAAACAGCAGCGTATCCTTCTCGTCGGCAGCGAATACCCAGTTACCGGCTGTTCTCTCGTTCTCCTCGACGACGACCCGTATCCCCGGATTGAGTTCTCCTCGCTCGCTATCGGCGACACGCATACGGACCTCTGCGTGGGGAACGCGATCAGCGATTTTCACGGCAGCGGTGCCATCGGGGAGCCGGTACTCGCGTCCTACCGTTGCGGGAATCGCCTCCTCGGTACCTTCGTGAAAAACGACGAGACGTTCAATCGGCGCGTCATAATACTGCACACTAAACTCTTCCAGCGCTATCGTGAATCCGAGATCGAATGTCGTGCCGTTACCACGGTTGACGGTTGCGCTCGAGGTTCCCTCGTAGAGCTTCACCATGCCCATTTCGCTTGTGACCGTTCCTATGAACACGCCGATAAGTATGACGATTATGCTGGTGTGGGTCAGCATCCAGCCGAAGTTGCGTCGGTTTGGACGGCGGAATGCGCGTACGCTGCACACGACCACGTTCATTGCGAGAAGCGCGAGCAACGCAACGAAAAACGGCGAGCGATAGATGTCGTGCCAGCGGAACCACCACCGCAGAACGCTGGCTATCCCGGATACCTCATCCGCCGGAGTAAGCGGCACGTGCTCAAGTATGGCCCCAATGATACATGTGAGCGCGATCAGCGACAGGAGGACAACGGTCAGCTTCACCGAGCGGAACAACGACTCGATATGTTTCAAGAAATTTGTTCTCATCACCGGTTACCGGAAAAAACCCTTGTTCTTCTTAGTTCCTCGTCGTTGACGGGCCGCCTGGTTCGCGACCCGCTCCCAGGATGTTACCTCGTCCCACCCGCTCGTGGAGTGTACCTCGAGATCGTCTTCGGCGCCGCTCACGATGAGCCCTTCTACACTACCGAGCTTTTCGAGCAGCCCGATGCCCTTGTTTGGACCGAGAACGAATACCGCTGTGGCAAGCCCGTCAGCATCCGCGCAGGCTTCGGCCACAACGGTCACGCTATGAGGTCCGCTCGTGCTTGGACGACCTGTCCGGGGGTCGAGTATATGAGAGTACCGAACGCCGTCGACCATGAAGTAGTTCTGATAATCGCCCGAGGTGGCGATCGCCTTGTCCGTGAGCTCGACGTAGCCGAGAGCACTGTTCTCGTTAACGGGATCCTTCACGGCGATCCGCCACGGTGTGCCCGGCGCTTTGTCACCAAGACAGTACAGGTCGCCGCCGGCGTTCACCAAAGCGGCGTCCACACCGTTCGCCGCCAGACTATTGACGGCCGAGTCCACCGCATACCCTTTGGCGATCCCGCCGAGGTCGATCGTTGTCCCCTTGCGTTTCAGTCGAATCTCACGCTTCTCGCGGTCAAGATCTATCAACTCGTAACCCACATATGCAAGCCTCCCATCAATCTCCGTTTGTGAAGGTATCCTTTTCTCGCGCTCCTTGGCAAACCCCCACATTTCCAAAAGAGGCATAACGGTGATATCAAACGAGCCGTTACTCGCTCTGCTCAATTCGAGCGCTTTGTAAATCACCTCGCAGGTTTCCGGACTGACGGGCACGGCTTCCTCGGCGGCGCGACGGTTGATTTCCGAGACCTCGCTATCCCCCTTGTACGTGCTCATAAGTGAGTCTACCCGGCGCACCGCGTCGAAAGCCGCGGCCATAGCATTGTCGATCTCCTCAGGCGGCCGGGTGGCGACAACCACCTTTATTTCCACGATGGTGCCCATCATCGTCTCAGTGCGGCTGCGGATATCGGGTGCTCTAGCGGGTGGGGTACAGTTGAGAAGCAATGAGCAGGTTATAGCAAGAGCTGCACGAAAGAACACTTTCGTCGCTTGCTTCTCGAAACTTCCCGTGGGTGGAACCCCGTTATCTGAGAGTGAATCTTTGGAGCCGTGCATCTGCTTTCGCTTCATTGTGCGCTCTCGTAAAGCGTTACGAGGCGATATGGTCGTAACAGAAACCCGACCATTGTGACTTCTCCTTTCGCACCGGGGTGGCACTGTTGCTGCAGCAACAGACAACGTCAATTTGAGTATCGGCGGCGGGACTGGACAGGAGCGCTAGCGCCTTGCTCCAAAGGCAGAAGATCCTTTTGGTACCGGCAGCACGAGCTGCACCCAGCGGTCAGCAGTTCCTATCAATTACAAAGTCAGAAAGGCTCAGAAGCGCATCTTTCGCCGAAGACTCCGGGAAAACGTCAAGGGACCGTTTGGCTTTTTCGACATGGTACAATGCTATGTCCAACGTCCGATCGGCAGCACCGGATTCTCGTATGAGTTTGGACAATCGCCCGGCATCGTAGTCCCGTGCGAACGGGTTGCCATCATGTTCGGGAAGACCCTCCCTGACCGCTTGATCATTGTGCGCAATGTCCCGGAGGTATACCATAGGCAGCGTCTGCTTCCCGTTCCGAACATCGCTCAGCGGTGTTTTGCCCAGGTTCGACTCCTGCCCGGTAAGATCGAGCAGATCGTCGGTAATCTGGAAAGCGACGCCGAAGTGCTCTCCGAATTCGCCCAGCGCGGTAACATGTTCCGCTTCGGCACCGTACCACATTGCCGGCAGACGACATACCGCGGATATCAGGCTCCCGGTCTTTGCTCGCGCAACTTCCACACACATGCTCTCATTGAGCTTACGGTCGGAATGGAGTTGTTCCATCTCTCCATTGACGACACGCTTCAGCGTGCAGAGCATAAGCTCGGCGGCCCGTATACCCGGATACTCCGTTAGAAGCAGCAGTCCTTCGCATACTATCCGGTCACCGGAGAGAACCGCTGACTTTTCGTCCCACCGCACATTCACGGACGGTACGCCTCGCCGCACGGCAGCGCGGTCGACCACATCATCGTGGATAAGCGTCGCCACGTGTACGAGCTCGCACG
>Ga0180434_10007538_pt1 | contig 12228 bp, 7 predicted proteins | sample SS_ome_7_FD_132453 | JGI IMG/M metagenome (GOLD analysis project Ga0180434, IMG submission 132453) | Hypersaline lake sediment archaeal communities from the Salton Sea, California, USA - SS_1_D_2 metaG | ecosystem: Environmental > Aquatic > Non-marine Saline and Alkaline > Hypersaline > Sediment... | reverse complement strand
TGGTACTCCTGGCACGATGGGCTCGGATATGGAGCGGCCGGTATGGATCCTTACTTCGCCGGCAACGGAACCGGAGCTGCTGTAGGCGATGATACCACGCCGACTTATACCGAGCAAAATATCATCCATGGCGGCGCTCAATCCATGCCGTACTGGTATAACAACAATAAGCAGGGCTATGCGTATTACTCGGAGGCGGAAAAGAAGCTAACTGCTTCCCGCGACTGGACAGAGCAAGGCCTTGCCGAATTGTCGATATGGTTCAGAGGCTATCCGGCGTCCGTCGGCAGCTTCGTAGAAGGTCCCGCGGGCACATACACAATAACAGGCTCGGGCGCGGATATCTGGGTGGTTGACGGCGTGGAAGCCGATGAGTTCCACTACGCCTTCAAGGCGCTGAGCGGCACCGGCTCGATTGTAGCAAGAGTCGAGAGCGTAAGCGATACGGACACCTGGGCCAAGGCCGGCGTTATGATTCGCGAGACGCTTGACCCGGACTCGGCACACGCAATGATGGTCGTAACGCCCGGCTCGGGCATTTCCTACCAACTGCGACCGGGCACCGGCGAAACCAGCATCGACGAAACGACCGGCGGAATCACCGCACCGTACTGGGTTAAGATCGAGCGCGACTTGTCCGGTAATTTTTCGGCGTACAGTTCAGCCGATGGTTCTGCGTGGCAGAAGCAGGGTGTTTCGCAAACGATCCAGATGACTACAAATATCTATATCGGTTTGGCGGTGACTGCTCACAACGCGGCAGCTACATGCGAGGCTGTGTTCACGAATGTCACGACTACCGGTCAGGTTGGCTCGCAGTGGAGCAACCAGGATATCGGCATAGCAAATAACGACGCCGAGCAGCTTTATGTGGCAGTCTCGAACTCAGCCGGAGCGCCTGCCGTAGTGGTTCATGACGATCCTGCTGCGACACAAATCGACACCTGGACCGAGTGGGTAATCCCGCTGCAGACGTTTGCCGATCAGGGCATAAACCTGGCAAATGTTGACAAAATAGCAATCGGCCTGGGCACTCAGGGCAATCTGGCGACGCCCGGCGGTTCGGGCGAAATGTTCTTTGACGACATCCGGCTGTATCAGCAGAGGACCGTGCCTTAGAGTCGTATGCAGTTTTGACTTTCGTATTTTACTTAGTACAGTGAAAATTGAGTCGGTATCGATTAGATAACCGGCACGGACGGATTGTAGTCTTTAGAGAAAAGGGAGAAAAAATGAATATGAAAACATGTATCACATTTGCAGCTTCCGCGGCTTTAGTTCTGATTTCAATGTTTTCTTCGGCTGCTGAGGGGCAGACGTATTTCATCGATGACTTCGAGAATCCTGCGGAGTCAGAGGGCAAATGGGAAGTTATCACGGGGGATTGGCAGTTTGCCGATGGTGTTTACCATCAGCTCAGCACGGACAGCCCCTGGCAGGTATCTATGATTGCGGCGGATAAGTGGGACGATCAGTGGGAAGAATACACTGTCGAATTCATGGTATTGCCGCTGACTACAGGAGATGCTCCCGTTAATGTGCTCTTCAGGGTGCAGGATCCGGTACCGCAGGTCTGGGCGGACCGCAACGGACCGAATACCCACATGTACAGGTGGATCGTAAACGGCTGGACGAATACGGAATCCAGACCCTATATGTATAACGCCGGCAACACTGTGATGCTGGCTCAGACAAATAACTCTTTGGAAGTGGGAAGCTGGCATCACATTAAGCTGGTGGTTACCAAAACAAGTCTCACCGGTTATGTGGATGATGTTGAAATGTTTGATGTCGAGCATGCCGAATGGACTGACGGCAGGGTGGGAATTCATGCTTACAGCGGTATGATGGACTTCGACGATTTCATCGTATATGGACCTGGTCCGTATGCGTTGAGCCCGAATCCACCTGATGGGGCGATCCACCCTGATACCTGGGTGAACCTTGAATGGTCGCCGGGAGCTTATGCAGTCTCTCACGATATGTATTTGGGTGACAATTTCGACGACGTGGAAGAAGCAACGCGAGATTCAGACCTGTTCCGTGGCAACCAGACCGATGCGTTTATCATTGCCGGCTTCTTTGGATATCCGTATCCCGATGGTCTTGTTCCCGGCACTACATATTATTGGCGAATCGATGAAGTCAATGAAGCCGAGCCCAATAGCCCATGGAAAGGCGATGTCTGGAGTTTCTCGATTCCTCCGAAGACTGCGTATTACCCCGAGCCGGCCGATGGGGCCGAATTAGTCGACCTGAATCCCCAGCTTCAATGGACGGGGGGTTTCGGAGCAAAATTGCACTATATAGTCTTCGGCGAAGATTTCGATGAGGTCAGCAATGCTGCCGAGGGTGTTCCGAATGGTACTACGAGTTACAGTCCGGGCCCGCTCGAATTGGCCAAAACTTACTACTGGCGAGTCGATGAGTTCGACAGCGTCGAGACGCATAAAGGCGAAATCTGGAGCTTCACCACCGAGGGCGCCGTCAGCGGGCCGAATCCGGCTAATAACGCCGTGGATGTAAGCCCCACACAGATTCTAACCTGGAATGCGGGAGCCGTCGCCGCCTCGCACGAGGTATATTTCGGCGCCGATGCGGACGCTGTCAAGAACGCGACCAAAAGCTCGCCGGAGTACAAAGGATCGAAGGCTCTCGGCGAGGAGAGCTATGATCCCGGCAAGCTTATACTTAACACAACTTACTATTGGCGCATCGATGAGGTCAACGATGTCAATCCCGATAGTCCATGGCTCGGCAACCTCTGGAGCTTTACTACCGGAAATTTCCTGGTCATAGACGACTTCGAGGACTATGACGAGGGTGCTAATCAAATATGGTACTCATGGCATGATGGTCTTGGCTATGGTGTGCCTGGAACTGATTTATACTTTGCCGGCAACGGAACCGGTTCAGCCGTGGGCGATGAAACTGGGTGGTCTTCGATGGAGCAGTTTATTGTGCACGGCGGTAATCAGTCAGTGCCGTTTTTCTATGACAACAATAAGCAGGGCTATGCTTTCTATTCGGAAGGGGAGCATACATTGACAGACCAGCGTGACTGGACTGAAGAAGGGGTAACAGATTTGTCGCTGTGGTTCTACGGCGATCCGGCTAATGATCCTGAGTTATTGTATGTGGTCGTATCGAATATCGGTGGAGCGCCTGTTGTAGTGGTTCATGATGACCCGGCCGCGGCACAGATTAACAGGTGGACCGAATGGGTGATTCCGCTGTCGGCTTTTGCCGATCAGGGTATAAACCTGGCAAACGTCGACAAAATATCAATCGGCTTTGGAACTCGGGGCAACATGACCGCCCCCGGCGGTTCCGGCAAGATGTTCTTTGATGATATCCGGCTTTATCAGCCGAGAACTGCTCCTTAGCACAAGTAGCAGCTTTTATATGAATTGACATAAGAATTTGTATCGGTCAGGGGTCTATTCCGTTCAATTTGGTATAGGCCCCGGCTGTTTTATATCTTAACTTGCTGTTTGGGTAGCTGGAAAAAACGCTTGCATTTGACGCCGGTATAAGTCAGACTCTCTATATATTTGATTACGCAGGGAAGCATTGATTATGGACAACAAGAATTTTTTCTTTGCCGGAGGAGGGACCGGAGGGCATATATATCCCGCCGTCGCTGTAGCCCGGCGAATTGTCGAAATTGAGCCGACTGCGAAGATACATTTTTTCTGCAGCACGCGCAGCATCGATAAACATATTATCCTGGAGGCCGGGTTCGAGTATACGGCGCTGCCGGCCGTCGGTTTCTCCGTTCGGCCTGGGAGATTCATCGATTTTGGTAAGTCTATGCTCAGAAGCTATAGAATCGCCAAAGAAAAGATTCATAAGGATTTCAATATAGTAGTCATAGGTACCGGAGGTTTTGTTTCGACGCCGGTTTGCCTTGCTGCGCATAAGCGCAAAGTTCCGATCGCTGTTTTGAATGTCGATATTGTGCCCGGCCGGGCGAATAAGATAAACGCTCGGTGGGCGGATGAGATTTTCGTGCAGTTCAAGGAGACGGCGGAATATTTCACCCGGCGGAATAAGAAAGTCAGCATTGTCGGCTGTCCTTTGCGAAGCGGCTTTGGAAATCCACAGCCGGACAGGGCGATAGAGCAGTTAAGCCTGGACCGGAATAAAAAGATTCTGCTTATAACCGGCGCATCGAGCGGCTCGGAGAACATCAATAAGGCGGTATATTTGCTGCTGGAAAGACTGGAAGCCTTCGCCGACGATTGGCAGATAGTCCATTTGACCGGACGGAAAAATTACGATAAAGTCTATAGCTATTATAGTGATGCCGGGATCAGCAATAAGGTTGTCAGCTATTTCGATGATATGCCGGATTTACTGGCCGCCGCGGACCTGGTTATCGGCAGAAGCGGGGCGGTAAGTGTCGCCGAATACGCGGCGGCGGCGATTCCGAGTATCTGTATGCCCTACCCGTACCATAAGGACAAACATCAGTATCTCAATGCAGGCAAGCTGGTAGAGGTCGGAGCGGCGATTATCGTCGATGACCTGCCGGATGAAAAAGGCAGGTCCGAATGGCTATGGGAAGAATTGGAAGAATTGATGAAAGACCAGAAAGCAAGGCAGGTTATGGCCGAAGGATGCAGAATTATAGCGAACCCCGATGCCGACCGGAAAATTGCAGAACAGTTACTGAAAATGGCAGAAATCGCTTGACAGGAGGATTTTGAACGAGGACAATTTGCTTTTTGGCTTTTAATGAATATGAAAAACAAATCTAAAATGTTACAGAAAGAGGAAACGATGAATACAATCATTAGAACCCGCCGGAATTTTCTGAAACAGTCGATGTATGTTGGAGCCGCGGTTGTTGCGGCCGGTCCTTTAAGCGGGGTATTGGCCCGAAGTTCGGCCGGTCCCGGCTCCGGGATGAAATTCGGACTTGTGACTTATCTTTGGGGCAAAGACTGGGATCTGCCGACGGTAATCGCAAACTGCGAGGAAACCCGCGTGCTGGGCGTCGAGTTGCGAACCCAACACGCTCACGGCGTCGAATCGAATCTCAACGCCCGTCAGCGCCGGGAAGTAAAGAAACGTTTCGATGACAGCCCCGTAACGCTTCTCGGCCCCGGGACGAACTTTGCCTTCCATCACGCCGATGCATCGAGGCTCAGGAAAGATATCGCCGGGGCGAAAGAGTATATCAAGCTTTCTCGCGACTGCGGCGGCTCGGGTGTCAAAGTCAAGCCGAACGATCTGCCCAGGAACGTGCCGCAGGAAAAGACAATCGAGCAAATAGGAAAATCGCTCAACGAGCTGGGCCGCTTCGGCGCCGACTACGGCCAGATGATTCGCCTGGAAGTGCACGGAGCATGCGCGCCTCTGCCTATCATAAAAAAAATCATGGACGTTGCCGACCATCCAAACGTCGGTGTTTGCTGGAACTGCAACGGACAGGACCTGGACGGTGAAGGACTGGAATATAATTTCAACCTGGTCAAGGACCGCTTCGGCGACACCGCCCACGTGCGCGAGCTGAATATCGGCGATTATCCCTACCAGGAGCTGATGAACCTGTTCGTCTCGATGGACTATGACGGCTGGATTCTTCTGGAAGCTCGGACCAATCCCGGAGATCGCGTCAAGGCCCTTGCCGAGCAGCGACAGGTGTTCGGGCAAATGGTTGCAAAAGCCCATTCGTCCGGGGCGCCGGGACGGGGCGGAGTTCAAATCGACGACGTCGACAAAAAGCTTAGAGTAACGATTAACGGCAAAATGTTCACCGAATACAACTACCAGGATGTACCGCGGCCTTTCTTCTACCCCGTGATCGGGCCGACCGGCGTACCGGTCAATCGGCATTGGCCGATGAAGGATATAAATCCCGACGAAGCACAGGATCATGTGCATCACAAGAGCCTGTGGTATACGCACGGCGAGGTCAACGGGCAGGATTTCTGGGGCGAAGGTCGCGGATCGGGCAAGGTCGTTCACGATAAGTTCGTAAAGGTCAGTTCGGGATCCGAAACGGGCGAAATTACCTCGAAGAATAAGTGGGTCGCGCGCGACGGCAAAGTCGTTTGCACAGACACACGCACACATCGTTTCTATAATCGGCCGGATGGCCAATGCATGGACTTCGAGATAACGATTCACGCCTCGGAAGGTAAGGTAGTCATGGGTGATACGAAGGAAGGTTCGATGGCGATTCGTTTAACGCCGACAATGCGGGTAGAAGGTAAAGTTGCAAAAGGCCATATAATCAACAGCGAAGGTCACATAGACGGGCAAGCATGGGGCAAGCGTGCGGCCTGGTGCGATTACTACGGGCCGGTTGAGGGCGAGACCGTCGGTGTGGCGATTTTCGACCATCCTTCTAATCCGAAACATCCGACGTGGTGGCATGTTCGTAAGTACGGTTTGTTCGCGGCCAATCCGTTCGGCGTGCATAACTTCGAAGGAAAAACCAAGGGTGTTGGAGATATTACGATACCGGCCGGCGAGAGTCTGACGTTCAAGTATCGCTTCTACTTCCATAAGGGCGACGAGAAACAGGGCAAGGTGGCTCAGCAGTATAGCAGGTATGCCGCGACGAAATAGGTTAAATTAATGCCGGAGAAGTAAACGTTTTTATCAAATATAGGAGAAGATTATGAGTAAGCTAAATCGTAGAGATTTTATGAAAAGTTCGGTGGCTGTCGGTGCCGGTTTGGCGCTGGCGGGACCGGCCTCGCGAGTTCTTGGCGCCAATGACGACCTTCGCATCGCCGTCGTAGGTGTCGGCGGACAGGGCGGCGGGCACATGAGGTACTTCGGCGAGAACTGCAAGGGCTCCCGGCTGGTGGCTATCTGCGACGCCGACCGCAGCCACGTCGAGAACCGTGCCGCAGCCTTCGAGAAGAAGAACGGTGTCAAACTCAAGACGTATACCGATGTGCGTGAATTGCTGGAGGACAAGGATATCGACGCGATTACCTCTGCGACGCCCAACCACTGGCATTCGCTTGTCACAATCTGGGCGTGTCAGGCGGGCAAGGACGTTTATATCGAAAAGCCGGTCTCGCACAATATCTGGGAAGGCCGTCAGATGGTAAAGGCCGCGCGAAAGTACAACAGGATTGTCCAGACCGGAACGCAGAAGCGCTCTTCAGAGGCCCACGCGACCGCCTTTAAATGGATCGGCGATGGGAACCTTGGCAAGATTAGGTGGGTTCGCTCCCTGTGCTACAAGAAGCGTTACGAAGGCACCAACGGGATCGTTAACGGCACCAACGGCCCGAACCCGCTGCCGGGACATATAGATTATAATCTGTGGTGCGGGCCGGCCGATATGGAGCCGTTGCGCCGCCGGCAGTTGCACTACAAATGGCACTGGGTCTGGAACACCGGCTGCGGCGACCTCGGCAATCAGGGCATCCACGAAATGGACCTTGGCCGCTGGGCGCTGGGCGATCCGAAGCTGGCGCCGCGGGTGATGAGCTTCGGCGGCAGGTTCAGAGTGAACGATGCCGGCGAGACGGCCAATACGCAAATCGTATTCCTCGATTACAAGCCCGCCCCGCTGATTTTCGAGGTCCGCGGCCTGCCTCGCAAGAAGGGCGACACTTCGATGGACAACTGGCGTCGTACCGGTACCCGCATCGGCGTTATCGTGCAGTGCGAGAACGGCTACTGGGCCGCGGGCGACGGCGGCGGTTGGGTCTGGGACAACGACAACAAGCGAACCGACAAACAGATCGGCGGCGGCGGCGGCGGCGGTCACCATCAGAACTTCGTCGATGCCGTTCGCAGCAGAAAAGTAAGCGACCTCAACGCTGATATCGAGAAAGGCCACTACTCCAGCGCGCTGTGTCACATGGGCAACATCTCCTACCGGCTGGGTAAGAAGATGACCGTTGCCGATGCCAGGAAAACCATCGACAATGAGTACGTGATGGACTCGTTCGACAGGATGCTCGAGCATCTCAAGGTCAACGAGGTGGACCTGGAGAAAGAGCCGGTCACGATGGGCCCGATGCTGACAATGGACCCGCAGGCCGAGAAGTTCGTCGGCGATTACAGCGAGATGGCCAATATGTACGTAAAGCGGAACTACCGCGAGCCGTTTGTTGTGCCGGATAACGTATAATGAAATTTGCACTTTGTAATGAGATGTTCGAAGGCCGGCCGATGGCCGAGGTCTGCTCGACCGCCCGCAAGTTAGGCTATCACGGGCTCGAGATAGCGCCGTTTACTCTGGCTCCGTCGGCGATGGATATTACCGCCGCCCAGAGAAAAGAGGCCCGCAGCACGATCGAAGACAACGGCCTTCAGACCGTGGGTTTGCACTGGCTCTTTGCCGGGCCGAGCGGCCTGCACATGACCACAACGGATAATAAAATCAGGGGCAGGACAAGGGATTACTTGTCCTGCCTGCTTGATTTGTGCAGCGACCTTGGCGGCAAAGTTTTAGTGCTCGGCTCGCCCAAACAGCGAAGCATCGTCGAGGGCCAGACCAAAGAAGGCGCATGGCAGCGGGCCGTCGAATTGCTCGGTTCCGTGCTGGATCAGGCACAGCAGTTGGGCCTGACCATCTGTCTCGAACCGCTATCGCCCGTGGAAACCGATTTTATCAATACGGTCGCCGAGGGCATGAAAATGGTCCGCCAGATCGACCATCCCAGCCTTAAGATTCATCTGGACGTCAAGGCGATGTGCTCGGAATCTGCGCCGGTGCCCGATATTGTCCGCTCGGTTAATGCCGGTGATATCGGCCATTTTCACGTCAACGATGCCAACCTTTACGGCCCCGGCATGGGCGATGTGGACTATGGGCCCATTGCCGAGGCGATTAAAGACGTGGCTTACGACAAGTGGCTAAGCGTCGAGGTCTTCAAATACGACCCCGACCCCGAAACCATCGCCCGCAAGAGCATCGAGTACCTGAAAAAATTCTGGCCGAACAACGCCTGACAATTTGAAATTTCAAATTTGAAATTTTAGATTATTTTCCTACAGCATTCGGGCCTTGAGGAATTTCTTGGCGCGGTGGAACTGGGCGCGGGCCTTCTGGGGCGTGGTGTGTGTCATTGCCGCGATTTCGGTGTAGGGCATCTGCTCGTAATACCGCAGATTCAGGATATCTTTGTGCTGGCGGCTTAGCTGCTCGATCCCTTCGGAAAGCTGCCGGAGCCTCTCGGCGTGAATGCTCGCATCGAGCAGGCTGTCGCAGTCTTCCTGCGTTTGGTATGCCCGATTCTGAACGAGTGAGTCTCTGCCGGATGACTGCTTCCGGCGACATCTTAGATTATCCTGAAGCCTGCTCCAGGCGATTCGAAACACCCACGGCCAGAATCGTTCACTTTGCCGTAACGACATGATCTGCCGGAGCATGGTAAGCAGCGTTTCCTGCAGGATATCCTCCGTCAGCTCGTGGTCCAGCGTGGTTCGCAATACGAACGGATGCAGCCTCTCCCGGACGATTACGGCCAGCCGGCCCATGCTCCTCCGGCTGCCGAGACGGGCCTCCGACAGCAATTGCTGGATATTTTCGTTGTCCTCGTTCATATAACGCCCTCACTCATAAAAAGGCAGGCAGCCCGGCGGAGGTAACGAAAATATTATGAATTAATTGCCCCTGTACCGAATGGCGGGTATCGGGATATCAGGGTATCGGGGTATCAGGTAATGGGTATCAGGGAATCAGGATATCAGGTAGGCTCTGGAGCTTCCGAAACCGGTTTTCCCTGATCCCCTGATAACCTGATATCCTGCCCCCTAATTAACTGGTTTCCTGATACCCTTTTACTTTCTATTCCATCTCCTCGGCCGGCAGGCTGTGGTATATTTCCTTTGCCCTGCTGATAACTCGCCATTTCGGCGGCTTTAATTCGGGTACATCCCATTTATTGCCGCAATGGTGGCAAATATCCATGTCCGGCCGTCTGAGATTGCCGCAATTCGTGCAGGTTACCGGGATCACCTTCGGCCGGGTAAGCCGGTATGTGATATATCCGGCCAGGCCAAAAACCAGCGTTCCGGCCAGCCAGAACCGCCTTGCATTGCGCGATAAGCCTGTTTCTGAAGCGTCCCGCGCAACTCGCCAGCCGAGAATAAAGGCAAACAGAATCCCAGGCAGCATCAGCAATAGAACGATTAAAATAGTATAGAAAATGTTCCCCTCGTAATCTCCGGCCATGGCAACGAAGGAGTTGGGCATCAAAAACAGCGCCTGGTGCGCCGAGCGGGCCTCGAAGCTGTAGGCCGTAAAATAGGATGTTAGTGTCAAAACCGGCGGATGAAGGCTCTCGAAAATATACTTTGCTATCGTCAGTACCGGCCCGCCGGGAGTATCGAAGAAAGTAGATTTCGAATCAGCCGTCTTGATCTCTTTGCCGTCCTTGTCAAAAACCGACACGGATGTCCACATCCCCTGACGCGAGACGCTTGCTGTTATATAACCCATATATCCACCTTTTGTTTTGCCGGCGATAAGACGTGTGCTTAGGCGTGTGCGTGAGGGTATCAGCCAGATAACATCTATGTCGTAGTCAAAAAGATCTCTGGGTTTTGAAGAGGCTCGGCCGAAAATAGTTCGTGGTCTGGGCAGGTGGTTTGTAGAGCTGATGAGAGTCAATGTCCTTAGATCAAGCAGGTAAATTCGACCGGTCACATCTACAATTGGTAAGTAAACAATGGCTTTTGGAACATGACTGGGACTTCGATATTTATAATCTTTTGTCGATGGAAGATAAAATCCTACGGTTGGATGCGAGTCCGAATTGGGCAGGAAACCGAGATCGGCAGGTTGAAGTGAAGAGTCCGATACCTCAGGTCCTTTACGGACGATCTTTCTATCTAAATCAATAGTATAGAAGCACCTTGAGTCCTTATTATAGACAATGCAAGGGAACATTGAACTGCGGTAAGGTTCCAGAGAACCCGGATCAAAATTTACTATTGGAGATGAGAATCGACCAATAGTATTTGGATCGGAAGATACACCCTCAGGGCCCGCATAGATTTCCTCCACATCCTTCCAGTGATTCTTGAGTAGATCTTCCCGAGTATCCGTAGTCGTTCGCCGGTAAACGAGCTGTCCATTAACTTTGTCGAGATGAATAATATTGATGCGAGACTGGGGGCTGTTGGAAAAGGGATCTGCATACGCGATACGTGTACCCCTGTTGCGGGACTTAAGGTATTTTATTATCCCCAAGTTCTGTATGAGATAATGGCTGGCCTCAAAGTGGTCGGAAGTAAAGAGATGACACGAGTCCAATAAGTTACAAACTGTGCAGTGCTTCAGCCTTACTGGCAGATTCATTCTGCCAATAACTTCTGAGTAATCCACGACGTTTGGGTCATTTTCGATTTCCATCGACAGCAAACCTGACGGGCTGACCTTGGCGATTGCTTTCATTTTAGTCACTAATAATCCATCACAGATATTCCGACCGAAGTATAGCGGGACTGCCAGCAGCACCAGAACTGTAAATCCGGTGGCGATATTTGTGATAAAACCATTGGAATCATGCTTCCGGCAGCGGAACAATGAAACGGCGAGAAATGGTAAAAGCACGACAAGCAGCGGCTGGTCGAAACCTTTTATTACAATCAGCAGCATGATAATCGGTACCAGCAGCAGCCCGCGCAGGGCTGATGCTAATGTCCCGGCTCTTCGGGCGGCGTAAAGACCGAGGCAATAACACGCCAGAGAGCTCAGGGCCAGGCCGATAAATACATCGCCGAGCCAGTTATGAAAGAGCCAGTCGGGCGGCCCCAGGAATTTCCAGAGGATAGCTCCGGTGATTGCCGGCGGACCCAGAAGCGTCAGAATTATCAGCGAGCCCGTGACAAGGCGGGCGAAAAGAATTCGCCCCGGTGTAACCGGCAAAACCGACAAGACCGCCGTGACTCCCCTGTTTTTATCAGAGTGCACCTGTACCAGGCCCAGGATATAAGAGCCGATGCCGAAAAGAACGGGTCCGAAGATAATAAGCATAATCGTGTATGATGACAGATAAGTTATATCTTCACTGAAGGCTATGGAAACAATTGCGATGACCAGCACCACCGAGAAGATTACGGCGGCCAGGAAAAAGGCGGCGTTATCGACTATCTGTCTTTTGATTAGTGTGAATGATCCGTGCACGGTTCGTTTCTTTCTTCAAAGCGTTCCTTATCGATATCGAGTACTCTCCATTCCGGCGGTGTCAATTCGGGCACTACCCATTCGCTGCCGCAGCGGTGACAAAGGTCCATATC
>Ga0180434_10007537_pt1 | contig 12229 bp, 10 predicted proteins | sample SS_ome_7_FD_132453 | JGI IMG/M metagenome (GOLD analysis project Ga0180434, IMG submission 132453) | Hypersaline lake sediment archaeal communities from the Salton Sea, California, USA - SS_1_D_2 metaG | ecosystem: Environmental > Aquatic > Non-marine Saline and Alkaline > Hypersaline >... | reverse complement strand
CTGCCCCAGCACGGCGCAGACGGTTGCGGTGGCCACGCCGTGCTGCCCCGCGCCCGTCTCCGCAACGATTCGCCTCTTGCCCATCCGCTCCGCCAGCAGACCCTGTCCAACGGTGTTGTTGATTTTGTGGGCGCCGGTGTGAGCCAGGTCCTCTCTCTTGAGGTAGATCCTCGCCCCTCCGCAGTGGTCGGTCAGCTTGGCGGCGAAGTACAGCGGCGTCGGCCTGCCTACGTAGTCGCGCAGCAGGTCGGCCAGGCGCTGCTGGAAACGCGCATCTTGTTGGGCCTCACGGTACGTTCTCTCCAGGTCGTCGAGCGCCGACATCAGGGTCTCCGGCGCGAAGCGGCCCCCGAACTGGCCGAAGTGGCCCAGGTCGTCGGGCATCTGGGCTGGTGTCTTATCTGCCATCTTCCTCTCTCACCACCTCAACGAATCTCTTGATCTTGAAGGTATCTTTCACACCATCGGTCTCAACGCCGCTGGACACGTCGACGCCCCAGGGACTGACGGTTCTCATCGCCTCGCCCACATTGGCCGGCGAAAGACCGCCGGCGAGGATGACCGGGACCTGTCGGGAGACCCGCGTTGCCACTGTCCAGTCGAAGCTCTGCCCGCTGCCGCCGTATCTGCCTTCAACGTGACAGTCCAGAAGCGGAATGAAACCCTCGCCCGCCTGCTCGCGGCCGTCACGGATTGCGGCCAGGATCTCGTCGCTGTCTTGCTCGCTTCGCACACCTATGGCTCTGATAACCGGTCTGTCGATGCAATGCAGGTCTTCCCAGGGTTCGTCGCCGCTGAGCTGAACCCAGTCAAGGCCGCAGTATTCGGCGATGCGGTTCACCTCCTGGGGGGGCAGATTGACAAAGACCCCCACTACTTGAGGACTGGCTTTCGATTGCCTGACGGCGGCGGCAATATGCCGCGCGCGTTCCGGGGACAGTTGGCGGCTCGATGGAGCCATGACCAGTCCTATGAAATCCGCTCCCGCCTCCGCCGCGGTGAGCGCCTGTGCCGGCTCAGTGATGCCGCATATCTTCACCCTGGTCACATGAACTCCTTCATCTTCGTTGCCACGTCGCCGGCGGTAACCAGAGCCTCACCCACCAGAATGCAGTGGACTCCCCATCCTCCCAGCGTACGGACGTCGTCCCGGTTCCTGATGCCGCTTTCGCTCACCACCACCCGGTCGGGCGGCACAAGGGGGCGAAGGCGCCCGGTGGTGTTGAGGTCCACATCGAAGGTCGTGAGGTCACGGTTGTTGATGCCGATGACGTGCGCTCCGCTGACCAGTGCTTTGTCAAGGTCGTTCTCGTCGTGAACCTCTACCAGGCACTGCATACCCTGGGCATGACTCAGGAGCAGCAGTTGGTTCAACTGGTCCCGGCTCAGGATGGCGGCGATGAGCAGTAGAGCGTCGGCGCCGAAAGCGCGGGACTCGTGAATCTGATAGTCGTCGAAAATGAAGTCCTTTCTCAGCAGCGGGACCTCTTGCCTCTGCAGCGTCTTACCGATGGCCGACAGGTACTCGAGCTTCCCCTGGAAGTACCTTTCCTCGGTCAGAACCGATATAGCGGCAGCGCCGTTTGCGGCGTAGGTCGAGGCCAGTTGCACCGGGTCGAGGTCAGGACATATCAAGCCCTTTGATGGCGACGCCCTCTTTACCTCGGCAATGAGCCTCGTCCCGTTTCCCTTGAGAGCGGAGGCGAAATCAAGCGGCGCGCGGTTGCCCGAGGCAAGCGCCTTGAGCTGGGACAGCGGCCTCTCCCGGGTGGTGCGTTCCAGCTCTTGTTTCTTGGCCTCGACTATCTCACTGAGTATCATCACCTGACTCTGGCCAAGGCAGTTCATAGACTCTGGGTGAGCGCGACCAGCCCATCGAGCACCCGCAGCGCTTTGCCGCTATCGATGGCTTCAGAAGCGATAGGCAGACCTTGTTCAAGGTTCTCTGCCCTGTCTCCCGCGACCAGCGCCGCGGCGGCATTGAGTAGCACGATGTCGCGCTGGGGACCGGTTTCGCCCCCGAGCACACGGCGTATGATGTCGGCGCTCTCGTGGGGCGGCCCCCCTCTCAGGCCGCTCATGCTGACCCTGGTGAAGCCGAACTCCTCAGGGTCTATGACGTACCTGGTGATCTCGCCCCCCTCCAGCTCACATACCACGGTTGGTGCCCCAAGTGTGATTTCGTCAAGTCCATCCATGCCGTGCACTACCAGCGCGTGGTTGGAGCCGAGGAGGCTGAGTGCCTCAGCCATCGTCTTGGCAAGCGATTCGTCGGCTACTCCCAGGAGTTGCGCCTGAGCTCCGGCAGGGTTGGTGAGAGGCCCCAGGATGTTGAAGACGGTGCGGATGCCGATCTCACGTCTGGGTGGCGCGGCGAACTTCATGGCCGGATGAAAGACCTGGGCGAACATGAAACCGATGCCCAGCTCTTCGAGGCACTGCTCAACTCCCTCCGGGCCGAGGTCGATCTTGACGCCAAGGGCGTCGAGCACATCGGCGCTGCCGCAGCCGCTGCTCATGCCGCGATTGCCGTGCTTGGCCACCTTGAGGCCGGCCGCGGCGATCACGAAGGCGGCGGTGGTGGAGATGTTGAAGGTCTCGGAGGCGTCGCCTCCCGTCCCGCAGGTATCGACCACCGGCCCCGACACCTTCACCGGTATAGCTTTCTCTCTCATCACCCCGGCCATGCCGGCGATCTCGTGCACGGTCTCTCCCTTGAGGCGCAGGGCGGTGACGAAGGCGCCGAATTGAGCCGGAGTGGCCTCACCGCTCATTATCTCCTCCATCACAGCCGCTGCCTGCTCCATGGTCAGCGACTTGCCGGACACCAGGGCGTCAATAGCTTCCTTGATCATGTTCGTGTCCTTTCAAGCTGAAAGTCGCTCTCGTGAGAGGAAGTTCCTCAGCAGGTCCTTGCCTACCTCAGTCACGATTGACTCGGGGTGAAACTGGACCCCCTCGACCGGGTATTGCCGATGTCGGAGTCCCATGACGATGCCCCTGTCAGTCCGGGCGGTGACAACGAGGCAATCGGGAACGGATTCGGGCATAACGGCCAGCGAGTGGTAACGAATGGCGGGAAAAGGATTGGGCAGGCCTTCGAAGACCCCCAGCCCGTCATGGTGGATGAGGGACGACTTGCCGTGCATGATTTCGCCCGCCCGGTCGACCACAGCGCCGTAGCTGTAGCCGATACACTGGTGCCCCAGGCAGACGCCCAGAACAGGAATGCTGGTCCCGAAGCGTCGGATGACATCGTTGGATATGCCGGCACGGTCAGGTGTTCCCGGGCCGGGCGAGACGACGATGCGTTGAGGCGCCATCTCCTCTATGTCCTCCAGTGTGAGCTTGTCGTTACGCACCACTCGGACGTCTTCTCCCAGTTCGCTGAGGTACTGGAACAGATTGTAGGTAAAGCTGTCGTAGTTGTCGATAAGCAAGAGCATCTACGTATTCTCCGCCTGTTCTATCGCTTTGATCAAGGCTCGGGCCTTGTTCATGGTCTCCTCGTACTCCCGCTCGGGCACACTATCGGCGACGATGCCGCCACCAGCTTGCACGTAGGCGGTGCCGTTGGTCATCACGATGGTGCGTATGGTGATAGCCGTGTCGAGGTTGCCCGAGAAGCTGAAGTAGCCCACGGCTCCGGCATAGGGCCCTCGCTTGTCCGGCTCAAGCTCGGCGATGATCTCCATGGCGCGAACCTTGGGAGCACCCGAGACCGTTCCGGCAGGGAAGCACGCCCGCATCGCCTCGAACTGGTTCATTTCGTGGCGAAGCCTGCCCTGGACATGGGAAACCAGGTGCATCACGTGGGAGTAGCGCTCCACATCCATGAGCTGAGTGACCTGGACTGTGCCCGGCTCAGATACGCGCCCGATGTCATTGCGGCCGAGGTCGAGCAGCATGATGTGCTCCGCCAGCTCCTTCTCATCGGCCTTCAGTTCCTTCTCCAGAGCCAGGTCTTCCGCCGTGGTTGCTCCACGGGGCCGTGTTCCGGCGATGGGGTGGGTGGCAACCGTATCCTCCTCGACTCTGACCAGAAGCTCAGGAGACGCTCCGACAATGTGGCACTGGTCGAGGTTGAGGTAGTACATGTACGGTGAAGGATTGATGGTGCGCAGCGCTCGATAGATGTCAAAGGGCGCGGCGCTGGTGACTTTGCTGAGGCGTTGGGAAAGGACAACCTGGATAATCTCCCCCGCTGCGATGTACTCCTTGGCCTGGGCAACGCTGGCCTCATACTCAGCCTTGGACATATTGGAGCACACCGGTGACTGGGTTCTCGCTGGTCTGTCGGCGCCGCTCTCGTACTGGACTGGCTGGCCAAGCCTATCGATGACTGCATCGATGCGTTCCACTGCGCTGCGGTACGCTTCCTCCGTATCTCCATCCAGGTATGCGTGGCTGACCACCTTGATCCTGTGGGTCAGGTGGTCGAAAACGAGAACGGTATCGGCGAACATGAAGATCGATTGCGGGAAACCGAGCGGGTCCTCATCGGGCGAAGGCAACTCCTCGAAGTGCCCTACCACCTCATAGGCGAGATAGCCCACCGCTCCGCCGTGAAAGCGGGGGAGGTTGGGCACAGAGACCACCCTGTACTTGCTCAGTTCGTCCTGGATAGCGACCAGAGGGTCCGCCGCCTGCCCGCCTGACTTGAGCACGAGGTAGGGTTCAGCCCCGATGAAGCTGTAGCGAGCCAATCGCTCACCGCCCTCGACGCTCTCGAGGAGGAACGAATACGGAGCACGGGCCACTTTCAGGTAGGCGGATACCGGTGTCTCCATGTCGGCGACGATCTCCCGATAGATCGGCACCAGATTCCCGTGTCTCTTCAACTGTCGTACTTCGTCCAGTGTTGGGTGATACATGACTCCACATCCTCAATAAAAGAATCCTCCGCCCTGCAAGGGGCGAAGGATTCAGCTTCGCGGTGCCACCCTTGTTGCCCCGCCTCAGCGGGGCATCTCTGGCAGATACGGCCCTCGTCACGTCCTCATGGTAACGTGCGGGGCGATACCCCGGGCTCTGATAACGGTGCCCTCTCCGTCAAAGCCTACTCGCCGGTATGAAACCTCAGCTTTCGGTTCGCGACTCCCAGGCCCATTCGTGCGCCTGCGCTGGTATCGGCTCTCACCTAACCCGACTCTCTGAACCCCGCTCGGCGACTACTACTCCTGTTCTCAGCCTTTACCCTATGTTGTTGTTGACATAGTCTAGCAGGAACTGCAGACGAAAGTCAAGAGCGCAGTGGAAACTAGGGAAGCTGCCAGAACTTGCCCTCGCTCTTTATGGAGGGGGCAAGCACTATTTCAGCCTGTTGCATCTCCTTGATGTTGAGGGCTCCGCACATACCCATGGAGTTGCGTAGCGCCCCGATGAAGTTCTGCGTTCCCCCGGTCACGGTGGCCGGGCCGAAGAGGATCTGCTCCAGCGTGCCGCTGGTGCCTACATTGACCCGTGTGCCCCGAGGCAGCGCCGCGTGGGGGGTAGCCATGCCCCAGTGGTAGCCTCGCCCCGGTGCTTCCTTTGCCTGAGCCAGTATCGAGCCCAGCATCACGGCATCGGCACCGCAGGCAAACGCTTTGCACAGGTCGCCGCCAGTGCGAATGCCGCCGTCGGTTATGACGGCAACGTACTTGCCGGTCTCTTGAAGATACTGCTCTCTGGCGGCGGCGCAATCCATGGTTGCCGTCGCTTGAGGTACGCCGATTCCTACGACCTCCCTGGTGGTGCAGGCCGCTCCCGGGCCGACGCCGACAAGAACGCCCGAAATGCCCTCTCGCATCAGGGCCAGGGCGGCGTTGTAGCCGACGCAGTTGCCGACGATGATGGGCACCGGAACTAGCTGGCACAGCTCGGAGAAGACCAGCCCATGATAGCTCTTCGACATGTGGTGGGCTGTGGTCACGGTGGACTGGACAACGAGAACGTCAACGCCGGCTTCCACCGCAAGAGGGGAGAACTTCTTGGTGTTCTGAGGAGTCACCGAGACGGAACACACTGCCCCCGCGTCCTTGATCTGCCGTATTCGGTCGCCGATGAGCTTCTCCTTGATTGGCTGAGAGTAGACCTTCTGCATGAACGTGGTGACCTGGTCCTGGGGCGTACTGGCGATTTCGGCAAGTATCTCGTCGGGATTATCGTAGCGCGTTTGCACTCCCTCGAGATTGAGCACCGCCAGTCCGCCGAACTCGCTCAGCTTGGCGGCGAACTTCGGATCGACGACGGCATCCATGGCTGAAGCAAGGATGGGGATGGGGAGAGTCAGCGGGCCCACGGTGAACTCTATGTTGACTTGCTCGGGGTTGACAGTGACATCGCCGGGCACAATTGCCACCTCGTCAAACCCGTAGCCGGCGCGCATTTGTTTGAACTGAGGAGCTTGCATTGTCACCCTTCCTTAGGCCCCCGATGTTGGGGCACACTATATCAGAGGCGACGCTCAAAGTCAATTCTGACCACAAGGCGCACCGTCCGGGGACGTCGCGACACGCGGCCCGTTGAACGCAACTGGGCGGAACCACGGCGACTGGCCCATGTCCCTTCAGGAGCGCGTCTGGACGGTGAAGGTGGAGAGTAGTATAATTCTATTGGCGAGCGCTGTCCTGGAGGACGGCCGCAGCGAGACAGCTCCTGGTGCCGACCCGGTTCGGCGTACAACCAGCGGTGAGGAGCGAGAGCCCATTCTGAAGCGGAGGCGAAAGTGGACCGAGAGGAATTGAAAGCGACCAAGAGAGATACCCTGGGCAAGAAGGTCAGGTTTCTTCGGCGCCAAGGACTCACTCCGGCCAACGTATACGGGGCGAGTACCGAGTCCATGTCTCTGCAGATAGAGACGCCCCTTATGGAGCGACTGATCGCCAGGGTGGGCAGGAACGCTCTCATCACCCTCAAGGTCGACGGGAAGCGACGGGTGGCCATGATCCGCGATATCGACCGAGACCCGCTGACGGACCAGCTACTCCATGTTGGCTTCTTCCAGGTGGAGATGACGCAGAAGGTCAAGGCGGACGTGCCGGTTGTCTTCATTGGCGAGTCTCCAGCCGAGAAGATCAGCCGATTGATGTTGATTCACAACCTGTCCACTGTCCATGTGGAGGCGCTGCCGGCGGACTTGCCGCGCAACATTGAGATTGACATTTCACAACTGGCGGAGCCCGGCGATGGGATCCACGTCAAAGACATAGCGGTGGGCGAAAACGTGGAGGTGCTCACCGACCCCGACGAGGTGGTGGTTCACGTAATGGAGAGCCGCGTCGCTGCTGAGGCTGAGGAGATCAGAGCTGAGGAAGTGGTAGTGGAGGAGGAGGAAGGGGTTGCGGTTGGGGAGGAAGCCCCGCCCGAGGCTGCAGCCGAGGAAGAGTGAGGCGGCGCCGGCTTCGATTGCCGGTCAGGGGGAATCGGCTGGGCAAAGCACAGCATAGCCTGGGCTATGGGTGTGGCGGTTGTGCTGCGGTGGGCAGGGGTGAGTGTCGACAGAGCCCATCCTACGAGGGCAGGAGTGTTCCCACGAAGTCCCTTTGCCCTTGCACGAACTCCCTCGCGCGCAGCTTCCGCCTTCCCTCAAGTTGAACGGTGAGGAGCTGCAGAATCCCATCCCCGGTCTGCACTCCGACGCCATTCCCTTCGAGTGCGATTACCCGTCCCGGTTGGTCCTGGCCTCCTGGCAGACAAGCCGCCTCAAGCACCCTGAGAGCGCTTTGCCGCCATCGTGTATGGCAACCCGGCCATGGCTGGTAGGCGCGCACACGGCGCCATATGTCAACGGCCGGCAGGTGCCAGTCTATGACGCCCTGTTCCTTGGCGAGTGGTGTGGTGTAGGATGCATGCTTGTCATTCTGGGGCTGGGGAGTGATAGCCCGTGAGAACCACAGGGGCAGCGTCTCCTCCAGTAGCTGGGCGCCATGCAGAGCGAGTTTCGCGGAAAGTGACTGTGCCGTGTCTGCAGGGTCAATGGGCACTTGTCTCTGGGCCAGGACCGGTCCGCTGTCAATCCCAGCATCCATGAGCATGATAGTCACGCCGGTACACTCGTCGCCGGCCAGGATGGCCCCTTGGACCGGGGAGGGTCCGCGATGCCTGGGGAGGAGAGACGGGTGGATGTTGATGCAGCCGAAATCAGGCATACTGAGGATCCTGTCGGGGAGAATCCTTCCAAAGGCAGCCACGACTATCGCGTCGGGGTTAAGCTGGTTCAGCGAGTCGACCACGCTGCTGTCCTTGAGACTTTGTGGTTGGCGGATCGCAAGGCCACGGTCAAGGGCTGCTTTCTTCACTGGTGGTTGGGTGAGGGCTCGACCTCTGCCTGCATGTTTGTCCGGCTGAGTGTAGACGGCGACCAACTCGTGCTCACTGGCAGCGAGGTGTTCGATGGTGGGCACGGCGAACTGGGATGTACCCATGAAGACGATGCGCATAGGCTTGCCTCAGGCGAATTCTAGCACGGAAAGCGGGGAAAAGGGAATCGAAAATCCGTGCAGAATTGGTGCAAAAACCTCTTGACCGAGGGGGGGGGTTTTGCTATTCTTTTTTTGGTAATCCTCCTGAAGGACTCCTCGAACTTGGGGCACCGCCCCAAGTGTATTGCAGGGGCCGGAACCCCATAACAAGCACTGTAGTGTATTGCCTTCGCACCGACGAGGGTCGTGTACGATTGACCCTCCGAGACGGCAATCCTTGGCGCAGGTAACGTCGAATTGTCCGAAGCTCTCCGGTTTTTTTTGTGCTCGCCGGTGAAGCGTTCCGCGGAGAGCAGAGGGATGAGTGAAAATGATGGCAGCGAAGGAAACGTGGGAGGTGGTGCTTGGCAAACTTAAACTGCAACTAACGAAGGCAAACTACGAGACCTGGCTGGGGGGCACAGTCGGCCTCGCCTGCGAACGAGACTCGTTGGTTGTTGGTGTGCCATCGCCTTTTGCGGTGGAGTGGTTGGAGAAGCGGTTACACTCGCTGATCAAGAAGACGGTCATGGACGTCACCGGCCGGGACATCGATGTTCGCTTCCAGGTCGAACAGGGGGAAGAAGAAGCCGCCGCCCCTGTGAAAAGCAGTAAGCGGGTATCGAACCTGAATCCGAAGTACACGTTCGAGTCGTTCGTAGTGGGAGTGTGCAATCGGCTCGCCCACGCGGCGGCGGTGGGGGTAGCGGAGAAGCCGGGCTCGGTATACAATCCTCTCTTCATCTACGGCGGCGTTGGTCTGGGGAAAACCCACTTGCTTCATGCCATAGGCAACTTGCTGTCGCAAGGCAATCTTCAAGTCCTCTATGTGAGCACCGAGCAGTTCACCAATGATTTCATAAGGGCGATCAAGGAAAGGAAGACTGAGGAATTCCGCCAGAAGTACAGGGATGTGGACGTTCTCTTGATCGACGACGTCCAGTTCATCATAGGCAAGGAGCAGACCCAGGAGGGCTTTTTTCACACGTTCAATGACCTGCACAACGGGAATCGTCAGATCGTGCTGACCAGCGACCGGTCTCCGAAAGACATGCCGCTTCTTGAAGCTCGATTGCGCTCCCGCTTCGAATGGGGGCTCATTGCTGACATTCAGCCTCCCGACCTGGAGACGTGCCTCGCCATACTGGAGGCCAAAGCTGAGCGTCAGAGGATACCGGTTCCCAGGGAAGTCCTCGACATCATCGCGCGTGAGGCGCGAGACAATGTACGGGACCTGGAGGGGTCGCTGAATCGCATCGTTGCCTTCGCCAGGTCATGCAAGGAGCCAATGACGCGCGAGTTGGTGAGCAAGGCACTGGCTAACCATTCCAACAACACAGCCTGTCGCGCGCCCAGCCCCCCGTCCATCATTGAGGCCGTGGCCGCTTACTTTGACCTTACTGCGGAAGCTCTGAGGGGGAGGGCCAGGGACAGGCAGACGGCTGCCGCTCGCCACATCGCGGTGTACATCGTCAAGGAAGAAACGGACCGCTCTTTCGCTGACATCGGAAGGGAGTTGGGCGGCAGGGACCACTCGGTGATTCTTCGGAGCTACCAGAAGATCTCCTCGGAAATGGCAAGCAACCACCAATTGCGCTCTGATGTGCTTGAGATCAGAGACAAGCTCCACCGCAAAGCGCCGGGCGGACGCCCTGTCCTGGTCAAGACAGCGCGCTAGAGGCCTGCAACCAGGCGCAGTCAAGAGATCAATCAGAGACCGCTATTTCAAATCTGACGCCCAATCTGGGCACCCTCGTGGACGGCGTCCATAGCATCCCGCGGCGTAACAGCGTCGCCGATGCTGTGGATCTCCGGCACGATATCCTTCAGGCTTTCCGCCAGCTCGTTCTGTGACTCCATGCCTGCGGCGAGAACCACAGTATCGGCTTCAAGGAAAACGAGGTCGCCGTTGAAAGCTACGTAGACGCCGCGGTCCCTGATCTCGACAAGGGGGCAGTTCTGAAAGATGGCGACCCTCTTCTCGATGAGCCTGTCGCGGAGCTCAAGGTAGAGATTTCTCTCCATATCTCTGCCCAACAGAGAGCGTGTGGTGATGCTGACTTCCTTGCCCTCGCTGGCGAGCTCATCGGCGACCTCCATACCCAGATAGCGTCCCCCAATGACTATCACCTTCTTGCCTACCTTGGCCTTGCCCAGGATCAAGTCCACTGCCTGCACCACGTTCTTGCCGTCCGCTCCTTCGATGTCCGGGGTGCGGGGCACAGCGCCCGTGGCCACCACTACCGCGTCGGGTTTGGCCTGTTTGACCATCTCGGCGGTGACCCTGGTGTTGAGTTTGACCGGCACCTTCGCCTTGTTCAGGCCGCGTTCCAGATAGGCAAGGAGAGGCGAGTAGTCCTCCTTCTTCTGCGGTTGCTGGCAGGCAATACCCCATTGTCCGCCGAGTTTGTCGCTGGCCTCGTAGAGGCTTGCCTCGTGCCCTCGCTCGGCCAGGGTTCTCGCCGCCTCCATGCCGGCCAGTCCGCCACCGATCACCATCACCTTCTTGGGGGTAGTGGTTGGGGTCAGGGCGAACTCGCGTTCCCTCTGTTTGGCCGGGTTGACGGTGCAGGGGATGCCATGCGCCATGACGTGGTTGATGTGCGCGCGAAGGTTGAAGCAGTTGAGGCAGTAGACACAGGGGCGAATGTCCTCAAACCTTCCCTCTTTGGCCTTGTTGACCAGCTCGGCGTCAGCCATGAGCCCTCTGGCGATGGCGATGAAGTCTGCCTTGCCCTGGCGGAGGACCTCTTCGGCGAAAACCAGGTCGCTAAGCTTCGCTACGGCTATGACCGGTACCTTGACGGCTTTCTTTATCGTCTCAGCATCGGAAACCAGGGGCCCCTTGGGGAAGAGGAAGCTGGGATACTGCCAGTGGATGGAGCCCTGCTGGCTGGCCGATATGTGGAGGGCGTCCGCCCCCGCCTCCACGAAGAGCGGGGCCTGTCGGGCGCTGTCGTGTATGTTGATTCCGCCCTCCATGTAGTCGCTGCCGCTTATCCTCAAGATAACGGGAAAGTCCGGTCCAACCTTCTTGCGCACCGCCTCAACAACCTCGTAGGCAAACCTCGCTCTCTTCTCGACACTTCCGCCATAGTCGTCTGTCCTGATGTTGTCAAGAGGAGAAAGGAACTGGCTAATCAGATAGCCGTGACCGCCGTGGATTTCCACAGCGTCGAGACCGGCGTCCTTGATCCTTCTCGCGGCTTCAGCAAACCCAGCGACGAGACGCTTGATGTCCTCTATGGTCGCCTCCTCGGGGGGCGCGTTGTCACGGACCCAAAGAGCGGCGGCTCCCTCAAGGGTCTGGGCGTCCATGATGCGGCGCAGTCTCGGGATGGCCGAGGGCGCTATGGCCCTTATCGCGCTGGGGTCGGGAGCATTCTCCCGGGGTGCGGTGAGCAGTTTTCCGTGGTGGACTATCTGGAAGGCGACCTTGGCGCCGTTCTCGTGGACTAGGTCCGCCAGTTGCCTCAGCTTGGGGATGACGTTGTCGTCGTACATCGAAGGGCGGCCGGGCATCAGGCCTTCTTTCAAGACGAGGCTTGACTGGGCGATTATGAAACCGACACCTCCCTTTGCCCTATCGACGTAGTAGTCGATGACCTTGTCGGTGATCTCGCCCTCGGGTCCATGCGCCCCGGTGCCTGCCGGGGCCATGACGATACGGTTCTTCACCTCCATCTTGCCGATGTTCCCCGGCTCAAAGAGTTTGGTTAGCTCAGTCATCGTGTCTCCTTTCCCACGAATGTTACCATTTCCATCAGGAAGTTGATATCAGAGAG
>Ga0180434_10007536_pt1 | contig 12229 bp, 9 predicted proteins | sample SS_ome_7_FD_132453 | JGI IMG/M metagenome (GOLD analysis project Ga0180434, IMG submission 132453) | Hypersaline lake sediment archaeal communities from the Salton Sea, California, USA - SS_1_D_2 metaG | ecosystem: Environmental > Aquatic > Non-marine Saline and Alkaline > Hypersaline > Sediment... | reverse complement strand
GACAGCCTTCGGGATGTTCGTCGGCAATTTCAAGGCCAGGCGAATGGTGAGTTTTCGCTGGTTCATAACATCGCCGTCAAGAGAAAGGACGGCAGCGTCTTCTACGCCGACATTAATTCTTCACCGGCCATGCCGTTCTTTTGCCAACAAGATTTCATGACGATTCAAATCAGCAATGTACATCGGCCCGTTTTGACTGTTGTTGTGCATAAAAGGGTCAATACTGCTGCGCACCTTTTCGATTCCGATACCGAGCATGAGAACAGCTGCCTCAGTTGAGGGGGAAGTGGTCCTACTGACTACTGACTACTACATTTTTTTCCTGAGTTCTGCTTCTTGCTCCTACCTCCTACATGCTATCTCCTACTTCAAACCATACCTGCCTCAGCCAGCGGGCTTTCAACCTTAAACCTTTAACCTTCTACCTTTAACCCCTTTGCGGCGAAGGCCGCGCGGGGGGCGCCTCTTAGAATCCCGAAACGTGTCATCGCCGGCCAACAAAGTCCTTGACATTTCGCCTTGATCACGGTAAGTTGGAGCCACTCAAGGACGCGGAGACATGCTTTATACAAGTTTCGGACAGGAGGGCTCAAGGGCTCCTTTAGGGCGCCGGCTGTCCTATATGCGGGGACCGACTCTGTCACTGTTGATGGTGCTGATCTGCCTTTCGCCCGCCGCGGCGGAGACGATACCAGCCAAATGGCATGGTGATAAGAAAGGCGCCGTTTCCGTCACCTTTGACGATGGGCTACGGTCCCAGTTTCAGAATGCGTTTCCGGTGTTGCAGCAGCACAATATCAAGGCAACCTTCTTTATAATCTCCGGCGACGTCGGCGTGGATCCATATTCGCGCATGGATCAGTGCGATATCCAGGAGCTGGCCGCCGACGGGCAGGAGATCGCAAGTCATACCGTCACACATTCGAAGCTGGCCCGTTTACGCCATGATGATGTAGTCTATGAGCTGCAGCAGTCCCAGAGTTACCTGCAGCAGCTTACCGGCCAGAAAGTCCATACTCTTGCCTATCCCTACGGCAACTACGACCAGGATGTCATGGACGTGGCCAGGGACTATTATATCGCGGCCCGTTCAACGCTTTCCTGGGCGATAAACAGTGCGTCGCCGGACGAGGATGAGTTTTACGAGCTGCTTGTAATAGCTCCGCACGAAGACGGTCCCGGGGATGAAAACGCGCTGGCTTACCTGCAATACTGGGTTGAGCAGGCGGTTATGGAGCGAAAATGGGATATCGAGATGTTTCACAGCATCGGCATCGAAGGGGGTTATGATACGGTTTCCAGCGAGGCTTTCGACACACACGTGGAATATCTCGCGCAGAACCAGGATGTCTGGGTTGCTCCGATGGGAACCGTTTCGGAGTATATCCATGAGAGGGACGCGGCATCCGTTACCGTTGTTTCCCAGAACGGTAATTCCATGACGCTGGAGCTTAACTGCGGTCTTGACGACAGGTTCGATACTCCGGTGACGTTGTTGACCGATTGCCCGCCGCAATGGGCGTCGAAGGTGGTCCGCGTGCAGCAGTGCCAGACCGTTCAATTCGCCGAAATTGTCTCGAAACAGGGCAGTCTCTACATCATGTATGATGCGATTCCGAACGCCTGTCCCATAGAGTTGTCGGCCGAGCAGTTAAGCCTTTCAATCAGCGGTTACACTCTTAACTCCTGCGGCGTGCCGATAGAGGATGTGACGGTGACGGCCGACAACGGCGGAAGCACGGCTACCAGCGACGATGCCGGCTACTATCAGGTGCAGGTGCCGTACGACTGGTCGGGCACGGTAACACCGGTCAAGGCCGACTACACGTTTGAACCGGCCGATACCGTCTACGGAAATGTCATGAACGACCGTGAGCAACAGAATTACACCGCCGACAGCATCTATGATCTTGACTGCAGCGGTTCTTGGGACTACGGTGATCTCGGCGTGATCGCCGAAAACTGGCTTGATGAAGCGGCCGGGAACATTTGTGATCTGAACGGCGACAATGTTGTGAACCTTAAGGATTACGCCGAATTTGCCGCCGTTTTGGCTGCCCGGTAAGCCGCTTCACCTCCGTTAAGCGTCGCCCAAGTCGGGAGACTGTATGGCTAAAGATTGGTTTCGGGCGGGTCCGGAAGAGTTGGTTGAGCATATCGAACACGAGCACCGTGTTATAAGGCGCAAGCTGTCTGAACTACACACCTTGCTCGAGAAAGCATCCCGGCCGCACCGCGGCGAGAACGGCGGTGCGGTCGAGGCGCTACGGTGTTTCTGCGGCGAGTTCACGACCGCGCTGGAGGGCCATTTTGAAAAGGAAGAAAAGTTACTTTTGCCTTATGTTCGACAGATGCATGCGTTTAACAAGGAAGCGGGTCCCAAGCCGGATTTCCACAGCGGGGTCAAAAACCCCATAAGTGAGCTGGAGCGGGACCACGAGCAGACAGAAAATGCCATGTTCCCCAGGCTTGCCGCCATTATCGACGACATTCATTTGTTGCGGAAAAACGGCGATGCTTTTTCGGCTCTTTTAAACTGCCTGAAGGAAGTCAAGGACCGCGTGCACAGGCATATCAACCTGGAAGAGAAGGCGCTGTTTCCGTCCGCCATAGAACTGGAATTGCAGGTCAGATACAAATGACCGGAGCAGTGGAGGGGTGACCCCATTAAAACACGAGTTCTCCGGGCTCGATTCTGAAAGCCGAACCCCTGCCCTCGAAGAAGCAGTGTTCGGCGATCATGTGAATGTTCAGGTCGGACCATCTTATGGTTTGTCCCGTCGCCGCAGTGGTGACTATGGTCACCCTTTTGGCGAACCGGCCGGGGTGGGACCACGGGCAGACCAAAAATCCCTTCGCCTCGTCCACCCGTGCCCGGCGGGAGGCGTCGATTTCGGTCCAGCAGCCCAAGCGCTGCTTTGCCTTTTCAGTGATCAAGCGCATGCGTTCGGCTATCTGTTCGACCGTTTGTCCCAGCCTTGATACCTCCGCACAATCGCTTTCGATTATCTCGCTGACCGGGCGGGTGTCGTAGCCCATGAAGCCGCCCGCGACCAGCTGCGAAGATCTCAGTATTTCCTCCAGTTTTCTTGCCTGGGGCGATTCCTTCATTTTATGCACCCGTATTAAGCGAACTTATCGTAGAATATCCGGTCATCGCTCATTCCCAGCTTTTGCAGCACCGACACCGCGGCGTCGATCATGCCGGGACTGCCGCAGAGGTACGCCTCGCACCGGGGGGCGTTTTTCAGGTTCCGCTCGACCGCCTCGGTGACCAATCCGGTCTCGCCGTCCCAGCTTTCGGCGGATTCGGCCTCGGCCACCACCGGCACGAACCTGAAGTCGGCAAGGTCCGATTCGAATCGGCGCATAAGGTCGACAAGAAAAAGGTCGCCTACCTTGTTGGCCCCGAAATAGTAAACGGCGCTGCGCTTGTTGTTCGTGTTTTTCATATGGTGCAGCATGGACTTTATGGGCGCCATGCCCGATCCGCCGGCGATAAAGACGATCGGCGCGTCCGACTCGGAAAGGCGAAAATCCCCGTACGGACCGTTGATCCTGACCTCGTCGCCGGTATCGAGGTACTCGAAGCAATAAGTTGTGCAAATGCCGTTTGGAACCAGCCGGATAATCAGTTCGATCGCGCCTTCGACGGCCGGGTCGGATGATATCGAATAGGCCCGGTAAACCTCTTCGCCGCTCTTTTCGTAAGCGGGCGTCAAAAGCTGGATATACTGGCCCGGCACGTAATCGATCTTTTCCGGCTCCCGCAGTTCGAGGCGGAACTGCTTCATATCGTGCGTCAGATCGACGATTTGGTCGCACCTGCAGACGTATTCCCGTACGGCGAGAAGCTCGTCGGGTATCTCGATCTTCAGATCGTTTCTGACCTTGACCTGGCAGGAAAGGCGCACGCCCGATTTTTTCTCGTCTTCGTCGAGATAGGGCTCTTCCGTCGGAAGAAGCGGCCCGGCCCCCTGGTTGACCTTGACCTTGCACAGGCCGCATGTTCCCCTGCCTCCGCAGGCGCTGGGGATGAATATCTTTTCCGCCGTCAGCACCGACAGCAGGTCTTTTCCCCCCTGGACGTTCAAGGTGCGACGGTTGTTGACGTTGACATCGCACGGGCCGTAGGCGGCGATAAAATGTTCGCAGGCGACCAGAACGGCGGCCAGGCCGGCGCCGATGGAGCTGACGACGATAACAGGTATTAGCACGGCCGAAACCATTCGATTCCTTCAATTACCCCTGTCGGGCTACCTGGCCTGCAGCACCCCGGTAAACCCCGTGAAGGCCAGCGCCATTATGCCGGCGATGATCAGGGTGATGCCCGCTCCCTGCAGGCCCCGAGGAATACGGTCATTGGCCAGTTTCTGTCTGATGCCCGCCATGGCGATTATCGCCAGGAACCAGCCTATTCCACTGCCGAGGCCGTAGCCGATCGTTACGATGAAACCGTAATCGCGGATCACCATGAAAAGCGAAGCGCCCAATATCGCGCAGTTGACGGTTATCAGCGGCAGGAACACGCCGAGGTTCTGATACAACACCGGAGAGAACCGGTCGACCACCATCTCGGTGAACTGTACGAAAGCGGCGATGATGACAATAAAAAGGATAAACCGGAAAAAATGCAGCCCCAGGGGTTCGAGCACGTAATGATACGCAAGCCAGTTGAGCAGCGACGTCGAGGTCATTACGAATATCACGGCCAGCCCGAGGCCGAAGGCGGTCTTGATCTCGCGCGAGACCCCTATGAAAGGACACAGCCCGAGAAAGTACGCCAGCAGGATGTTCTGGGTAAAGATGGCCGACACGAAGACGACCAAGGCCCGGGAAAGTTCGATTTCGATATTCATTTCAGTTTCTGCCCTTTTCAGATTGGATCGACCTGAACACCCAGGTCACCACGCCCAGCATGAAAAACGCGCCCGGCGGCATGACCATCACTATCCACTTGTCCCACCCCGGTCCGGAGAAGTAGGGAACGTGCAGTCCCATGAACGTTCCCATTCCCAACACCTCCCTGAAGGACGCGATTATAAGCAGTACGAACGAGTAGCCGAGGGCGTTGAAAAAACCGTCCAGAAAGGCCGGCCCCGGCGGGTTGGAGTTGCCGTAGGCCTCGCACCTTCCCATTATGATGCAGTTCGTTATTATCAGCCCCACATAGGGGCCCAGGTTGGCGCTCATCTCGGGCCAGTAGGCCTTGAGCAGCACGTCAACTATGATAACGTAAAACGCTATTATCAGGGTTTCCACCATCATCCTGATGTTGCGGGGGGTGACCCTGCGCAGAATGGAAACCGACGCGGCGCTGCACGACAGGGTGAACACGAGGGCCGCACACATGACCACGGTGTTCAGCACCAGGTTCGTCACCGCCAGCGTGCTGCATATTCCCAGCACCTGCCTGAAGACCGGGTTGTTGCCCCACAGGCCCCGGGCGATGATTTTGTTTCTTTCAGACCGCATGTTCGCCGCCTTTTGATTCACTGTCCGGCCCCGTTTGTCCGCCGCCGCCATTTATTCAATGCGTCGTTGATCATCCGCTCCAGGCGTACGCTGGTCTGCGTGGCGCCGGTAACGGCGTGAACGCTGCTGCGGTCAAGCGCGGCTGCCGGAGGCTTGATATCCAGGACCTTTTCACCGGTCGACATAACCTTTCCGTCGAACTGGTCCGTAAACCGCTGCTTTGTTATCTCGGCGCCCAGGCCGGGCGTCTCGTTCTGCTGGTAGAACGCGATGCCGGTGATCGTTCGCCTGTCCGCCTTTATGCCGATGACCCCTTTTATCGGGGCCCAGAAGCCCCGGCCGGAAAACGGCAGGGCGTAGGCGACCGTGTTGCCTTCCCGCACCAGGGTATAGGCGGCCGGTGAAAGTTCGCCCGGCTCTTTCACTTTGCTTTTAAAACGCCTGTGCAGCTGAAGGCGGGACGCCGCCTCCCGTTCATCGTAAAGTCCCGGCAGCACCTTCAGCACGGCCTTTTCGAAAGCCAGCTTCTCGTTGGCCCGGACCCTCCCGGCGGTCAGCCGCGTCAGGCCTATGACGACGCTGCTGAAGAAAGCGGTGACCGCGAACATGTAGACGACCGGAAAGTACGCCTTTTCGCGTATCATTTCGTGTTCCCCGGTTTGCGCGGCGATTTGTATGTCCGCACTCCGTGATCCAGGATGGGGGCGAACATGTTGCCTATCAGGATGGAAAACATCAAGCCGCCGTTGAATATGGAAAAGTTCCTGATGACGGTTGTGCATACGGCGATAATGATTCCGTAAATTATTCTTGCTTCGGTGGTGCGGGGTGAACTTACGGGATCCGTTGCCATGAAAAAGGCCCCGAACAAAAAGCCGCCGCCGAGAACCGCCGGCCAGGCACCCGGTACCGGATCGACTCCGAACCAGTAAAGCAGTTGGTTCAATGCAGCGTAGGCAAAAACCAGCGAGATGATGATCGCGCGGCTGGCCGTATTGCCGGCAAAAAGATAGATTCCTCCGACCAGGATCAAGGCGGCGCTCGTTACGCCCATTGTACCGCTTATCCTGCCTGACAGCAGGGCTCTCAGTAGAGCGCCTCTTCCGACCTGAACGGTCCGGTCCTCGGCCAGATCGAACGGTATCTCGGACACGGACCGCCGGCCCGAGCCCAGCGTGATTCCACCGTCCTTGAGGTAGGCCATGGGCGTGGCCGAGGTCACCGCATCAGGTTCGGCAGCCGTAGTCCACCTGTTTAACGCGCCCCACGTTTCTTTGGCGGCGGGTGCCCATGTGGCCGTCAGCGCCGCCGGAAAACATATATACACAAAACACCGGCCCGCGATCGCCGGGTTGAAGATATTCCGCCCGAATCCGCCGAATATCTCCTTGGTGAACATGACCGCGAAAACGGTTCCGATTGTCACCACGTGCAGCCCCGCGGTCGGGGGCATGACAAGGGCGAATATGGTGGTGGTGACAAACACCGCTTCGCTTACCGGTTCGCCCCGGAGCCTGGTAAATATGAACTCCGTGACGAAACCGATCATACCGGCCCAGATTATTATGAAAAGGCACCGCCATCCGAAAAAATATATGCTTGCCGCCGCACACGGCGCAAGCGCCAGCAAAACCCGGCTCATTACCGCCTGCTTTTGAAGCAATGGTCTTTTTGCTCTTTCTGGTTTCATGCCTGGTTCAGAGCAAGTATAGCGCCTCCCCCGTGACAGGGCAACGGCAAATAATAAAGGTCTGACGCCCGGACTTCATTAGGTAAATTGCTGCCTCCAATTACGTAATATCCCGATTGCATCAGCGGGCCCGGTTGTTTAGATTACGGTTGCCATAAAAGTAAAATACGATTTGCGTGCGGAAAGTGACGCATTCATCACCCCTCCTCACGAAGCCGGATGCCTTAACCGAGGGATCTGGCTTTTTTTATTAGTTGCCGGTAAAATAATCCGATTGCGACGGGTTCGTCCGGCATCTAAACGAGTTTCCAGGTACGGGGCCGACATGGAACGTTATGTATGCATACACGGGCATTTCTACCAGCCTCCACGTGAAAACCCCTGGCTCGAAGACGTGGAACTGCAGGATTCTTCCTACCCGTTTCATGACTGGAATTTGAGGATCACCGACGAATGTTACAGGCAGAACGCCGCGTCGAGGATCCTCGGTCCCGACCGGAAGATCATCGACATAGTCAACAACTACGCGAGCATAAGTTTCAATTTCGGTCCCACCCTGCTCGGCTGGCTGAAAGTACACGCTTCGGATGTATACGCGAAGATACTGGAGGCGGACAAATACGGCGGCAGCCTTTTTTGCGGACACGGGCCGGCCATCGCCCAGGCCTATAACCACATGATCCTGCCGCTGGCGAACGAGCGGGACAAGCATACTCAGGTTGTCTGGGGAATAAGGGACTTCCGGCATCACTTCGGCAGGCAGCCAGAAGGAATGTGGCTGCCGGAAACCGCCGTCAACACGGATACATTGGAAGTTTTGGCCTGTCACGGGATCAAGTTCACCATCCTGTCGCCCCGCCAGGCCGGGCGTATTCGCAAAATCGGCGCCCGAAGGTGGTCGAAGGTCACGGAAAAGGGCCTGGATACCACAATGGCGTACATCTGCAATCTGCCGTCGGGCAAGAGCATCAACTTGTTCTTCTATGACGGCGCCGCGGCGCATAACGTGGCGTTCGGGGGGCTGCTGCACAGCGGTGAGGATTTTGCCAAAGCACTGACCGAAGCTTTCCGGGACGACGGCCGGCCGGCCGGTCTGGTTCACATCGCCACCGACGGCGAATCATTCGGGCACCACCACCGCCACGGCGATATGGCCCTGGCGTACTGCCTGCACCGCATAAGGCAAGACGGCCAGGCCAAGGTTACCGTTTACGGCCAGTACCTGGAAAAGTTCCCGCCTTCTCACGAGGCGCAGATAGTGGAAAACAGCTCCTGGAGTTGTTCGCACGGGATTGAAAGATGGAAAAGCAATTGCGGCTGCTGCGGGGATCAGTCGCTTTCCGGCAGGCAGCAGTGGCGGGAACCGCTTCGCAGTTCCCTGGACCGGCTTCGGGACAGACTGGCCGGCTGTTACGAAAAAAGGCTTTCGCAGTATTGCCGCGATCCGTGGCGGGTGAGGAACGAATACATAGAGATAATAAACGACAGGTCCGGTGGGAACTTGGACGGCTTCATCGGCGGGGTCTCGGAACGGGAGCTGCCGCACGACGACAAGGTGATCGTGCTCAAGCTGTTGGAAATGCAAAGGGCGGCGATGCTGATGTACACCAGCTGCGGCTGGTTCTTTGACAACGTTTCCGGCATCGAAACGGTCCAGATAATGCAGTATGCCGCCCGCGCCATGCAGCTGTATGAACAGCTCGGCTGCGGCGCCGCGGCTGCCGAATTCAAGGCCGGGATCGAGCAGGCGCCGGCCGGTGCAGCCGGCCTGGCCAGCGGCCGGCAGGTTTATGAAACCTACGTCGAGCCCGCGCAAATCGATCTCTACAGGGTTGCGGCGCATTTCGCCCTCGGCGCCGTGTTCGCCGATTCGGAGGTTCGGCAGCAGGCGGTGTATTGTTATACCGCACAAATGAAAGATTACGGCAACAGCAGGGCCGGATCGCAGAGCCTGGCCACTGGAAGGGTGCTTATCAGGTCGAATATAGTTCTGGAGGAGCAGAAGGTGGATTTCGCCACCTACCATATCGGTGGTCACAATCTGCTGACGGCCCTGGCGGCTCCTCTGCCGGATGCCGACTTCCGGCAGCTTCGCGACGATTTGGAAACAGCTTTCTACAAAGGTGATACCAACGGCGTCGTCCGGCAGATGAACCAGCGGTTCGGTGGAAAGACCTATTCACTCTGGCATTTGTTCAAGGACGAACAGAGGCGGTTGCTCCACGAACTGCTGGGCGAGACCTGGGAGGAGATAGAAAGATCGTTCCGCCACATATACGAACAGAACTACGCGATAATGCTGATGATGCGACAGATGAACATGAACCTGCCCAAGGCCCTGGCGGCGCCGGCGGAATTCATAGTCAACAAGAACCTGTGCGAGGTGATACGGGCCGGGGAACTTGACATCGACCGCCTGAGTGAGTTGACCGGGGAGGCCGCAAGGCTGTCGCTTCAACTGGACCAGGCAACGCTGAGATACGAGGCGTCGACCAAGATAAACAGCCTTATGGCCGGATTGGAGCAGTCGAGCCGGGACATACGGCTGCTGTCGACGATTGAAAGCGCCCTGAAGATCCTGGGCGGGATAGTGGAGGATATGGACCTGCAGCCGGCGCAAAACATTTTCTTCAAGATCGGCAGGGAGCAGTACCGGCGGATGAAGGAAATGGCGCCGCAGGACAGCGAGGCGGCGAACTGGGTTCACCTTTTCGGGCTGGTCGCCGGGCATCTGGGGGTCGTCGTCGAGTAGTGAAGACGACCTGCCGGAGTCTCGTGCCGGCAATAGACTTATTTTTTGGAGGGCAAGGCGGGTTTTGGCTCTTAGTCGGTTGAAACCAACAGTGCGACCGGAAGCGTGCTCAGTATCCGCCCGACGGGCAGTTTGTCCGAACCGGGCGTTTCTTCTCCGGTTACGGCATTGAGCCACCGGCGGCGCAATCGGCGGCCGATGGCGATGTTCGTATCCTGCCATACGGCGCCGCCGACGGGCGGCCGTGCCGGTTCGAGCATGGCGGCGGCGAACCTGGCGGCCACTATGATCGCGGCATCCGTGCCGGATTGTCGCCCGTAACAGATGATGTGTTCTTTTCGTGTCCCGGCGGCGGTCAATGGAATGTAGCGTCCGTTGTCGAACAAAGATTTGCGGCCGGCGCGGGCCGCCAGGACCTTGTGAATCAGGAACATCTTGATCCGGCCGTCGCGGCTGTGCTCCAGCAGGCCGGCGCAGAAGGCCGCGCCGCTGCTGTTGCCGCATTTGATTTCCGCCAGGTAACGCGCCCTCAGTTCGTAATCCACTTCGCGGCGGTTGTCCGGGTCCACCAGGCTAAGGTCCCACAGTTCCGAGCCCTGATAGAAATCCGGTACACCCGGGGCGGTCATCTTTATCAGCAGCTGGGAAAGGGAATTGTACACGCCGTACGCGGCGATCTGTTTCTGGAAGGCGATGAAATCGGCCCAGAACTCGTCGTCGTCGTCGAAAATCAGCAGTTCGTCCACGAACCGGCTGCAGGCCTTCTCATAATTTTCGTTCGGTTGTATCCAACTGGTCCTTTCCTTGGCCTCCCGGAGGGCCTTGATAAAGTGCTCCTTGATTCGCTTTTTGAAGCTGTCGTATTCGCGGCGGTCAAAGGGCAGGCTGCCCAGTATGGTCTGGTAGATATAGTATTCGTCGTTGGGGTGCGGCGCCTCCGAACCGTCCAAAACGGTTTTTTTCGGCCGGTTGATTCGCTTCCAGCGGCCGAGGGCGGCCCGCCACCGGGCGGGCATTTCGGACAGCACGTTCAACCTGGCCCGCACGTCTTCGCCCCGCTTGGTGTCGTGCGTGGCTGTCGTATTGAGACAATGCGGGCGAAGCTGAAACCTTCTTTGATTGAACCTGTGAAATTCTTCAACGGGTACGCCGAAGCTGCGTGGATCGCCGCCCACCTCGTTAAGCGATAAAAGGCGGTTGTAGCAGTACAGGAAGGTGTCTTCGAAACCCTTGGCGGCGGCGGGGCCGGTGAGCTGCTGGAATTTCATGACAAAACGCAGCAGGCGGCTGGCGCCGTTCTGCCCTTGCAGAAGCTTTCGATCACACAACAAATGTCGGCCCACAGCCTCGATGGTCTCTTTCAAGACGCTGTTGGCCGCCGACGCCGTTGCGACCGCCCGGGCTATATACCTGCGGCAGGAGCCGCCGGGGCGAATGTTGCTGACATAGGTTCGGTAAACCCCGAAGGCCGCGATTATCTCTGTCAGGGCGTCGGCGACATCATCGCAGGCGAATCGGCCGTTCAATTGGCAAAAAAGGTGCGCGAGGTATCCGACTTCGCCGGCCATGTATGTGGTGACAATGTATTTTCTCTTTTCGTGGAGCATGCGGTCCGGATCGCATCGCATACCGGTGAAGTGTTGGTATACCCGGTCGAAGGCGTTTTCGTTGGCGCCGCGGCAGAACAACTGCCCGGCGAAGAAGGCGAATTCATACCCGGTGGTGCCCTGTACCGGCCAGCGCTGCTGCAGCCGTTCCTGCGGCTGAAGTATCTTCTCCACGACAATATAAACGTCACCGAGCTTCCGCCGCAGGCGGTCCAGGTACAAACCCGGATCGTAGAGCCCGTCTATGTGATCCACCCGAAGGCCGGTGAAATCACCCCGGGCCGCCGACCGGAACGTCATTTGATGGATGAAATCGAACACCTCGCGCTTGGAAGCGCACAGGCCGATGTATTCGTTCAGGTAGAAAAACCTGCGGTAATTGACCTGCTCCGAGGCTTTCTTCCACAGTGCCAATCTGAAATACTGCGCCTCGAGAAGTTCGTCCAAAGCGGCGGAGCCGCCGGGCGGTTTCGCGGCGTTGTAAAAGTCCAGCACGCCGTCTATGTAGGTCTTGACGGCGCGGCCGCTGCGGTACAGATTCCATAACAGGTCCCTGGCCTGCTCGATCAGCCGGTCCCGCTTGTCGCTGTACGGCAGCCGGGCCAGCACATCAAGCACGCCGAGTTTTTCAAGCTGTGCCATGTCCCCGCGGGACAGGCCCGCCCGGGCGGCCGGATCGTCCAAGCGGCGGCCCAGCAAGGCCGG
>Ga0180434_10007535_pt1 | contig 12230 bp, 7 predicted proteins | sample SS_ome_7_FD_132453 | JGI IMG/M metagenome (GOLD analysis project Ga0180434, IMG submission 132453) | Hypersaline lake sediment archaeal communities from the Salton Sea, California, USA - SS_1_D_2 metaG | ecosystem: Environmental > Aquatic > Non-marine Saline and Alkaline > Hypersaline > Sediment... | reverse complement strand
GCTTGACCCAAGAGCCCGTACGCCGATCAGTGCCGACTCCTACCCAACAAAACGAGGTGCAAACTGTGATCTGCGGGGTTTATCATCATGACCGCCAAGATTTATGCATAAACCAGGCTAGTGATTCTTCTGGAGACAGAGGCAGCGCTGAACTCACCCCCGCCACCCGTCAATCCATCCGGGCCGCCTCGCCAGCGGCGCCTTTGGCGTCGGCTCCTCCGGTGCGTGAGTCTCGCTCCTCCGGGCTAGCGTCGCCGCCCGCTCCGGAAGGGATCTCACAAACGTCGGACCGAGAATGTAGAGCGCGGCTAGGCAGTAGACCTCGAGGTCCAGCGCCTCGTTCCGCTCGCGTGTCTTGATCCACTCGCGGACCGTGCCGCGATTCTTCACCCACTTCCGAACGGCCTTCTCCGCGGTCAACTGGGCGATGTACTCGGCATCCACCCACTCGGGCAGATGGCAGTACCCTGGACCGGCCGTGCCGATGCGAAGCCGTGAGTAGACGATCTCTTTCGCGGTGTCGACACAGAGGGTGAAGAGCTTCGCGCGGTAACGGTTGTGGGCTGTCGGCCGGCCGACGACTGGCTTGCCGCGCTCGGAGCCACCACGCACGGCGAACACGCGCCTGTCGATCCGCGCGCGGCAGAACCGGTAAACCTGCTCGGAGTGGTGGCCGCCGCTGTCGACGGCCACGCAGGCGATCGGTACCTTCTGCCCGCTTTCGTGCGTGAACTGCTGTCGAAGGAAGCGGTCCAGGTCGAGCCAGACCTGGTCCCTTCCGGGATCGCCATGGAACTGGGAGAACGCAACGAGCCAGGACTCCTCGCCGGCGCCGTAACCCTTCACCGCGCATTCAAGGCGATCTCCCTGAACGTCGACTGCGGCGACTAGGACGCCTACGCCGGTCGGAACCTCTGCCGGATACCGCTCCGCCCGAGCGAGAAGGCTTTCGGGCTCAACGGTCTCTCCGCGCTCCTCCCACGTCTCGCCGAGCACGCTGTTGACCCAGTTCTTGAGGCGCATGGGGTTCTCCTTCGCCTCGAGGAACTCCGCGACGGCCGCCGACCAGGGAAGCCATCCCAGCGGCGAGTAGAGGCTTGAGAGATGGAAGCCGATCGTCTCGCCGTTGCCGTCTGCGGTGGGGCGCCACTCGCCTCCCGCCAGCATGTCCTTCTTGAACCGCTCCTCGATAAGAGTTCCGCACGCCACGCAGGCGAGAGCCGCGGTCTTCGGGTCGTCGTTAACCCACCGGATGTTTTTCCACCGGATCCAGTCGAAGTTGCCGCAATGGGGACAGGGGACAAAGTAGCGGCGCTGGTCGGATGCGAGGAACTCACGCTCGATTCTGGAGATGCCCTTGACCGTTGGCGTCGAGACGAGGAAGACCTTTCGACGCGAGTACGTCGGGCCCGTTGTGCGTTTCTCGGCCAGCGCGATGGGATCTCCCTGGCCGTCCACGTCGCCCGGGTACTCATCGATCTCGTCGCAGAACAGCCACCGAATCGGCATCGACTTGACACCGGTGGCGGAGTTAGAACCCGTGAGAAAGAGCACACCGCCGGGGAATTCCTTGATTAGGAGGCTATTTCCGCCGTCTCGCGATCGTGCTTCCTTCACGAGATCGTGGAGCGCGGGTGTGGTCGCGATCATAGGGTCGAGCCGCTGCCGGCTGAACCGCCGCGCTTCCTCCACGGTCGGGCGCACCACGAGGATCGGGCCCGGGGTATGGTGCATGACGAACCCGAGCCAGTTGTTGCCGGCCTCGGTGCCTCCGAGCTGGGAGCCCTTCATGAGGACGACGCGACGCGCCGGCGAACGAGGGCTGAGCGCGTCCATTATCTCTTCGAGGTAGGGCGTCGTTGATGTCCGCCAATGGATCGCGGCGTGCCCTGCGCGGTTGCCGAGGACGCGGTGCTCGTCAGCCCATGCGCTCACCGTGAGTCTCGGCTCGGGGCGCCAACCCGCCCGATAGGCTGTCTCATAGACGTCACGGCCGTTCAGCATCCGCTATCTCCTGGCAGATCCGTTCGATTTCTTCTTCAAGGATGCGCTGGACTTCTGCTGCGTCTTGGGTGGCAGCGAGAACGGCGGCTACGCGTTCGGGAAGCGCGATCAACTGGTCGCGTGCCTTGCGGGCCATGTTGAAGGCGCCGACGCGGACCTCATCGGCGCGAATGAGGGTGCCGCGTTGGCGGTCGAGCTCAAGTTTCGCGAGCTGCGCTTGGTAGAGCTCGCGGGCAGCACGCGCCTTGGCGTAGCCGGTCGCGGTGCCGTTTCCGCCTTGGGCCTCTTCGGAGCCGCCGAGGTCCATCGGCTCCGAAGGCTCACCAGAGCGGCGCGCTTGCTTCGGCTTGCCCGTTACCCTGTTTCGCGGCTTGCTTTGATCGGTGTTCTCGAGCCATTCGCGGTCGGCCTGCGCGGGATCGATCTTCCCGTCGACGGTCGAGATCCGCCCGGCCTTGATGGCTTTGTGGACGGCGACGTGCGAGATCCCTCGGCGTCGGGCATACTCGCGCAGTGAGACGAGTTCCTTCTTTCGCCCTCTGGCCAAACCTACTCATCCCGAGCGGTCCCGCAGGCCGCGGTAACCTCCTCAAAGGTGGTCCCGTCTTCGTCGAGCACCGCCTTCTCGCCGGTCGCCGTTTGCCAGCGTTCGATGATGACGTCGCAATACGCCGGGTCGAGCTCCATCATGAAGCAGCGACGTCCGGTCTGCTCGGCTCCGATGAGCGTACTGCCGCTTCCGCCGAAGAGGTCGAGCACGTTCTCCTTCGGCTTTGAGGAGTACTGGATCGCGCGCACCGCCAGCTCGACCGGCTTTTCGGTGAGATGGACCATGCTCTGAGGGTTCACCTTCTTGACCGCCCAGACATCGACCGCGTTTGATGGTCCGTAGAACTTGTGGCCAGCCCCTTCACGCCAACCATAGAAACAGTTATGCGTCACGATTCCATCGGCGATGTAGTGGTGATGCTTCTCGACATCCAGTGAGTAGACTTGGCCGTCGTACCTCTCGGTGCTGACCTCGTCGACGGGCAACCAGTCGAAGCCGAGGCCCAGTGTCGGCACGGGGAGAGCCATCACCCCGGGCAAGAGATTGCAGGTCCGCACGAGGAACGAGACTCGGGCAGCGACCTTCCCACGCGACTCCTCACGGCGCAGCAACGGGTACTCGATTCGCCGGTGGTGATCCAACAGTGCCCGGAACGCATTTGCGCATAGAAGATTGGGGTCGAGGGCGTCGTAGATTTGCTGGATCTCAGAGGTCGTACGCTTTGTGGCGGCGCAGGGCACCCAGAAGGTGGTGGGGATTCCATAGCGCACTGCTACTGTCTGCTCCGCAACAGTCGCGTCCATGTTGGATTGGTGCATGCTGAGAATCCACGCCTCGTCGGCCTCTTCTTTTAGTAGGCGCTGCTTCGGCCCAAAGCCCCAGGTCGTGTAGAGTTTGGATTTGCCCACCCGCCACCAAGGCCCGCGCCTCATCAGGTACACGCACCACCGGCTCTTGGCCTCTGGCGTCATCCGCGCTTTCCACAGATGTCCATCTGTAGCCCTCGTCATTCGGCCGTCGACGGCGACGCTGAACATCTCCCCCTCGTACCTCCGCCTTCCAACGCTCACAGTGAAGCCGCGGCGCCGACCGAGGATCAGGTTGTTGTGGCGGCTGAATGTGACCACCCGATCGCCGTCGCGCAGCTTCTCAATCGCGGTTGATCCATCTGGTGTGAGGACCTGAGTTCCCGGTGGTTGGCACCATTCGTGATTACCCATGAAGTCCTTGCGGGTGAGCACCGGATGCTCTTTCACCCAAATGATCGCCTGACTGAAGTAGAGGCTCGTCGCCTTGAGCACCGGCGGGTAGTTTCCGCAGTTCGCGTAGCCGCCCCAAATATAGAAGGCACGGCCGGGGAGAAGGACCCGAGCCATGTTTCCGAACCATGCCAAGAGCATCTCATCAAAGGCTTCGTCCGAAACGAAGTCGTTGGCCAGAGGTCGGTCCTTGGGGCGCATCTTGCCCTTGCCGGTTGCCTTCGCCTTGTGGCGCTCGAGATCAAAGCGCTGGTGATGCTTCAAGCCGGAGAAGGAGGAAAGCCCTGCGGCGATTGCGTTGTTGGAACGGGGCTCGACCTTCACATTATAAGGAGGGTCGGTGTTGACCAGATGGATCTTGGCGCCGGCGAGGAGGCGATCTACCGCCGCATGGTCGGAGGAATCCCCGCAGAGGAGCCGATGCTCGCCCAGAACCCAAAGGTCACCAGGGCGCGACACGGGATCCTCGGGCGGGTCCGGGGCCGCGACTTCCTCGGTGGTCTCGTCATCGAAGAGAGCATTCAGCTCGTCCAGGTCGAAGCCGGTCAAGGCAAGGTTGAAGTCTAGGCCTTCGAGAGCCTTCAGTTCCTCAGCAAGGAGGTCTTCGTCCCAGCCCGCATCCAGCGCCAGGCGATTGTCAGCGATGATGTAGGCCCGCTTCTGGGCCTCGGTAAGGTGAGTGAGCTCGATCACTGGGACGGTCGTCATCGCAAGCTCCCTGGCTGCGAGGAGCCGCCCATGTCCGGCGATGATCCCCGCCTCGCCGTCCACGAGGATCGGGTTCGTCCAGCCGAACTCGAGGAGACTCGCCGCGATTTTGGTGACCTGCTCGGCGCTGTGGGTTCTGGGGTTTCGCTCGTAGGGACGCAGCCGGTCGATGGGCCAGTGTTCGAGCTTGCCGGGCAATTTGACCCTCGAATCGGGCGCCGTATCAGGCCCAGGTTTGGCCCCCCTGGTGCGCTTCCTCGCTTGCTTCCCGGACGGCTTCGCTGCTCTCCGCGAGCCCCTGGTGGTAACCTTAGTGGTAACTTGTTTCATATCTCTCCCACCCACGAAGAACCGCGGTCGCCGGCACCCGCCTGTAACTGCTGAAAGGAACCGGCCTTACGCGATTTGATGATGTTGTCTCTTGAACTATATCTTTCACAACCCTTTCCCCCGCGCTCTCGCTATCGCATTGACGACCTCGCGTTCTAACTCCTCGCGAAACCATTTTTGTGCGACGCGCTCGGCGGTCTTAACGAACCGCAAGCGCGGCTTAAGCTTCTTGCCGCTCGTGAAGATGTAGACCGCGCGGGCCGCTTCAGCACCGAGGCGCTGGAAGATCCCGACACCCGGAACGAGATAGGTCTTTGTCTGCGTGACTCCCGCACGTCGCTTTCCGGTGGAGGTACGGTCAAAGCGTAGTCGCCGCAGCTTAAACTCGGGCGTCACCGGAAGTCTGAATTGCGGACGTGCAGGCCCGCCGACCACGGGTTCTGCGACTCGCCTCGCCCCCGACGTTGCAGGCTTGCGTGTAGCTCCTCGTTCGAATAGCGACAGCAAGAGGCGAGGTTTCTTACCGACAGAGATCTCAGCGAACGGCCTGCCCTGCTTAACCGATGCGAACGGCTTGATGATCGCTGCCTCGCGCCGGATGAACTGTGTCTTACGGACTGTGAACTCCTCCTCGACGCGCCGGCGCTCGGCCTGCTGGATTCGCTTCGCAGTGTTGTTGATCGCGTTCACGACGGCGTAGGCAAGCCGACGTTGGCCGTTCTGGAGGCGACGTACTAGGGAAGCGTTATGGACCTGGAGGTTTATCTTCATCGTTCCTGTGGTCCCGTGGATTCGCGGCTCCGTATCTGCCGTCCGTGTTTGTATATCGCCTCGAGTGTGAGCCGCCCGCCCGACATCTCGACCAGCGCCATGGCCCTCGCTGGCCGGGGTGCGTGGCCCTGGAGCCACTCGTAGACGGCCTGATTAGTGACGCGCAGGTCGGGATCGCGGGCGAGACCGGCCACTATGCGTGGCACACCGAAGTCGCTGACCCATTGGCCGAACTCGGTTTTCCAGCGGCAGGGCACTCGCTTGAACCGCCCTCTGGTGAGGGCATCTTGTCGGAACATCGCTTTCCCCTTGAGCCGGGCGCATACCTATACCCCGGGCCAGGCCAGGGCATACTTCCTCTGAAGGCTAAAGGGGGGGTGGGGCCAAAAAGTGGGGACAAGCTAGCGCGGCGAATTGTCGGAGGTTGTTTACGACCACGCACATCGAACGAGCGAAACGGCCAGGTCACGGCAGGAAGCGCCGCAGCAGAGGTTGTGAGAGGAATGGTATTAGGGCGTGGATCGAATCGGGCAGACTACGGTTAATAGCGTCTGCAGGGCCGCGTGTCAGGCGAGGTGCAGGGGTAGGGTGTGAAAATCCTGATCTCGCCGGTAGTCGTTTCAGGACACAATGTTGCTGCTATGAAATATGGTGCTATTTAACAAGCACCATCTTGCGTGCCATATCTCCAATACGATAAGTGTAAACACCTGCTGGGAGTCTATGACCTTCACCATCTGTCCCATCCCATACGATCTCATCCCCCTCACAGCTAAGAGTTCTGATGAGCCGACCAGCTGAATCGTATATTGACAACACCGCTCGTTCATCAGTCCCCAGGGCAAACCGTATGGTTGTGCTCGACGTGAATGGGTTCGGACTGTTTTGGTGTAGAAACAGTGGTCTTGGACCCGGGGCGGTAAACTGTCTCAGGAAATGAATGACACCCTTTTCAGGAAATTCATGCTCCCCCAGATGGATCACTGATGTCACGTTCCTCAAGTTCGCCAGGTACGTTGAAGTAGATTCACATTGTGCGTCGTACTTATAGATGCCGGTCTCTTTTTCGGCCCCAGCTGAAAGTGTAACGAGTGTCTTGGCCTTGGATGCTCTCGTAGACTGTAGATGGTTGAAGAAGCCCACCCATGGCAGGCATTATTATCTGGTCCAGCCCCGAGCACCCGTTTCTTAGCACCGACCAGCCGGAGGCAACGAAAGCACCATCAGGCTCTGATTTGAGCGCTGTCAGAAGAGCAGCCGCCCCACCCTGCGACAGGCCGATGACAACCGTCCTTACATACTGTGTCTTCAATTTCTTAACCCATGCAAGAGCATCAACCAGATACCGAGCACTGTATGATCCACCATCCTTAATCAGCCGAGGCATAAGGCAGTTGTTGCAGAGCTTGCCCACACCATTGTGAATGGCCAGACAATCCTCGTTGGGCTTGATGTAAACATACGTGTCCCATCCTTCGGCTTCTGTGATTCCAGCTATGTCGTAGTGGTAATTGGCCGGATCACGCCTAAAGATGGCACTTGATTGATTCACTCCTGAGCCCGGGATGATCAGGGCCGCCCGGGTCGATCCCGTAGATTTAGTGTAAGCCCAAGATTGATAGGACCGTCCAGCTAAGTCGTAAGTTATCGTCGTCGTCTGGTCAACGTCAGACTCCCACGAATCCACGCTCAAATTCTCATAAGCCGTCTCGAAATCCTCAAGCGGCAAGAAGATCCTTGCCACAAGCTCATCTAGCTCGGCGATTGTTCTAACCGGTGCGTTGACAAGCGCGCCAGAAGCAAGTGCGGCACAGCACGCGTCTTCGATCAGCTCCCGCTCGATGGCAGCGTGCGGAGGACAATCGGCCCACGTCGGCGAAGCGAAAAGCAAGAAAAGCGAGAAGACAAATCTCATCACATATTACCTCCCAGTACTCGTATCACCGACAGACTCTGCGGGGCAGTATGAGAGGCTGAGCGCAGCCATCATCGTCTGAACGCGGATGTAACTCCTCTCGATCTCCAGAGCAGAAGGACCAGTCCTATGAGGAAGACGCCCAGCAGGAGCTGTCCACCCGGCCCCAACCCCGAGACAGGCGCCGCTATCGAAAAGAACCCATCGCTGTCATCGTAATTCGAATTGAGTGAATTGTCGTAGGCGGTCACTCTGACTAGACAGCTATCAGATGGCGTAGGGGAGACGCTCCAGGGGTACTGCCCATCATTGGGCTCTCCCGAACTCAATAGCGTATAGTCGTCCCCGCCATCCGTCGAACAATAGACGCTCACCGAGTCAACTCCACCGGCGTCACTAGCGGTCCATGTGATGTCATACCCCTGACCAGGAGTCAGGACCTCGCCACCATTCGGGGCTATGACAGCAACCACAGGCGGTACACTGTCTGCTATCGCGAAGAATGCACTGCTCACGTCTTCTCCGGTATTCAGGCTCGGATCATAGGCGATGACCTTCACCAATGCGCTGTCGCTGAAGGTGTTCGGTATTAGCCAGGAATATGTACCGTCGTTCGTCTCGCCAGAGGAGATCAGGTCGTAACTTCCGCCGCCGTTTACGGAGTAGTAAATGTTCACGGAGTCCACGCCACCGACATCCGTGGCAGTCCAGGTGATGTCATGAGTCGATTCTCCGTACCACGTCTCGCCTCCGTTGGGGGAGATGACTGCAACCTCTGGCCCGGTCAGATCCTCAGCTATCGAGAAGACGTCATTGCTCGCGTCCTCGGTGTAAACAAGGTTCGGATCGTAGGCTATGACCTTGACGAGCGCGTTGTTTGTCAGCGTTCCAGGAACCAGCCACGGATAGACTCCATCGTTCGGCTCACCCGAGGCTATCAGCGTGTAGTTGTCACCGCCATCAGTCGAGTAATAGATGCTGACAGAATCCACTCCGTCCGTGTCGGTAGCCGTCCAGGTGATCTCGTGGGTTATCCCGGCGAATACGGTGTCTCCCGAGTCCGGATAGGTCACCGTCACGAAGGGGGAATACTGAAGTGCAGCCAGCGCATCTATCCGCCCCCAGCCGTAATAGTCATCAAACCCGGGATCGCCCAGATCCACGGCTGATTCCTGGATGACTTTCGTAATATTGTCCGGCCCGGTCGTCCCCTTCGATATCAACAAGGCTGCCAATCCCGCCACGAATGGCGTCGACATAGAGGTGCCGCTCTTATCTTCATAACTCCCACCGACTAAAGTGCTTCTAATACTCGTACCGGGCGCCGCAACATCTAGCTCTGGACCATAGTTAGAAGCATAACCGCCACCCCATACTGCTCTCTGGTCACTCTGATCTGTCGCGCCAACGGCAATCACATGATTGCAATTCGCAGGATATAGAATAGTGCCTATGTCGTCATTGCCAGCAGCGCTAACAACAACTATTCCACTTTCATGTGCTGGATCGAGGTAAAGAAGTTGCATTGCTGAAGTAGGAGGACAACTGTTCTCAGCGCCAAAACTCATATTTATAATATCTGCACCATTAATGGTGGCATATTCTATTGCTGGAAAAACAAAACTATCTACGAAGAGCCCTATTCCTCCACTTGAATAACCAGCTCTTAGAGGCATGATCTTACAACCTGGGCAAGTTCCGGCAACTCCCACTGCATTATTAGTGTTGGCAGCAGGAATCCCAGCTACATGTGTGCCATGCCCCTCATAATCATCAGGATTAGAATCTTCACCATAACAATCTTCTCCGGGATCACAAGGAGGCATAGGACTATACCAATCTACAAAATCATAACCTGGGACTAGTTTATCTGCTAAATCTGGATGATCTAAATCCACCCCCGTATCGATTATAGCAATCACAGTTGAATCAGAACCCTCTTCAAAATCCCAAGCATCATCAGCCTGAATTCTAGATAAGCCCCACTGGTTCTGGAACTCCGGGTCATTTGGGGTGTAAAGGGCGTAACTGATATGATTTAGTTCACAGAATTCTACGTTTGGATCCTTGAGATAAGATTCTCTTATTGTCGTCAGACTAATGTCCTCATCAAAGCTGATTAGGTAGACATTTCCTCGTGTTGGTGTTTTGTCGACATTGAGTGTCTTAACATCATTGACTGCCTGCAATGACGATGTTCTATTCAAGTAAGCCTCAGCGTCTTCGTTATCCAGAATATTGACATCATCTCTGAATTTGATTATCAGTTGACCCGGGACATGTGTAGGACGACCAGCAGTGTCTATTCTCCCCTCATTAGCGTCCTGCCTGTAGTCTTGAGTGAGGTTAGATGTAGGAACACTTGGCCGGGCACTAAGGCTATCTTCGTCATATCTGAGTTCGTTTGAATCTTCAGGCGCCACTGCAATCACATGATCACATGCAATAGACTCCACTCGACCGGTCCCATTCTCTTCGCGACTAGCTGACGCGACCACTGTTACATTCGCACTGTTCGCATAACTGACGGCCTGACATAGCGCACTGCCTGCCCCGCCTCCATCATCTGCATCGACCTTTAAACTAATCACGTCAACACCTTGGTCTACCGCATAATAGATCCCGTCAATTAGCTCAAAAAGGTCGCACCATTCTTGGCCATCAGGTCCCTTCCGGCATGTTCTCAACGGAAGCACTTTGACGGGGCCATCTCTAGGCAGCGTTCTCTCATCCAAATCCTCAAGATCCACACCCGCACCTGGGCCAATTACCGCAACGACGATCTCCGAGCCTTTAATCCCGATACCCCACGCCTCACGTGCCCGGATCGTGGGTGAGTTCCCCTGACCGCTTAAGCCTGAATTGGCTGGCAAGGAGACATTACCCAAAATGAAGTTCGGACCAGCAGAACTCAACATCGAATCCTGCTGGAGGACCCTAACCATGTCTTCCACGCTGCTCCAGGTGGGAACACTGAGTAGATAAAGCCCTGTCTTGTAGCCGCTCCGCAGTACCTGACTGTCGTATCTCCTGGCCAGCCAGTTAGCCTGAGTACGAGTCACATTGCCCTTATACATGACAATCACCTGGCCGGGAATATAAGCCTGCTCTGAATAAGCAGACGGTTTTGACTCGTCAGGTACTTCCGCGAGACACTCAGTGCTGACAAGCCCAATGGAAAGACCTGCAAATACCAACACGGCAAGTATCTTCATGCCTGATCCCATGAGATCCCCCCTGCGGTCTGACCGGCGTGGCTACAATAAAGCCCACGTCGGCACAATGCCGACGTGGGCTAATCGAGAACTCAAGTGGCATCCACAACACAGGATTCCATTACATCCTCCCCAATGCTGCCCGCATGACGGAAAACCGCAATCATAATACCACTAATCAACTAGAAAGTCAATAGTTACGGCAGGTGGAGTTTCCCCATTTTTCAGAGCCCCTTGAGGGTCAGTTGGATTGTTTCCGGCGGCGGCTTGCCCCTGAGCATCCGGCACAGCGGTCCTCCGCCCGCACGACGCAGGATTGTCGCTATGCCGTCGGCCAAAGCGTAGCAATGAAAGGCCGGCACCCCGTAGATCCTCCTTGCCGCTCTTACCACATGACGCATCAATACGCTCATCTGCAAACGCTGCCCCACGTAGACCGCGGAAAAGAAGCTCGCCGCCAAGACCAGTGAAACCAGATTCCTCAGACGCCTATACGTCAGCACCCTGATGTCTTCCAGTGAATAGCTCTGCTTGATGAACCGGATCGTCTCCTCCACTCGCCACCGCGTAAAATAGCTCTCCACTACGGACCACAACACCTCCCGGCTCTTGCGCATAGGAAGATTCGTCAGCAACAGCAGCCGCTCATTACCCAAACCCCGCACCACAACCAGATTGAGTTCCTCTCTGCGATCGGGCAACCGCACGGGGCGATACCCATAACTCACCGTGTACACTTTCTCCTTGCCGTCTTTCTCTCGCACCACCGTATCCACATAGGGCAGCCGGCAACCCAGCCCGACCATCCTCGCTTCCCTCATCCCACCACGAAACCAAAGGGACCGGTCGCCCCTGAGCCGAACGACAAACCGCGCAGACCGCTCCAGAAGGGGCCAAAACAGCTTCTCCCGGTCTCCTCCCCGATCCATCACCCATATGCCCCGGTCGCCCGTATGAGCCCTGATCATATCGACCGCCTTCAAGATCTGTTCGTTCTCACTCCCGAAGTCGGGCGCACTTGCTGAGGCCAACGCCTTGTACAGCGGCATCACCCGAGCTTTGCCCCTCTCACACGCCGCCACCGTGTACAACCAGTAACCCTCGCTCAGATCTCCCGTGCTCCCGTCTCGTACCGTCTCCAAATACTCCATCTTACGCGCATACCGCTTGCTCAGATCGCTCACGTCCAATATCAATAGAGTCTCATCATGCACACGGCGCGATCCCAATCGGATTACTCCCTCTTGCAGCTCTCCCTCCAGCTCCTCACATCCCAGATTCCTCGACAGACGCGTCTCAGTCTTTGCCATCGGAATCCGTTCATCCAACGACCGTGCCACCTCGCTCAGCCTCACGCTCTGCATCGTCTGTATCCCGTAAAGCATCTCCTCCACAAAACGACCCTTGGGAACAGAAAAACGGGGAGAAAGTCTCCCCGAAAAACCGTGAATCTGCTCTCGCAATTTCCTCGCAACTGC
>Ga0180434_10007534_pt1 | contig 12232 bp, 6 predicted proteins | sample SS_ome_7_FD_132453 | JGI IMG/M metagenome (GOLD analysis project Ga0180434, IMG submission 132453) | Hypersaline lake sediment archaeal communities from the Salton Sea, California, USA - SS_1_D_2 metaG | ecosystem: Environmental > Aquatic > Non-marine Saline and Alkaline > Hypersaline > Sediment... | reverse complement strand
ATCTCAGAAATACTTAAAGCCGGCGCTATTGTTAATTCGACTGGAAGAATTAGTTCTAACAAAAATAGAAAGGAAAAGTCGATAGATATAAAAAAACATAGATTTTATGGAGAATAATGGTGATGTTTTTCTGGTCAGGAAGAAAAAATCCGGATTTAGGAGTCCAAATTTCTAAAATGAAGTCTCTATTCCCTTCATTTAATTACCATAGAGAAAATAATCAAATATTTTGGATCGGAACATTACAACCCAGTCAAAGTTCTCCAACATATAAAATTAAAATAATTTATCGTTATAAAAAGTCACCAAAAGCATTCGTTATAGAGCCAAGTATTCTTAATAATCCCCATTTGTATCCTAATGATCAGTCTATTTGTATACACTATCCAAAGGACAGTAGTTGGACTTATAGCTCAATAATTGCAGAGACGATTGTTCCATGGATAGCAGAATGGCTATTATGTTATGAATTCTGGTTAGATACGGGAATTTGGCCAGGCGAAGAGGCTCCTCATAAAGGAAAAAAAGAGTTAGATTGATGGGAAAATATAAAAAAAAGAATCAACAAAAAGAGATAAAAAAGATAAATGTAAGGAATTTATTTATGGATTTACAAACAAAGATGATTGCGTCACTATCAATATCAAGCAAAAACATAAATCATCCTACATCTAAAGGAGATGCCGCTGAATTCGATTGGAAGAAGTGGTTAACAGATTATCTTCCAGAAAGATATAAAGTTGAGAAAGCTTTTATTATAGATTTAAATGGTCAAATTAGTGACGAAATCGATTTAGTGGTTTTTGATAGGAATTATTCCCTCTTTCTTTTGAACCATAATAATTCTCTTTATATTCCTGTAGAGAGTGTATATGCTGCATTTGAAGTAAAACAGATATTAGATAAACAAAATTTTGACTATGCAGCAAAAAAAGCCTTTTCAATTCGCCATCTGTATCGTACGAGTGGCAAGATAACATGCCTCGATGGATTAAAAAGACGTCAACAACTTAAACATATTTTATTTGGGGTTTTAAGTACTTCGAGTTCGTGGAAGTATCCAATAAAGGAAAAACTAGAAAAATTAACTAGAAAATTACAAGAGAATGCGCGGATAGATATAGGATGTTCTATTATGAACGGCTCTTTTTCTATTACTTATGAAAATGAGGCACCAAAGATAGTCGAAAGCCATAAAGAGGATGCACTCTTGTTTTTCTATTTTAACCTTTTCGATAGATTGCAGCAGTATGGCAATCCACCTGCTCTTGATATTAATGAATATATGAAAATTATGAAAATTCAAAGATGAGGAGGATGATTGACGTCAAGTAAAATTTCCCTCCCCTATGGCGACGATTAAAATTCCCGTTTTTCTATTTAAACTCAAGATTTACTTCACAACAGGAAAAGCAATGAAGACAAATCTGAGTATATATTAATTTCCCGGATTCAATACTAATAAAAAAACAATTACTCCTCTTCAAATTCAAAAGAATCAAATTCGAGAGTGCGACAGTTTTCTGTAACATCGCGGATAGTTTTTTCGGAGGCTCCTTCCTTTAAAAGAGCTTGAATTTCAAGAGTTACCTGGACATCTGATCCAACAAGTTTTGTGAGATGCTGGACGACCTCTTCTCCAATACGGCCGGCATCGCTACCGATTCTTAAGGAATCAATGCGAACAGAACCATGGAACCGACGAAACTCAGGTTTCGGTTGAGGCGCTGTTTCTGTTCCAAATTCTTTTTGTTCTTCTTTAACTTCTTTATCTTCTGTCTTAATTCTTCCTGTATCTGCTCCTTCCCCTACTCTTGGAATTTTTATAGCCTGTTTCAACTGCTCAGTCGCATTGTCCGGTTTAACTACTAGTCCTCCAACTTCAACCTGAATTTGAGCTGAACTCCCTCCAACTAATCCCTGATGTTTTCCTGAATCATCTTTGGATTGGGCATAAGCAAAGGTTTCAGACTCCCAGGTAAGCAATGAAATCCCATTCCGAATTGCCCCGATAAGAACATCAGAATCCCGGAGCCTAGGTAAATACAAATAAGTGGCAAAGTCTTCAATTAATTGTTTTACGGAAACATCATCCCCTCTCCAAAGCGGTATCCTGTCAAGCTCCATTCGGAGACGAATACCACCCATTTGAATAAGCAGCATCTCCTCATTTTTTAACTTTTTAGAGGCGCGCACAGCGAGGGTATCCACTCCGCTTAAACGATTTTCCTCCCATTCAAACGAACCTTTGGGATCCGACTGGCTAGGGATAAGAAGCCAATGATAAGTCTCTGGAATTCTCGCTTTGACTGTATCATCAGCATTTTTACGTTTTGTGTCTGTTTGTTTGGCCTGAAATGGATCCAGGTTTAATTGTTCCCGTTCTTCCCAGATGGACTTCCACGACAAATAATTCCGAATAGCAGAATTCAGTTCTTTAAGCCGGGTTGAATCGCTAGCTAAAAAGACAAGCGTATTTTTATAATTTCGAGGACTATTTCCCCGGTTGGCTAATATTTTTTCTGATTCAATCAGCGCAGAACTATCATCTTGACCTTTTGAATGAGGATATTCTGGGCCGAGAATCACTAACCTTGCATCATGTTCATCGGGGATGTCATTGCTCTCAACACAGGCATGAACGCGATGGAAATCCCCACGACGCCGAGCTTCCTCACGCAGTCTTCGAGAGATTTCATCCAATACATCATGTTCATGCAATTGGCCTGCCCTGTCTGATGCCAGACGCGTTACAGTCGGTTGAGTTGAGTACCAGTATCGGCTGACATCTACATAGAGATAAGTCGCTCTATCCGTAAGTCGGCGGATGGCATCCCCAAATGTTGCCGTGGTTTCGCCAGGCTGGATACAGCCTAATTTTATCTGCTTATCATCAATACCCCTATTAGCTGCCCGTTGAATGGGTGCAGATCCGACATATATAGTTCTTGCGACTCGCCGGCAGGCTGAATAGCGTCCAAGGTTTGGTACATCCCGGTCAAGTCGAAGAGGCAAAGAATTTTCACCATCCACATCCTTAGCAATAACGGGGGTCCATTGATCATCTAAATATCTGGTGAGTTCAAATTGTACTTTTGGATCATCAATAGGAATAGTCCCCGGCATAATCAATAGATTGCTATCTTGTCTTTCCCAAAGTGTGTGGATTACCGCAGCCATCAAGCGCAAAACACCGCGAGTACGCTGGAACTTGTCCAAGGTGGACCAGTCTGTAAAAAGCCGGTCAAATAGTTCAGGATGAATGGGATAGGCCATCTTCATTCGCCGTTCATATTCAGCTTCACGACATTCAGAAGGAAATTCATTATGCTGCGCTCCATACATTTCCACATAAGAACGGGTGACTGTATCCCTTGCAACAAACTCATCTCTCTCAACTAAAGGTTCAAACAACCGGCGCCGTACAATTTCAAATCCTTCATCCGGACTGGCCGGACGCCAGCTGGATTCAACACGGCCTATGGCGTTTTTAAGCCGGGAAAGGGCTCTTTGTCCCCACTCCCCGCCTATCTCATTATCTGAAGCCGGTATACTGACCACGAGTAAAGTGTTTTTGGCTGCTTTAGCTGATTCGCTTAAGTTTTGAGCAAAGGTAAACTGTGTGTCGAATGTTCCTGCTGGCAAGGAGCTTTCTTCGTGCAGTTGTCTGGCATAAGCCACCCATTCATCTATCAGAATGAGACAAGGTGAATACTTATTGAACAACTCTTTCATTTTATCGCCAGGATTGGTGGCATTTTCATCATCCGCTTGGATCATTTTGTAAGCCTTCTTACCACCAAGTTGCCAGGCGATTTCTCCCCATAAGGTTCGCACAACAGTCCCATTTTCTTTTTTTGACGGACTTCCTGGAGATATTTTGGTGCCTACAATGGTAACCCGGTTAATATAAGAAGGAATGTCAACTCCCGTATCTTGTACAATCTGATCCACATTAGGTAATTCAGATACAGGAGTTCCTGAAAATAGATGATAGAGGGCTAATAGACTGTGTGTTTTTCCTCCGCCGAAATTTGTCTGTAATTCGACAACCGGATCTCCTCCTTGACCGGTCATGCGTTTAATCCCATTGCTCAATAGTTTATTTAGGCCATCTGTAATAAATGTTCGCCTAAAAAATTCCGTGGGATGCTGATATTCAGACGGAGCTTCACTCAAATAGACCTGCCATAAATCCGCAGCAAACTCAGCCTGTTGATACTTACCACTGGATACGTCAGGATGCGGTGTTATTATCTCGCGCCATGACTTCAGCCCGCTTTTTGGTTTTCCTTCAGTGGGAGCACTTGCGTGTTTACGCATCTCACCACGGCGCTGTTCATCAAAACGAACGCGCAAAAGAGCCATCTTCTGTTTTTCAACTTCTTCAGCTTCCGGAGCAGACACAGCGTGAAGTAAACGGCTTATGTTATCAAAAGTCCGATAGGTATCATCGCTGCTGAAAGTATTTTGATGAGCCCAATTATTGCGGATTTCTCTTAATTCGCTGACTATTGACCTTTCTGAATGGCCTAGAGTTCTTTTGAAAATAGCGTTCCAACGGTCCCACATGACCAATAACAAATTATAGGTATCCCAGTTTATTTCTCCTTCTTCCCCTTTTTTTACAGCACCTTTATAGTCTGGAATCGATTCCATAACAACTTTTTGCCAATTATCCTTATAAACAGACTGCAGTTCTCGTTCTACAAATGGCTGCAGTCCTTTATTTAGAAGCTCTAAAGCTTCACCTACCCTTGTGTGATTGCTTTTTGCCATGATTTTTCCTTTTTTCTTTCTCTATTTTTTAAAATTCAAATTCAGACTGTTGCGGGGCTCCTGGTTTCGAAGCCGCGAGCTTAGAAATTTCAGGCCATGCCAGAACAAGGCTGTTATAAGCCAAAGCTTCATTTGCCCATTCTTTTCGCTCACAGATGCTGTAAAGCCTGTAAGCTAAGTCCCGAGCCTTATCCCCGTAATCTCCTCCGAGTTTACTCAATAGATCAGCTGCTCCGCTTTCTCCTTCCCGGTCGAGAGCGAGAATCAAATGCTGGGCAGCTTCCCAGGCAGTCAATCTTTTATCTTCAGTCGGGTCCCAGTTTAAAGACATATCATTTCGGTCTAGGAGCTGAACATTACCCGCGCGACTTTTAGCTATTCCGGCTTCAACTAATCCCTGCACGGATGTATTCTTTGCTTTGGACAAAGTTTCTGCTACACCGTAGGGCCCCTCTTTCATCCCATATTGTTCAAACCAGGACACAGCCCAGCGAGTATCAGCATCGAACTCACCTTCTTGTTCAGCTAAAACTTCATCTAGAGTTTGATTGATTAGGGTCAGTGCAGTACGGACTGACATTATTGACCCATCCGCTTCTATCACTTTGGCATAGCGGGAAAATACAGCCATACCTGGCCCAATAGCGGCCTGGGCTAAATCTACTGGCGCAATACTGCCGCTTTGAAGCAAGCGAAGTGCGACTGGAAGTTCTTCTTTCAGGGCGATAAGGAATTCTCGTCGGGTTGACATGGGAGCATTCGAGTCTCTGGGGATACAAGCGAGGATGACGGAGGATGCGAGCGCTGCAACTTTTTTCTTAAGGTTACCTGTTAATTCTGTCCTGATTGGCCATGTCCCTGAAATGTTAAATCCATTATTAATGATACCAGAAAGAAAAGTTTCCCAACCTGTCGAAACAGTCCCCATGGGAGATGTTTCGCTTTGCTTGAAAGCATAAAAAATTGTAGTTGGGAAGTCAAAATGGCCCTGCTTATTCCATTGATCAATAGCATTTTCTAGTCCTTTTTCAAAAAACTGTGAAGCTATTTTCTTATTACCTTTATGCCTATAATGACTGGCTATCACCTCTTCATCTTTTGGAGTAAGCACAGTAGATAACAACTGTGGATAAATGTTCTTCAAACTATGCCGCAACCAAATGTAGAAAAAGTCGCTGAGGTCCGCATAACAAATATTGTCATAGTATGGGGGATCCGTAGAAATAATCTCACCAGAATAAATATTGGGATTTATGGCATTATTCTGATTAACTTCACCTTCACCACATGCAGGTGTCTTTAAAATACATTTATTAGCGGACCTTATACCAGATAGATAATTTCCAGTCGAATCGCTAAATGGATTAGTTTCTGCAAAATCCCAGACCATAGGTAAGGCCTGCCGACCAAATGTACTCATGATTATGTCTCGTCCAGAATGCCAACCACAAAGAGTAGACCAATAATTGGCAGATTTATCAAGTGCGAATGTTAAATACGTTGCCGCGGAATCAGCATAAGCTTGTGGACCAGTACCGCCTTTATTGAGTGGACGGTTATCTCGAGGCAGATGGCCAACGGCAGCAGCATCCTTCTTGATCTTATCCCAAGCCTCCCCCACCAAATCGCTAAAAGTCGTCAGCGCAGTGAGCTGGCGATGAGTAAAAAGTTGCCAATATTGTTTCATACCATAAAGGGGCAGTTGATCGGCACTTTTCCCAACTAAATAAAATTCAGGTCTCCAGTTAAGTTCTGCATTTTCAACGCCTTTTGCCATTTCTTCTGTTGGGTTTACGTATATACGTGATCGATTTCCTTCGCATACTATCGCCAATAACTTTTGTCCCAGTCCCCCTGATTGCCCCACTTTTTTTATGTATTTTCCATCAATTGTTGTTTTGGATAAAAGGCATTCAAAATTTGAACCACGACCAGCGGGTTTAGTTCCTAAATCTGGATCAAATCCATCCCTAGGTTTTCCCAATTTCACCTTAAATTCGTAGGTTCCTACATCACGATCCACAATTGGCTGAACATAAGCTTCTTTTCCATTCTTTTTGCTAAGCCAAAAAGATCGCACAAGAGGAACATGTTTCCCTCCGACTGAAGGATCCGGACTTGGAACGGTCCTTGCCCACAGCCAGGCAATCACCGTCAATTCCTGTCCCAAATAGGGTTTCAAATCTTCCCGGCCGGCATTTATCATCTCTTGGGTAATTTTGACTTTAGGATAGAGATGACCAATCCGTTTTTCTGCTTCATCCCGAATCCACTGACCATAATAACGGACATCCTCCGCCAGACCAGACGCTCCTTCCCATGATGAATTCATTTCTTTTTCTTCCTGACGTTTTTCTTGCCATTCAGGGTTGACTGGCGGCATTCCAGCAAATTTAGGAGGTATTTCAATTAAGGCTTTAGTAATCAGTACAGCAACTGGATTCAAATCAGAAGCGTGAGCTCTTAAACCTAATCGCTGAGCTTCCAGAGGAATAGAACCACCTCCGGCAAAAGGGTCTAAGACTGGTGGAGCATATTCTGCCAAGAAATGATCAACCGCTTTAGGTGGGGCTAAGAGATTATTGACTTGCCATGCAGTGAAGCGGCCGTCTTTCGGCTGTGCTCCATCAGTATGGGCTTTTCCTTCGTCCTTTCCGAAAATTGTTGTATCTTTATCTAGTTCCCCTAGTTCTATTTTTCGCGAAGCTAAACACCGGGCGATTTCTGCCCGGGCTTTATTGATGACATCTAAATTATTTGTGTTTTCCCATTGCACCAAATCTTCAATGAGTTTAAATAACTCTCTTCTTTTTTTTTCGGCTTTTTCAAGATCCGGGTTGCCGTCAGGTTTTGTAAAGGCTGGATCACTTGATGGGTCATCGACAAGTTGTGCAAAAAGAACCGCACGGCAGGCAGCCAGAGGGCGCCTGGCCCACCATAAATGCAGTGTTGAAGGATGACCATGTCTTATGGATTTTTCGCGAGCCGATGCTTCATTTATTTTTTGAAGCGGCAATGCCACTTCTATCAATTTCTTTCGTCTTTTTTTAATTGTTTTCTTTTTCACTTATTAGATCCTCTCGTTTATTCAGGTTTATTGCGGGGGTGTTCCTTTTTCCAGTAATTCTGAAAGCTTATAATTGACACTAGTGACCCCAAAATCAGGTTCCCGATTAAATGGGTTGGAAACATAGGTTATATTTGTCGCATCGTTATCATCGATCTCTACAATCGCCAGAATATATTGTTCGGGTTTATTTAACGCAGTTAAAACTTCATTTTTGGTAATAGTAACGGTGTCTGCACCCTGAACCCGCCCTTTAACTTCGATAAAGCGGAGTCGTCCATCGTCCTCAGGATACCGGGATTCAATATCATAGCCGCATTTATCCCCTGAGACATCTCTGGGATGGTATCCAAGTTTTTTCTCTTCCTGGATTACGGCTTTCATTGCTATCATTTCCGCGTGTTTTGTTTCTTTGGTTTGTATTTCTTGTTTATTGGTAATTCTATTGATAAGACCTGTCGGAATGATCACTGCACCAGCTAGAATATTTGGAGGAAGCGGTGATACATTTCGTTCCTGCTTCAGTTCTTCCATGCGCTTCTGCAGACGTCTGGTGAGTTCATCGGCGCGCTGACGTGCTTTATGAGAGTTGATTTTGGCATTTATCTTTCCCGCCTGCTCTTCCTGCTTGAGTTGTTCAGCACGGTGGTCCCAATGATTGATTTCTACAGTGAGGCGTTCTTTAACAGCCGCTATTGTCTTATCAACCAGTTTTTCTTTACGGGATTTTACTTCTTGGAGATGCTGAGGAACTAAGTTTTGAACCGCATAATCCTGAGCATGCGATTCTATCTCATCCCGAAGCCATTTCGGTCGTTCCATTTTTTTGATCATTTTCATCTCACTATCATTTGGAGGGCGGTAATCCAGATAGGGGGCATATCCAGCTCCCCGAACACCTCCGCTTTCTGTGACCTCCACAAACTGGATCTGCCGTGAGACAATTCTTCTATTTCCCTTGCGATCAGTTCTGGCATCCTGGATGGAATGTTCTAGAAAGACAAGGGCCCGGATTTCTTCTCCGAATTCATTCTCATCAATAAGAACAGCCCCTTGTTTAAGAAGGTCACGATGCCTTTCAAGGATTATATCCAACGTTGCATCCAATAAAGGATGACCCGGGCAGACAAATTCAGCGGTAGGTTTTCCGCCTAAACTGATCAAATCCTTTTCAAAAGTGAGCCTTTCATATCGTGTTAAAACAGGATCGCGCATGCCGATTATACGGTCTCGATTGCGAATCACAGCGGGAACATGAGTGGCTTCAAACCGCTTAGGTTCTCTTTCCCGAATTGTTCCATTAAGTCTTTTAAAAGACTCTATGAAAAAAGAGGCGATAAAGTGCGGCTGCAGCTTTCTTGCTTCAGCCCTTTCCATATCTTCCCTGATTTTCTGGACACGCGAGGAATCCATTGAGTCGTGGACAAGAGCTTTTTCTTCAATCAAATCCCTGAGTTTAGCCCGGTCCATAGCTTTATCAATGACTTTATTGAGACGGTCACGTACTTCCGGCCGGTCACCATAGCGGATGGCTTCCATAAGCAGTGTCCGGAGAGGTTTTTCATCAAAAGTCATTTTGCCTAAAATATCAAATACTTTTCCTCCCAGAGCTTTTCGCTCTTCATCCAGTTTATCCAAAAGCCGCCTATAAACATCCCCCTCTCTTGTTTTTGAAGCAACCAGATTCCAGCAGTGGCAAACTTCCGTCTGTCCAATACGATGGATTCGGCCAAAGCGTTGCTCGATACGATTGGGATTCCAGGGCAAGTCGTAATTGACCATCAGATGGGCACGTTGGAGGTTAATACCCTCCCCTGCTGCATCTGTAGCGACCAAAACCTCTATATCTTTGTCCTGGGTAAAAAGAATCTCCGCTTTTTTTCTTTCTTCCCGGCCCATTCCGCCATGGATGGTCACAACGACTTCTGGTTTGCCTAAAAGAGAACTGATACGGTCTTTAAGATATTTAAGAGTAGCCCGGTGTTCCGTAAATATTATGAGTTTCCGGCGGTGTCCATGCGGGTCGAACATTTCTGTTTGATTTTGAAGGAGTCGGGAAAGTTCATCCCATTTCCTGTCAGAACCGGATTGTCTGACTCGCAGGGCGACTTTTTCAAGTTCCGCTAATATCTCAATCTCTGCTTTTAATTCGGAAATAGTTTGAGCTGCTGACGCCAGGTCAACGACTCTTTCTTCAGTGACTTCAACTTCTTCATCAGGCGCATCTTCCAGGTCCTCCAGGTCATCCTCAGTCAGTGCTGGTATATCTTTTTCCCAATCAAAACGGACCTTCATGCCTCGTCGATAGAGCTCTTCTTCACGGCAGCGTTTCTCCAGCCGTTCTTTTCTTCTGCGGAGGGATTGATAGATTGCTTCTGGTGAAGAGGCAAGCCGCCGCTGCAGAACAGTGAGTGCAAAGCCGATGGTGCCTCTGCGTCCGTCATTCTTCAGTTGTTCTGCCCGATTGAATTCTTCTCTAACATACTCTGTGACCCTTTGATAGAGTTCTGCTTCACCGTCTGAAAGTTCATATTTAACTGTATAAGCTCTTCGTTCGGGAAACAGTGGCTTGCCGTTAAATTTCAACAAATCTTCCTTTATCATACGCCGCATCAGATCAGATACATTAACCGAGTGCACACCATCCCTGAAACGTCCTTCAAACCTGTCGCCATCGAGTAAGGCCATAAACAACTGAAAATCTTCTTCCTTTCCATTATGGGGTGTGGCAGTTAGAAGCAAAAAGTGTCTTGTCAAAGTGGCCAATAATTGGCCCAGTTTGTATCGTTTGGTTCGGCGTACTTCTCTTCCCCAGAAAGAAGCACTCATTTTATGCGCTTCGTCACAGACTATGATGTCCCAATCCGTAGCCTTGAGTTTCTCTTGCACATCTTCATTGCGGCTGAGTTTATCAAGACGGCCGATTGAAAGCGGATTTTCGTTAAACCAATTTCCGGTTCTAGCTGCATCATATTTATCATTTGTCATGATTTCAAACGGCAAATGGAAACGGCGGTAGAGTTCGTCTTGCCATTGTTCTACAAGGTTGCCTGGGCAAACAATTAAGCATCGCTTGAGATCTCCTCGGGCTATTAATTCTTTTATCAGCAATCCGGTCATAATAGTTTTTCCGGCACCCGGATCATCTGCAAGAAGAAAACGCAAGGGCTGCCGAGGAAGCATGGTTTCATAGACCGCTGTGATCTGATGCGGCAAAGGCTCAACCAAAGAGGTATGAACGGCTAAAAGGGGATCAAAAAGATATGCAAGACGGATACGGTGGGCCTCGGCTACCAGGCGGAAGAGTTCAGGATCACCGTCAAAGCTCCAGGGCTTTCCTGCTTTAAGGATTTCAAGGTCAGGTTCGCGATCTCGATAAATGAGTTCATTGCCAAGTTTTCCAGTGCTGTCTTTGTAGGTTAATTCTAGAGCAGAAGATCCTATCCAAGAAACATCAACGATTGTAACAAATCCTTCAGGGAGAATGCCTTTGACAGTAGCTCCGCGTTTCAATTCTTCGAGTTGGGCCATAATTCTTGATCTCTATTTAAAATAATAATATCTATTTTTTGATGGAGATAGGAATTTCCTCTTTCTGTTGCATTTGATTTTCAATAGATATAACCAAATAACCACCCTTCAAGCGGCTTTATCAAATATAATAACTACAAAAAAACATCTGGTCAACAAGTAACCCGCTGAATGTGATAATAAAGCATTATAATCTGACGATTTGATGATTCTGGTGTTTATTGGGATATTTAATTTGGCCCGACCATATTATCAGTCATTTTGACTTTTTTTTAATTTCCTTTTTATAATTGAAAATAAATTTAGAAATAAATAATGGTGCCTGAATAATTTTTATTGTTTATGACTTATGGCTAGAAAAAACGAAGGTAAATGTCACATTTGTGGTAATGTAGGACCATTATCATTCGAGCATGTTCCACCAAGAAGAGCCTTTAATGAGAGACCTGTTATAAAAGCGCAATTCGAAGACATTGTGGGTTTAGGGCCAGATGAGCCTATAAGGGGGAAAATTCAACAAAGAGGAATGGGTGAATATACCTTGTGCCCAACTTGCAACAATAATACAGGGAGTTGGTATGGGAAAAATTTTGTAGATTGGTGTTATCAAGGTTTTGAGATTCTTTTGAGGTCTAAAGGCAAACCTTCCCTAATATACTTAAATTATTTATTTCCTCTAAGAATACTTAAACAAATAAGGTTCTTCTCCCGATTAGTTGAGAGATAGGCTGGGAAAAAATGCTTGAAAAGAGAAGCGGACATCTGGTATCTCCAATGGATAATAGAGATAACACCTCTCTAAATCTACATCCAAAGGAGGCCAACGATGTCCTCGCTAAGTATAACACATTATTT
>Ga0180434_10007533_pt1 | contig 12233 bp, 9 predicted proteins | sample SS_ome_7_FD_132453 | JGI IMG/M metagenome (GOLD analysis project Ga0180434, IMG submission 132453) | Hypersaline lake sediment archaeal communities from the Salton Sea, California, USA - SS_1_D_2 metaG | ecosystem: Environmental > Aquatic > Non-marine Saline and Alkaline > Hypersaline > Sediment... | reverse complement strand
CACGAATCTCTGAAGCGCCGTTTTCATTGATGATTATGGTATGACTTATAGGATTCAATTTGAATATTGGAAGTATCAGCATTAATGCCCGTAGATCGGGGGGCGGCTATGTATGTCCCGGATTAATACATGTTCTGTTTTGATGTAGAAAAGAGAAAAAAGCAGGTTTTCGAGTCGACGCATTATCCGAATAAGATCTGATGCTGAGTCTGTATTTACAGAATAGTATACCTGCGTTCTTTTCCCGAAGGGCATTCATCGCGACTATTCCGATGACGATGTTTGACAAGGAATTATAAGCAGTAAGATCTTCGGTGATCATCTTGTCTCTGGAAGTATGAGATATGGATACGATTTTTGTTGCGATTACATCGGGTCAGCCTCTTTCTTCTATATTGTAAATAGATATTCATGTATGGAGGCGACATGCGATATCACAACGAGGTAGCACCATAGTATCATGAACATCGAGATAATCGGAACTGAGTCGCTGGGCGTACGTGGTCTATCGTGTGTGGTCTCAACGACTGATCGTTCCGTTTTCATCGATCCCGGTGTTGCTCTCGGTTTCCGGCGAAGAGGCTTGCTTCCCCATCCATCGCAGGTTGCTGTTGGTGAAGTTGTTCGTCGGACGATTATCAGGAAATTGGCGTCGGCGACAGATATCGTTGTTTCACATTTTCATGGTGATCACATGCCCCTTGAGGATGCCAATCCATATCAGCTTGCAGTTGATGACGTGAAGGAACTTATGCAAAGCCCGCGTCTTTGGATAAAGGGTAAAAACGGCGAATCGCCACATATAGCGGATCGGCGGGACCGCTTACTGTTCTTTCTCGAGCGAACGGCTGATCCGTGCGAGGGAGAGGAAGATGGGTCTATTGCCTTTTCAGAGTGTATGCCGCATGGTTCCGGAGACAATCCAAGTGGAACCGTGATGATGACCCGAATTGAAGAAAACGCCGAGGTGTTCGTGCATGCATCGGATATACAGCTTCTTGATGACGAACCCGTTCACGCTATTCTTGCGTGGAATCCAACCATAGTCTTTGTCAGTGGTCCACCGGTGTACCGCGATCTGTCTACTGACACTCTGATTCGAGCCAGGACGCGCATAAAGGAAATGGCGAATAAGGTTCGCTACTGTGTAGTGGATCATCATCTGCTGAGAAGTGTCGAAGGAGTGGAATGGCTCGATACACTGAGGATAGAGACGGAAGGTACGGTTCTCTGTGCGGCTGATTTCATGAACCGTTCCCGCAATTTTCTCGAGGCACGGCGTAAGGAACTCTATACTCGTTTTCCCGTTCCGGAGGATTGGCACGAACGGTATTCCAAAGGTCTGGTTGATACTGACGAGTTTCGCATGTGAGGCGTGTATCAAGCATACAATATGGATGATGATCACTCTGTCCCGGAAAGTATTTCAGTCGAAGACGTCATGACTGAGACCAGATACTCGGAGAATATGAAAATGGAAGCCGGCAACGATTTCGCGCTGGAGGGACGAGTTCCACCTCGTCCTATGATCGGTATTATGAGGCCATTGCGGAGAATGGTCCTCCGCTGTGGTATGAGATAAATCGGGTGGACTTTTCTGATTTCGAAGCGGCTACTTAAGAAGTAGAATCTACCGGAAACGCACTTTGACATTCTCAAATCCTGAGAATATCGAATCAATCATCCTTCAATTGTATGCCAGTCGAGTCTCCTCATCGGTCATAGTGGGCTGAACAATCTCTTCCCACTCGGGTTCATCCCATGTTCCGAGTTTTTCGTGCATGTCGAGATATTTTTGCGGTATGGGATGTGTACCGTATACGACTTCAATACCATATCTCGATTTAATGAACTCATGGAAATAGTCGATATACGGACAGGGGGGATATCCCACTACCAGTCCGGTAGCAAGATGAATTACTGTTGCACCGTTCTTCATCATTTCATCCACCGCATATTCAACATTACCGCCGGGGCACCCGTCACATGTTGTATAGCCAACGACTTCAACTTCCTCATTCCTATAGCGGCTGAACGCGCCTTCCCTGTTTCGGAGTGACCTGAAGCATTTTCCGCCGGCGCATCGGCGGTACCGGTCACAGATGATGATTCCGATCTTCGTGGTATCTTCCATACTGGCTCCTTGATGTATCTCCGGCTGTTTGGCCACCTTTTGATCAATAAATGTATCACTGTAGGCCATCATAGACTATTATTCCCAATCAATTTAACCATGTATCAACGGGGCGGCATCGTTTCCGTGAGTTGATCATATACAACAAAATTCTATTGAGTTGTTTCGGTTAAAAAAGGAATTACCGCATCGGCAAGTTCGTCGGGTGCTTCTTCCTGTACATAGTGACCAACGGTACGAAAACGAACCGTTCTGGAGTTCGGGAACGTCTTTTCCCATCGCCGCAGTTCCTTTTCCCTGAACGCGATGTCCTTCATACCCCATACAAAAAGGGCGGGTATATCGCATAAAACGGAAATACGACTCCATATCGTGTTCAACCAGGAGGTGGATCCTATAATCTGTTTCGGGAATACATGCGATCCCGTACGGGTTTCGGGGCTATCCAATGGCTTCAGGTAGTGATCATGTGTCTCCGGGGGCAGTTTGGATTTATCGCCGAACGCCTGTTTCATGACTGACTTTGCGAAAAAGTTGTATCGCCGGATAAGAAATCTCCCGATCAGACCACCCATGAATGAGCTGAATCCGATATAGTGAAGATCACGGTTCACCGGCCATGCCCAGGTATTCATCAGAATAAACCGGGAAACATTTGACGGATTGTTCACGGCGTATGACATACTGAGTGGGCCGCCCCAATCCTGCATGACCAGCGTAATGTTCTCCAGCTCCAAATGCTCGATGAGTGCTTCGAGGTTCTTCGCATGGTCTTCCGGGAGATAGCTCCATTTTCGTGGTTTATCAGAAAGGCCGAATCCGATATGATCCATGGCAATACACCGGTAATCCGTCCGTAGCTGTTTGATGAGATGTCGATACAGGAATGACCATGAGGGATTACCATGTACCATGACAATGGGAGCGCCTGTTCCTTCATCGATGTAGTGCATTTGTCCGGCGGGAACGTCGAAAAAATGTGATTCGAATGGATACTCACTTCGATCAATCCAATCATGCTCAGTCATGAATTTGACCTCTTTTCTCTTATCCTACGCTGAGTGATTGTTATCGTCGCGACTCCTGGCCGGTGGCACAGAGGCGGCTTGCGAGCCATGAAGTTGGATTCTTGTATTTCAGAATGCACAATCCTTTTAGATCTGAAAATCATCACTCATCATTCATCAATTCACCAAACTATCCTGTTTGAGGATGTATCGATTTCGATCCCGATTCTCTTCCTGTCTTAACTCGCCCGATCTTTCAACCTTCAACCAGGACGTCTTCGTCCCGTCCCCAATTCATCCTTCAGCATTCAGCAATCATCAATTCTTCATAACCTTAAACGTTTAACTTTCAACCTTTAACCATGACGTCTTCGTCCCCTCCCCAAATTATCATTCTTCCCTCATCCCTTCATTACATACGTGATGGATTCTTCAAAAACCGGTAGATACCGTTTGTACTCATCTGAACGACTGAGGTTTATCTGAACCCATTCTCTCATCTTCGGTCTACCCATTGGTTGAAAGGGAATGGCATTCTCGTCCGTTTCAATGAGGTGTATAACCGATTTCTCCGGCAGTTTGATACCAACGCCCTGTTCATAAAGGCATACGCACATCTTCCGGTCGACGTAATATGCGGGGTAGCCGAACATCTTTCCCGGTCGCACATCAGGATTATCCAAAAGCAATTCATCAAGAACCTTTTTATGTTCTGTATTGTAATCGGCCATATCTTACTCCCCTGATTTATGAAGTGTTGTTGTCTGCTGAACAATCAAAAATCTCTAATTGAGAAAGCAATCAACCGCGATCTATTTCAAATCGATTGAACATGTCCACAAACGAGCAAAAACCGCACCATGTCGCCTCGTGTATTGAGACGATTCGATTGCTTTTACTCAACGGTCATTATGATGCATGAAAGAGGCATTGTGATACGATGTTAATAGGCAAAGTCGGTCTTGGTTGCTGTTTGGCAATCGGTGAAGATCATACGTTGGAGGGACGCGCTTTGTCGCGTCCGTATACCCGGATCTCTTTCGACCATGCAGAAGGTTGGTCCTTAAAAGTTGGAACGTGATTTGGGTGAGCGACGCGTACCCCAACCATTCTTTTACCCGCGAATGGAGACCAAAGAACGTTTTTCATAGAAATCCGGCATTATTCAATGTTATGTTACGAGCGTACGTTATCTGAGATTCATGCGGTTTGCTGAAAAGAGGAGTTTAACATGAAAGCATTCTTACGGTCCTTTTTCGCATCGTTACTGGCGATCATTACTATCATTTTGCTCATCGTCGCCATAGCCGCGGTGAAATCAAGTCAGAAGACCAAGATTCACGATCATTCGTATCTGAAGATCAATTTACAGGGAAGTCTCCTCGAGTATGATCCGCCAACCGAATTCCCCGGTGGGATAATCGGCGGCGAACCTGAGACACTGCAAAGGATTCTGGACAATCTCGAAAAGGCGGCATTGGACGATCGAATCGACGGTGTCATTATAAAGTTTTCCGGAATTGGACTTGGCGGCGCTACTACTCAGGAGATACGGGACCGTATCAAAAATCTCCAAAGTGCGGGTAAAAAAGTCTTCGGTTATGCAGATATTATGACACGGAACAACTACTTTCTCGCAGCGGCATGTGATTCATTGTTCATGCCGCACGGGGGATACTTTGAGTTCACGGGCTTGTCCGCGACGAGTATGCACGTCAAGAATACTATGAAGAAGTTGGAGGTTGAACCGAATATCGATCAGATCCGTGAATATAAAAGCGCGGCGGAACTGGTGATCCGGGAGGATATGTCCGATGAGGCGAAAGAGAATATCCAATGGATGATGGATGAAGCCTGGGATATGGTTATTGCGGCTATTCACGAGGATCGGGGTTTTGATGAAGCCCGGATTACTGAATTCATGCAATACGCGCTGTTTACGCCGCATGAAGCTGAAGAGGTTGGTCTTATAGACGGTGTCAGGTACTGGGATGAGATCGAAGATGCACTCATCGGTGAGGGTGAGAAGGAATTTCACGCCGTTACCGCGGAACGGTACGCCCAGGAGGAACGGAAGAAGTTCGGATTGACCGGAAAGGAACACATTGCAGTGATCCATGCCCAGGGATTTATCGGCGGGAAAGATAATCGTATCGATCCCATTCTTGGTGTCATGATGGGTCATGAATCAATGGCAAAGGAATTTGAACGCGCGCGCGAAGACGAGGACATAAGTGCTATAGTATTCCGCGTTGACAGCCCCGGTGGTACATCCATTGCCAGCGATCTCATCGGGCATGCGGTAGAGCTTGCCGCTAAAGAGAAGCCTGTAGTTGTCTCTACTGCGGACATGGCGGCCTCAGGCGGTTATTCCATATCATATCGCGCGGATAAAATAGTTGCTGATCCCGGGTCAGTTATTGGATCCATCGGGTCCATATCCGGTAAAGTGAATATCAGCAACTTCCATAAAAAACTGGGCATAACCCATGATTTCGTGGAAAAAGGCCCCATGGCGCTTTTTCACTCACCTTATAAGAACTTCACGGACGAGGAATGGAAACGGTTCACGGAAAACCACTGGACCGATTTTATGGCGTGGGTCGAGGATATAGCGAAACATCGGGAAATGACCATGGAAGAGCTCGAGGGTTTGATCTACGGGCGAGTCTGGACCGGTAGGCAAGCGAAAGAGAACGGCCTCATTGACGAAGTCGGAGGACTTGACCGGGCTATAGAAATTGCCAAAGAATTGGCGGAGATTCCCGCCGATGAAGCGGTCACTATTCATCATTATCCTGAAAAGAAAGATTTTTTTGATATGATTACCGGTAACGGTGGAGATCTTTCCGCGCTCGTGCGACTGTTTATGTATCGGTTCATCAGGGAAGATGTTTCCGATACCTGGAATATGATCGCGCACAACCAGGATGTGTTCATGGGGATTGATTGGAGAGAGATTTTTTAGTAATATCTCAATCCACCCCGATCCGAGGAGGAGCTGTGTCCAAAAGCGATCTTGCTGGAAATGTATTAATGTTCTCGTGTTGTTGTGTTGTTCTTGCTTCTGTAACCCTCATCTTTTCATCCTGTAGCAAGGAAGAAGTTCCCGGTATGTCGGTAACAGACGCATTCGAACTTCGGATGAACGGCATGGCCGATTCGGCGAAGGCGGGGCTCGAGATGCTCATAGCCGACGATTCAACGAATGCGGCGGCCTGGTTCGAGTTAGCCCGAACCAAACATTATATGGGTCTAGGGAATCCGCGAAGCCTCTACGAATCGCTTGGTGATATCGAACACGCCATCGAAAAAGCGGTTGCAGATGATCCTGAGAACCTGATTTATGCGTTCTACAAAGGATACTTTGGCTATTTTAATACATATGCACTGGTCATGGCGCAACAACCCGGTGCGGCGGGAAAGGCGAAAGAGGCGATTTCCACATTTGAACACGTACTGGAACTCAAACCCGATTATCATGAGGCAACCCTGTACCTTATCGAGATGTTCAGTGCTCCGGAACAAATGGGTTTGGGAGATAATTCGGCGAAGGCTGAATCGCTGGTCGTTCAACTGGAAGAACTGGATCCTGTTTTTGGAGCAAAAGCACGGGATATTCGAATGCCTCCGGAGGGTGATCGAATCGCCCTGTGGAGCGAACTACTGAGTCAGAACCCCGACAACCCCGAGGTACTCGAGCAACTCGGAAAAGCGTATCTCTATAAAGACAACCTGGAACCAGGAAAGAATCACATCGAAAAGGCATTAGAGGCGGATCCGGAGAGGAAATACCTTATTCTCGACCTGGCGCGATACCATTTGATGAATGCACGGAGTAATCCGGCATCTAAAGCGGAAGCTCTTGAGCTGGCTCGAGACAACATTTCCCGATACCTTGCTACCGAACCGATCGCTCCGTTAAAAGCGTATGCCCTCGGTCTTTCTTCGATTCTTGAGTCATGGGGCGGAAGTAAAGAGGAAGGCGAAAAACTGAGGGAACAAGCCACGGCAATAGATCCTTATTTTTCAAAGGCGTTTGCCGTTCCGCCGCGTATTCTCTTTTCACCACCGTATGAACTATCCCATTACCACAGCTATTTCCTGAGACCACTGTAAGGGCTCGTCTCCAAATCGAAATCGCTATCGGTATCGCTATCGAATGAATTATAGCTATATCTAATCCGCAATTCCCCGGGGTTTTGTTGTGAAACCCGGTTAACTCCTCCTTCCCCCTTTGCAAACGGGTACCGCGGGGAATAAATCTTTTTCCTCACTCGTACTCAGTCCCAAGGGGTCGGTACTCGTACTCGATCTTATCGTCTTTCCTCTCCCTCCTTTCGGAAAGGAGGGCCGGGGAGGATTTCTCCCAAACCGCACTGAAGGTGTGGTATTCGATAGCCCCGCACCCAACAAATAGGGTGCGCGACCAAGCCCAGTACAAAGTGCTGGGTCAGCCCGAACAAACAATCCCAGCGCTTGACCCCTGATAATCCTCCTGTCTCTCTTACTTCCTCACTTCCTCACTTCCCGTCCGATTTCTCTATCCTCGAATCCGCTTCTTTCTTGTTCTGACTGCCTGAGTTCCTCTTCCAACGATATATGCGCGCTCCGTCCCCTAATTTCTTTCTCGCGCAACTCTGGATACAAGTAGGAATCGGACTCGGCGGCTTTACAGTACTCCAATCGCTGATCCTCGAACCCTCTTCGCTTGGCAACAACACGGTAACAGAAGGGGACCGATGATGTTCCATTGTGAAGCTCGATTACATCGAATCCCGTCTCACTTCGACGAACGAAGACGCCGTTGCACTCGTCTCCCAGTTCCACGAAAACCTTCATCGGATGATGGGAATCGATGGTGACTGTCTCAAGGAACAACGGATCCAGTTCAACCCGGCATTTGCCTGCGGCAAGCTGACCTTCGCCGAAGTCTTCGACCCAGTTCCCCGCTGATGTCACAACCTCGAGTCCTGTTGGGCCCCGCGATGTATTCACGATCGCCCTCATGGCACCCGAACTTCCGAAGTTGCCTTCGCAATAAACACCGTAGCCGTCCGTGGAAGAGGACGCTCCTTTTACACCGATACCCGTACCTTCATAAGAATGGGATGACCCATATACGCCTCTGCCTTCCGTGGAAGAGTAACACAAACCATAAACTCCAAAGGCATTTTCAGTGGTACTCGTTGCCACGCCCCTAACGCCGCGGTTTTTTCCCACGAAATCACCTCCGTAGGCAAAAGAACCCCCCGAGGATAAATTCACCCCATATACACCCGTACCCTCTGAGGACCAGCACGCGCCATGCACCCCGCGAGGTTCACCCCCTAAAGCGGTTGCGATACCGAAGACTCCTATCCCGTTCGTCGAAAAGCTCTGTCCATAGACTCCGAAGGTATTACCGGTGCTAGCCGTAACCTCGCTCCAAACACCTGCGGCGGACGTGGATGCGCTCTCAAACTTCCCCCCATACGCCGAGCCTGAGGTGGCGGTATTAATTCCATAGACACCGATACCGTCGGTGGATGCGCTTCGACCGTACACCCCGTATGTATCGCCCATGGCTGCGGTAGCATCACCGAATACACCTTTGCCTGATGTTGAACTGCTTGAAGCCCATACTCCCTCGGTCATGCCCGTGGTGGCAGTGGCCTCGCCTCTCAGACCGTGTCCTGAGGTTGAGACGCTTTTTCCATAGACCCCGGATGTTATTCCCGTGCTGGAGTCAGCGTAGCCATAAACCCCCCTTCCCGCTGTAGAGGAACTCTTACCATAAACCCCGCTGATTGTACCGGTACTACCGGAAGCCCACCCGAATACGCCCGTACCGTCCGTTGATGTGCTCCTCCCTACAACACCATAATTGCTGCCGGAAGTGGCTGTTACCTCGCCTTTGACTCCAACCCCACTTGTAGAAGCGCTTTCCCCATATATTCCATATGTGATATCTGTGAGGGCTGTCGATTCCCCGTAAACGCCGATTCCGGAAGTTGAATTACATTTTCCTGAAACGCCATACGTCGAGCCTGTAGATGTCGAAGCGTAGCCATACACACCTGTGCCCGAAGAAGAATAGCTGACGAATCTTCCCCCATACGTAGTGCCCGAAGTAGCTGAAGCCTCTCCGTAGACGCCCTTCCCATCAGTTGAAGCGCTCTCACCAGAAACTCCTATCGTACTTCCCGTGGTGGAGTTAGCATTACCGAAAACACCCCTTCCGATTGAGGAGTAACTCACCCCGTAGATTCCATACGTGGTGCCTAATGTGGCAGTGGCTTCGCCGTATATGGCTATCCCGGAGGTAGAGGCGCTTTCGAATCTCCCTCCATAGTTGAATCCGGATGTCGCGGTCGCATACCCGTAGACGGCCCGTCCGCTTGAGCTGTTGTTCTCGAAATATCCGCCGTATGTCTCACCAGTGGCGGAATTAGCCAATCCATATACAGCTTTGGTCCCCTCTCCTCCATATGTTATGAAATATCCCGCACAGTTCTCGCCGGTGCCGGTTGATGTGGCCAGTCCTACGACCCCGAACCCCTGTTCCGATGCGCTCTTGCCCAAAACACCGGTGCCCCAGAAATCCGTGGCGGTTGCCTGTCCGTACACTCCAACTCCATCCGGTGAGTCTGTTACTCCATATACTCCCCGGTTCGAACCCGTCGTGGCTTCGGCGTGTCCGTATACCGCCTTACCATCAGTCGAATTCGTTGTTCCGCGTATCCCTATCGCTTCCCCCGTTGTCTCCGTATTCTGAACGTCGAAAACCGGGTCAGTCATGCTGCTTGTCACTACTGTGCCGGGAACCAGTCCGCTCGCCATGTATGCGTATCCCAGTGAACCAAGCCTTTGTCGCGGTGTCTGATTGATTCCCGAAAATGTCACGAGAAGCCAATAGTCCTCATCAAAGGGAAGATCCACTTCTGTCATGGGGCTTTCACCAAGAAGTACATTGAAAATGCCATCCGTGAACGCGATCGATTGTACTCCGCTGTCCCACAGGGGAGTCCCGCCTGTGGCTACATCATAGATTCTGAACCGCATGTTATACGATCCGTCGGCCACGGGAATGCCGTTGTCCGTGATTTGCCCCTGATAGCTGATCATCTTCGGAATGTCTGCTGATGCTGAGAATGTGATGAGAACAATAGATAGAACGATGAGAATTGATCTGTGAGACATAAAGAATCCCCCTGAGGTTGGCTCCCCGGGGGATTACATATCCCCGATGTAGATATCCTTTCCCCCGTTGTGTACAAACTGAGGAAGATTACGGGGTTATGTCAAGCCCTTCTCCCTATCGCAAAGGAAGATTTCTCTTTCCCGTACTCGTACTCGATCTTCTCTTTTCCCTAAGCGTAAGGTTATCTTGTCGCCATTCCCCCTCCCCCTTTCGCAAAGGGGGATTCAGGGGGATTTCTTCTTTCTCGTACTCGTACTTAGTCTTGAATTGCATGTTCTTCTTCCACCTAACGCCCTATCACCTCTCACCTAACGAGAAAGTTACCTGATCAAAATGAGCGTTTTGATTGCCGTGTACTCACCCGCATCCAATCTGCAGAAATAGGTTCCCGGGGATAGGCCATCAGAGGTCAATACGAGTTCATGGTGGCCGGCGGGTAGCGTTTCCTTTGGAATATCGGTCACCAGTCGACCATTGAGATCGTAAATCCCGATTCGTACATCTACTTCTTTCGGCAGAGAAAACGGAAGGGTCGTCTTGTTCATGAAAGGATTGGGATAGTTCTGATTCAGCCTGAACTCAACCGGTGTTTCAACCAGGGGTGCAGCGACTACATCTCTTCTGATGGTATGCCAGAATCCCCCATGTACTGCATTCATGGTATCGGCTGTCTTGCCGATCAGAAATTGGCCAATGGCTGCTTTCAGCACTGTCGATCCATCTCCGACTGTGCCACTTCCATTACAAAATACGCCACGTACGGAGGCTGGTTGCGCATACGCCATATTCGCCATGCAGACAACCAGGAGAATCGGGAGTAATTGCCGGTACTGAGTCTTATTACTCATGATATCGTCCCGCTCTATTGCGTGACGTCCGCTCATGACGCAGTGTATTCTCAGTTGAAAAGGTTGTATCGGATCGACGGCTTCCGGCGGCAATGCGGGCCTCGATGGATTCCGCCTGCTCCATGTGAGAGAGTCGTATCTGTTCATAGCCCTTCTTTTTCGCAACGATCCGGTACGAGAAGTTCCCCGATGCCCCATCATCAGTGGGATGACGAACCTCAAAATAGTCTGTTCCGCGGGTAACGATCAGACCTGTCGATCCGGTATCGTACGGTTGCAGGAAAACATGCATCGGGTGATCCGGTGAAATGGTGACCGTCTCGAGAAAGAGCGGATCAAGATCGATACGGGCGTATCCACCGGTGATTTCTGCTTCGCCGAAATCCTCGACCCAGTTTCCCGCGGTAGTGTGAACATCGAGACCCGTGGCGCCCTGGGTTGTATTCACAACTTCTTTCATGGGTCCCGTCCCACTTATACCGCCCATATAGAAAACGCCGAATCCATCGGGGGATGTAGTTACTCCTAAAACGCCGTACGCCGGACCTTCGGTGGCAATAGCCTGACCGATCACGCCGGTACCCACCGGAGATTCGGCCTCACCGACAACACCGGCGGGATACCCGGATACGCAATCCGATACGCCGAATACACCAGCAGGATTCCCGCTCTCGCAATACGCAACCCCGCAAACACCTTGTGCCGTATCGCCCATAGCCAGAGCGTAGACACCATAATTCATATCATCGCCATAGGCTTCTCCGCGTACTCCCGTTTTTAATCCGGATCCCGTTCCGATACCGAGTACACCAAGCGCTTCTCCGCCAATTGTCTCAGCGCCGCCTCGAGCTCCGATATAATTCTTGTCCGATTCTCCCTTGACGAAGCCATCAACGCCTACATATCCGCCTTCAAAGCTGCCACCGATTCCCCAGTAATCCAGTTGGTTACTTAAGCCTAAAACACCTATTCCATCATAGTCGCTCGTTGAAAGGTTTTCGCCACGGATAGCTATGCCTCCCGGCATAGTGGTTTCCCCGACGACACCCGTGGCCTCGCCT
>Ga0180434_10007532_pt1 | contig 12236 bp, 11 predicted proteins | sample SS_ome_7_FD_132453 | JGI IMG/M metagenome (GOLD analysis project Ga0180434, IMG submission 132453) | Hypersaline lake sediment archaeal communities from the Salton Sea, California, USA - SS_1_D_2 metaG | ecosystem: Environmental > Aquatic > Non-marine Saline and Alkaline > Hypersaline >... | reverse complement strand
GATTTCCCCCCACAGCTTGCTGAGATCATCGAATGGACCCGGGAGCAGCTTTCAGATGAACAGCTCGCCTATCTGCGCCAGTTACCCCTGATTGCCACCGTCTCTGATTTCACACTGGTGCACAGTAATCTCTATCAGCCTGAAGGTTGGGATTATGTCCTAAAAGTAGAAGAAGCAGAATTACACTTCGCACACCAGGAAAGCGCCCTCTGCTTTAACGGGCATACCCACGTGCCGCTCTGCTTTACTCAGGATAAGCAGATTATCAGGTCTTTTTATGACGTAGTTAAAATCAAGCCGGACTGTAAATATTTAATCAATGTCGGCAGTGTCGGGCAACCCAGGGATCGCGATCCGCGTAGCTCCTATGTGCTCTATGATGATAAAACAAAAACAGTTCAGCTGCGCCGGTTGAACTACGCTGTTCGGGAAGCCCAAAAGAAACTGCTCTTTGCCGGCTTGCCGGAAAAGCTGGTTGTGCGGTTGGGTTTGGGAAAATGAACTGCCGGTAAAGATGTTAAAATTTTAAACGGTTACAAAAACAAAAACGTTTGCGTTTTTGCAAACGTTTGCGCAAACGCATACAAGGTTGGAATAAATACAGGTCATGTAGTTGAGTAAAGAGCTATAAATATTATTTTAATAACATCAAATATGCAACTGATTGGAGATATAATATTGGATTTTTTGTTCAGGCGTTCTATGCAATCAGCATGGCTATATCTGAAGAAAAATGGGGCTTTTTAGTCGTAGTCCTTATTATGCTGCTTGCTGTTACATGGGCTATAGCAATGTTTGTAAAATATAGGCAATAACCTGAGCCTTACGTCAACTTAATAAGCTTATGTTCCTAAGGGATTTATGAAGCATTTAGGTAGTGCTTTATATATTTAAAGGTAAAGGAGATCTGCCTTATGAGAGCCTTTAAATTGCCCTTTTGACGTTAATAACTCTTTTAGTTTCTGGCTGCGCTACAAACAGCGCAGTAATTACTACAGAACCCTAAAGAGCGACTCAGGAAGAGTTTGAAGAAATTAACCAAAGAGTGGACACTGTGTTAACAGAATAGGAGCTTTTAGAGCTAAACGAGATATCCATGATGGCCGTGAATTTATTACCTGCCAACGAAAAACAAATACTGCTTGAATTGTAGGAGCAGTTTGCATATGGCGGCTATGTGGCGTTGAGCGACGACTAAGTCGCAACCATGCAACAGCTAAACAGGAAAGTTAGATCGTTATTGCCCAAGGCTTACCAAGAACTTTTACTGCACCTGACCTGCCCACCTCTGTGGCTGGCTCGATCTACATAAACGTGCCAAAGGAATAATTCCTTTGGCACGCTTATCTTTCAATCTACACTCTTCGAACTGATCAATCTGTTTTTTAGCGGTTGCCTTTGTTTCCGCCCTGATGTTGCATGCCTTGCTTTTCAGTATTAAAGTTCGAGAAGCGGTCTTTAAATTCATCAGGCACGAACTCAGCCAGCGCGTTACGCTTTTCAATTTTGAGTGCTAACCGCTCATCAAAGGCTTCGGGATTGCCTCTCAGTGACTCCATGGCTGCCTGGTAATCGGCGATGATTTGTTCAAAGCGGGCTACATCTGCAGGATCCATAAAATCTTTCACACAAACCTCATAGCTCGGACCGTTACCATTAGAGGCGAAAGCTGCTGTTGACAGAGCTAACACCAATAATAAAGTGATACCTAAAACCTTGATTGTGCTTTTCATTTTTTTTGCCTCCAATATATTTATTACTTGCACAATCAAGTATAGAAGGCGTTCTGGGTCAATCTTTGGCAAGAATGTTAAGGAACTATTAAATTTTTGCTTGTAAAATGTGGTCAGGTTTAGGTTACATTAATCATTATGCCATGAATATTAATACTGCTGTCGATAGTAATTCTACATTTACAGCGATTGCTGTGGTAGCCGGAGTAATTTATATATTGTTCACCCGCGAAAGGATTTATGCAAAACAGAAGAAGAGAGTAATCTTGATATTAGTGAACCTGTTATGGAGACAGTAAAAAATTTATTAGGCTAAGCAGGTAATCGCAAAAGATAAAGTTAGATTACACCAAAATATAATCGCGGTCGGCCGCTAAGATCAACGCGCCAACCAATCAGCCTGAAGGCTCTGCTTTTCCTGAAGAGCCTGCCCACCGCCACCTGTTGATTGGCGCCAATCTCCAGAAGCAGGACAGTCGGTTTTCGAGCATATCCTTCAAGATCGGTTAATATTTTTCGGAAAGCATCAAGACCGTCTCTTCCCCCATTTAGTGCCTGGTGCGGTTCGTAATCAACTACTGACCCTGGCAAAGAAGTCATCTCCTTGCTGCTTATGTACGGCGGATTGCTGACAATTAGATCAAACAACGGTGCCGTAAGCCCTTTAAAAGCATTAAAATAATTACTTTCCAGGAAATGAATCCGTTTAGTTACCTGATGAAAATCAGCATTCGCTCCCGCTGTTTCCAGGGCAGCCCTGGAGATATCTACTGCCCAGACTTCTGCCAGCGGCAGTTCCAGCGCCAGGCTGATCGCAAGATTTCCACAGCCGGTTCCCAGATCTAATATCTGCAGTTTATCTTTAGATTTTAAGCAACTTTGCGACCATCTTAAGGCCTGCTCAACTAGTAATTCGGTTTCGGGCCGCGGGATCAAGACATTCCGGTTAACGAAAAATTTTCGCCCGTAAAAATATTTTTCTCCTGTGATATAGGCAACGGGTTCTTTTTTAGTCCTGCGCCGGATCATTTCTTCGTAACGGAGCCGGGTTGCTTCTTCGAGTAAATCATCCTGGCAGGTGATCAACTTGACCCGATCATCATTAAATAAAGATGCGAGCAGTATTTCCGCTTCAAATCTGGGCTGCACCAAACCTGCTTCACGCAAACAAAAAGAAGCTCTTTGCAGAGCTTCCCCAAAAGTCTGATTCATTAGTCAGGTTAACCTCCGTTGGCTTTTAACTGCTCTGCTCTTTCGTTTGAGGCCAGCTCATCAATAATATCATCAAGATCCCCGGCCAGAATGAGATCCATCTTGTGCAGCGTCAAACCGATCCGGTGATCGGTAACCCTGTTCTGGGGAAAATTATAGGTCCGAATCCTTTCGCTGCGATCACCTGTTCCCACCATAGTTTTCCTGGTTTGAGCCAGCTCTGCAGTCTGTTCGGAGATAATTTTTTCAAGCAGCCGGCTGCGCAGAATACGCAGAGCTTTATCCTTATTTTGCAGTTGAGATTTTTCATCCTGGCAGCTGACCACCACTCCGGTTGGCACATGAGTAATCCGGACTGCAGACTGAGTGGTGTTAACACTCTGCCCGCCCGGGCCGGTTGCACAGAAAGTATCAATCCGCAAATCCTGCGGATTAATATCGACTTCAACCTCTTCAACTTCAGGTAAAACAGCGACAGTAGCAGCGGAAGTATGGATTCTTCCTCCCGATTCGGTTGAAGGAATCCGCTGGACACGATGCACGCCGCTCTCGTATTTAAGGCGGCTGAAAGCCCCTCTTCCCTCAACACTCAAGATTGCCTCTTTATATCCACCGATATCAGTTTCATGCGCATCAACTAGCGCCGACTTGAAACCGCTCTTCTCTGCATAGCGAGTATACATCTTTAAAAGATCGGCCGCAAATAGTGCCGCCTCTTCTCCCCCGGTTCCAGCTCTGATTTCGATAAACACGCTTTTTTCATCATAGGGATCTTTTGGCAGGAGTAACTCTTTGAGTTCTTCTTCCAGTTTTTCTTTTTCGAGCTTTAATTTTTCAGTCTCTGTCTTGAGGTAGTCATTCAGATCTTCTTCTTCACTGCCGGAGAGCATTTCATCAGCTTCTTCAATTTCCCGGTTCACTGCTTTCAGTCGGCGCGAAAGCTCGACAACCGGGGCAATAGCAGCTAGCTCTTTTGACATTTCCAGCCACTCTTCGCGCTGATCTAGTGTTTTGGGATCACTTAATAGTTTCTCGAGTTCGCTGTAGCGATCTTCAATCAAATCAAGCTTATCATACATCAGCGGTCACCCCGGGGCAACCGCCGCTATGGACAATCGCAATCATTTTATTCACTTCCTTAACTGGAGAAAGAGCAGAGTTAATACTCTGCCCGGGCTTTCTACATACCGTATTTGCGTTTAAACCTTTCAACTCTACCGCCGGTATCGACAAATTTTTGTTTACCGGTGAAAAAGGGGTGACATTTGGAGCAGATTTCCACCTTCAAGCTTTCTCTGGTGGAACCGGTTTCAAATGATTCGCCGCAAGCACAGGTAACCGTTGTTTTGTAATATTTTGGATGTAAATCCGCTTTCATCTTATCGTTCCCTCCTTCCTACGTTCCCGAATCAAGATAATAGCACAAAGCAAATTGCTTTGCAAGAACTGGAAAATCAAAACCTGAGACAAAATCTTTCCTTACGAATAAGGTCATGTTTTAATACAGCTGCTACATTGTATGCATGTTGCTTAAGAATTCCTCGTTTGTTTTCGTTTTCCGCATCCTGTCCATCAGGGCTTCAAGAAACTCAACAGAAGTGCTGCTGCCCATCGCTCTTCGCAGCGCCCACATTAATTCAATTTTATGTTCGTCAAGAAGCAGTTCTTCCCGCCGGGTTCCCGAACGCGAAATATCAATCGCTGGAAAGATTCTTCGTTCGGCAATCCGCCGGTCCAGGTGAAGTTCCATGTTTCCTGTTCCCTTAAACTCTTCATAGACTACATCATCCATGCGACTACCCGTATCAACTATTGCCGTAGCCAAAACAGTCAGGCTACCGCCGCCGTCAATATTACGGGCTGCCCCGAAAAAGCGCTTTGGTTTATAAAAAGCACCGGGATCAATTCCCCCTGACAAAGTTCTCCCACTGGGCGGGATAACAAGGTTATACGCTCTGGTTAACCTGGTGATGCTGTCAAGCAGCACTGCTACATCACGTCCCTGTTCAACCAGCCGCTGTGAGCGTTCAAGAACCAACTCGGCAACCCTAATGTGATTTTCCGGTTTCTGATCAAAGGTGGAGCTGACTACATCGGCATCGACACTACGTTCCATATCGGTTACTTCTTCCGGTCTTTCGTCAATCAGGAGAACAATCATTTCAATTTCAGGATGATTAATAGAAATGCTGTTAGCCAGCTGTTTTAGCAACATTGTTTTCCCGGCTTTCGGAGGCGACACAATCAAACCGCGTTGCCCCTTGCCAATCGGGATCAGCAGATCAATTATTCTCGTGGAAAGGATATTCGGTTTCGTTTCCATTCTAATCTGTTCATCGGGGTGAATTGGTACCAGCGAGGTGAAATTAGCCCGTCCGGACAATTTCTCCGGATCCGCGTCGTTAATTTCTTCAACCTGCAGCAGGGCGTAATAGCGTTCGTTATCTTTAGGCGGCCTGATTTTTCCGGAGATTACATCACCAGTCCGCATGTTGAAACGTCGGATCTGGGAGGCCGAGATATAAATATCGTCATCCGAAAAGAAATATTTTCTGCGTCTCAGGAAACCAAAGCCATCCTGCATAATCTCCAACATCCCGGATGCAATCTGTTGTTCGTCTTCTCCATCATCGACATCAATCCGGCTGAGAGCTTCAATCAGTTCCGGTTTGCGCATGGTCGATTGACCTCTTATTGCATTCTCTTTGGCCATTTTATGAAGCTCGGCTAATGTCAGCTGATTTAACTTTTCCACTTCCATCGAAAACACCACCTAATTGTTAATTGCCACCTGATTTGTAGAGAAAGTAAAAAGCAGTCAGGTAACCGACCAGCATAAACAGGGTATCGTAGCCGGCACGTAAAAACTTTTTTTCAGAACGGTAAATCAAACCAAAAATAATGACAGTACTCATCATAATGACCATCAGGGCTGATAGCAGATGCTGATCAGTCACTGCCTGTAGCAGTGGCGATTCTAGATAGAGCAGGTCAGCCAGGAAAATGATCAGCAGGTTCATAAAATTCGCCCCAAAAATATTGGCAACGGCCATATCAAGGTAACCGTATCTAACTGCCGATATCGTCGTTACCGTCTCGGGCAGTGAAGTGCTGATGGCTAGAAATATAGAGCCTACAAAAGTTTTTCCAAGCCCGGTATCCAGGGCAATACGGTCGGCCGCATCAGTCAGAAATACTCCTGCCAGGATAATCAGACCGGCAGCCAGAGAAAAATTCAGCAAAGCTTTCCCGCTGCTTAACTGCTGCTTGTAGTCAGCCAGTTCTTCTTCAATCTTCAACTCGACCATATTCTTATGTTCGTAGCTGAAAATCATTCTGCCACCGATAATATAGACCAGAGCAATCAGGATCGTATCGTATCCGATCCAACCAATTGAACCCGTAAACACTCCCGAAATAGCCAGTGCTGCAATGCTGATCGTAATAATGCTTAATGAAGCAACTACGGTATGCCCCCTACTGATTTTGGAGGTCAGCGGCCCTCTTCCTTCCAGTATATCGATAACAGCAAGCAGCGATAGGTTATAAAGGCAGCTGCCGAGAATGTTTCCCACCGCCAGGTCAGGCGAATTAATAGCAACTGCCCGCAAAGTGGTGACCAGTTCAGGCAGTGAAGTAGCCAGAGGCAATAGCAGCGCGCCAACCCAGGCTGATCCGATGCCGGTGTTATCGGCTATAAAGGCGGCATTTCTGGTCAGTTTACTTCCTGCAAAAACAATTACTGCGGCACAGAGCAAAAACTGCAGCCAGTGATTAATCATTTTTCTCCTTTTTCAGGTAAAGTGCATCAACTTATGTGTTTAGTATTAAAATAGATATTAATATTGATCGCTGGGGGAATATCAAGACTACCTCTTTCATCTGCTTCAGGAATAATTAAGTGCGCTTGGGAGATAAATGAAAACCTTACTAACCGGTTGACTAGTATTCGCTGTCCATAATGACATTCCTGCTTTTTTTTAATATTTTTTGCAGTTTTTTACTAGAGACCTGATAAAAAAGGGTTATTTTCCTTCTCAAATCCGATGGTTGTAGCCGGTCCGTGACCTGGATAAACAACAGTTGCCGGCGGCAGAGTAAGCAGTTTATTGCTGATGCTCTCCATCAGGGTGGGGTGAGAACCCCCAGCTAGATCTGTTCGGCCGATCGATCCGGCAAAAAGAGTATCGCCGCAAAAGACCATTGATTCACCGACCAGGCAGATCCCTCCATCAGTATGACCGGGGGTTTCTAGCACTTTCAGGCTCTGGTGTCCGAAGGATATGATATCTCCTTCACTCATATATTTTTCAGGTTGTGGTTGTTTCTTAAGCACCAAACCCAATCCGAATCCGGGATTGTTATAGACATCAAGATCTTTTTCAGAAAGCATAACTGGGATTTGCCATTCCTGTTTGAGCTTGCTGTTTGCCCCGATGTGATCAATATGACCGTGAGTATTAACGATCATTTGAGGTAAAAGACCAAGTTCCCTGATCCGCTCAATAATTCTTTTACCTTCAGCCCCGGGATCAATAACCATTGCTTCCCTGCTCTGCGGGCAGGAAACCAGGTAACAATTAGTGGCAAACATGCTCACAATCATTGTTTCAATCTGCATCACTGATCATCTCCATTCCAGGCCAGGCCCAACTCGACAGCGTTGATTATAGCGGTTAGATCCCTGGACCGTGAGGCAATTTCCTGCCTCAGCTCAGATCTGCCTATTAGCAATAGTGGAACCCTGTTCAGGGTATGTTCATTAAAAGAGCTATCTTCGAGATTTCCATGATCGCTGCAAATGATCAGTAACGTTTCTTCCATGTTGATCCGCTCGGCCAGGGTGCCGATAAAGAGATCAAGGGTTTCGATCACCTTTACGATCTGATCATAATCCCCAAGGTGCCCGGCTAAATCACTTAAGAAATATTCGAAAAGACAAAAATCATAATCACGGCTGATTGTCAAAAGAATCTCTGCTCCCTGTTCCGGAGTTACCAGCGGCAGATCATCGTCCATATTGCTCAGCAGACCATTGGTTATATCCATGTATAAAGCCCGCCCCTTGATCAACTCAGGAAAACCAAAAAATTTTACCCCGCCATAGTAAGTAACAAGGGTCGAACATGAGTAACAATCACCTGGCAATCCTTCAGCAAGCAGCTCAAAAAAAGCGGGGCGATATGCGTTTGCGAAACAGACCGAATAGCCCTTTTGTTTTAGGTTGGCAAAAATCCCTTTCTTAGCCAGTAACTCCCGCAATTTTCTGTTTGGAAAACCATTTAAGTGTTTTCCTAAATAACCGGCTGCATTAACACCGGTAAAGATTGAAGCCTGTCCAGTTGCACTTTGGGGATAACCTGGGGTTCCGAGGCAGGCATCAAGACTGCTCAGCGTAGCTTTGTGACCGCTAAAACCGCTGGTTGATGCCGTAAAAAAATTACCTTCCAATATATTTAATAAACCCGGGGGCTTGAAATAGTAGAAGGGATTATGATCATCCTGATCCCCAAGCCCCACTCCATCGATGAATACTAAGATCACCCGCAAATTTAATTCTCCGTTTTATTCTTCAGCTGCATCAGGTTCAACCGGTTGTTCCGGCTCAATAATTTCGGCATCAGGTTCTTCTTCAGTCTCAGGTTCTTCTTCAGTCTCAGTTTCTTCTTCAGGCTCGGTTTCTTCTTCAGGCTCTCCAGGTTCAGGAAGATCCTGGATAACCGGCAAAAACTCCGGCCTTTCCCCTAAAGTCAATTCAACTTCTGCTTTGATCCCGTCACGATAATAATGGATCGTTACTACATCCCCCGGGTAGTAAGCAAAAAGGGCATCGAAGAGCATCGCCAGATAATAGATCTCTTCGTCATTGATCGACACGATAATATCTCCTGGCATTAAACCGGCCCGCTCCGCTGCGCTATCAGGAGCTATATCCCGGATAATAATCCCCCGTTCAGGCTGCTGGTCACCATATTCAAGCCAATCTTCAATCACTACACCGAGGTGCGGACGAATCACTCTACCGCTTTCAATAATATCTTTGATTACTCTCTGGACAGTGTTGCTGGGGATTGATAAACCAATCCCCTCAACTCCGGCCAGAGATATTTTTGCCGTATTGATACCAATGGTCTCCCCTTTGCTGTTCACCAGGGGGCCTCCGCTGTTGCCGGGGTTAACCAGAGCATCGGTCTGCACAAAGGTATAGGCATATTCACTGCCCGGTACTCTAACCTGGCGTTTGACTGCACTGATAATGCCGGCAGTTACGGATTGCTGAAAATAACCGAGTGGATTGCCAAAGGCGAGCACTGTTTCTCCTACCCGGATCTGGTCCGAGTTGCCAAAGGAGATATGAAGCAAACCGGTCTCTTCTATTTTAAGGAGTGCCAGGTCGGTCAGGGCATCGCTTCCAACCAGTTCGGCTTCATAACTGCCCTTGCCTGGTAAAACAACGGTGATCCAATCGGCGTCCTCGACAACGTGATGATTGGTGACAATATAACCATCTTCAGCGATGATTACACCCGATCCGGATTCAACCTCCTCAAGGCTCTGCTCAATACCGGGGCTGAGATAAATATGCTTATTTACTCCTACCACCGCCGGCATAACCTGTTCCACAACCTCGACAATACCTGAATTGTTATCCGGCAAGAACAGCGGGACTTCTGTCTCGTCATTCTCTACTTCCGCCAAAGGTTGAACCGGTTCACTTTTCATGTCGGTAGTATAGATCAAGATTCCATAAACTAATGCGGCTCCTAAAATAATACCTAAAATGCCAAAGGCAAGGTATCCAATATAATACCAGAATCCCCTGTGGCAATTTTCCTGTTCCCGCTTTATGTCATATTTCACGGAGTAATCCCTCCCATGCATACATTTTATCGCAATGCTCAGCCCTCGTAAAGGATGCCGGCATTAATCAGGGCTTAATCTAGCTTGCCGCTGATTTTCTCGTTATCATGCAAATTGACCCGTTTGATCGAGGCTCCCAGTTGAATAAGCTTTTCTTCAAAGTTCTCGTATCCCCGGTCAATATGTTCTACTTCGCCGATTATACTTTCACCATCAGCAATCAGGGCTGCAATCAGCAGTGCGGCACCGGATCTTAAATCAGGAGCGCTCAGCGGAGCGCCAGTCAGCCTGGTACCACCCTCTACCAGGGCAGTTCTGCCCTCTACTTTGATCCGGGCACCCATTCTTTTCAGCTCGTCAACATGGTTGTAACGTCCGTCAAAAACGTTTTCCGTAATAACACTAAGTCCCCTGGGCACTGTAAGCAAAACTATTGCCGGAGGCTGCAGATCGGTGGGAAATCCTGGATAGGGAAAAGTTTTCAGGTCAGAGGGCACAAGCTTTTCCTCCCCCTGCACCGTAATTGTTTCAGGCTCTACCAGAACCTTTGCCCCGATCTCTCTCAACTTGGCAGTTATCGCTTCGAGGTGCTTGGGGATTACCTCTTCAACGGTTACCGTTCCACCGGTGGCTGCCGCTGCCAGCATAAAAGTTCCGGCTTCGATCCGGTCGGGTATTACTGCATGACTGGCCGCAGAAAATCTTTTTACGCCATCAATCCTAATCACATCTGTTCCGGCCCCTCTAACCGCGGCACCCATTGCATTTAAGAAATTGGCAACATCAACGATTTCAGGTTCCTTGGCAACATTCTCCAGGACAGTTCTTCCTTCGGCAGCTGCCGCTGCCAGCATCAGGTTGATCGTTGCGCCAATGGAAACTACATCAAAATAGATCCTGGCACCAATTAATTTTTCCGCAGTTAAAGTGATCATCCCGTGTTCAATGTTGATTTTTGCACCAAGCGCAGAAAAACCTTTTAAATGTTGATCGATCGGCCTGGGGCCCAGGTCGCATCCCCCGGGAATAGGCACCTCAGCCCGGCCAAAGCGGGCGAGTAAAGAACCCATGAAATAATATGATGCCCGCATTTTCTTGACCAGATCATAAGGGGGAGCAACGGTCGAAAGATTTCCGGGCGTTAGTTCAACAGCATTTCTTCCCCTCCGGCGAATCTTGACCCCTAAGTATTCCAGGATGGCAATCAGGGTCCGCACATCAGTTATATCAGGGATATTATCCAGGCAAACAGTATCCGAAGAGAGTATCGCTGCCGGTAGAACAGCCACGGCGGCGTTTTTTGACCCGCTTATCCTGATTTTGCCATCAAGGATTGTATTTCCTTTAACAAGGATCTTCTCCATCCCAACCTCCTGTTAAGAGCCTCTACCAATTGATAGACTCAAGTCACCTGATTCTATTGAAGCTGTTCAGGTATAATTACCTCTTTTTCTAAATTACCGGTAAAAGCATTAATATAGTATGGCTGATCATTAACAATTATACGCCATACTGGCGGCATTTCCCACTTTTCAGCTTCATATTCACCGCTGTAATAACCCAGCTCAACCCTGCTGACCACCGCTGACTCACTGGCAGGTCCAATTTCAAAAACCAGGTTGCCGAGCGCTTCGACGGCTGAAATAACCTGGATTTCTTTTGCTGGAAATCGCTCTACAGTCTCAAGCCAATAGATTTCAACCATCCGGATTTGATCTTCAGTAGTCAGAACTTTCAGCTGCCCGGTGAATACCGGATCGTCATTAATGACCTGGTAATAAACAGCAGTCAGTGATGCCGGATCGGTTTTTTCCAGATAATCAAAAGTCAACCCTTCGAGATTTAGCTGATTGGCAACAAGGAACTGATCAATCAGGCTTCTAAGTTCACGTTGTTCCATTGTGTAAAGATCATTCCCTAAATATATGGCGGGGTTATAGAGAATTCTGATCAGGCCACTGCGGTGAATTTCAGCAGTCTCTCCATCAATATAGTAATAATTTACACCATCTCCCTGAAAAATTCGGGCACCTTCTCTTAAAAAACGCAACAAAATCAGACGCTGAACTGCAAGTGAGGGAGATACAGTAATAAAGTCTCTAGTCTGGAAAGACCGGTTGATTGAAGCTTCAAGTTCATAATTATTGTCAATCAGCATCTTCTCCATCGACTGAAGTTCCTCCACCGAAACCGCTACCCTGGTTAACCGACCAAAATCGGGCCAGAAAAGTTGATAACCTAGAAAGAGGTTCAACCCCGCAAAGGCAATAATCAGGATTAACTTGGCTCTGCCCAGATTCACTGCAGTTCCTCCCAGTTGATCGGCGTAAGGTTATCTGCCTTAAGAATCAGGTTATAACCGTTAAGCCGAACATGCCAAATCGGCTCGGCGATGAACCCATCAAAGCTGGCCATAATCGCATAGCCGGG
>Ga0180434_10007531_pt1 | contig 12236 bp, 7 predicted proteins | sample SS_ome_7_FD_132453 | JGI IMG/M metagenome (GOLD analysis project Ga0180434, IMG submission 132453) | Hypersaline lake sediment archaeal communities from the Salton Sea, California, USA - SS_1_D_2 metaG | ecosystem: Environmental > Aquatic > Non-marine Saline and Alkaline > Hypersaline > Sediment... | reverse complement strand
GGTGAACGTAAAGCCGTCGACAAGTTTGGCGTGACGGCTTTTCCACAGCCATGCGTCCCTGGCGTCGGCCTCAAGCTGACGCGCCGCGTCGGTCGTCAAACCGCGCAGGGCCGGAAGGTCCAACTTGGCGCGGGCGCGGCAGTAGTTTATTTCAATTGAAGTATTTCGGTGATTCGTTTGTCCAGTTCATCCAGACCGGCATCTTCCGGTAGTATGGAAATGGCCAGGCCTATAGCAAATTCCAGGGCGTAAAGATCGATGGATGTCATGTCACGGGCAGGAGAGAAAGTCTCCGTTTTGCCTGTTTCCCACGTGGGCCCGAACCTCGCCACCGCCAGATACATCAGGGCGGCTTTGAATCGTTCGACGCCGTCACAACGCATTGCATTGTAAAACATGCGATGAACCTGGGCGTGCGGTTCGCCCTGGTCGTCACAAGCCACATCGTGCAGCACAGTGGCCCTGCGGTAGTCTCCCACATAAGGCGGACCTACTATATTCCATAGAAACGGGGGAATACTCGCGCCGTTGACCTCTCGCCCTTTCGCGGCCTCCCATCGTTTTCCCGATGGATCCACATACGCGAAATCGGCATCCAGTTTCATCATCCGGTCCGGTTGATCCTTATCCTTCAGCCACTTTGTGACGACGTCACCTTCAAAACTACCGAAATCATCGCTCATGGTGGTACCCTTTCATTTGTCTGTCAACCCGAAGCACATACTTAATAATTGGCGTTAGACGATGGTATGATTGTCGATTATCGGGGGGCTTTTGGCAAGACCGCCCGCCGGTAACGGGCGCCGGCGCTATTGGCTGAGGAAGCGGCAGATGTGGGCGCAGAAGATACCAAGGTACGTGCCCACGATCGAGCCGAAGACCGCCAGCAGTAGCCCCACGGGCGCCAGTCCGGCGTGGTAGATCTGTGCGACCACGGGCGCCGATGCGGTCCCGCCCATGTTGGCCTGGCTGGCGGCGGCCATCAGCGCCATCGGCGCGTGGAAAATTCGCCCGGCGGCAAGGATGAAAGCGCCGTGGATGAGCACCCACACGAGCCCCACGACGATCATCAGCGGCGCGCCTGCGAGGCTGGTCAGGCTGGTCCTCGCCCCGATGGACGCGAGCACGAAGTACAGCAACCCGTATCCGATCGTCGAGGCGCCGAACCGCTCGAGCCTCGCCGCTGGTGTAAACGATCCCGCCAGGCCCAGCGCGGTGGCCAGTACGATCGCCCACGCCGACCGGCTGACCATGCGCGGGACAACGGGCAGTAGCCCTGCAAGTTGTATAGCCGCATACGTCCCGACCGCGGCGAGGGCGAATATCACGACGACGTGCCTCAGGGTGATCGGCTCGCTCTCGGTTTCCGCGGCGCCGGCGGCGCGTCGCTTGAGGTCGTCGAGAATGTCGCTCCTTGCGTGGTTCCAGCGGTCGAACCTCTCCTGGTGTGCCGACAGGAGGATCAGCAGGCCCATCCATGCATACGGGATAATCGTGTCGGTCACGATCATGGTTCCGTATATTTTCTCGGGCGTTCCGACGGACTCGGCCACCGCGATCATGTTACTGCTTCCGCCCATCCACGAGGCGCTCAATGCCCCGATACCCGACCATATCTCCGCCGGCAGCCATCGCCCGAAGATCAGCATCACCACCGGTCCGCCGATCAGCGTCCCGAGGCTCCCGGCGAGCATGACCGCGATCGCCACGGCGCCCAGGCGGTATATCGCGCGCAGGTCCACGCTGACAAGCAGCAGCACCAGGCTCGCGGGCAGGCAGTACGCGGCGATCTGGCCGTAGACGGGCGTAATGACCTCACCGGAGGCGCCGTCCCTGGGCGGGATCAAACCGATAGTGTTGGCCAGCATCGGCAGAAAGTATATCCAGAACATCGCGGGGGCGTACTTGAACAGTCTCCGCGCCCCGCGGCGCCCGGCGGCGTAAAGGATCGCGCCCTCGATCACCAGCAGCACCGTGATGATTCCCATCGGATCGTCGATCATGCGTCAGACTCCAGGATATACTCGCGCCCGGCGATGGTGATCGGACCCCACCGGCGGTGGAAGAACAGGAAATGCACGCCGTCGAGGTCCACGTAATCGAACGCGCCGGTGCCCGCGGCCAGGTATATGCCCGCCGACAGCCCGACCATAGTCTCGGTCATGCATCCGATCATGAGTTTCAGACCGGCCGATCCGACCAGCCTGCATATTTCCGCCGAGCCTGCGATACCGCTCTTTGCTATCTTGATGTTCACGCCATCGCCGAGACCCTCATCGATGGCGCGCCGGCAACTATCGGCATCGAAGACGGTCTCGTCCAGAAGCACCGGAACGTCAGCGCCGCGACCGATACGCTTCAGACCCGCCAGGTCGTCCCATCGCAGCGGCTGCTCGAACAACTCGATCGCAATCTTCGCCCCGGCCAGCCCCTTCAGCATCCGGCGGTACGTCCGGTAAGTGTAGCCCTGGTTGCCGTCCAGGCGGATCGTGAACTCGCCGATCCGGCGCCGGAGCTGCTCGCAGACCCACCGCAGGAACGCCAAGTCTCCCTCGACGTCGCCGCCGACCTTGACCTTGAACGCCCTGAACCCATTGACCGCGGCGCGATCGAGCCACGGGCCCAGAGACTCCCTGCCCGGCGTGAAGGGGATGGTGATATCGGTTTCCAGCCTCCTCATCCGCCCGCCCCAGTGAACCAGCTCGCTCTTCCCGCCAGACGCCAGCGCCGCGCGGAACAGCGCCACCTCCAGGCCGCTCAGCGTCATGTGAAAGTCGCGGCGCCTCTCCCGCAGGCGGGCCAGGGCGCCGGGGTAGTCCTCTATCGGCATGCCCCGCATCATCGATCGCGCTTCGGCGAGCACGCGTTTGATGGCATCGGGCGCCTCAAGCGGGAACGAGAAGCTTGTGGGGATCTCGCCGATGCCCGAGACGCCGTCGTCGAGCGCGGCTTCGACGAGTACGCTGGTTATGGTCGACTTGCGGCCCAGCGATGTGGCGAAGACCGTTCGCGTCGGGCGAGTGATCTTCCTGTAGTGGATCTGCCTGACGCGGCTCATTCGGTCGCCTTTGCACCTGTCGGCGGCGGTACGATGCTCTCGATACTGTTTGGCGTGTTTGCCCAGGCCCGAAGACCGTCCCCGAGCCGACTGGAGACAATATGACACCCGGGCCCGGTCCGGTCAAGGACAGAACTTGGCCGCCCAACGTCTGATTCAAAAGCCCCCGAGATGCGCTGGCAAGACTTTGTGGGTCATTGGGGGTCTGTCGGGCTTCTCCAGGTTTGACAGATTCCTGACAGGATATGGAGATTCAACTGATTACTGATGAGTGATTACTGCCGCCCGGAGACCTTTTCCAACTCGCGGTTCGAGGCCCTCAATTCATCCCTGGCAAGGACGAGGGCCTGTTCTGTCAGGCGCCGTTCGATCGCGGCTGACAGCATGTGCGCCAGGCTGTCGATGAGATTTACTTCTTCGTTCACGAACGGGCCTTCATCCAACTGCGGGCAGGCCTCGGTGTAGTAGACTTCGACGGCGCCTCGAACCCGGCCCTGGACGATCAGATCGCTCGACAGCTTCCAGCCCGTCACTTCGAAAGGTTCGGAAACATACTCGACACCATCGAAAACTATCCGGCCACGAGTGAGATCGGGATACTGACATCCGGGCGGAATCGCCATCAGGACATCCTTGAATATCTCTTCAATGGTCCGTCGCATGGAAGTCGATCTGGACGCGGTGTAGAGACACTGGAGTTCCTTGACTCGCTCCTGCATGTCGTGGAGCATCTCGACTCTCTCAGACTCGTTCCGGCGCCGCGCGCTATCCCGCTTCTCGACGAGATACGACGCGGCGCAGATCCCAACCAATCCGATCGACCACACGAAACCGTGCCCAAACCACAAACCCGCCTCCTGTACTCGCGCCACGGCCTCGAAAGGCGCCATGGGAACCGCCACGCTGATTCCTCCCCGGACGTCTCCGATCTTGTATCCCTGATCGCCGTGGCATTTCAGGCAACTCGATTTGACGCGCGAAACCTGCATCATACGCAGGTATGGTTCGCCGGCGATCCGCTCGATCGAGGACACTTCCGCCCGACCGTTTTCGAACGCCTTTAGGGTCTCGGTCTCCCACGGATCGGGTGCGTTGGCGGGTCGTTTGGGTTTCAGGCTGGTCAGATGCCCGCGAATCCTGCTGTCCCGCTCGACGGCATGGTAGACCTGTCGCGTCATGTAGGCCGGGTTCACGAGCGTCAACCGGCGTCCAGACGGAGTCGTTATATCGCGCTCTGAAACGTGGAGATGCGGATTGGGCGGGGTTTTTTTCGACACAGGGACATATACTCCTCCATGCCCGGCGTTCCATTCTCGCCAGAACGTATCCCGCTCGACGGCCATTCGAGCCTGAACGCGAGCATGCTCCTTAACAGTTTCACCGTGCCGCACGAGGCTCCATCCGAGCAGAGCGGAAATAACCAATGTCCACAAACCCGCAATAGCGAGGGCGTAGCGGCGGGGCCCGGTCTGCCTGTGCTGGTCTTCTGTCATAATGCTCTTGCGTTCAGGTTTGAAGGACGGCTACTTATCGAAACGATTCCAATCCTATCGTTTTTTCGGGCATTTAACCGCACCGCTTGAATACCGCGGAAGAGCGATTTGTTAGAAAGCTTTCAGCTATCAGCTAGAGGCAACGGCAAGGCAACGACAGCGGCAAACTGCAAGAGTGGTCAGTCGTTGTCGTTAGCTGATAGCTGATAGCTGAAAGCCGATAGCTGAAAGCCGAACATCTCATTTCGATTTTTTCGCCAGCTTTTCCGGTCGATCGAGTCGGTAGGTGTAGTCGCCCCAGAGGGGACAGTTCAGGTCGATCCAGCATTTGATTCTTCGCATCTCGCTGCGCGTGAGCTTGACCTGGTCCTCCCGCGACGAAGCCGAAGGCGAAGACGGGTGTCCGGATTCGGATTCGAGTGTCTTTATCAGCTTGCTCTTGACGGTTCCGAACGTCAGCGGGTCGGCCTTGCGGTGCATCTGGTTGTACGCCAGGTTGAAGTAGTGTACCAGGCCCATGGAAACAAGCGTTCGGTACGACGTCGGAACCCTGTGCTTATCGAGCGTTCCGGTAAGGTTGATCTTGCGTTTGTGTTTGTCGTTGTGGCAGCGAATGCACCTGGCGTCGAGCACCGGTTGGACGACCCGCTCGAAGGAGACCGGCTGCGTCCCCCACGGAGGGGGATCGAGCGGCCGGGCCTCCCTGCGCATCGCCAGCGGTCTGGGCGACCTTGGCGGAGGGGCCTCGTTGCGGGGCTCGTGGCATCCGATGCACCCGCGCCTCTCGCCCACTTGGAGTTGGACAACGCTCCGCATCCGCTGGATTTCGTTCAAATCCGCGTCGAGCGCCTGGAAGTATAGCACCTTACCGGCCGGCGCCAGGAAATTGGCCGAGCCGTCGGAGGCGACCTGGGCCAGGCCGAAGGAGGCCTTTGCGACGTAGGTCGGCCAACCGTTGGGTCCGCGGACCTTGTGGACGGGCGTGGCGTAGTAGTCCTGAAACGGAGGGTGATCGCTCTTGTACTTCCCGTCGCTAAGGCGGTCCAGGTCGGATCGAACCTCCTGGCAGACGCGAATGTACTTGACGGACCCGGGTTTGACCTTCTCGCCAAGCCCCCGGTATACGTCGGCTAATATGAACTGTCCCCACCGCCCTCGCTCGTCTGTGCGCTCAGGCTCGCCAAACTTCGGCGGCGGGCGCACCGGGCGCAGAAGCTCGGGGCACATGCTCGCGATCGACGCATCCAGGTAGAGCAGCTCGCGGTTCCCGTAACGGTCTATCACGTACAGGCCGAAACGGTCGCAAGGAGCGTGGCTGCAGAGGAAGTAGTCGCGCGACACGGGGACCGGATCGCGAAAGCACTCGTTTCTGATCCAGCTCATGTGGTACTGCGCCGGTACGTCGGGCGTGATCGACCGGACGGCCGCCGGGTTGGATATCCCTTTCGTCGGGTCGATCAGGGCGATCGGTCCGTTCAGGTCGCCTCCGTGAGACACCAGCGTGCAGGAGATCTCCGCCGTTCCGGGCACCTGGCGCCCGTTGGCATAGCAGTTGGGAGTGTTGTTTCCGAAGATCAGCTCCGGATGCGTCCCGTCGGGTCGGATCGACCACAGGGTGTGGCCGAAATTCGCGCCCTTGTCGAGATACTCCGACCGCATCCAGATGATTCGCCCGTCGCGCATCACCGCCGGGGTCCATTCGCTGATGTTGGCGTACGACAGCGGGCGGATGTTGTATCCGTCGCCATCCATGCGGAACAGGACAAACGCCTGGGGCCGCCAGCACAAGAAGCGAGCCTTGCATCGCGTCGAGGTGAACGCTATCCCGCCGTCGGGCAGCGGGCAGGGATAGTAGTCGTGGAACGGGCCGTCGGTAATCCGGCGCGGGCCGGCGCCGTCGGCGCTCATCGTATAGACGTGCCAGTAATCCGTCAGCGAGGGGCGCCAGGCGAAGCATATCTTCGACGCGTCGAAACCGGGCATCGCGTCGCGGATCATCCCTTCTTTGGCGTCGAACAGTACGGTGACTTTCGCCTTGGCGGGCACGAGCCGCCCGTCGCGCCGGGGGATTTCCAGGGTGCATACCCCCCCGCCGCCGCGGAACCTCGCGTCCAGTATCACGCTGTAGTTGTGGCTCGGGAGGTACGGATGGCGCTTGACGAAGAGTATCTTCCCCAGCGGCGCCAGATCCGGGTCTCGCAGCATCAACCGCCGCTTTGCCGCCCGCGCCTCGGTGAACAAAACGCGCTTGGCGTCATCGCTCGAACTGTCGTCGCTCGACAGCACCTTGTGTCGGCGGAGAAAACCCGCCAACTCGCCGCGCTCGACGGAGACATCCAGCTTTCGCCGCGTGAAGCGGTCTATCATTTCCGAAAACTGCTTCAATACGCGCTGCGTCGGATCGGTCCGGTCGACCTTGGCAACCGTCCGCGCCTCGCAGAGAAACGCATAGCGAAGCAGATCGCCGGCTGCAAGAGCCCCGGACACCGCTGTATTGGACGTATCCAGCGGGCCGACGGTCTGGGGTGTCCGAATATTGAAATCGCTCCACGGGCTCGCCCTTCTCGCCACGGCCCGGCGCGCGCCGGCGGCCTTGACGGTCCGAACCGTATTCCACTTCTTGCCGTCGCTGGATACTCGCACATCGAAATGAAGCGGAACGCGGTCGCGGTATCGCCCTTTACGGTCGCGGGAGAATATCACCTTCGACACCTTGGCTGCACGGGGCAGTTCGATCTGCGCCCACTCGGCCCCGGTGCTCGCGGCGATCCAGCTATGGGCGTTACCGTACAGACCGTCATTGAGATGCGGAATCTTGTGGATGGGATACCCCGCCAGGCACGACGACGCCGAAGCCTTCGCCCCACCGCTCGCCAGCGCGAGGTTGCGCTTACCATCAGCGGCGTAAATCTCCAACTCATCGATACACGCCTGCGAACCGGAAGTCGCACGGACAACGAACCGCACGAACTTCGCCTCAGCCGCGGGAAAGCTGACAACATTCGCCTTGTCGGAATGCACAGCCGGCTCGGCCGCGAGCGCGGCGGGCAGGAAAATGCAAATCATCGCCACAGGCAATATGTATCTCATGATGAGACCTCTCCAGCTACTCTATCGTCGCCCCCGGCGAAATCAAAGCAGTTTTCTGGTCCGACAAACCGACGCTTAAGAAGAGAAAGAATCCAAGAACACTCAACGCAGCTGCGTTTCGTTTCAGCAGCCCGGTGTTCTTGTCTCGTATGTGTCAGGAAGCGGGAGTGTAATTGCTAGTTTTTCTCCCGACTCACGTAGCCGTTTACACCTGCGCTATCGAATATCTCATTGATAGTTTTGATCTCTTCTCTGGTCACGTTCCGGCAACCGCGAACATTCAGCGAACGAAGCTTCCTGAGAGCGGTAAGTTGTTTCAAACCGGCGGCAGTGATCTTGTCGCATCCGCGCAAAAGCAAGGACCTGACGCCGGTGCATGCTGCAATATTCGCAAGCCCCTTGTCGGTAAGCCCATTGCAATCGGAGACTCTCAGAGACTGCAACCGTTCCATCCGACGCAATTCTCCGCTGCCGCTATCGGAGAGTTTCTCGATAGTAAGATCCCTCAAGCTGCGGCATGCCGAAATCCCTTTCAAGCCCGCCTCCGTTATCTCCGGACAACCAGTGGTGTTGAGTATCATCAGTTCCGGTAGCGACGCCAACGACTTTGCACCCAAATCGGTGATCTCCTTGCCCCCGGTCACGTCCAGTCTCTTCAGACCAGACAGCTTGGAGATATGCTTCATCGCGGCATCGCTAATTCTCGTGCAGCCCGCCAGGTTCAGAGAAGTCAACTTCAACGCCGAAAGATGCCTGAAACCGATACCGCTTATCTGTGTGTTCTTCGCCATGTTTAATACTCTAAGATTCCGCAGCGTCGCCAAATGCTCCAGTCCGGTACCGCTCAGGCCTTCGCACTCTGACAATCCGAGTACCAGTAAATTCGTTAAGCCTGAAAGATGCTTCACTCCCGAATTAGTGACGCCTTTGCATCCGTTCAAACTCAGGTATCGAAGCCCGGTAAGCTTCCCGACATGCATCAGCCCCTCGCCGGTCAATCCGTCGGAATTCGACATAAAAAGCATAGAAAGCTTCTCCATGCCCGCGAGATGTTTCAATCCCGCCCCCACCGGATTCTCCCATCGCTCCAGCCTCAGTTCCCGAAGCCTCTTGAGCTTTCCAACGTGTTCAAGACACCCGTCGGTCAGATTCCCGCACTCGGACAGATCGAGCCCCAAGAGATTGCTGAGCCCGGCGATATGTTTAAGGTCCGCGGTTTTGATGTTCCGGTTCCCGCGAAGATCAAGTTCGCGAAGGTCTTTGACTCTGCCCAGAGCGGCCAGCCCCCTACCGGTCAAACCGCGACAGCGGGGCATTGCGAGAACATCTCGCGCGGCAAGGCGGGCGACACTTCCGGCCGTCCGGTCCGTGATCCTGACGCCCCCGAAATAACCGTAGCCTAAATTCGTCAGTGACTTGAACTTCGCAAGATGCACGAAGCCTTCGTCCGTCATACCCCCACAGGCCTCGAAGCCCAGATCCGTCAGTTCAGTTAATGCGGTCAGATGTTTCAGGCAGCGACCGGACAGTTCTGAACAAAGCGTCAACTTCAACCGTCTTAACTTCGTCAGGCCCGACAGATTCGCAATATCCGCATCGGTGAGTTTCCTGCCCTCAATCAGGTACAGTTCGCGAAGATTCTTGAGTTTATGCAGAGTAGTAAGCCCTTGCCCCGTCAATCCGGAACACATACGCAAGTCCAGCTTTCTCAGTTTTACCAGGTTGCCCAAATGCCTGAAACCAACGTCCGTAATTCCCTTGCATCCCGACAAAGTAAACTCCTCGAGGCCGCGAAGCTTTGTAATCTCCGCCAATCCAGCGTCAGTAATACCCGGGCACATGAACACATCCAACACCTTCAGACTCATGAGCTTTGAGATATGCTTAAGAGATGCGTCGCCCAAGCGCTCACTGCCTCCCAGCTCGAGATACGTCAATCCTTTCAGACCGGAAAGACAAGCGACATCCGCATCGGTAAGGTTCTTATTCTCGCCAAGGTATAGCGTGTCGAAACCTTTGAGTTTCTCAAGATACTTGAGCCCTGCACCAGAGAGTCTCCGACAGCGGGTCAAGTTCAAACTGCTCAGATTCACCATGCCGGAAAGATGCTTGAAACCAGCCCCCGTAATGTTGGCGCAATTGGATAAATCAAGCGTCTCAAGACTACGGAGCTTTCCAATATGTGCCAAGCCGCGGTCAGTAATACCGCTGCCCTTCAAACGCGACAGAACGATGCGGCCATCCGAGAACGCCAGGTACTTCAGCTTCCGCAACTTTGCTATGTGCGCCAATCCGGCGTCTGTAATCCCGGCGCCCGTGGGAAGCGTCAGATATTTCAGCCCCCGGAGCTTTGCAATGTATTGAAGACCGGCGTCGGTGAGAGCATTACACCCTTCCAGATCAAGGTGAGTCAATTTCGTCAGACCAGACAGATGCGATGCACCCGCATCGGTTAGCCTCATGCATTTACGAAGCTTCAACTCCTCCAGGCCGCCGAGCTTTCCTATAGACGCCATGGCTCGGTCATCCAGTCCCCGAAACGGGTTCAGGAGTTCATCCTCTCTGGAAAAGCCCGACACATTCAGCTTGGTCAGTTTCGTAAGACCTGTCAGATGCTTGAATCCCTCCGGCGTGAAGCCGTCGTTCATTGACAGGTCCAGTGTCGTCAAACTCTTTATTCGCCCTATGTGAACCAGAGAACGGTCTGTCAGCCTGGCGCAATCAGATACGTTCAGGTACGTCAAGTTCGACATGCCCGCAAGATGCTTGATGTCGGCGTCTGTAACCTGCGAGCTACCGCTCAGATTCAGGCTCCATAGTTCTTTGAACCTGGATATCTGCGCCAGCCCCGTATGACCAAAAGCCACAGCATCATCCTTAATTATCAGCCGCCAGGGCCCAACGAGGCCCGCCAGTGACTTGAAGTCAGGATCGAGGCATAAGGTGCTCGACATATATAGAATCGGCATTGCTCCGCCGGAGCGGTGGAACCTGTTGAGTTGATCGACGAGCCCGGGCAACTCGCGGTTGGAGGTAATTGGCAGCGATAGCGCCCATGCCGATCCGGCGGGTATCTCCACTCCACGACCCCTGCGCGTCCACACCTTCTTCGCTCCGCCTTCATATGGCGCGTGCATTTTGCCGGACGGAAAAATAACTATCGCAAAACCAGTATCGGAGTTGAACTCAAACGCCGCCGGCCTGGTGGTCGAAGCCGTCGAACCGCCCCCGACCGCATGACACGGACTGATCGCACATACCGAAAGGATCGCCAACACCGCATTTATCTTGCACCCGGACATCTGCATCTCCCATGCGCGGTGCGCTCACAAGCATCAGTCGAACATAGTCAGGTTTTACAATCTCTCGTGCCCGTAAGAAAGCCTCCGCGAATTCGGAGCTGGGTTGAGTTCACATTGTCAGTTCAACGGGCAGAGGTTCTTTCGCCGTCAGGCCCGACTCGTGCTTCGTGGCGAGTACTTGGCGACTCCATATCTCCCCTGTTATTACTGTACGGAAGATCGCTCCGTCCAGTATTGTGGATCGCGATGCAGGTGCATGACGGCTATGACTGTGATGCAGTCGGTTTCAACCCGGAATATAATCCCAACCTGACCGATTTCATTCCAAAGACTCGTAGGCCTTGGCGAAGACATCCGCGGCATCGCGAACTTCTACCAGCCCCTCATCGAGTTCCCGGCAGCGTTTTTGAATTTCCTCTCGCCACGCGGGGGATATCTCACCACCGACCGTTGCGTCCAGGCTCTCAATAAGCCTTTCGGCTACGAACGCTCGCGCCTGAGGGGACAGCGCAAGGGCGTCGGCGACAATCTTCTCCGCTATCGTACTCATACCTGGATACTACCGGACACATGCCGTTATTTCAAGGGAATATCCGCTTTCGACGGGATGTGACCCTGAGCAAGCGGGCGCCCGCCAAGGGCTCATCTCATTTTTCTTCGTTCTTCCGCCGCACACCGATGAACGCTTTCTGTTTGTCGCCCATGCGGGTCACGGTTTGCGTTTGGGACGGTAGTCTCTGGGATCAATGCATGCATCGTAGAGACCGCGTTCCATCTGGATCCAATCGGTCTTATTGATTCCTCGGTTGTTCTTATACGTCGGGCTTACAGGATAGGCGCAGGAGACCTTGATCCATCGGTCCTGATCGATAGAAATCGACCTGACCTCATCCGCCACTTCAGAGAGATCCTGATCCTGACTAAAAATCAGGGCCACCTCATACTCGTCTTCTCTGGCCAGGCGCACTACATCCAGCGCCAATCGAACGTCGATGCCTTTTTCCTGCCCAACCAGCACGGTTGTTGTCGACCCATCGCCCAACAATACGGTCTGGTTGCGGTACTTGAGTCCGCGTGAGAAAGTCTTTATTCCGCGCGTGCCCATAACAGCAAGTTTGGCCGTCCAGAAATGATTCCAAAACGGTTTAGCCTGAGCACTGGGAATCCCGGTATAGAAGTAGATATTCTTCAGGTCCCACCCTTGATTCACGCAAATCTTTGAAGCGAGAGCCTGTGGGTCATAGTTGGGCCACTTATAGCCAAAAGCATACTTGGCAGCATAGAACAGATTCT
>Ga0180434_10007529_pt1 | contig 12239 bp, 10 predicted proteins | sample SS_ome_7_FD_132453 | JGI IMG/M metagenome (GOLD analysis project Ga0180434, IMG submission 132453) | Hypersaline lake sediment archaeal communities from the Salton Sea, California, USA - SS_1_D_2 metaG | ecosystem: Environmental > Aquatic > Non-marine Saline and Alkaline > Hypersaline >... | reverse complement strand
GTACCAGAACTACAACGTTGCCGTCAATCTGCACTCGGGGAGGCCGCTGTACACGTACATGGGGATATTGAGGCCGCGCGCGGGCAACGCGAGCTACGCGACGAGCGGGCAATTAAGTCCGCTCTTGAACGACCCGCTCTACAGGACCATAGGGATAGGGACGCGGATTTTTCTGGGTGGGGCGGATGGGTACGTGTTCTGGCAGGGGACGCAGCACGCGCCCGAGGTCTCGAGGTCGCCGAACGGGGTGGTGAAGTCCGGTGCTGGAACGCTCGCGACGGTCGGTGACCTGAAGGAGATGGACGCGCGGTACTTGCGGGGGGTCTCGATCACGGGATATGGTGCAAGCCTGTCGGTGGGGATAGGGGTCCCGATCCCGGTCCTTGATGAACAGATGGCCCGATTCACGGGAGTTAGCGACGAAGAGATCGTGGCTCCGGTGGTGGACTACAGCCGGGATTACCCAGAGCTAACGGGAAGGGTTGTGTGCGAGGTGAGCTACTCGGAGCTTCGGAGCGGGAAGATATCCGTGCGAGGGCAAGAGGTGCCGACTGCCTCCACCACCAGTTATTCGCTGTCGCGAGAGATTGCGGAGCTGCTGAAAGAGAGGATAATGAATGAGGAGTTCCTGCTGACGCGGCCGGTTGCCGCCATCCCGTCAGCGGGCTCCGGCTTGTCACTGAAGGGCTTGAAGATGAGACGGTCTGAGTAGGTACGAGCGATGAACGAAGAACGGTTCTACCGCGAGTGGGTGACTTCTCCCGATCTGGTGAGTTTCCGGGTCAAGGCGAATGAGACGGACCTGATGATCCGGGCGGAGCGCAACCTGACCAGAACGGCGAGGTCGAAGATTCTGGAGCTTCGGTCGGAGATAGAATCATACATTGCGCTGAACGGGGAGTTCGCCAGTTCTCTGAAGCCGGTGGAGGTCGGGGGAGCGGCGCCGAAGATTGTTCAGGACATGGCGGAGGCAGCAGCGGCGTACCGGGTGGGGCCCATGGCGGCGATCGCGGGCGCGATAGCGCGCCATCTGGGTATGGCCCTGTTGAGCGAGAGCGCCGAGTTGATAATAGAGAACGGGGGCGACATATTCATGTGCTCGGGTAGCTCGCGGGTGGTTTCGGTGTACGCGGGGGAGTCGTCGCCGTTCAGCGGGTACCTGCGGATATCGGTGGAGAGCGGGGGGGAAGAGCTGGGCGTGTGCACATCGTCTGGAACGGTGGGTCACAGTCTGAGCTTTGGCAAGGCGGACGCTGTGACGGCGATCGCGTCGTCGGCGACGCTGGCCGACGCGGCGGCTACTGCAATCTGCAATAGCATCAAAGTGCCTGCGGACATCGAGCCTGCGGTGGAGCGTGAGAAGGAACGGGGCCTGCTTCGCGGGCTGCTAATCGTGATGGGTAGGCAGGTAGGGGCATGGGGAGAGATGGAGTTCGCATCGTAGGAGGGGGCGAGATGTATTCGAAGAAGGTGGTGCTGGTCTTCCCCAAGGACATTGTGACGCAACCGGTGATCTACCGGCTCTCGCGTGATTTCGACGTTGTGTTCAACATTCTCAAGGCGAAGGTCACGGCGGACGAGGACGGGATGCTGCTGATGGAACTTTCGGGCCCTCGAGGCCAGGTCCGAAAGGCTGTCGGCTTCCTGGAGGAACAGGGAGTGGAGGTTACGACGATATCGAGGGGGGCCGTTATCGACGAGAAGAAATGCACTCACTGTGGGGCGTGTGTAGCGCAGTGTCCAGCCGATGCCCTCTACGTGGAGGAGGGCACATATCTGGTGAAGCTGAAGCAGGAGAGGTGCATTTCGTGCGGGCTCTGCGTTCCGGCCTGTCCGTATAGGGCGATCGAGGTCCCTAGTCTAGCAGCGTGAGGGCCCCGGAATCGTCCACGCGGAACGTGGGCGAGCACTTGTTCCGGGGAGCGACTTCGACTCTGACGTCTCCATATCCTGCTTTCTCAAGCGCTGCTTCCGCTGCAGCCAAAGCCAGCTCCGGCGAGTTTCGGTCAGCGCTCAGGTGCGCGAGCAGGATGAGGCTGGGAAGCCTGTCGCTTGCGTCAAGTATCCTGACGAGGGCGTCGGCGGCCTGCGAGTTAGAAAGGTGTCCCATGGAACTACCGATCCTCGTCTTTGTCTCCTGCGGCAGCCTGCAGCAGCCGCGCAGGAGCTGCCGGTCGTGGTTCGACTCCAGCATGATTATGTCGGAGTTCCTGAAGGGCGCTTCCATTCCGGGCTCGAAGCACCCGAGGTCGGTGGCGACGGTCATCTTGGTCCCGCCGGAGAAGAGGCTGAAGCCGCAGGTGACGGCGGCCGCATCGTGGGGCACCTCAAAAGGGAGAACATGAGACGTGGAGCCGATGGTGAACGCTTCGCCGTCAAAGGGGAGGACCTTCATACCGTCGGGTTGGAGCAGGGAGAGGTTCTCTCTGTGGGTGTATATGGGCACGCGGTATTTGCGTGAGAGTGTTTTGCCGGCCGGGCCGAAGTGGTCGGCGTGAAGGTGGGAGATGAGAATTGCGCTTATGTCGCCGGGCGCGATGCCGGTGTGCCGTATGTGCTTCGAAAGGGTGCGCCAGCTCAATCCTCCTGCGTCGAGAAGAACCACATCGTCATTCATGCGGATGAGCGAAGCGTTGGCGGAACTTCCGCTGGCAAGCACTCGTACGGCCAGTGCCATCAGCTATCTTTCCTTTCTCTCGCGGTGCGGTCAGGCGATTGTGTCTGCTTGCTCTGGGCTCTCGCGGCCGGGGATTGATTCGGGTGGCCTGAGCGAGACTTTGATGCCATGCAAGCACTTCTCGTTTGTGATGTTGTAGGTTGTCTTTCCGTTCCCAGCGCCGAACTCGACCCAGGGAATGCGGCCCCGCTTCCAGTCGGCGAACCCGAGGAGGGGAATCCTACAGGGAACACGGACGGGGCGCAAGACCAGCTTGCGCGCGGGCATGTCGGTTCGCACGCCGCCGAGGGCGTAGAGCAGGCCGAACGTTACCGCGCCCCTGGGGTAGTACCGGAGGTAGTTCCAGCCGTAGGTGTCGATGAAGCAGGCTCCGCGGCCTTGGGTGTTCTCGAAGAGCTCAAAGGCCCAATATCTCTCGGCCATATCGACCAAATCTATACCGAGGTGGGCTGCGACGAGGTCGCGCCACACGTTCTGAGATATCCACACATTGCCCTTATCGGCACTTGAGTGTGTGCAACCGTACTCTGTTTTGGAGGCAATGAGGGCTGACTGGATATCCTTTCTGAGCCTTTTGCGGTTCAGGCCGAGTTCGGTATCGGTCGCGAGGAGGTATAGTGCGCCGTTGGCGGTGTAGAGGCTGTAGGCCGACGCTCCCTGGACGCGGTGCTTCTGCTTACTGAGCATGTCGACGGCCTCGGAACCCTCTGGGAGGAGGGTCACGCCGTAGTGGTCTCCGCACCACCCGTCGCGGTCGAGGGTTCTTCGTATCTTGCGGCAGAGATTCTCTGCAATTTGGGCAAATGCGGTGTTCCCAAGTTCTCTGGCCATGATGGCCGCCGCTGTTAAGGCGCAGTAGCTCTTGATGCCGAGATAAACTTGCTCGCCCGCGGACTGGACGGCAGGGGTGGCGTCGTCAACGGTGTTGGCCGTGCCGACGTTGGGAAAGCCGTTGCCGGTTTTGTCGGCATTGATTATGTATTCAGCGAGTGTCTTCACCACGGAGAAGTTCTCCCTGATAACGCGCTTCCTGCCGGTGAACCGCCAGAGCGCGTAAGTGAGCAGAATGAAGTTGGTGTTCTCCTCGACCGGCATATCGTGGCGGTAGAACTGACCGGAGGCCATGAAGGAGTCGCCGGTGTCGTGGGACATAATTCCGCCTTCCTTGACGTAGCCATGCCACTGGCGGATGGTCATTTCGAGCAGCTCGGGCCAGAGGAGTAGATTGACCCAAGCCGCGTTGTACTCGACGTCAACGGTGGAATGGTAGTGGCAGCTGCCTTCCCAACAGGAGAACCAATCGCGGCCGTCCGGGTAGACACACCACCACGTGTTGGCCATCCAGCCCTGGAAGGAAAAGGCGAGAAGGTCACGTTTTAGCTTTCCGAGGCTGGACATTTCAAGGATGGAGTCGATGAGAGCGCATTTTTCGAGATAGTCTTCCCGCGCCTTGCGCGCGAAGGCTATGACTTCCGCGGCGCTCTTGAACCATTTCGAGTACTTGAATGTGAGGAACTTGCCTTTGACGACCAGTACGGGCTTAGAGGTATGTCCCGCCCAGAAGATTCTCATTGCGTCGGTGCGCCACTGGTTGCCGGGGATTCTGAACTTGGAGCCGGAGAGCCGCTTGCTGCTGCTAATCATGTCACGGCAGCGGAACTCCTTCACGGCTTCCTTAGGGCTCATGGCGAGATACTTCTCCTTGAGGAACCTGTGAGTGGCCTGTATCTCGTAGCTCATGCGGATTGATCTGGGGGTTGTGGTAATTCGCATCTGGGGTGCTTTGATCTCGAAGAAAACCTCTCCTTGAATGGGTTGGGCGATCTTTGCGGGATCGTTGCTGCGCGGGACGAGGCGTTCGACGGCAAGGTCGACCTCGAAGAAGGGCGCAACGGAAAGCTTCTCGTCGTAGGGGTAGTACGGGGCGCGGAAGCAGGCGACGAGCCTGACGCCAAGCTCGCGGGATTCTCCGCGGAACGTTACGGAGGTCAGCCTTAACTCCTGTTCGGTCGTTTCGAAATGAGGATGGCGCTTCGTGAACGGGAGCGTTCTGACTTGGTCGCCCATCCGTACGCCAACGGCTACGTCCATGGGGATATCGAAAAACTGCCCGATGGCGGAATAGCGGATCATCCGGTCGCGGGGTCTGAAATCCAGAGCAATCCTAGAGCCCAGCTTCGCCAGGCAGCACTCGTGCACAATGGCCATTTGCTTTCTCCTGTTGCCGCCACTGCGGACACACGGTCAACGAAGCAGGGCATTCTACCCCAATTTGGCCCGTGGTTCAGTTCCGAATCCTGAAATGTCGCGTGGAAGAAATATCCTGGAAATCCGTTGACAGTGGCGGTCGATTCGCCGTCATAAGGGTGGATCGTTTCCGTGCGCGCGGGGCGGGGGACGACCCAGATAGTCAAGGTTATCTCAGCGATAATTGGGGTGTGTGGGTAGCAGGCCCACCTGTCAGCCAGGTGGGCCTGCACTGCGTCTGGGGGGAGATGCGGTCAGTCCTTGGCGTAGTGGATGATGTTCGGGGGACGGGTGTCGCTCACGACTGAGTGGTCGGAGATGACATTGTCGTCCTGAGAGGGCGGCCAGAGGTCAGCGTGGGCAGTCGAGTCATCCGACCAGCGGCTGATGCTGTAGATTTCGTCCCTGGTAAGTGTGGCGGCGGAGACCTGTGAGACACGGCCGGCCAGCGGGTTGGGCGCCCACTCGACGTGACTGTCGACGTAAAGCACATGTTGGCCTGCGCCTCCGTGGTTCGGGGAGTTGAGGTCACTGCGAACCGTGCCCGCGATTTGACTCCACGGCATGTCTCTATTGTAGATCTCGTAGTCAGTGGGGCCCATGGTGCCCGGGGAGCCGTAGGTGTCTCCGGCTTCGACGCCCATCTCGTCGGCGACGAGAGCGATGTCGGGGGCAATCCTTGCCACTTTGTAGTGGTCATAGGAATACGAGGTGGAAGAGGCATGAAGGCCGCCGTTGTCGGGGGTCATGCCGGCGCCGGTCTTCTGCCACGCGCCGACGGTTGCGTCCGGATCGCCGGGACAGAGGAGAAGGTTAGCGTTAGCGAGGTAGTTGCTGCCCTCGTAGAAGAGAATGCCCAGAGAGTATGATGAGTAGGCTCCTTCAGGGCCGCGAGGAAACCAGGAGTCATAGTCCGTTGCGTAGAGTTGAAGTGCCAGGCCGATCTGCTTGAGGTGGTTCTTGCAGGCGGCGCGGCGTGCCTGCTCGCGGGTCTTTGCCAGCCCGACCACAATCAGCCCCAGCAAGACGGCGACGACCGCCACGATGACGAGGGTTTCGGTTACGCTAAGAGCCTTTGCCTTGCTTATCACCGCTTCCGTCACCACCTTCCCGCGCAGTATCAGGCATGGATATAGCCCGCTGCGGGGTATTGTCAAGAGGAATTCCCTTACGGTGTGGCGGCGACGAGGCGATGACAGACGTCAGCCGAGCTGATCTGACGTGCCGAGCCTGCCTGATGTTTTGCTCTGGTCTGATCTGGTGCTGTCGAAGGTGAAGGCACGGAACTCACGAATCTCCCGAATGACTAGTCGCCGTTCCGGACGAGGGCGATTTTACTTTCGCGTGCCCAGGCGGCTAGTTCGTCGCCGATGTCACCGCAGACGACGGAGTAATGCCTGCCGAGCATTGCTTCAGCGAAAGCTTGTTGGTCCGGCAGGCGCACGATTACGGTGTTGCGGCAGTTGCCGTGATGGTGGGAATCCACGAACTCACCGACGGCGCAGTGGAGGTGTTCGAGGTCGGCTGAGATTCGCGCGACTGTGGCCGGACCTGTGCGGGGGAGGTCAACTGCCGCCGTTGCACAAGTGGAGTCGCCGTGACGATCGGTAAGCTCATATTCCGCGAGATCGTCAAGCATCCCCACCGGCGTCACACAGTGATCAATGGCGATGGCGTCGGAGCCTTCCGTGAAAATGTTCCCCATGAAGCTGGGTCTGCCCGCGAGGTGCGTGAGGAGCATCATAGAGAGCATTGCGTTGATGTCGGCTTCGCAGGCGGTGATGATGCCGTTTCGGCAGAGTTCGAACATCGCCAGGCAAGGGAAAGGAAGGCTGATGCCGGGCATTGGCTGACAGTCGATGGCCATGGCGACAGCGTTCTCTTTTTGCATGATGTCGTAAAGAATAAGGAAGGATGAGGCGGCGTCGCTAAGGGCTTCGTCGGAAAGGCCGGAGGTGCTGCGTGCCTCGTCCTGCCATTTCTGGGAGAGGCGATTCGCCTTGGGCTTCATCGAGGAGGGCAGGGCGGGGAAATTCCGAAGGTCGTATCGGGATATGCGCACGCCCAGACGCTGCCGGACGAGATCCAGGTCGGACGTGGCACGGAGCCTTTGACGGTTGGCATCGGACTGGGTGCCCAAGTCGAAAAGGACGGCATTTGCGCCTTTGAAAGGATATTTCTTCCAGACGCTCATTTTCGACTCCTAGGTGGTGAGACGAAGAGACAGTCCCTGGCGAAGAAGCGGAGGGGGAGTTCCTTTCCGGCGGTCACGCCGACCCTGGTAGTGCACTCGATCTCAGTACATGGTGTGCCTTTCAAGACAACGAGATCGCCGTCGGCGAGGTTCGCGCCGTCAAGGGTTCTGTCGATTGCGAAGGCTTGGCAGAGACGCCCCGGGCCGACGGTCAGAAGGCGGAGTTGATCGGTCTTTCGGTTGCGTTGCATGACGCTTATGCCTTCGAGAGGTTCCACCGAACGTATCAGCACGGCCTCGGCGACGCCTTCGGGCTGTGTTACGAGGTTCAGGCAGTGGTAGCGGTGGATGGAGTAGACGTATGCGCGGCCAGGAGGACCGAACATGGATCTGTTCCTGTTTGTCTTGCCGCGAAAGGCGTGGTTGGCCGGGTCACGGCTGATGTAGGCTTCTGTTTCGACGATTGTGCCGGACAGGACGCCCTTGGCCGTGCGGCGCACGAGCGTTGCTCCTATCAACTGGCGCGCTACGCTGGTCGTGTCCTGCAAGTAGAAGTCTTTCGAGAATGGGCGCATTCTTGCTGACATTTGCGGAGTCCCGGTGAGCGCCGACCAAACCTACCCGTGATGCCTTGGCGGGGGATCGAAGGGGAGCGGATCTTCGGTGGTTATCAGCCAGTCGAGGATCTTGCCCTTCATTTCCTCGATGAGCGGGGCATGCTCCTTCTGGCTGAAGAGGTTGGTGAGTTCGTTGGGGTCTTTTCTGAGGTCGTAGAGTTCTCCTTCGCCGTTGGGGTAGTGGACGTACTTCCAGTCGAGAGTTCTGACGGCCTTGAAGCGCCCCTGCATGGCTGGCTGAGAAAGATGTCCCGTGCGAGTCTTCTTGAGCCTGGCGAACTCTTCGTCGTCGATGTCGGAATAGGGTTCGCCGGGCATGCCGTACTCGGCGAATATCTCGTCGCGGTGCCGGTCGGCGTGGCCAAGAAGGAGGTCGGCGGCGCTCTGGCCCTGCATTCCCGGATGGACATCAAGGCCCATGAGGTTGAGCATTGTGGGAGCGAAGTCTACCACGCTGATCATCGTGTCGCGCATCTCACGTGGTTTGATTTTGCCGGGCCAGTTGAAAAGCATGGGGATGTGAGTGAGGGAGTCGTAGAGGGAGACGCTCTTGCGAATGAGTCTGTGGTCGCCGGTGTAATCTCCGTGGTCGGTGCAGAAGACGATTATGGTGTTATCGCGCAAGCCTTGCTCGTCGAGGTATCTGAGCAACCGTCCTACCTGATCGTCGATGAAGGTCATCATGCCGTAGTAGATTGCGCGAAGCTTTTTTATCCCGTCGGGGGCGTATTGGTCGAAGTATTGTTCGTAAACGTTGAAGCGCTTCACGTATTTCTGGCGGAAGGGCTTATTGTCGAATTCGGTTTCGGCGTAGGGTGGGTCCGGGATGTCCTTGGGGTTGTACATGCTGGCGTAGGGCTCTGCGACCATGTAGGGAGGATGAGGGTCGGGATACGACAGCCAGAGGTGGAAGGGATTGGCCTTGTTGTTTTCGATGAATTCAATGGCTCGATCGGTGATGCGTGCGGTGGTGCACTGCTCGGGAGGGAACGGGTCTTCGAGCATGAGCTCGTACATAGCGCCTTGTCGGTGCTTTGCCACCTCGTAATCGGTGGAGCCTTCGGGAGGGTTCTTTGCGCCTCCGTGGCTGTATTCAGCGAGGAAGTCAAATCGCTCCGTGAGCTGTTTGCGCGTGTAGCAGTGATTCTTACCCGCAAGGGCGGTGACGTAGCCTGATTCGCGGAGGATTTGCGTGAAATCCGGCTCTCCATCACGCATGAGGACGAGATTCGAGCGGCTGCGGTTGGCGTGTGGGTATCGACCGGTGTGGTAGCAGACCCTGGAGGGAACGCAAAGAGGCGTGGGGGTAAAGGCGTTGTGGAAGAATGCGCCTTCCCTGCCGAGAGTGTCGAGGTTTGGGGTGTGGACCACCGGGGTTCCGGTGATCCCCATGGACTTATAGTGCTGCTGGTCCGTCATGATGAAGATGACGTTAGGTCTGTCGCTGCTCAACGCACTTCCTCCTGCTTCGTTTGGGGAACACGTAAGGGCTTCTCTTCTATCGGGTATCGGCCAACGTTGGCCGCGGTTTCGAAGGCAGTTATAATGTTCCGCGCGGGCACGTTGGCCTGAATGTTGTGGATGGCGTTGAATACGAAGCCTCCCCCGGGGGCGAATATCCCGATCCTTTCGGCGACCTCCTCTCGCACCTCATCTTCAGTTCCAAAAGGGAAGGTCTTCTGAGTATCTATTCCGCCTCCCCAGAAGACGAGCTTGTCGCCGTATTCGCGCTTGAGGCGGCGGGGGTCCATGTTGGCGGCGGAGCACTGAATCGGATTCAGGATGTCAACGCCCATCTCGACCATTCCCGGCAAGAAGCCATAGATTGAGCCGCAGCAGTGATAGAAGGTTTTCATCCGGGTGTTCTCGTGGACCCAGTCGTTGATCGTCTTGTAGTTGGGGACGAAGATGGTGTCGAAGGCTTCGGGCCGGAAGAATTCGGCTTTCTGACTGCCATAATCGCAGAGAGATATCTCGACCGCGTCAAGGGTGTCACCGACGGCCTGATGGAAGAGCTTGAGGTTCTCGATGGCGTTTTCCGCCTCAGTTGCGTAATAATCGTGGAGGTACTGCGGCTCGGCGGCGATGAGGTAGAACCACTCGTCGAAGCCGCCTACCATACCGAGTCCAGCACCCCTTGTGGCGGAGCCGATCAGGGCGTAGTCAGTGGTTTTGTAGAGTTGTTGTGAGAAGGAGGAAAGGTGATCAAGCTCTTCGTCGGAGTAGCGGAAGAAGTTCTTCTTCCGGGTTTCAATGGGCACAAGTTCGGCGGGATCGCGGAACGATAGGGCAGGGACTACGCTGTCGAAGTAGAGACCGTCGCGGGGCATCCTGGCTTGGGGCTCGTCGGAACCTTCGAGGAAGACCAGCCAGTCGCCCCTATCGTTGCGCCTAGGATGGAAGTCGCTCGGGACAAGCATCTGGAGCCCGTCCCGTGGGGACCACTGCCTCCAATCGCGGCTTGAGGTCTCGTAGGTGTTGCGGAAACGAGGGAGGCCGACGACATCGCAATTGAGGGCTTGGCGAACCGGCTCCTGCACTTCCGCCAGCATTTGGAACAGGTCCGTGACCTTGGGCAGGCCCAGGTCGAGGCCGAGTTCGCGCGTGAGCTCAACATACGTAAAGACGGAGATCCCGGTCACCAATGTGGATCCGAGGTCAATGGGGACCCTGTCCGGCTCTTCGTGATTGAGAGCTTTTCTGACGCGTTCTCGTGATGTCATTTACGCGACCAATGCGCCCAATAGGCCGGCCCTCAAGCGATGAGGGTAAGGGCCCTTTCGATCTTTGCACGGACGTTGACGTTGTTTCGGCACGCGACCGAGCAGCTTGAGCAGTCGGCACAGGGTAGATTGCCCAAAGCCAGAAGTTCCTGGCGGGCAAGGTTCTCGTCGCGATATCCGTCGGCGTACATTACGCAACGGTTGATCTCGGCGACGGGAGCGCCGAAGGGACAATCCCCTTCGCACTCGCCGCAGAGCCTGCAATAGAGCGCGTCAATCCGGTCGCCATAGAATTTGAGAGCAGCCTTTTCCCTCTCCGACATCTCGACCGGCTTGTCCATGACCCGGAAGTTTTCCTCGACCTCCTGGATGGTCCTCATCCCTGGTATGGCGTTGGAGACAAAAGCGTGCTGGAGGACCCACTTGAGGCGCGCGGGGTGCGTCGAGAGGCCCTCGGGAGGCTCTTGCTCGTGCCGGCCGCCGGCCTGTGTCTTCATTGCGACGACTCCAAGTCCAGCCTTTGCGGTACGCTCCAGTGCTTTGATGTCGGCCTCACTGCTCTTGAAGTTGAGCTTTGCGAGGACAACGTCAAAGAACTTGGACTCGACGGCTGCATCAGCAACTGCGGCGACGTTGGTGTGGGTGGTGACGCCGGTAAACCGGGCCTTGCCGTCCTTCTTCAACTGGGCAAGAGCTTCGATGGCGTCGGGGTTGAGCACCTGCTCCTTCTGCGTGAGATTGTGGAGGGACAGGACATCGACGTAGTCGGTGTTGAGTGCCTTGAGGCTCTGGTCGGCCAATTCGAGCATGGCCGATTTCGAGGCGGGCTGGCGGCGCTGGCCCATCGGTATCTTCGTGGCTATGTGGATCTTGTCTCTGGGGATACCCTCCAATGCCTTGGCGACGATCTTCTCGTTCTCTCCCTGCATGTACACTCGAGCGGTGTCGATGTAGTTCATGCCGAGGTCAACTCCGCGGCGGATGACGGCGGGGTCTGACGTGGTCATGGCGCCGAAGCTTACGGCGGAGACGGAAAGCTTGGTGCGGCCGAGCTTCCTGTAATCGAGCTTCTTCTCGGGCGCAGGACCGGAGGTTTCGGCTGCGAGGGCGCTGATTGCCCGCGCGGAGATTCCTGCGGCAACTGCACGAGTCGCGGTTTTCGACATGAACTCACGACGGCTGATCCGGCTGTCCTTATTCATCTCTCTTCCTCCCCTTCACTGGTCAAGAGTTATAACTTTTCCGGTACGTGCGGACTCGTATATGGAAGTGATGATCTGGATGACCTTCCGCGCCTCGGGGCCGTCGGTCATCGGCTGTTTGTCGTAGAGTATCCAGTCGATCATATCATCTTCGGGACTCTTGGGTAGTTCCTCGGGGTCGGGGAGAGGCTCTTCTTCGCCGACCCAGAGCTCTATCTCGCCGCCGCCACGGACGTTGTATATGACGCCCCCTTTGTCTCCGTGGATCTCGGTCCTAAGGGGACCGTTAACCGGGAACGTCGTGGTGGCGACGATGTTGCCGACGGCGCCGTTCTTGAAGGTGAGGATGGAGAGCGAGAGGTTCTCAGCCTCCATGTCCCTGGCGTAGGTCCACATTCTGCCATAGACGCTTTCGACGGGCCCCATCCACCACTGAAGGAGATCGATGGAGTGGATGGGAATGGTGAGGGTGCTGCCACCGCCGCCTTCCCAGGTTCCGTGCCAACCGTCGTAGTACCTTTGCGGGCGGAAGTACTTGAGGCTCTGGTTTGCGAGGATGAGGTCGCCGAACTTCCCCTT
>Ga0180434_10007528_pt1 | contig 12240 bp, 13 predicted proteins | sample SS_ome_7_FD_132453 | JGI IMG/M metagenome (GOLD analysis project Ga0180434, IMG submission 132453) | Hypersaline lake sediment archaeal communities from the Salton Sea, California, USA - SS_1_D_2 metaG | ecosystem: Environmental > Aquatic > Non-marine Saline and Alkaline > Hypersaline >... | reverse complement strand
GATCGAGCGCTGCCAGCGCAAGTACGACTCCCACCTCACCATCCGGGCCGGGGTTGAGATCGGCGAGGGTCACGTCTACCAAGAAGAGGCAGCCTCGCTGCTGGAAACTTGCGAGTTCGACTTTGTGTTGGGCTCGCTTCACTGGGTGGGCGGCTACCCTGTCTTCGATGGACGCTACTTCGCCGGACGGACACTCGAAGAAGGGCTGCGGGCCTACTTCGAGGAACTGGAGCGCCTGGCGGTCCAGGCGGACTACGATGTGCTGGCCCACTTCGACATCGTGCGCCGGGCAGCCTATGGTTGCTTTGGGTTAACGGCGCTGGACTACGCGCCCCACGAGGAGACGATCCGCCGCATCTTGCGCACGCTCGTCGAACGAGGTAAAGGGCTAGAGATCAACACCGCCACCCACCGGCGCGGGATGGGAGTACCCAACCCACCGCTTCAGGTACTGCGCTGGTACCGTGAACTGGGCGGTGAGGTGATTACGTTTGGCTCTGATGCCCACACCATCGGCTCCATCGGGTCGGGCTTTGACGTTGCGCGGGAGATGGCCCAGGCCGCTGGGTTCACCCGGCTGGCGACGTTTGAACGGCGGCGAATTCACTGGATCAGGATCTAGGTTATGGACAAGACACAGCAAGAGACGCCCGAGCGGCCCAAGCGCCGCCCGCCCTGGCTGCGGGTGCGTGCCCCGACGGGCGAGGACTATCACTGGCTCAAACGGCTGATGCGGGCCAAGGAATTGCACACCGTCTGCGAGGAAGCTCACTGCCCGAACATCGGCGAGTGCTGGGGCCACCGCACGGCCACCTTTCTCATTCTGGGTGACACCTGCACCCGCAACTGCCGCTTCTGCAACGTGAATACGGGCCGTCCGGGTCCGCTCGACCCCGACGAACCGGAGCACGTGGCCCAGGCGGTGCATGCGATGGATCTGAAGCACGCTGTCATCACCTCGGTGGACCGGGACGATCTGGCCGACGGCGGGGCGTCGGTCTTCGCTGCGGTCATCCGTCGCATCCGGGCGCTTCAGCCCGGCTGCACAGTCGAGGTGCTGATCCCCGACTTCCGAGGACAGCTCGGGCCGCTCCAGACCGTGATGGACGAGCATCCCGACATTTTGAACCACAACGTCGAGACGGCACCGCGCCTCTTCCGCGCCGTGCAGCCCCAATGCCGCTACGAGTGGTCGCTAAGCGTGTTGCGCAACGCGAAGGCGCTGTGGCCGGAGGCGATCACCAAGAGCGGGCTGATGGTCGGACTGGGCGAGACGGTGGACGAGGTACTGGACGTGATGCGCGACCTGCGGGACCTGGACGTGGACATCCTGACTATTGGCCAGTACCTGCAGCCCACAAAACAGCACATCCCCATCAACCGCTACTACACGCCGGAGGAGTTCGAGATGTTCCGGGAGCGGGGCTACGAGATGGGGTTCCGGTGGGTCGAAAGCGACCCGCTGGTGCGCAGTTCCTACAACGCGGAGGCACAGGCGCGGGCGCTGTCGGCGTCACCCTCGATCTGAGGGACTGTAAGCCCTCTCAGGAAAGACGCCCCCGTATGGCAACAAGGATCTCTTCAGGAGTGGTCTCTTCAGACGATTGTATGTTGTCTTGAGAGTTCACGTGCTTGTGGTGGGGGAAATTCGGCAGGTGGGAGTGGTGCGGAGCATTGTCCCACCCAATGACGAGGGTACTGTCCTCATTCAGCCAGTAATAGGCATACTGCTCCAGACCGTTGTGATAATACTGCTCGTTGATCCGGAGCGTACTGCCGTCGGTGAGACTCACCTTGAGTTTGAAAGCGTGGTAATCAGCTCTCAAAACAGTGACTTCTGCCACAAGCTCGGCCAGGATAGACCAGATGCAGGCTATTCTAGCTCGCAGGAGCGGAAGCAAGAGATCTCTCCAGGAGAGGTTGAAGAGAGGCAAGGATTTGGCAGGCCTCTTCGAGGGTGCGCTGCCAGCCCGACCATTCGATGAAATCCTCGTGCATCTCTATGCCAGCGTCATCGGGCAGGCCATCCCGGCACAGCCGGGCAAGCGTTGTCTCATACTTCTTCTCGAAGGCCTCAATCTTCCGTTCGGCCAAGGCTAATCGTCCCTCCGCCTCGGTCAACAGTAAAGGAGCGCCGAATTCGACCAGTCTTTGACGGACCTCAGGAACCAATTCCGAGAAAGAGGATTCCCGCCTACTCTTCTCTTCGGGCAAGATGGGCATAATCATCATCTCCTCATAGCTGTCTTCATCTGTTGGAAGCTACGCTTATCACTTGCGACCTTCGCAAAAGGAAGTGCTAACATATCTTAGTATAGCCGTCCGCTGATAGAAAGTCAAGACAGCGTTCCATCAAAAGTCAAACCAATCCGAACAAGGATGTCGATTTTCACAGTGTAGCGTTGAGCTTGTTAATTGGAAGCTCCCTGTATTGAAACGTGAAACTCAGTGCGTAGTGCGTGGACGCTATGTACCTTGTCACCCTGTCGACCTGTCACTCCGCTCACGGGTCGCGGCAGGTCTGGTAATCGGCGCCGATGATCAGGCGAACCTGTGCTCCTGCGTTGGGATCGGGTGCGGAGATGATGGCTTCGGGAGAGACGTTGAACATCCACTGCAGGTACGACACCGGGCTCCCCTTGGCGGTGGACGTGAGGTCGACCAACTGCGTCTGGGGGTAGTCGCGCCGATCGGGCTGGCCGATGACGGCGACGAAGCCCTCGCGGTAAAGCCGGTCGGCCGCCAGTTGATCCCAGTCGGCGCTGCCGGTTCCGTTCCACACCTCAACCGTCTGCAGCGTGCGCCACAGCCTGTTCTCCGGCACCGGTCCCAACGCCTCCCCCACCACCGGCCCCACCTCCTCCCAGTTGGGTAGGAACACAGAGCCCCCGTTGGGCGTCGTCCAGGGAACCACGTGCTGGTAGCCGATGCTACGGAAGCGCACGTTTTGCTCATCGAGCCGGAAGGCGACCTCAGCCAGCTTCACGACGTTGCCGAACTCCATATCGGTGACGACCATACTCCGGAACTGCTCCCATAGCTGGGGGAGGCGGGGCAGAAGGTCAAGGCCGCGCGACTTGCGCCAGATAGCCTGCAGGACCTGCTGCTGACGCCGTTCACGGGCGAAGACACTGGAGGTCATGCGCGAGCGGGCGTACCACAGCGCTGTCTCCCCGTCCATATGGTGGACTCCCGGTTCCAGCACCTTGATCGGATACTCGCCGTTTTCGTCGGGATAAGGCCAATGATCCTGCAGCCGGCAGTGCACCGGGATGTCCACACCACCCAATGCGTCCACGATGCCGATGAACCCGTCGAAGTCGGTACGCACGTAGTGATCGATCGGGATCCCCAAATTGTAGAGAAGCGTCTGCTGCACCAGCGCCGGCCCGCCGCCCTCGTATCCATACAGCTCACCGTACATATCGGCGAAATTGACGCGGCTCATCTGAAACCCGGGGATGTAGACATACAAGTCCCGCGGTATCGAGAGCACGGTCACCGCCGGCACCAGGGGCTGGATGGAGACGACCTGGACGACATCGGTGTGCCAGTCGTTCCAATCGGGACGGCGGTCGCTGCCCAGCACGACGACGTTGATCTCGCCAGGAACCACTTCGGCAACCGGCACGGAGGTGGGAATGGGGGTCGTGTCGGAAAGAGTGGGCGTCACGTCGATCAGCGCTGGTTGCGCCAGCGAGAAGGAAGTCGGGGTGGGCATAGGCGTGGAAGTAGAGGTAGCGGTCGGCGTAGCAGAGGGAATACTGGTGGGACTGGGAACCGGCGTAGGCGTCGGGTCGAGGGTCGGCACAGGCGTAGAGCTGGGAACGGATGTAGGGCTGGCTGGTGGCAGCGTGTAGGGTGAGATCGTGGGGATCAACGTGGGCAGTGGAGGCATAGCCGGGGAAGCACAGCCGATCAAAAATGCACCCAAGAGCACTCCAACAGCTACAAATACCAGAGTAGGTATGATTAACTTTGCATGCGCCACGGTGACTTCCTCTTCGTCAATTATCAGCGCTTGCCACACGTAGTTGGAAGCAAAGCGCGGTGATCTTTCCACTGAACATGCATTTTAAACCCATCCAGCAGATTGTGCAACCTCAAGAGCTGAGAGCCGGCAGCCAGTACCGGACGAGTATCCGTTCAGGGGGTATGGAAAAATGACACAAGGTGACCGGCACTTGCCGACTCAACCCTCAAGGATGACAGTTGCTGGTAAGCATAGAGCACGTTTTCGCCGCGACCGACGTGGAAGCGCCGGTCACCTGAATGCTTACCCGGACGATACTGCAGTTGACAGACCGACGAAGTTGGATATGATATGTCTGCCTATCGTGAGCAGAGGTACATATATGAGTCAAAGATTTTCTCCCCGTATCTTGGCCATCCTGGGCATCGGCATCGCAGTTGTGACCAGCTTAGGATTGCTGCTGGTGTTCCTGGGACGTGAGCCGGGCGAGCCTGATCCTATGATCACCCCAGCGACGCGTCCATCCCTGGAGGGTCCATCTATTACCACCATCGACGGACGCCCCATTCAACATGCTGACTGGATGGAGGCGGTCCTGCTCGATCACGTGATGAGCGGACTATCGGGGAAGCCCGCCCCCTCGCCTGAAGGGACCTTACATCGGTTGATCAACGAAGAGCTGATATTGAACAGCTTCCCACCGGAAGAAGAACCGACAGGGGACCAGATCGAAGCGCGGATCACCGCGCTGGAGCAAGCCTGGGGCGTGGACGATGCCACCGTGGTGACAGCGCTGGAGGGAGCACGGCTGACCCGCGTCGCGTTTGAGCGAGCGGTTGGGCGGCTGCTGACGGTGGAAGCCGGCCTGGAGGCTCTGGAGAGCCAGGGATACGACACGACGGAGTGGTTGGAAGAACAGCGAGCCAATGCGGACATCGTGATCGATGAAGAGCTCACGGACGTGCCCGTTCCATACGCTCCGATCGTTCAGCCGCCGATCGCAAGCCCGGCAAAGTCGCCAATCCCTACCCCTGTAGCTGAGACTGCTGGCCTATCGCCTGTCCTTACCCCCGTGCCCGAGACCGCTGACCTATCGCCCATCCCCACGCCCGTGCCCGAGACACCCTCTCCCGCCCCCACCCCTGTGACACCGAAGATCGCCCCTGATTTCACGCTTGAACAGGTCGGAGGCGGCACACTCACGTTATCGGAGCAGTTAGACCAGGGGCCGGTGGTGCTGGCCTTCTTCCACAGATATGGCTGAGGGGCCCCACGGCAGCTCGTGGAGCTGCAGATGCATTACGAGGCGTTCCAGGAAGCCGGGGCGGAAATCATTGCAGTGGCGGTCACGTCCATCGAGGTGGCGAACAGTTGGTGTCACGGCACCGGCGCCACGTACCCTGTGCTGGCAGACCCTGACCATCGCGCGTCCGAAGCCTACGGCGTGTACAACCTGCTGGGCGACGGCTACGCCGCACCGGCTGTGTTCGTCATCGAGCCAGACGGGCAGGTCGCGTGGAGCTACGTCGGCCAGGATCGCAGCGATCAACCCAGCTTGCAGTCAGTCCTGAACTACCTGCCATAGCACCTATCCAAGAAGTCCCAACTCACACTCCGGACTGTGGTTGAGCGTTAGACCGAGGAGAAGCGTATCCTTCAGTCACATGACGTGTTTCAATAGTAAGGAGCCAACGGGGCATTATGGAAACAGGAGTCATCGCGGTCATCGGGCTGTGTGTATTGCTGGCGCTGTGGTACGGCGGAGGGCACTTGGTTAACCGAAGCCGTGGGCAGCGCCTCTTTCGTTGGCTAGAGGCCGGGCTGGACGTGCTGGGAGGCGTGAGGGAGTCGGGCTGGATTGGCTCGCCCGCCGCTGGCGCCCGCGTCAACGTCATCCACGCGAATTCCCCCTTCCGGCGGTTGGAGATTACGCTGCTGTTGGAGAACCGCGAGATGCTGCCACTGTGGCTGTTCGGCCACTTGCGCGGAAGGCGGGACGGGCTTATAATAAAGGCGACGCTGCGCTCGCCGCGCCGGGGCGAGGTGGAGGTTGTGCCTGCCACAGGGCAGACGGTGCGGGATTTGCATCAGGAACAGGAGCGACCCTGGACGTGGCAGCAAGGGCCTTGTGGCCTGGCCATCGCACATCGAGGCTCAGGCGCAGGACCACAGGTCGCGGGGTTAGAACCCTGGGTGGAGGCTTATGGGGCACACCTGCAGCGCTTCTCCTGGCGCAAGGCCGACCCACACATCCAATTGCAGGTAAACGTAGCAGGGCTGCTGACGACGTCCAGCGAGAGCTTCCTGGCCGACCTGCAGACTGCGGTGGGAGGCACAACGCACATTAATAAATAGGCGATATTCTCTCACGTCAGCGGTGACCACGGGTCGCCAGAGCGACAGAGTCCAGCGTGTTGGAATGCACACCATCGGGGGCGAAAGGAGGTGCAAGGAAGGATCAGAAGACACGTAATCAGAAAATCGGTAAAGTGTTTGAATCGGATGCTCGAAATGCATTCTTGCGTTAAGGAGGATAAAAACGATGAATTCGATTATCGTACTGATCCTGGGAGCTCTGGGCATCGGCGTGGGCTACTTCTTGTACGCGCGGCGCATCGACCGCGACATCGTCCAGCCCGACCCGAAGAAGGCTACCCCAGCCAAGATGTACATGGACGGGGTAGACTTTACCCCGTCCAGCCGCAACGTTCTCTTCGGATATCAGTTCAAGTCCATCGCCGCGCTCGGCCCCATCACCGGCCCAATTATCGCCGTGCAATGGGGCTGGCTACCGGCGTTGGTCTGGGTTATCCTGGGCACCTTCTTCATCGGCTGGGTCCAGGACTATGGCGCTATGATCATGGGCGTCCGTCGCGAGGGTGACACTATGGGCGCGCTGAGCTACAAGCTCATCTCACCCCGCGCGCGCAATATCCTCATGATCTTCATATACTTCTATTTGTTGCTGATCATGGGCGCCTTCGGCAACGCGGTAGGGAAAGTGCTCATGACTAACCCTCAGGTGCCCTTCGGCATAATTGCTGTGGTCCTGATGGGCGTCTTGGCCGGGCAGATGACCTACAAGTGGAAACAGGACATCATCCTCACCACAGTCGTCACCGTCGTGCTCACCTTCGTGGGCATCTGGATCAGCACCCTGCCATTCATGTCCAACATCTTCTCCGGCCTCTACGGCCTCCCGGACTCCCCCACCGTCTTACTGGGCAACACACAGGCTCAGGTTCTCGGAACACTGCTGGTGATCGCCTTCTGCTACCTCGGTTCGGTACTGCCCATCTGGTCCTTCGCCCAGCCGATCAACTACGTCTCCTTCTGGATCGTCTCGCTGGGAGTGCTGGGCGGCATCATCGGCCTGCTCCTCTGGCGCCCAGGAATGGGCGATTTTCCGGCTTTCACCCAGTTTACCACGGCCAGTGGGCCATTATGGCCAATGCTCTTCGTCACCATCGCCTGCGGTGCTATCTCCGGCTGGCATAGCCTGGTATCCAGCTCTGGCACGGCCCGCCAGTTGGAGAAAGAGACTGACGCACTGCCAGTGGGTGGCGGCGCAATGTTCATGGAGATGGCGTTCGCCGTCATCGCCTTCCTGACCGCCACCGTCGCCTTCGGGAGCTTCCAGGGATACCAGGACGCCGGCGGCGCCGGTGCAGCACTGGGGGTCTTTGCGAAGGGGTTAGCCAACTTCCTGAGCTATGTCGGCATCCCCACAGACTTCGGCGTGGCTTACGGCTCCGTCTTCCTGACCATCATGGCACTGACCATCATGCAACTGGTAGTGCGCTTCATGCGTGTGGCCAGCGCTGAGATGGTCGGGGATGCGCTGCCGGTGATGAAGAACACCCACGTGGGCACTATCGTCGCCCTGATCCTGACGTTGATCTTCGTCTGGATCATCCCGTGGCTGACCATCTGGGCTGCCTTCGGCGCTGCGAACCAGTTGATGGCCGGCCTGGCGTTGCTGCTCATCTCGCTGTGGCTCCTGTCGGAGGGCAGGAAGCACACCTGGGCGCTCTACCCCTCGATCTTTATGATCGTCACCACGCTGGCCGCGCTGCTCTACCTGGCCTACACCAACTTCTTCATCAAACTGCCGGGCGCCGCATCGACCCAGGCTGCCGTCGCTGCGATCCTCGTCGGCATCATCGCCCTGGTGTTGGTGGTGGCTGCGGCGTTCCTGATCGTGGACGGCTGGAAAGCGCTCCAAAGGCCACGGGAGGAAGAGGCTGTCAAGGCCGCGTGACCGCTCGGTAAACCTCTGAACAGTTACGATGGGAGGGTAGCCCCCGACCCTCCCATCATCAAACGGAGCACGGATCGAATGCCACCAACTCTCCAACCGGTCCTTCTAGAAGTACTGGCCCACATACCCACGGACTTCTTCCACTGCTCACATTGCGAACGACTGTTTGACGTGGCAGGCATAGGTGCGCCCGTGCATCAGGAGATGCGGGCTGCCTACCCACCGGAGATGCTGGAAGAGGCTGCACATCTCGCCGCGTGGTTACAGGGCCTGTCCGACCGGTACGGAGAGCAATTGCGCATCCGGGTCGTGGACCCGCAGTCGCTGGAGGGTTTCTTCAAGTCGCTACGCTATCGGATAGGCCGGTACCCCACTTTCGTGATCAACCACCACACAAAGTACACCGGCTGGGAGCCCGCTGCCCTGGACCGCCTGCTGAAGAAGCGGATTGTTCAGAGCGTTTCCTGCGACCAGAATGGAGGAGCAAGAACGTTCGTTGGGGAGTGCGTTAGGGACAGGCTGCGGCATATCAGGCGCGTGGCATGTGAGGTGGTCTATGGGATGACCACCTTCGACTGGGCGCGCGATATGCGGCGGGAACGGGGAGAGATAGAGCGCTTGTTCATGTTAATTACCTTCGGTGACCTCGTCGGGCTCCCTATCCTGCCACCTTACTACACTATGCGCCTGCTACCCTACATCATTCCAACCATCAACCGCTGGAAGCGCAGCCTGCTGCGCGAGCGCGACTGGACCGACCTGACTGGACTGATTGAGGGCATCGATTGAGACACGGCACAGGTAATACGGGATGCATATTGTGCAAATTTTATGCGAGATCTGAATTCAATGGAGGTACATAGAGTACAATGAGTGAAGAAGAAAAGCAAGAAGGCTTTCTGAAGAGGCTTGGCCGTTCAACCAAGGATTTCCTCTACGGCATGGCCGGCCACGACATGACTCGCTTCGCGCTCAAGACGCGCGGGAGCATGGAGCACCTGTTCATCTTGATCACAATGGGCGACCTGCTGGGCATCCCCATCCTGCCGCCATACTACTCGCTGCGCCTGCTGCCATACGTCGTACCGCAGATCAGCACCTGGAAGCGGCGCATGTTGCGTGAGCGCGACCTGACCGACGCATTGGCATAAGGAGAGAACATTGTCACTCGCACAAGTTTTCAAGGAACACCCCAACCGCCGCTACATCGAGTTCGGCGGCAAGGGAGGTCTGGGCAAGACCACCTTCTCCGCCGCCACTGCCTACTGGCTGGCTAAGGGGGGGTACAAGGTGCTCGTCTTCTCGGTCGATCCCCAGGCATCCCTCTCTGATATCTTTGAGCGGGATATCTTTGGCCAGGGGGCGGTGGAGATCATGCCCAACCTGTTTGCCCAGGAGATCGACGCCGACCGGCACATCAAGGACTACCAAGACGAGATCCGCCAGAAGATCATCGACATGTACGGCTTTGACGAGATACCTGAGGAGATCGAGAATTACATCCAGGCCGCCGCGGCTGAGCCGGCGATGGAGGAAAGCGCCATCTTCGACGCGGTGGTGGACATCGTCGTGGGTGGCGAATACGACTACTATATCTACGACCTGGTACCCCTGGGGCACGCACTCTACTACCTGAGCATGGCCAGCGTGTACGACGAGTGGATCGGCAAGATCACCTCGCTGCGCGAAGAGATGCAGGAGTACGCCCAGGTGGCCGCCCTTCTCGAGCGCGACAAGGAATCGGAAGAGGACCAGATCCTGGCCGAGCTGCAGGACATCAAGCAACGCATCAACACGTCCTCCAGCATCCTCACCGACCGAGAAAAGACGGCCTTTTTCTTCGTCGTCACGCCGGAGGAGATGATCATCCTGGACACGCTCAAGGCGGCGAAATTGTTCGCCAAGTACCAGGTGCCCATCTCGGGCTACATCGTGAACCGCGTCATCCCGCCAGAACTGGCCGACCAGGAAATTCCAGAGTACCTGCAGCACCGCATCGAGATGCAGAAGACGTACCTGGCCCAGATCGACGAGACGTTCGGCGAAGAGGTCCTGACGCAGGTACCGGAGTTTGAACGGGATATCACCGGCCTGGAGATGATCGGCAAGGTGGCGGACGCGCTGTTTGGAGGTGAGGCATGATCACGGAATCAACCCGTCAGTTCTTACTCGAACACCCTGATATGAAGTACGTCTTCTTCGGCGGCAAGGGCGGGGTGGGAAAGACCGTGATGGCCGGCGCGGCAGCGCTGTGGATGGCCCAGCAGGGCAAACACACGTTGCTCGCCTCCACCAACCCGGTGCACTCGCTGAGCAGCCTGCTCGACCAGGACGTCTTCGGCAAACCCACATCGGTGGCAGGGGCACCCAACCTGGAGGCCTACGAGATCGACACTAAGGACACGATCGAGCGGTCGAAGGTGGAGCTGACCCAAAAGATCCAGTGGTTCCTCAAGTACGCCGACATCAAGACAAAGGCCGACGAGTTCGTAGAGTCGGCGACGATGAACCCGGCCTTCGAGGAATCGGCCATGTTCGAGAACATGATCGACCTCATGTTCGACGACGAGTACGAGGCCTACGTCTTCGACACCGCCCCCACGGCCAACGCCCGCCGCCTTCTGGGAATGTCCAGCGTGTACGGTATGTGGGTCAACAAGATGATGCAGAGCCGAGAAGAGGCCAAGTCCCTGAAGGAGCTTCTCTCCTACAGCAAGAAGCAGGAGAGAGACCCCCTGATGGAATACCTCCTCAGCTTCCGCGAGCGGATGGAACGGGCCAAGGACTTGCTCACCGACGACGAGCAGACCGCCTTCTTCTTCGTGACGCTGCCGGAGGCATTACCCATCGCCGTCATCAAGCGCTTCATCAACTGGTTCCAGGAGTTCGGTATCCCCGTGGGCGGCGTGGTCGTCAACCTGTTGATCGACAAAGAGTCGGTGGATGAGAATGCACCGGAGTTCGTGCTGAACCGGATCGCCATGCAAGATGACTACATGGAGGAAATCTGGCGTAGCTTCCCCGACGTGCGTGCGATCGTGCCGCTCTTTGATAGAGAGGTGCGCGGCGTGGACATGCTGGAACGCACCGCCGCCCACCTGTTCGCCTAACAGATTTTTTCGCGTTGCAGGTTTCAGGTTTCAGGTTACAAGTTGACAGCGTGCCATCAGAAGTGCAGCCAACCTGAAACCTGAAACTGTGGAACAGAAAACCAAGGGTAATTCTTATGCACCCAGCGCTTCTGATCCTGCTTGTCGGCCTGTTGTACCTGCTTGGCTTTGGCGGCCTGTCCTTCATGCGCCAGCAGGGATTATCCAGCCGCTTCGCTATCGAGGGCCTGATCATCACTGCCATCGGTGCTGGGCTCACATTCGCCTCAGTGCCCATTCACCCTGTACTCTTCCTCATCGTCCTTTATGTGAGCACTATGCGGGTGCGGCTGCTGGTCGACCTTGGCAACTGGTTCACGACCCGAGAGAAGTATAACCGGGCGCTGGTGCTCTTCGGCCTAGCGCTGCGACTGAGACCCGATGCCGTCACCCGTCAGATTGCGCTCATCAATCACGGCGTAGCCCAACTGCGTATGCAGGAGCCAGATGCAGCGTACATCACACTGAAAGAAGTGCTGGGTGAAAAGACAGCACTGCCTGGCGCCAAGTACCTGGCTGCCGGCTACTACAACCTGGGTCTGGCCTGTCGTCGAACGGGGCGTGAGGCTGAGGCGGTTCGCCACTTCAACGAGGCGATCGACGCTCTGCCGAACTCGGTCTACGCCCATGGAGCAAGGCAAGCGCTGAAACGGACAAAGGCCAGTCGGCAGCCGGCTGGCGACGAGGAATGACCACTGTCTACCAATCACTGCTGGCAAGGTCGCCAAACCATTGACCAATTTCCCAATCTACCAACTAGTTGGAGTCGGCCTGGCGAAGGAGCCGCTTCGCTTCCCTCTGTATTGGAAGGTTACAGATTGCCTTTCAGACGTGAGAATTCCCGATTAGCGCAAGCG
>Ga0180434_10007526_pt1 | contig 12242 bp, 3 predicted proteins | sample SS_ome_7_FD_132453 | JGI IMG/M metagenome (GOLD analysis project Ga0180434, IMG submission 132453) | Hypersaline lake sediment archaeal communities from the Salton Sea, California, USA - SS_1_D_2 metaG | ecosystem: Environmental > Aquatic > Non-marine Saline and Alkaline > Hypersaline > Sediment... | reverse complement strand
GAAATCAACCGGCTCGAGCCCGCCGCTGCCTTCCTGTTGGCCCAAGGCGACATCTGTCTTCAGTCGGGCGTCGGAAAGGAGTACGAAGCGTGCCTCAGCGGGGCCAGGATGCCGGTCCGCAACGGACCGGGAAACCACGAGATGATGCTCCGTCACGAGGACCCTCGCGATGATTTCCAGCGACTCTTCGGTCCGACGTACTACTCGTTCGATTGGGGGCCGGTGCACTTCGTCGTCTTGGACGGCAACAAGCCGATTCCGAAGGAAACGGGGTGGAAGGCCGTCCACGGAGCCGTCGAAGGGAGCGAGCTGCTGTGGCTGAAGGCCGATCTCGCGGCGCAGCCCGAAGGCAAACCCATCGTGGTCGGGGTCCACATCCCGGTCGTGTCCAGCTACCCGGAACGTCGCGAGCAGAGCCCCAAAGATGCGCCCTACTGGGAAATGACCAACCGCGAGCTGCTGACCGGGCTGTTCGCCCGGCACAACGTGCGCCTGGTCCTTCAGGGCCACATGCACGAAAACGAACGGACGACGGTCGGCGGCGTGGAGTACGTGGCGTCCATCTCGATTTGCGGTAGCTGGTGGAAGAACGCTGCGGGCTTCGAGCGGGGCGTGGACAATTCTCCGCGGGGGTACCGCATCGTGTCGGTCGACGGCCGCAAGATCAGCCACCGCTACCAGTCGAGCTGCGAATCGCGAGTGGACCGCCGCGGCGAGTTCTCCGGCTTGGACAAACCCATGAAGGCCGGCAAACAGTCGGCGTTCATTTTCAACTGCTATGACGCGCCCCACGGTTCAACCGCGCAAGTCCGCATCGACGGCGGCCCGTGGCTGCCCACGCCCGCCTTCCCTGCTCCCAGCCCGGCCACCGCCGGGTTGACGATGCCCCATCACTTTCGCCTGGTGACCGACACGACCGAACTGGCGCCGGGGGCACACACGATTGAAGCGCGAGTGACCTGGCCCGACAATACCGTGGTTGTGGAACGGGCGGAGTTCACATTGACGGACTGATGTCGTGTTGCCCGGCGATTCCCGGCTTACTTCATGGGAAACTCGTCCTTCAGCAGCTCGGCCACCGGCACCGCGGCGGAGCCCTGCTGCACCACGTCGCAGCGACGGACCGGACCGGCATCGACAACCCCTTGCAGCATACAAGCGCCGGCAACACGAAAAGCCGTGACATGCCAAGCTCCTTGTCCGCGGGTGGAAGGAAAAAGATCACGTGGTCAGGAACCGACCGGGCCGCGTGGTAAAGCTCCGGCCTTCGGTACGTCATGCCGGGACTCCGCTGGGCCGTCCGAACGCCGGCGAACCGCACCGCGAGTGTCGGCTTTCCGGTTGGACGCTGGAAACGTGCCCCCCGTTAGGTTGTGCGCCCTGTCGCCCCGTGCTAACCTGGCGCCGTGAACGTCGCGAAGCAACGAAAGATGGGCGGCAGCGCGAACCAGGTCCCCTTCTTCCTCTTTCCGTTTTCCGACAATGCCGAAGGTTAAGCCATGCGTCGTTCCAAGCGGATTCCTGCGGTGGCGTTGCTCGGGCTGTTGGTAGCCGGCGGGACGCGCGGTGCCCGGGCGGCCGAGTATCCGCCCATGCGGCTGAAGGACCAGGTGCCCGTGGAAGGGCGGTTCGAGCGGCAGAGCCGGGCCGGGGCGAGCGCGGTGCGGCCGATCATCCGCGGGCACGAGGCGATCTACTTCGGCATCGGGCCGGACGGGGCGACCAAGGGTTCGCGGTGGCTCGTCTACGACTCGGCCCAGGAGGAGATCAACCGCGTGCCGGCCGTCGCGGACTTGGCCAAATCGGTCCGGGAGCCGGCGCTGGAGGCCCGCTGGCCGGGCATGGACCGGTGGCGCCGGTATTTCGAGCAGGCCGGACGCGAGGACCTGCTAGGGATCGAGCACCTCGAAGAGGGCTTCGCGTGCCGCGCCGTGCCGGGAAGCAGGCCGGACCGGCCGGCCGAGCTGTTCGTCGACCGCCCGACCGCCGGCGCGCCCGTGCTGCTCGGCCCGTTGGCTCCGCTGGACGGCCGCCCGCTCAGCCAAGTCCACTGGTTGCGGATGATGCCGTCCGGGGACGTCGCGGTGCTGGCCTGCGACGGGAAACGGACCGTGCTGCAAGTCTACGAGAACCCGATGCTCGACGCGATCGACGCCCAGTGGAATGCACTGTTGAATCACGCCTACCGCGGCGAGCCGACCGTCCGGGCGAAGTACCTCGGCAGCCTCTACGACCTGTCGGAGTACGCCGACCGGGCGTTCGACCCGTATCTGGCGGCCTCCGACGGACGGCTCTACTTCGGCATGATGCCCCACCACAGCTCCGAGAGCGGGCCTGTGTTTGCCTTCGACCCGAAAAAGAACCGCGTCCACCTCGTGGGCGACATCGCCTCGTTGGCCGGCATCGACCGGGAAGACGCCGTGCCCTACATGATGCACAGCAGCCTCTTCGAGCTGGGCGGCAAGATCTACCTCACGGGCCAGGACCCGCACTACGGCGGCTGGAACTTTCCCTGCTCGCCGGGCGAGCCGCCGCGGCGCTTCCTGGGCTCGCCGGTGGTGGAGTTCGAACCGGCCTCGGGCGAGTCGCGGAGCCTGGGCATCCCCTTTCCCGGCGACCGGGGGATTTTTCGTTTGAGCGGCGATCCGGAGCGGGGCGTGCTCTACGTCCGGTTGGGCTACAGCCGGCGTCACTACGGACCGCTCGAGTGGCACGGGCTATCGCTCGACGAGGAGGGAAACATCGCCGGCAAGCCCCGGCGGCTCCCCTTCCCCGAGCAGCCGGCGGAAATCGTGCTCGGGCCGGACGGGACGATCTTCGGCGTCGTGCCGGATCTGAAGCTCCAGGGGTCCTTCCAACAGAAGCGACGGGCCCGGGAGAGCACCGACGGCATCACGCCCACGTGCTATCTCTACCGCTGCGATCCGGAGCTGCGAAATGCCCAGCGCGTGGCCACGGTCACCGGAACGTGGGACGTGCGCTGGGCGCCCTGGCAGGACGGCCAGCGCTCGGCCGTGGGCATCGGCGACGACGCCCTCTACGAGCTGGACTTGAGGCGGGGGGCCATCCGGCGCACGGTGGACCGGCCGTCGATCATGGTCATGGAGCTGGGCTCTTACAACCTGCACGACGGCAAGATGTTCTTCATGCCCCGGGTGCAGGCGGAGGGCCGCATCGCCCGGCGGACGATGGCCCTGTACAGCGTCGACCTCCGCTCGGGCAAGACGCTCTACTACGGGCTGATCGTCGGCCACCGGGGACGGCGCCCCAAGGACCTCAACCGGTTCGCGTTCCTGCCCGACGGGCGGATCTTCGCTTCCGGCACGGTCTACGCCAGGCCGGGCGACCGCCACTACATGCCCCGCTATCGCGACAGCGAGCCCTACCGGCTCGATTGCGCGGCGTTTGTGATCGAGCGGCTCCCGCCCGGCAAGCCCGCGAAACTGGCCGCGGAGGATTGAGCAGTAAGAGGCTGTCCGAAATGCTCGTAGTGACCGCATTCATGCGGTCCCGAGCCCGCCAGAGGCCGTCGTTTCACAGCCGGACCCGATGAATCGGGTCACTACAAGCAGTTTCCGGACAGCGTCCAAGTGACCCACCGGAGGAGAACCGATGAACGCCGGATCCAGCGCCACACGGTTCATTTGGCTGCTCGCCGCCATCCTCGCGCTGCCCGGCGCGTCCCCCGCGGCCGAGCCCTGGGAGTACGAGATCGGCGGCCCGCTGGCCGGAGTGAAGCTGCCGCCGTTTCCCACCCAGCACGGCGAGCCGCCGGGCCAGCCCGGCGTGCTGCTGGAGCCGGGCGAGGACGGCCCGCCCGACCGGCCGATCGAGAACCAGCCGGAGCTTTGGCTCTACGACGGCGCGGTCGAGCACTACCGCACGTACTGGCACAAGTATTGCCCGGTCCGCAGCTTCTTCGACCGCCAAAGCATGGTGAAGAACTTCACGGCGCCCGGCATCCCGGGGGCGGACCCCGAGCAGATCGAACAGTACGCCGAGCCGGTCTACTACGTGCCGCGGCAAGACGACCCGATCAATACCGGCAACCGCCGCGAGCCGGTCCCCGTGGTCCGTTGCAAGCCGGGCGACCCGGTGTTCCGCCTCGACTTCGGGGAGCTGGACCCCGGCATGTACTGCGTCCGCGTGATCGGCGCGGTGCCGACCGAAAAGCTGCGGCCCTTCCTGCTGCCGGTCTTCGTCGAGATGAGCTTGGGCGACGGGCCCGGGGGCGACACCACCAGCCACCGGCTGCGGATCGGCTACCAGGACGCCTTCTACAGCGTGGCCGAGCTGTACTTCCACGCCCCGGCCCGGCGGCGCTACCGGGCCGAGCTCTCGCTTGGCGACGGCAGCGAGACCGATCTGTTGGTCCACAACGTCACGCTCGACGACGCCCTGGCCGGCTGCGAGCGCCGGGCGATCAAGCGCCGCAGCACGATGCACGGCGAGGCGGAGCTGGCGTCGTTGGCCGACTCGCCGGCCGTGAGGGCACACCGGCGCGCGCTCGAGCGCCGCGAGCGGGAGGGCGAGCCGCCGCCGGGGCCGCTCTCCCGGGACGAGCGCCTGCGGCGCGACGCCCTCATCTGGCACGGGCTGGCCCACCCCAACCAGCAGTACGCCGAGACGAAGTGCTACCCCGGCGAGCAGCCCCGCGGGGCGACGCTCGTCCGCGGCGGGCTTGGGCTGGACGCGGAACAGCTCGAAGCCCGGCACGGTGCGTGGACCGATCCGCTGGCCTTCCGTGCCCACAAGCTGGAGTGGGACCCCGAGCAGGCCGCCGTGCTCCTGGTCAACGAGAAGCTGGACCTCAAGTACACCATGGCCGACCTGGCCGCGGGCAAGCCGCTCCCCGATTCGTTTCCACTGAAGGACGACGGGGCCGGCGTCTACCATCCCGACCCCCGCGACCCGGCCAAGGGCCACGCCTATTGGCCCATCGCCCGGGCGGCCGAACGCCGGCTGGACACGTACTTGCACCTGATCGAGGCGGGCTCGGCCCTGGCGGCGGCCGAGGCCGACTCGCCGCTGGTCCGCGACGCCGCGGTGGCCCTGGTGCGGTTCGCCTACCAGTTCCCGGCCATCGACACGGCCCGTTGCCTCCGCGTGGTGACGACCGACTCGTGGTTCCGCAACCGGACGCTGTTGCACCGCCGCCCGGCCGAGCAGCAGGTCTACGGCAACTTCATCCGCTTCCTCGAGCCGGTGGTCTGCTACGACCGGCTCTTCGAGACGATCCGCGGCGACCGGGAGCTGGCCGAGTCGGTCGAGCGGTTCGTCCCCTGGGTCGAGACGCCCGAGGACGTGATCGAGCTTCTGGACGTCTACCTCGTGCAGACGATGGCCAAGCGGGTGCTGCGGTACCACTGGTACGGCGACGGGCGCCAGCCCACGCGGATCGCCGAGCTGGCCGTGGCCCTGGGCGACAACCGGGTGACCGATCCGTGGATGGAGTGGCTCTTCGGCCGCACGTTCTTTTACCCCCATCCGCCGGCCGGCATTCAGGATCTCTTGATCAGCAACACCGACCGCGACGGGCGGAGTCCCATCGGATCGCGGTCCTACGTGCTGGGCGATTTCTCGGCCGGGCGGATCGCCGCCGAGCTGGACGCCTACCTGGCCGCCGGGGGCAACCGCCGCTTCGACCTCGTCGACCGCAGCCGCTACCCCAAGGTGATCACCTCGACCTACTTCTGGCTCGATCACTGGACGGCCGGGCTCTGGTTCCCGCGCGTGGGCAACGTCACCGGGGCCGACAAGCGCTACGCCCACCACTTCGAGGTCGCCCGCGGGGTGTTCGACCTGAAGCGGGGATGGCAGTGGACCGGCGACCCGCGGTTCGCGTTCGTCCTTTGGCACTACGGCGACTTGAGCCGCTACGATGAGGCCGAGCGGAAGCGGATCGAACGGGCGGCCGCCGAGCTTCGCCGGGCACCCTGGCTGGAGAACCGAAGCCGCGTGCTGCCCGGCTGGGCCGCCTATCTCGAATCGGGCACCGAGCACGACGACTTCCGCTTCCGCCGCTCGGCCGTCGTGCGCGTCGGCGTTGGGCAAGGGCACGCCCACCACGACTCGCTCGACGTGCAGCTCCACGCCCACGGGCTGCCGATGACCATCGACGGCGGACAGCGGGGCGGCTACTCCGAGCCGGGCGACAGTCACACGCGGGTCCACAACACCGTGGAGGTCGACGGGCAGGATCACAGCGCCCATTGTTGGGCCCGCACGCTGAGCGACGCCCCCGGGGCCCGGTATCTCGCGGCCCAGGGCGTGCCGCCGGCCGGGGCGAGCCTCTTCCGCCGCCAGGTGGCCCTGGTCGACGTGGACGAGGGGGCCGGCTCGAAGCCGCTTCCCCCCGAGTTGACCGGGGCGGGAACGAAGGGGCTGCCGCGGGAGATCGTCACGCCGAAGTCCTACGTCTTCGACGTGTTCCGCGTCCGCGGCGGGAGGCTGCACACGTACTGCTTCCACGGGCCGGTGGGCGGCCCGCTAGAGATCAACAGCCGCGGCCGGGTTCCCGCCGCGGGGGCCACGGCCGCCGAACGCGAGTACCTGGCCCTCTTCGGCGCGGCACTCGAGAAAAAGTTCGCCGGCACCGTGCCCGAGGTGCTCGAAGCCACCTGGCCCATGGCACGCGAGTCAAGCGAACACCCCAACGGCACCGAGCGTTACATGCTCCGCGACGCCTACGATCCCGACGCGCCGCAGAAGTGTACCCGCCTGGCCGCGTTCGGCCTGGCCGGTGCACGGGCCTTGGAGGCCGATTCGGTCTGTCGCGTGCGGGACTACCAGTTCACGTGCCTGATGGTGCAGCGGCGGGCCGAGGGTGCATCCCAATCCGAGCACGGGCTGGAATCGGTCTTCCCGGCCGTGATCGAGCCCTACGCCGGCCAGCCCTTCGTGCTGGGGAAGCGCTCCCTGCCGATCCCGGACAACGAGGCGGACTCGCTTCGGGCCGTGGCCGTCGAGCTTAAGCTTCCCGGGGGACGGACCGACGTCTGCTTCGCCGACGGCCGGCCGGAGAAGACCCGCCGCGTCGGGCCGCTGGAGATTGCCGGCGAGTACGCCTTCCATTCACAAGATGCCCAAGGGCTCCGCCAGACGGCCCTCGTGGGCGGCACGCTGCTCGACGCCCCCGGCGTCCGGATCGAAACAACCGAGCGCGAGCGGCGGGCCGAGGTGGCCGAAGTGGACTACTTCGGCAAGACGATCCGCGTCGATGCCCGGTGGCCGGCCTCGCGGCGGCCATCGCTGCTCGAAATCGGCGCCCTGCCGGAAAACGACCCCGGCGCCTACACCACGGGCTACACCGCCGAGGCGATCGAGCCGGACGGCTCGGGCACGACGATCCGGCTCGTGCGCGGGGCCGACCTGTTCCGCTCGCGGATCACCGGCGTGGACACCGCGGCGGGCGAGGTGACCTGCGCCCTGGGCCTGCCTACGCCCGTGACCGGAGTGCGCCACGGGCTGGTCGCCTCGAACGAGGCATTGACGAAGTTTTGGCGCGTGGCCTCGGTCGAGGGAACGACCTTCGAGCTGACCGGCCCGCCCGTCGAGCCGCAGGATTTCGGCGAGCAGAGCGCCCTGCGCCTCTGGGAATACGGCGTGGGCGACCGCGTGCGTCAGAGCACCTCGGTTTCGCTCCGCCGCGTCGCGCCGAACCAGTACGAAATCGAAGCGAACGTGGCCGCGAAGGTCTGGCTGCCGGCCCGCCGGCTCACGCTTTCGCGCGACGGCAAGCCGCTGCCGGCAAGCCCGTCCCGCTCGGAGGATGGCCGGCTGAGCGTCGAGCTGCCCGCCGGCGACGCTGCCGTGCGCATCGAGACCGAGTGAACCGGTGACGATCGGGTGAGGACCCAAGACTTCCGCGTTATGGACGTCTGAATTGCCAATGGTCGCTGGGTGCCAGGGGCGGCTTGTCCGCCCCTGCGATTCGCGGCAGCGGCAGCCAAGCTGCCGCTGGCACCCGTGCATTAGCTGCGCAAGCACTCAATATACAGCGAGGACCACGAGAAGCCGTTCACCCGAGCGTGCGGGTCTCGGCGTAGTCCGCCTGGCGGTCCAGGCGCAGCTTGCCGAGCCTCATGCGAACCACCGCCTCGGCGTCGGACCAGGGCGTAAACAGCACGAGCTTGCCCGGCAGCAGCTTTTCGACCAGGCCGATCCCCAGGCAGAAGTCCTCGGCGTCGAGCAGCCCCACGACGGCGCCGGGCAGGGGGAACTCCTGCCGACGAATGGGGTCGGGCGCCCAATCGGGCCCCAGCAGCCGGCCGGCCTCGACCCGTACCAGGTCCGCCTCGCGGAAATACTCCGCGTAGCGCTCCCGGCGATACACGGCCCGCTGCTCGGCGCTGCGGTCCTTGGCCTCGGGCGGCACGGGCAGCCGGTGGACGGTCGGGCAAAGACCGCCGAGCATCCCGAGCAGCAGCTCGAGCTCCGATTCCCGCTGGAGCGCCACGACGGCGTCGACCCCGGCGGCGAGCGCCTTGTGGTACTTCAGCACCAGACCCGGCTGACCCGCGATCATGCCCGTGGTGTCGATCACCACCGTCTGCGCCCCTCCGGCCTTGGCGCGGCGCACGAGCTGTTCCGTTCCGACCACGCTGGGGAGCATGTTGCTCCGGGGGGAGACGTCGCCGACGAACCACGCGGCGGAGGCCCGGTCGTAGGGCCCGGCCGTGGAAAGGACCATGCAGGTGGGCACGCCGAGCGCCTGCTGGCCCATGTCGGCGCTGACCAGCGCGGCCGGGCCGGCCCGCTCGGCCATCGCCCGGGCGAGCTCCTGCGCGCGTGCGGTCTTTCCCGAGCTGGGTCCCCCGACGACCATCACGGTACGGCCGGCCAGCTCCTCGTGGATCGGCGTCATGTCGATAGGCGTCATGTCATTGCCTCGTGTTTCTCGGGGCGCGAAACGGTACGGGCACCCCCTGGCCTTCGACGGCCGGAGGGTGCTTCGCCCAAAGGGCGTCCGCCGGTTCTTCCGTCCCCACAGGATAGCCGACCCCGCCGCTCGCGCCGAGCCCCTCAAGGGAGGTGCCAGAAGCTTGACGTGTTTGCCGTTCCCTCCTATATTCGGCTTCCGAGGGAGGCGGCTCGTCCGAACGAGAAGGGGACCGGGCATATTGTGTGCGAAGCACTCTTCGCGCCGTTCTGCCAAGAAAAGCCTGCTCCCTTTTGCTTCTTCCTTCGCGGTCTTTTTCATGGGGGCCCCGGTCATGCGCCGAAAGTACGGCTATCCGTCGCGGGCGCCGCGCAAGGCGGCACGAGGCGGCAACAACCGGGCCCGACGCGACGCCGGCTCGTTGCGCTGCTGGGGCGTCGAATCCCTCGAGCCGCGCGAGCTGCTAAGCAGCCAGCCCCTGCCGCTCGGCGAGGCCGGGCTCCTGGGCAGTTACTACGACGACGAGGCCCTGCAGCAATTCGTCGACACGCGCGTCGATCCCGTGGTCGACTTCCCCAACGACGCCCTGGGCGACGACGCCCTGGGCATGGTCGCCAGCGACGATTACTACTCGATCCGGTGGACCGGCGCGGTGCTGGTCGATCAGGCGGGCGACTGGCAGTTCACCACCTTCTCCAACGACGGCGTGCGCCTGTGGGCCGACGACACCCAGCTCATCGACCACTGGAACAACCACACCGTCGCGCGCGACGACGGCTCGATCACCCTCGACGCCGGCTGGCACCCGATCACCCTGGAGTATTACCAGCACGCCGGCACGTCGCACATCGAGCTGATGTGCTCCGGGCCGGGCTTTGCCGAGGCGATCATCCCCTCGACGCACCTGCGCACCGACGACCCCGGCGCGGGCGCCCCCGTGGCCGACGCCGGCCCCGACCGCGTCGTTCTCCTGCCCGACGACAGCGTCAAGCTCAACGGCTCGGGGACCGACCCGGACGGCACCATCGAAGCCTATGCGTGGGCGCAAGAGAGCGGCCCGAACACCGCCACCCTTACAGGGGCGGATACCCCCGACCTGACGGCCGGCGACTTGATCCAGGGCGACTACGTGTTCAGCCTCACCGTGACCGACAACGACGGCAAGACCGATACGGACGAAGCGACGGTTCTCGTCGTGCAAAGCGGGACCGGCGGCGTGATCTCCGGGGAGCTGAAGAAGTGGCACAAGGTGACCGTCACCTTCGACGGCCCGGCGACCGGCGAGACGGCGGCGACGAATCCGTTTACCGACTACCGGCTCAACGTGACCTTCTCGCACTCGGCAAGCGGCAAGAGCTACGTCGTGCCCGGCTACTACGCGGCCGACGGCGACGCGGCCAACACCAGCGCCGAGAGCGGCACCAAGTGGCGCGTCCACTTCACCCCCGACGAGGAGGGCACCTGGACCTACCTGGCCTCGTTCCGAACCGGGGCGAACGTTGCGGTGAGCGACGACCCCGGCGCCGGCACCGGCGCCGGCTACTTCGACGGGGCCGCCGATTCCTTCGACGTGGGGCCCACCGACAAGACCGGGCGCGATCTCCGTGGAAAGGGCCGGCTGGAATACGTCGGCGGGCACTATCTCCGCTTCGCCGAGACCGGCGAGTACTTCCTCAAACAGGGGGCCGACGCGCCGGAGAACTTCCTGGCTTGCGAGGACTTCGACGGCGGGTTCAAGAGCGACGGCATAAGCGACAACCGCATCAAGTCGTGGGCGCCCCACGCCGGCGATTGGAACCCCGGCGACCCCGCGTGGCAGGGCGACAAGGGCACGGAGATCATCGGGGCGATCAATTACCTGGCCGGCGAGGGAATGAACGCCTTTTCCTTCATCCCCATGAACATCGGGGGCGACGACAAAAACGTCTTCCCCTACCTCGATTACGACGAGCGCTACCGCATGGACGTCTCGCGGCTCGACCAGTGGGAGATCGTCTTCGAGCACGCCGACACGCTGGGCATGTTCCTGCACTTCAAGACCCAGGAGACCGAGAACGAGCTGCTGCTGGACGGCGGCGACCTGGGCGTCCAACGCAAGCTCTACTACCGCGAGCTGATCGCCCGGTTCGGACACCACCTGGCGCTGAACTGGAACCTCGGCGAGGAAATCAACAACGCCACGACCGCCCAGAAACGGGCATGGGCCGCGTACTTCTGGGACCACGACCCCTACCGGCACCACGTCGTGATCCACAACGGGGCGAACCACTACGACTTGTTGGGCGGCGCGTCGGAGCTGACCGGCTTCTCGCTGCAAACCAGCAACGCCGATTTCACCGACGTACACGACAAGGTCAGGAACTACCTCACCCGTTCGAGCGACGCCGGCAAGCCCTGGGCCGTGGCCTGCGACGAGCCGGGCGACGCCAGCCACGCCCTGCGCCCCGACGACGACGCCGGCACCTCGCACGAGGACGGGCGCAAGAACGCCCTCTGGGGAACGCTGCTGGCCGGCGGCTGGGGCAACGAGTGGTACTTCGGCTACGCCCACCACGACTCGGACCTCACCTGCGAAGACTTCCGCAGCCGCGACGCCTGGTGGGACTACTGCCGCTACGCCCTGGCGTTCTTCAACGACAACGAGATCCCCTTCTGGGAGATGCACAACGATAACGCGATCAGCTCGGCGGCCAACGACTACGGCTTCGTCAAGCCGGGCGAGGTCTACGTCGTCTATCTCAAGGACGGAGGGACCACCGACCTGGACCTCAGCGGCGCGACCGGCACGTTCGACGTGCAGTGGTTCGATCCCAGAAACGGCGGCCCGCTCGAGCACGGCACGGTGGTCCACGTCGACGCCGGCGGCCCGGTGTCGATCGGCCTGCCGCCCGACAGCACGAGCCAGGATTGGGTCGCCCTGGTCACGCCGGCCGCCCGGGTCGTCGACCGCCACGTCTTCTACAACAACTCGGCCTTCGACGGGAACGATCCGGCGGCCAGCACGGCCGACGACGGAGCGATTGCCCCGGACAAGACCGCGCTGCTGTCCGGCCAAACGGCCACGTTCGCCAACTACACCAGCTACTCCAACGGCATCAACGGGATCGTGATCGACGTCGCCGGTCTGCCGGGCACGCCCACGGCGGACGACTTCACGTTCAGGATGGGCAACGACGACGATCCCGACAGTTGGCCGCCCGCCCCCACGCCTGCCAACGAGGACATCACCGTTCGTCCCGGCGCGGGCACCGACGGCTCCGACCGCATCACGATCGTCTGGCCCGACTACGATACGGTCCACCCCGACCCCGCCACCCAGGCCGTGGCCAAGCAGTGGCTCCAGGTGACCGTGCTGGCCACG
>Ga0180434_10007525_pt1 | contig 12244 bp, 8 predicted proteins | sample SS_ome_7_FD_132453 | JGI IMG/M metagenome (GOLD analysis project Ga0180434, IMG submission 132453) | Hypersaline lake sediment archaeal communities from the Salton Sea, California, USA - SS_1_D_2 metaG | ecosystem: Environmental > Aquatic > Non-marine Saline and Alkaline > Hypersaline > Sediment... | reverse complement strand
ATTGATATCACAATAAGAACAATTATGATAATGATTTTACCCATTTCATTCTCCCTGTTTAGATTGGTGAAGATGAACGAAACGAAATAGATGAAACGTGGAAAGAAAACCTTGTTCTCGATCTCCTCCCATGTGCACCTCCAATATTGCAGACAATATTAAAGAGTCCATATTCCCTCGGTCTGAGTAATCTATTAGCCTATCCGTTCTACTGAAAGCCTCTCTCATGAGCTGTATACATTTCATGATCTTCGCATGTAGTCTATACAAATATACCGCTTTCCGAGATCGCCCGATTTTAATACCCTCACGGCTTTCTTCAGTGCATAAATAGTGCATAGATTCGCCGTTATTATTTCGTTTATTGGAGTATGAGAGTTGATAGATACCTGTCGGGAGTAGGGCAATAAAAAAGCCCGGCAGGATAAGGTCTTGCCCGGCTTTTGAAGTGTATCTGTTCGATACTTGTAGAGAGTTGTTTTGGTGGAGGCGGCGGGAATCGAACCCGCGTCCGAAGCTGCCTCAGAAGGAGCTCCTACGTGCGTTTCCCGTCTTTTAAGTCTCGCCTCATCGCACTCCGTCGGGCAGGATTACGATTTCGCCAGTTCCTTAAATTTCGCGCGGAACGTTGGAACACCGCTCCGGGCTAGCCTGAGTATTCGGCGCCCATTCCCGATCCCGCAGGCAAAAATCGAGATGGACGTAGCCGCTCGTTTAGGCGGCTAAGAGATACTGCTCGTTGGCAGATATTTGTTCCCGCTGTTTAACGAGGCCGCGGGACCTCGGCACGCAACTCCAACCTCATCCAACCCCGTCGAAGCCATTCGCCCCCAAATCATATTTCGAGGTGTCTTCTTGACGGCATGAGATTGTTGTATCTTCAACTTATAGAACACGGTGGATAGATACAAGATCCTGACGAGTTATTCATTTGATTAAATCTATAAATCTTACAATGATTTTTATCTATCATGGCCGATATATCTCGACCTGCGGACGCGCGGAAGCACGTCCCTCCAATCTCTATTCAATTTCGATTTTATTTTATCCTCAATCTTTTCTCTTCCCTTCCTCAATTCATCACTCATCCCTCAGCAACTTGTCAGGGCGGAGCCGAAGACAACGTCGCTGAGCATATCGAATGGGCGAAGACCTATTCATCTTTTCTTCATAACTTTCAACCGGTCGAAAGCCGTCTCCTCTTCAAACGGTACGAATATTGCGGTACGAACAATCGAGACAATTTGCATTTTGGTTCGATTCAGCGTTGTTTGATGAGCCAGTATTAGAGGAGGGTAGACTATGTGTTTGGCCATACCTGCCAAAGTAATAGAACTGACAGAAGACGGGCGGGCGACCATTGATCTCGACGGTGTTCAACACGAGGCATCCATTGAACTCGTACCGGATGCAGCGGTTGGATCATATGTCCTGGTTCACGCCGGATATGCCATAAGCGTCCTCGATGAGGATGAGGCGCTTGAAACCTTGAAACTCTTCAGGGAGATGGCCGAGATAGCGGCGGCAGAAGACGCGAGAATGAAGTAATCCTGTAGATGTCGCAACATCCACCTTCTATTCCGTATAAATCATGAAGTATATATCTGAATTCAGAGACGAGTCTCTTGTTAAGGGCATAATTCGGGAAATTCGGGAACTGGCTGTTCCCATGAATATCATGGAAGTATGTGGCGGTCATACGCACGTGATCTGTAGATTCGGCATTAGAGATCTGCTTCCCTCCGAAATACGACTCATCCACGGCCCGGGCTGCCCGGTCTGTGTCATGCCGGCCGAATCTTTTGAACATGCCCATGCTCTCGCTGATATGGAAGATGTTGTCGTATGTTGCTTCGGGGATGTCATGCGCGTTCCGACTCAGAGTGGAACGCTGCTCTCCAAGGCACGGGAAAGTGGATCCGTCCGCATGGTTTATTCGCCCCTGGACGCTATAAAACTAGCGCAGGAAAATCCTGAAATCACGGTGGTTTTCCTGGCAATCGGGTTTGAGACTACCGCCCCTTCAACGGCCATGGCGGTAAAACGCGTACGGAACATGGGGCTCCGGAATTTCAGGGTTCTCAGTACCCATTTCACCGTTCCCGAAGCGTTGCGAGCTCTCGTTGATGATCCCGCAGTCAGGGTGGATGGATTTATCGCTCCGGGTCACGTTACAACGATAATCGGTTTGGACGCCTACCGTTTCCTCGCCGATGATTATAAACGCCCCATAGCAGTGAGTGGATTCGAACCACTGGATCTTCTCCAGTCCATTCTACTCATTCTCAAACAACAACGGGCAGGCAAACCAATTGTTGAGAACCAGTATTCCCGGGCGGTGCGAAGTGAAGGCAATACGGTAGCCCTCCAGGCAATGAACGATGTGTTCGAAAAAACAGATACGCGATGGCGCGGTCTCGGTATCATCCCCGGTTCAGGGCTGAAACTGAATGAGGATTATGCTGAATATGATGCTTCAAAACAGTTCGATCTTGCTTCTGTACCGATTCAACCTGAACCACCCGGCTGCAGGTGCGGCGACGTACTCAAAGGATTGATATCACCCCCGGAATGTGCACTATTTTCCGAAGTCTGCACACCGGATAGCCCGATAGGTCCCTGCATGGTCAGTCCGGAAGGGGCGTGTGCCGCGCACTTCCGTTACCGGTCACTTCCGGGGTCAGACCTTGACATGTGACAAATGAACCAAAACAAGGAAAATGTCACATGTCAAGGTCTGACCCCGTCAAATAAAGGAAGCCAAAGTGAATACAAAGCAACGAATAACCTTGGCGCATGGAGCAGGCGGCCGAGCAAGCGATGAACTACTTCGAACCGTAATCCTCCCGGGTTTGGGAAACGATCCCAGATCAGCGCTCCCTGACTCCGTGGTACTGAGTAATATTGGAGAACGGCTCGCTTTCACCACCGACAGTTATACCGTAACACCGCTCTTCTTCCCCGGTGGAAATATCGGTTCACTCGCGGTCAATGGAACCATCAATGATCTGGCCTGTTCGGGAGCACGTCCACTGGTTTTATCACTGGGGCTCATACTTGAGGAAGGGCTCGAGATCGAAACATTGAGTTCCATTCTCGATGAGATCAGAAAAGCGACACAACTGACGTCCACCCGAATTGTTACCGGAGATACAAAAGTCGTTGGCAAGGGATCAGTTGATAAGATATTCATCAATACGTCAGGTATCGGTGTCATTCCGGAACACATCGGACGAATAGCGCCGAACCAGGCACGGCCAGGCGACGCGATACTCTTAAGCGGTTCCATTGGCGACCATGGCGTAGCCGTCATGGCGGCACGGGAAAATCTTTCATTTTCTTCAAACATTCAGAGCGACTGCGCGCCGCTTCATTCTCTCGTGGCCTCGCTTATGACGGCAACCACGGATATTCGATGTCTCCGCGATCCTACGCGGGGGGGCGTAGCCGCGGCTCTCAACGAAATCGCGCGATCATCCCGAGTCGGAATTACCATAGGAGAGGATGCGATTCCTGTTCATCAGGAGGTAAACGGACTTTGCGAAATCCTTGGACTTGATCCGCTCTACCTGGCCAATGAGGGCAAAATGGTGATCATCGTACCATCGGATTCAGCGGATACGGTACTTGAAACGTTGAAGAATAATCCCCTGGGATCCGAAAGCAACATCATCGGGCATGTTACGGATGATCATCACGGTACGGTTGTTATGAAAACTACACTGGGTACGCATCGAATCGTCGATTATCCCGCCGGCGAACTCCTCCCGAGGATTTGCTAGCTGGCAGCAACACTATCCTACCTCGTAAACAGGGTCTATCAGGCACTATTCTAATGTTAGAATAGTGCCATTCAATAGTAATCTTCTCTTCTCTCTCACCCCCTTGCTCCCTCATTTTCTTACCCTCTTACTTTTCGAAGTGGAGGGTCACGCCCACGGCTACGCCTTCGCTTCTCTCCCGGCTTCGCCGGGCTTCGTCTCCGCGTGGCCGAGGCAGATCCTGGAAAACGGACGCGAAGAAGCCGCAAGCCCGGCGTAGCCACCTGGGCATAGATGCGGGCGTCCCTCCAGCGTGGAACAGATTATTTATGCATTACTCTTAAACAAGAACAGCGCCACCGCCATGAGTAAGGGTCAATGGCAAAGGGCAAGAGAGGAAGATTTTTCCGCAGGTAGTCGATAGCAATACCGATTTCGATGATTTTCATTATCCTCACTTGTTAAACCAAATCATCATTCATCAATCAGAATTCATCAATTCTTCCTGGTCGCACCACTCCGGTAGAGGAAGCCCGAGTTCATCAACAATCCGTTCTTTGAGAGCTGCAAAATACCGCTGGGCTTTACCTCTGTGTCCGGACCGCATACTTGTAAGAATCGCGCCTTTATACGCTGTCTCATCATACGGATCATGCTCAATTGCACGATCCCACCAGGATAACGACTCGTCACTACTGATGTATGATATCTCAGCAAGCGCTCTGAGGATACTGGAATAAAGCTCTGAAAGTCGCTGTCGATACGCGTCTGTGAATCGTTCGTATACCGCATCTTTAAGAAACGGCCCCGCATACAGATCAAAGGCATTTTTCAGGAATCCATAGGCGGTTTCCTCCATGCCGTCCAAAAACTCATCCAGACCTTTCTGAGCCAGATTTTCGAACTCTCTATGCGTCACCGCCACCTGATCCGAGAGATGCAGATGGTAAAACGAATGCTCGAACTTAATTTCAATATGTTTTTCTATGCCGATCTTCGTGAAGATCTTTCTCAGATTACTCACTTCGTTATGAAGCCTGTGCCTGACCTTATCCGGCAAGGCCTCCGGCCAGAGATATTCACCAGCTTCATCTGCCGAAACGCGCAACGTTTCGCTGGAAAGGAGTATTTCAAGAAATCGTTTCGCTTTCAAACGCGATTTCCATAACTCATCATGGATATCACCATGGGTCACAAGACGCATGGGGCCCAAAGTATGAATCCGTATGTATCGCCATGATGAACCTGCCTGTACCGCTTCTTCTTTCGGTTTCTCAGTTCGCTCTTTCCTGCTGGGCGCAATAAGTGCTCCGCGAGTCCGACGCTTTGTTTTTAACTCCGATCTTCGGCCTTCAGCCCAGAGAACAATCTCTGGATCACTGGCGGGCATAAAGCGATATCCATGAATATCAAGCATACTCCAGCATTTCTTCAACCAGACCTGTTCACCAGGTTCATCTTCCATGAGATGGGCGCGGAAGGCAAGAAGGAGCATGGAGTTTGTTAGAACATGCGTCGAATCCCTTTTTTCCGCATCTTGTAAAACAGACGTGATGACCTCTTCCGCCCGATCCTGATCATTGCTTCTCAGTAACACATGAGCCATGCTCAATCTGTTCCATAACATTCGTAAAAAGGAGTAAGGGGGAAATTCTAATGCTTTTTCAAACCCCTCCAATGCTTCCTCACGCGCGCCCGCTCCCCAAGCGAGTCTGGCCCGGGTAACCTGAAACTCCTGGTGAATGCCGGAGTCGGCATCAAAACGGTTGATCAGAGTTTCCACTTCTCCAAGCCAACCCCGCGCCTGATCGAGATTGCCCCTATGGACATCTAATAGACAGAGATTCAGAATACTGGCCGTCCGATACCACTCGCTCGAAAGATCGATACAAAGTGAGAGCGCCCGTCGGCCGTTGAGGACCGATCGTTCCAACTCACCCGTTTTCCCGTATATCTCGGCAAGGAGATGATACAGCCTCAGATAGTGAAAGGTTTTTGCATTTCCGGATGATTTTAACAGGTTCCCGCATGTTGTTAACGCGCTTTGATATTTACCGGTTGAATACTGAAACAGGGCTTGCGTGAACATATGACTCTGTTTCGCATAACTCGAGGAATCCGGATGAATCATCCGTGACACCATTCCAAGGATTGATTCAGCCTTATCGTAATCCCCTTCACGAAGGATATCTTCGGCATACCTGATGGATATCCACCATCCATGCGCAAGTTCCTCATCGATAATGGACAGTATGTTCACGTCATCCGTCTGGTTTTCGGTGTCCCGTGAGACGGCAATCGATGCCCGATTTCTGAGTAATCCAAGAAGCCTGTTTTCGTCAGTGTTTCCTTGGCTCGGTTCGGTCTGTTCAAGCACTCCCCTGAAATCACCTTTTAACTCGGAAACAAGCGCACGTATGAGTCTTCCCCGAGATCCCGCCCGTTGCGTTTCGTTCAGATACGAAGCTATATCGATAAACTCCGAGGGATCGCGATCAACTACCCACGCATAACTTCTGTTCTCAAGCAGGTTCCTCGCATTCTGAACATCATCGATCTCGAGGAAATAGCGCAAGGCGGTAAGCCACTCCTCCCGTTCAACGAGGAAACGTGCAATCTCACGGAGATGCTCTTTGTAGCGGATCTCACCCCATTCTATCCTCGCGCGGTTAATGAGTTTCGCCCTGCTATTGGCATCCATTATCATGCGATTCATCGAACCTGAAACGATATAGGGAAGTGAATCAGCCATTCGTTTCATGCGTGTTTGTGCGCCCGGAACACCGAGAATCTTGTCTATATCTTCGATATAAAACCAAGGGAGAAATGCCATCGAGAGCAGGAGTTCCCGATCCATCCCTTTGACGAAAAACTCACTCCCGGTGATATCGTCCGGTATGAATGATGAGCGCAACTCACTCTCAGAAAGCATCTCAAGTGAATCAGGAGGGGCGGGAAAGGCTTGTGAAAGTGCGTAAATACCCTGAGGCCAACCATCGGTAAATTCCACTATATCATCTATGAGCGCATCTGTTCTCTCTTCTTTCCAGCGTATTCGCAGGAACGAAGCAGTTTCATCTTTCGAAAACGCAAGCTGGTCCTTGGTGATTATCGCCACTTGCCGCGAACGGGCCAGGGATGCCAGAGAAATATTCGGATTAACTGTTGTCGTAATAATGACCCTAATTTGCTGCTCATTTTCATCGATAATACCCTGGATATACCGCTCTATTTCAGTACGAATCGGTGAGCGGTCCAAACGATCAAATACGAGGTACGCGCCCTTCGGATACAGTGTTTTCAGTATCTGTAATAGCTGGACATGTCCTCTTTCCTGAACGAATGATAGTGCAGACTCCTCGCGATCTTCGTTCGATGCCGAAGATATTTGCTTGAGCAGCATATGATGGAAATCGATTAATGTTTTTTCTGAACGACCGCCGAAGAACCAGATAAATTGCTCATTTAGTATTCGTTCAATTTCGAGAACGGCCTGCGTCTTGCCGTAACCGGAAGGGGCTTTGAGTACAGTAACGGCACGCTGAAGGGCTTTGTTGAGTAGCGACTGAATCCGGGGACGGGGAATGAGTTCGTGCTGCTGAAGTCTGATCGACCTCACATCTCCCGGTGTCTTGTTATCCGTTCGAGATTCATTCATGATGCGTATTCCATCATTTTCCAGCCACGAAAAGCTGCCCACACGCCAAGATTACAGCTTCGGTCCAACACCCAATGCCGTGGGTACGTGGGTTCTTCTCAGGAGGGAAACCACGACATGCCCTCTGTGCGATAACGAACCTAATAGTCGACATACGCGTGTCAACCACACCAAAGATGCTCATTCGGTTTACGACATTCGTCGATACGGCTATCGAACTGTAAGAATCTAACAACAACATCGGATTACGAATTCCGGAATCCGAAGAAATATGGTGTTATATTTTCGCCACAGCCATCAGTTTTGTTGACAGGAAAAACTCGCATAGTTTCGACACCGCACATTACTTACTCGACATATACGATGGACTATCAATTTCAGAATTCTGCCCGGGATTACGAAACATGAGTACAAAAAAAACCCCGGAAGAACAGGAAGTATATTCGCTGTCAGAATACCGGATGAGGAAATCGTTGCATCTCGCGGACAAACTCGACATAGCCATCTCCCTCTGCAAGAAACTAAAAGATCTGGTCAAACAGGATCCGTTACGCCAGATCATTCACTCTGATGAAATTAAAGTTAATGTATCAGGAGAAATTGTCGGGATAATTCCCTCACTGGAGCATAAGGAAACATCTTCACGGTTCATAAGTCCGGAAGTGAGGGATGGTGCTCCGATGAGCGAACGGAATATGGTGTGGTCATGTGGCGTTTTGCTGTATGAATTCTTCACGGACACTGTGTTCCAAGGATTGATGCAAAGGGACATGCCAACATCTGAAATAACGACGGTCGAATCCGGATTACCTGATCCCTTACTCCTGCTTCTCTACCGCATGCTGGAACAGGATGGAGATCTCCGAATAGCCGGATTGGATCAGGTATATGAGGAGTTGTATAATATTTCTGTGGGTCTTTGTACCGATTCCGGGACCAAATCAGCAACAGATACCCAACTGATCAGCAGTACAACTCATTCCCGTACCAGTGAGGATTTTTCGACATTCGGCATGCGATTCATCGGAAGAAATCATGAGATGTCGGAACTGCGATCGATGCTGACCACGGCAAGTACTCAACTCATCACACTTGTGGGTCTCGGCGGGATAGGAAAGAGTCGATTGGCTTATGAAGTCGGTCAGGAACTGTCGGGAAATTTTCGTGACGGCGTATATTTTATATCTCTGAATCCGGTTCGTTCGCCGGCATTTATCGTTCTCGCCATAGGGAATGCCATGGGCTTTGCATTTCGAGGGCGAAAAGAGGAGAGAACTCAACTCATCCGACATCTCTCCAATAAGAATATGCTACTGATACTCGACGATTTCGATGAGCTCACTCAGGGATCCGAGATTATCCTGGACATTCTCGAAGACGCACCGGGAATCAGGATCATCGTTACATCACGCCAGCGCCTTAATGTCAGAAGTGAACGTGTGTATGAACTCGTCGGTCTGCCGGTTCCCGTACAATCCGAGATGGATCCTGTGAGCTTCAGTTCAATTCAGCTATTCAACGAACACGCCCGACGTGTTCATCCCGAATTCGATCTGGACAAAGAACTTCCCGCGGTAATTCGTATCTGTAATTCGCTAGCAGGGATGCCACTTGGGATAGAATTGGCTGCCGGTTGGACTCGAGTGTTGTCATGCGCCGAGATTGCTGATGAAATCGATCATGACATTGATTTCTTGGCGACAAAAGAAACCGACCTACCTCAGCGGCACCGCGGAATACGTGCAACCTTTGATCGATCATGGCGATCTCTTGAAAAGCATGAGAAGCTGGGACTTGCACAACTTTCGGTCTTTCGCAACGGATTCCACCGGGAAGCCGCCGGCGAGATCGCCTCCGTTGATCTGGCTATGCTCGCTCGTTTCATAGACAAATCATTGATCCGTCGTGACGCCTTCGGAAGATACAGTATGCATCAGCTCGTTCGACAATATGCCGAATATAGATTGTCGGAGTTTCCGGATTGCGAGGAATTACTCCATGAAAGACACGCTCGCTTCTTTGGCACGTATCTCGAAGAACTCACCAAACACTTCTGGGGAGGGAATCGGTCGGAGATATTGAGTAAAATCGAGGTGGAGTTCCCGGACATACGGATCGCCTGGGATTATGCTATTTCCAACGGATACGACAAGATGATCAGCCAATGGGTTAACCCACTCATGATATTCCTGGAATCCCGGGGATGGTTTCATGAAGCGTGTAGCTTCTGGGATGATGCCGAGAAACGTCTCCGCCCTTATGGAGAAGATGAATCCAATCGTTCGGGGAAAACGCTTTACGGAACAGTTCTTTCCGTTTTAGGACACTCATATGGTTCTTTGGGTGCGTATTCGAAATCACGCGAAATCCTGGAGAAGGCACGGGATATCCTGGAGATACACGGCACCACCGACTCTCTCGCAAATGTGTATACATGGCTGGGTGATGTCTATTCGCGTGAAGGGAAGTATGATCTCGCCCGAACAAACCTTGAATGTGGTCTGAAAAAAAGTATCAAAGCGGGGAACAGATCAGGAGAAGCCAATATTCTCGATGCTCTTGGTACGATTTTTATGTATACCGGGGATTACAATCTGGCCCGTGAGCACCACGAACAAAGCCTTCAGATCTGGCGGAAACTCGGCGATGACCGCGGACTCGCCATCAGTCTGAATAATCTTGGAAATGCCTTTTATTGTGAGGGAAAGCATGAAAAAGCTAAATCACAATACGAAGAGGCCGCCGGAATAAACAGGCGAATCGGAAGAAAGCAGGGGCTGAGAACATCGTTGGGGAATGTGGGAAATATCCTGAACGTTGGTGGACAATTCGAAGAAGCCAGAGAATTGTACGAAGAATGCCTCGCCATAGCGATGGATCTCGAAGATAAACATGCTATCGCCCATTCGAAATATCAGCTTTCGGTTGCCCTTGAAAACTTGAATGATCTCGATACAGCGGAGGAAATGGCAACTCACAGTCTGGCACTGCATCGCAATTCCGGTGAGAAGCGCGGCCAGGCATTGGTTCTCATCTCTCTCGGAAGAATCTACAAAAGAAAGAACCAATTAGACAAATCTGTAGACTATTTTAAACAAAGCGAAACACTTTTCAGGGAAATAGGTGCGAAATGGGGGATCGTTTTTTCTCTGACAAACCTGACGGCAGTGTTTCTTGCCAGGGAAGACATTCCTCAGGCGGAGGAAACAATATGTGAGGCTCTCCGTCTCGCATCACTCATTAAATCCGATTCATTAACCCTTGCGGCTCTTTCCCATGCCGCCCGATTACTGGAGCTGAGAAACCTTTCTTCGGAAGCGTACTCCATGTATTCGTTTATCATAAACCACAGGGCATCTGAGTTCGAAAGCGAAAACAACGCAAAGGACGGCATCAGGCGGCTCAAAATGCCTATGCCGTCTTCCGGGAAGACAGTCTCTCCTTCATCACCTGATCAAAGCGATTGTTCATACTACGTGAATCAGGCATCGGAGATACTAAAACGGTAACATAATTCAGTCAGAAACCTCTGGATTTCCTTTCCTGTGATCAGTTATACGCTCAATACATCGGCTCTGCAGAAACGCTCTTCCCGATGCCGATTGGGCAATCATTCGGCACTGGTATACACCTGTCGTAACCGATCTCCCGGTTTCATCCGTACCGTCCCAGCAGACGGCATGGAGGCCCGGGTCATTGAATTCCTGCACAAGATTTCTGACAAGCTTCCCTTTTGAATCGATAATTTGAACCGTGACATGGCTATGACGTGAAAGCGCGTAGGGAATATTTGTTTCCGCATCAAAAGGATTGGGCTCGATCTCCATGAGACTGTATTCGCCCGTCATGCCGTATCTCCTTTAATGTTACAACCAGCCGTTGCGTATCGTTTCCGATGTGCACATACATATTGAGAATTGTTCATCTCTTCCAAGGACTCATTGTTGTCATGCTGTGTTATTATATGGATCCCCACTCAGATTCCACTCAGACTATTATCCGGTTCCGTGTAGTCGAATATCTTTTCTCGATTTTGAAAGGGGTTAAATTCCCTTATTTTTTCGTGGATTAATTCACCGTTCCTGTTATAGATGAAGTAATGGAGCCCCCCGGGTAAACCCACTGTTTTCCGCGAAGGCGGATATAACTTGGCGCAGGTCGATCGGCACATTTCATTTGCCGGTGATCATGGGCATTACGACATCCGATCGAAACCTGTTCGAATATGCCATCAGCGACATTTGTAGGCATGATGTCCGGCTCGAGAAAGAACTCCGGAGACAAGTAACCGTGCTGAACAAGGAACACACGACTCTACGATCCATACTCGCAACGGATACAAACCTCGCATTCACCGCAGCGATAAAGATCCTCATCGATCTTCTCGAATACATCGAGGAAAAACAAAGCTACGGTATGATCTATCCGATTCTACGACCGGAGGATATCACGGTAAATGAATGGGGCGGCGAACCTGAGATATGTCTACCCTCGGATATACAGGAACATCGCGCATATTTGAGTCCTGAAATTAAAAACGGCCACATTCCGGACGAGCGAAGTACGATCTGGTCTCTCGGTATGCTGTTCATCGAACTGATTACCGGACAGCGCGCAGAAGAATATGAGAATAACATAAATAGATTGCCGGACCTTCTCGAGCTACGACCAGACCTTACGGAAGAGATCGCGTTAACCCTCTATCACATGGTGGATAGTGATCGGGATCTCCGTTTAGAAAATCTCACATCACTTAAATCTGAATTAAAGCGCGTTGAAGCTTTATATACAGATGCAACCACTTCAATGATTGACTCTCAGGGTT
>Ga0180434_10007524_pt1 | contig 12245 bp, 10 predicted proteins | sample SS_ome_7_FD_132453 | JGI IMG/M metagenome (GOLD analysis project Ga0180434, IMG submission 132453) | Hypersaline lake sediment archaeal communities from the Salton Sea, California, USA - SS_1_D_2 metaG | ecosystem: Environmental > Aquatic > Non-marine Saline and Alkaline > Hypersaline >... | reverse complement strand
GCCGTTCTCTCCGGCCTGGAGGCGCTGCCGATCGAATCGGCGATCGTCGTCTGCGGGATCGGGATGTTGCGGGACTTCGAGTTGGGGTACTGGAACGGCGAGACCTACGAGCGACATCGCTGCACCGAGCCGGTCGAGCTCGTCTCCCTCCAGGGGAACATCGCGCCGTGCGGCGATCAGCGGATCGTCCATCTCCATGCGTGCGTTGCGAAGCGGGACGGATCGACGCTCGGCGGCCACCTGTTCGCCGGGACGGTTCACAACACGGCCGAGATCCTGTTGGTGTGCCCTCGGGGGATGGTGCTCGAGCGGAGAACGGAACCGTCCGGTCTGACCGGGCTGTACCCGCGGGCTACGTGAAGCGCGCCGAGCCGCGGAGGCCGTGAAGGAATGCGCTTCCGCGGATCCTCGGCCGGCCCGCCCGCTGGAGCTCGGCGATCTCGATCAGTCGATCCGCGGTCCCGACGAGGAGGCGGTCGGTGTCCCGAAGGCCGACGGCTCCGGCGGCGATTCCCCCGGCCTCGATCCCGGTGAGTGCTGTCCGATGGATCTTCAAGCGCTCCTCGCCGAGCCGGGTCCACGCCCCGGGCCAAGGATTCGTTCCGCGAACGAGGTCGTGAATCCGCTGCGCGGGGGTCTCCCAGTCGATCCGGCCGTCGTCCCGGCTCAACCTCGGAGCCATCGACACGCCGTCCTCCGGCTGCGGCCGGGGCGTGACCGCGCCGTCGTGGAGGCGCTCGATCGTCTCCACGATGACGTCAGCTCCGAGGCGCGCCAAGCGTTCCTCGAGCTTGCCGGCGGTCTCATCCGGACCGATGGCGATCGAACGCTGAAGGAGCAGGTCGCCGGTGTCCATGCCTTCGTCGATCAGGAACGTCGTGATCCCGGTCGTGGTCTCTCCGCGGATGATCGCCCAGTGGACGGGGGCGGCCCCTCGGTATGCCGGGAGCAGCGAGGCGTGGATGTTGATCGTCCCCAGGGCCGGGAGCGTAAAGACGGCCGGCTTCAGGAGCTGCCCGAACGATGCGACGACGATGGCCTCCGGTCGGGCCTCGCGGAGCCGCGCGACCGAATCCGGTCGGCTGATCCGTTCGGGCTGAAATACCGGCAGGCCGAGGCGGATCGCTTCCGACTTGACCGCCGGAGGCTTGACCGTGGCGTGACGGCCGACCGGGCGATCCGGTTGGGTGACGACGAGCGAGATCTCGTATCGATCAGCGAGGGCGAGGAGCGCCGGGCTGGCGAAGCGGGACGTTCCCAGAAAGGCGAGCCTCAAGCGGACTCCTCTCGTTGTCTCCGATACTCCTTGAGCAGGCTGCGCCTGCGGGCGGGACTCAGTCGATCGAGGAACAGGTTCCCGTTCAGGTGGTCCATTTCGTGTTGAATCGCGCGCGCCAGGAGCCCCTCGCCTTCGATGCAGACCGTCTCCCCTTCGAGTGTGGTGCCCTCGACGACCGCCCGGACCGCGCGATCGACCGGGGCGTCCACGCCGGGGACGCTCAGGCATCCTTCCCTCACCTGCTCGACCTCCTCGGACGTCTCGATCAGGACGGGATTGATCAGAATGTGGAACTCCCCCTCGACGTCGAGAACGATGATCTGCTTCGAGATCCCGATCTGTGGCGCCGCGAGGCCGGCGCCGTTGGCGCGCAGCATCGTCTCCACCATCCGTTCGCAGATCGCTCGGATTTCGTCGTCAATCGCGTCCACCGGCTTCGCCGGTCGTCGCAGGGTCCCGTCTCCGTACGTTCGAATCTCCATGCCGCTCCTCTTGCGTCCCGAAACGACGCATTATAAAGTGGGCCTCGGGATGCCACAAGAGAACAGCGATTGGGAGAATCAGCTTCAGAAGATCATCCGGCTGGAGCGATCCACTGGGTACCGGGACGAGGCGGTAACCCGCGGACTGGGGTCGTTCGTCCGGTCGAACATCCCGGAGGCGGTGTCGATCGTCCGCGGCTACGAGACCGCGTCGCTCGCAGAGCGACGCGCGATCGTCGACCGTCTGCTCGAACACGTGGCGGCTGCGGCGCAGGACAGCGTGTCTGCCTCCCGTGACCTAGACGTTCCCGTGATGCGCGCAAAGGGCGTCGGGCCGAAGCGCGCCGCCCTCTTGGCGAAGCTGGGAATCGAGACGATCGAGGATCTGCTGCTGTACTTCCCGCGGCGTTTGGAGGATCGCTCGAAGATCGTGTCGATCGGGTCGGTCCGAGCGGGTCAGGAGGTGAGCGTGCGCGGGGAGGTCCACGCGCTGAGTACGCGCCGAGTCCGCGGCGAGATGACGATTCTCGAGGCGGCGGTTGGAGATGGAACGGGGTTCCTGTACGCGGTATGGTTCAATCAGCCGTGGATCGCCGACCGCCTCAAGCGGGGGGATCGGATCGATCTCTACGGGAGGGCCGAACGGAGCCGCGGCGAGCTCCAGATGCGCTCTCCGACCTGGGAGAAGGCCGGCGCCGGGCTGGAGACGGGCCGCTGGGTCCCCGTCTACCCGGCCACCGAGGGCGTGTCGGACCGGTATCTTCGGTCGCTGATCGATCGCAACCTGGAGGCGTACCTCCCGGCCGTCGAGGATGTCCTGCCGGATTCCATCCGCGATGCCCACGGCCTCGCCCCGCGTCGTGCAGCGATCGAGGCGATCCACCGACCGGCCGACCCGGAGGCGTTCGAGCGCGCCCGGCGGGCCCTCGCGTTCGAGGAGCTGTTCCTTCTTCAAGTGGGGCTGGCGCCGGCGGAGCGGGACGCCCGGGGACGGGCGCTCCGACCCTCGATCGGACTGGTCGATTCGTTCCTGGCCGGCCTGCCGTTCCGCCTCACCGGATCGCAACGCACCGCACTGAGCGAGATCACGTCGGACCTGACGCGTCCGATTCGCATGATGCGGTTGCTCCAGGGGGACGTCGGTTCGGGGAAGACGCTGGTGGCCGTAGCGGCGGCGCTGCTCGCGATCGACGGGGGGCGTCAAGTCGCCGTCATGGCCCCGACGGAGATCCTCACCGAGCAGCACGCGCTGAACCTCCGTCGCCTTCTGGCCGATCTTCCGGTGACCGTGAAGGTCCTGACCGGCGCGACGCGGGACAAGGACGCGATTCGAGCGGCAGTGGAATCGGGCGACGTGGATCTGCTGGTGGGCACGCATGCGCTGATCGAGGAGGGGGTGGCGTTCCGCGATCTGGGGCTGGTCGTCATCGACGAGCAGCATCGCTTCGGGGTCGTCCAGCGGGCTCAGATCGAGGAGAAGGGGGAGGACGTCGACGTCCTCGTGATGAGCGCGACGCCGATCCCGCGCACGATCACACTGACCCTCTACGGCGAGTTCGACGTCTCGGTGCTCGACGAGCTTCCGCTCGGAGCGCGGGCGATCGAGACCCGGTGGGTCCCCGAGGCGCGGCGGGAGCAGGTGTACGGGGACGTGCGCCGATTCCTCGGAACGGGGCGACGAGGATACGTCGTTCTCCCGCTCGTCGAGGAGTCGGAGAAGGTCACGGCAAAGGCTGCGGTGCAGGTCGCGGACGAGTTGAGCGCTCGATTCCCGGACGCCGGTGTCGGGCTGATCCACGGACGCTTGTCGGCAAGCGAGAAGGCCGAAACGATGGAACGATTCCGCGGCAGCGAGGTCCGGCTGCTCGTGGCGACCACGGTGATCGAAGTGGGGATCGACGTCCTCGATGCGGACTTCATGGTCATTGAGCACGCGGATCGCTTCGGCCTGTCGCAGCTCCACCAGCTGCGCGGCCGAATTGGACGGTCGGGGCAGCCCGCAGACTGCTACGTCATCGCGGACGCGCAGACGGACGAGGCGGTGGAGCGGCTGAAGGCGTTCGTCCGGTATTCGGATGGGTTCGACATTGCTGAGGAGGATCTGCGCATCCGAGGACCCGGGGACCTGCTCGGCACTCAGCAGCACGGGTTCTTCACCCGGCTACGTGCGGTGAACCTGCTCGGCGATCTCGACCTGATGAGGGAGGCCCGGGACGCCGCGCGACGGCTTCGCCGCGAGGGAATCCCGAGCGATCTGGTCGACGCGGCACAGCGCCGGTTCGGCGACGCGCTCCAGCTCCTGCAGGTCTAGTCGGGGGGGCGGATCCTCGTTCCGACGCGTCCCCCGGAGGCAAGACTCGAGAGCGCATCCGGCACATCCAGGTCGAAGACCTCGATTGGCAGGCGATGCTCCCGGCAGATCTCGACCGCGACCTGATCCATCACCCCATACCGGCGGTCGAGGTAATCGTCGAAGGTGAGGTCCTCGATCAGCCGGGCGCGAGGATCGGTCGACGGATCGGCGCTGTACACGCCGGCGACGTTGGATCCCTTCGCGAGCAGATCGGCGCCGATCGACACGGACCGGATGGCGGCGGCCGTGTCGGTGGTCACCAAGGGGCTTCCCGTTCCGCCGGCGAAGATGACAATCGTCCCCTCTCGCAGGGCACGGCGCGCGGCGCGCGCCGAGATCGGCTGGGTGAGTTCGGTGTCGATCGCCGATTGAATGTGGACCGCCCGGCCGCTCGATTCCAGGTAGCTGCGCAGGGCGAGCGCGTTCAGCACGGTGGCGAGCATGCCGAGCGTGTCCGCTTCGATGCGGTCCAGCCACGGGCTCTGCGCGCCGCGAAGGACATTTCCCCCGCCGACGACGATGGCCAGCTCGATGGAGTGAAGCGGCGCGATCTCACCGGCGATCCAGTGCAGTCGATCGGGGGAAAACGCGCCTTCGGGGCCTTTGAACGCTTCGCCGCTGAGCTTCAGGAGGATGCGAGAAGGGGATCCGGGCATCCGCCGACCTCGATCTCGAATCGCGCGAAGCGCTTGACGTAGATGTTCTCGCCGGTCTTCGTTCGGAGGTCGGCGAGCATGTCCTCGATGGTGACGTCCGGTTCCTTCACGAACGCCTGCTTCGTCAAGCAGTTGCCTTGGTAGAACCGCTTCAGCCGACCCTCCGCCGCCTTCTCGATGATCTCGTCCGGCTTGCCCTGCTCCTTCATCTGCCGGCGGAACTCGGCCTGTTCGCGCTCGATGTCCTCCTCCGGGACGTCCTCGGGGGAAACGTAGAGCGGGTTCTCTGCAGCGATGTGCATCGCCACGTCGTTGGCGAACGCGCGAAACTCGGTGCTGTTGGCCGCGAAGTCCGTGTTGCAGGCGATCTCGACGAGCACACCGACTTTGCCTGTGTGATGCACGTACGCGACGACCCGGCCTTCTTGAGCTTCCCGGCCGATCTGCTCCATCAGCTCGAGGCCCTGCTCGCGGAGGATCTCCTTGGCGCGCTCGATGTTGCCTTCGGCCTCGGTCAGCGCACGTTTGCAGTTCATCATTCCGATGCCGGTGTCCTCGCGCAGCTTCTTGATGTCTTCGATCCTAATCGTCGTCATCGTCGGGCTCTTCCTCAGCGTCCTCTTCCGATTCCTCTTCCTCGTCCCCCGGCTTGTCCTCGTCCGAAGCGTCGCTGCCGGCCAGCGGCTCTCTCCGCTCTTCCTCTTCGGACGCGTCGGTCGGTTCCTCCTCGGCCTCCGTTCCGACTGATTCCTCGGACGTCCCGGCGGCGGCTTCCGTGGGCGCGGGGGCTTCCTCGTCCTGTCGCCCTTCCCGTCCTTCGAGCACGGCGTCGGCGATCCGCGCGGTGATCAGCTTCGTCGCCTTGATCGCATCGTCGTTTCCGGGGATCAGGAAGTCGATCGGGTCCGGGTTGCAGTTCGTGTCGACGATCGCAATCACGGGGATGCCGACGAGGTTCGCCTCGTGTACGGCGTTCGCCTCGACGTCCGGATCGATCACGTACAACAGGTCGGGCTTTCGCTGCAGATGTCGGAGGCCGTTCAGGTTGCGTTGGAGCTTGGCGAGCTCGCGTCGCAGACGGCTTGCCTCCTTGTTCGGCATGTGATCGACCGTTCCGTCCTCGATCACCATCTCCAGCCGCTTCATCCGCTCGATGCTCTGCTTGATCGTCCCGAAGTTGGTCAGCGTTCCCCCAAGCCATCGGCGGTTGACGTAGTGCGCGCCGCAGCGCTGCGCTTCCTCCACGATCGTCGATTGCACCTGCTTCTTCGTGCCGACGAACAGGATCTCTTCTCCGGCCGCCACGTGGTCGCGGACGTAGAAATAGGCTTTCTTGAAAAGGTCGACCGTCTGTTCGAGGTCGATGATGTGGATCCCCTTGCGCTCGGTGAAGATGTAGCGCGCCATCTTAGGGTTCCACTTCCGCGTTCGATGCCCGAAATGCACCCCGGTTTCGAGCAGCTCCTTCATCGTCAGGACTTCCACATCACCCTCCCACTGGAATCGCAGTTCGTATGTGGCCGAAGTATAGCGAACCACCGTAGAAACCGCAATCCAGGCGTTCCGGGGCCGATCGCGCGGTTGTCGGACCCCCCCCGGCGGAGCAATAATGGAGGCGAAGGTGGGACGATGAGACGCACGGACGCAGCGCAGGTCGATCCCGACCCGGTGCGCGAACTCCCGAAGAACATCGAGGCCGAACAGGTCGTTCTCGGCTCGGCGATTCTCGAGCCGGAAGGGACGATCCCGATTCTTGTGGAGAAGCTGCTACCGGAGTACTTCTACCAGCGACGCCATCGCGTCATCTTCCGGACCATCCGCGAGCTGTTCGACCGCGGCGAGCCGTCGGACATCGTGTCCCTGGCGAACCGCCTCGAGGAGCGGGGCGAGATGGAGCGGGCGGGCGGGCGGATGTACCTCAACGAGCTGATCGACCGCGTCGCGACGACGGCGAGCCTGGAGTACTACGCCGAAATCGTCAAGAAGAAGGCGACGCTTCGATCGTTGGTGGAGGCCGGGGGACGGATCAGCGAACTGGGCTACGATGAGGTCAGTGAGACCGATGAGGTGATGGACCGGGCCGAGTCGCTCATCTTCGACATCTCCAGCCGCGATTCAGCCGGATCGTACTACCTCGTGAGCGACTTCCTCTACGAACACATCGACACGCTGGAGGAGCTCCACCGTGATCCGAATCGACACACGGTCACTGGGTTCTCGACCGGGTTCCCGCGGCTTGACGAGATGCTCTCCGGGCTCCAGCGATCCGATCTGGTCATCGTTGCCGGGCGCCCGGGGACGGGCAAGACCAGCCTCGCCCTGGCCCTCGCACGGCACGCGGCGATCCGGGAGAAGGCCGGAGTCGGCATCTTCTCGCTGGAGATGGCCAAAGAGCAGCTGTTGGAACGCCTCCTCTGTGGCGAGGGAAAGGTCAGCCTTCACAAGCTTCGGGGGGGGTACATTCCGAGCGCGAAGTGGCGCGATCTGGCGATGGCGGCCAGCAAACTGCAGAAGGCGACGATCGTCATCGACGACACGCCGGGTGCCTCGATTCTCGAGATTCGGGCCAAGGCCCGCCGGATGGCGTCCCAACACAAGATCGACATGATCATCGTCGACTACCTTCAGCTCGTGGAGGGAGCGGTTCGGCTCGACATTCGAGAACAGGAGATCGCGCACATCTCGAGGTCATTGAAGAAACTGGCTCGGGAGCTGAACGTTCCGGTGGTCGCCGTTTCGCAGCTCAATCGAGCCGTCGAGCAGCGGGAGAAGAAGTACCCGCGGCTCGCCGACCTGCGCGAGAGCGGCGCGATCGAGCAGGACGCGGATGTGGTGATGTTCATCTATCGCGAGGACTACTACCGGCAGCCGGAGGAGGAGCCGGCGGCCGAAGCGGCCGCGTCCGAAGCCGAGATCATCATCGCCAAGCAGCGGAACGGCCCTCTCGGCCGGGTAACGGTGAACTTCCACAAGGCGTACGCGAGTTTCTATCCGATGGCGTGGGACGACGCCTCCTCGGCGCCGTTCTAGGCGAGCCCGGGTGGGGGTTGCCCGAGTCGCTCCGGTATAATCGGCGGCGAATCCTCGGAGCACTCAGGAGGGGTCATGGCTTATCCGAGCGAATACCGGTACACGAAGGACCACGAGTGGGTCTCGATCGACGGGGATCGCGCCCGAATCGGGATCACCGACCACGCGCAGAGCGAGCTCGGGGACATCGTCTTCGTCGAGCTCCCGGCGGTGGGAAACGCCGTTCATGCGGGGGAGATCCTGGCCACGGTGGAGTCGGTCAAAGCGGTGGGAGACGTGTTCGCCCCGTTCGATGGGACGGTCGTCGAGGTCAACGAGGATCTCGACTCTTCGCCGGAGACGATCAACAGCGCGCCGCACGACGAGGGCTGGATCGCGGTGATCGAGTTCAGCGACCCGTCGGCGATCGAAGGGCTGCTCGACGCCGAGGGATACAAGAAGCTCATCGCAGAGGGCTAGACGGGGATGCGCTATCTCCCTCACTCGGCGGCCGACCGGCGCGCCATGCTGGCGTCCATCGGCTTGTCGTCCGTGGATGAGCTGTTCTCCGACATCCCCCGCGCGGTAACCGACGCGTTCCGGCCGCTCGGTCTGTCTCCCAGGAGCGAGCAGGAGGTGTTCGCGGAGCTCACCGAGCTGGCACAGCGCAACGGCGCAGCCGGCACGGCGTGCTTCCTCGGGGGTGGGATCTACGATCACTACGTCCCGAGCGTCGTGGGTCACGTCCTGTCCCGCTCGGAGTTCTACACGGCGTACACGCCGTATCAGCCGGAGGTCAGTCAGGGGACGCTGACGGCGATGTTCGAGTTCCAGACGCTTATCGCCGAGCTGACCGGTATGGAGATCGCCAACGCGTCGTTGTACGACGGCGCGACGGCGCTGGCCGAGGCCGCGTTGATGGCCGAACGGCTCAAGCATCGAGGGCGGATCGCCGTGGCGCGCTCGCTGTTCGCGAACGTCCGGAGGGTCCTCGATACCTACTGCTGGGCCGGGGGGATCGAGGTGGTCGAACTGCCTTACCTCCCCTCCGGCAGGTGTGATCTCTCCCACGTTCCCGGCGATGTCTCTGCGATCGTGCTCCAGTCGCCGAACGCGTTCGGGGTGATCGAGGCGCTGGAAGGTGTCAAGGAACGGGTCGGAGATGCGCTGTGGATCGTTTCGGTCCACCCGCTCTCGCTCGGAATCCTCGCCCCGCCGGGTGCGTTCGGGGCCGACGCGGTCGTCGGCGAAGGCCAGCCGCTCGGGCTGACGATGTCGTTCGGCGGACCACTGCTCGGGCTGTTCGCGACCCGGGCGGCCTATCTGCGGCAGATGCCCGGACGGGTCTCCGGGCGGACCGTCGATGCAGCGGGAAACGTGGGATACACGATGGCCGCGCAGACGCGAGAGCAGCACATCCGGCGGGAGCGGGCGACGTCGAACGTCTGCACGAACTCCGCCCTTTGCGCCCTCGCGGCAACGGTCTATCTCGCCGCGGTCGGCGCCGGCGGGCTGCGCCGGGTCGCCGAACTGAACGCGGAGAAGGCTCACTACCTGGCGGGTCGGATCGCCGCGATCGACGGGTTCGACATGGCCTTCTCCGGTCCGTTCTTCAACGAATTCGTCGTCCGGGTTCCGGGCGACCCGGCCGAACTGCACCGCAAGGTGCTCGACGCCGGGATTCTGGTGGAATCGCCGGATTCGCTACGGCCCTACGGCCTCGACGACGCCCTTCGGATTGCGGTGACGGAGAAGCGGACCCGGGCGGAGCTCGACCGGTTGGTCGACGCGCTGAGAGGGGCGACGTGACGACGATCTTCGACCTGCCGCGAGGCGCCGAAACCGGCGGTCTGTTTCCCGATCCAGACGTCCCGGCAGCCGGGATCGACGGACTGATCGATCGGACGCTGCTCCGGTCGGACCCGCCGCGGATCCCGAATCTCAGCGAGCCGGCCGTGATGCGGCATTACACGGCGTTGTCGAAGCTGAACTACGGGGTCGAGGACGGGATCTATCCGCTGGGCAGCTGCACGATGAAGTACAACCCGAAGCTCCACGAGGATCTGGCAAGGCTGCCGGGGTGGGCGAACGTTCACCCGCTCGCCGGACCTCGATCGGCGCAGGGAGCCCTCGCGTTCCTGCATCGATTGTCCGCGTTGCTCGGCGGGATCGCTGGGCTTCCCGGGGTCTCCCTCCAGCCGGTGGCTGGCGCCCACGGGGAGTTGACCGGGATGTTCCTGTTCAAGAAGCACTTCGAGGAGCGGGGGGAGCTGGCGCGTCGACGGATCCTCCTCCCGGACTCGGCCCACGGGACGAATCCCGCCTCCGCGGCGACCGCGGGGTTCACCGTGACGGAGATTGCGTCGAACGAGGCGGGGATGATCGATCTCGAGTCGCTCGAGAACGAGCTCGACGAGACGGTGGCCGGGATCATGCTGACCGTGCCGAACACGTTGGGGATCTTCGAGGAGCGGATCCTCGAGGTGACGGAGAAGGTCCACGCGGCCGGTGGCTTGTGCTACTTCGATGGGGCGAACCTGAACGCGTTTCTCGGCCGGGCGCGTCCGGGCGACATGGGGGCCGACGTCTTCCACTTCAACCTTCACAAGACCCTCTCCGCCCCGCACGGAGGCGGCGGACCGGGTGCCGGTCCGATCGCCGTCTCCGAACCGTTGGTCGACCATCTTCCCGTGCCGCGGATCGAGCGGGAAGGTGAGGCGTACACGCTGAGCTGGGACCATCCACGATCGGTCGGAAGCGTCCATTCATTCTACGGGAACGTCCTCGTGGCGCTGAAGGCGTACGCGTATCTTCTACAGCTCGGCGACGACGGACTGCGGGCGGTCAGCGGCGACGCGGTGCTGAACGCGAACTACCTCCAGGAACGGCTGAAGCGAACGTACAGACTCCCGTACGACCGTCGATGCAAGCACGAGTTCGTTCTCTCCGGGACCGACCCGGGCGAGGCCGTCAACACGCTCGACATCGCCAAACGGCTGATCGACTACGGATTCCACCCTCCGACGATCTACTTCCCGCTGATCGTCCGGGAAGCTTTGATGATCGAGCCGACGGAGACCGAGGGGAAGGACGGGCTCGATCGCTTCGCCGAAGCGCTAGAACGGATCGCCTCCGAAGCACGGGAGCAGCCGCAACTTCTGCACGAGGCGCCGCACCGAGCGCCGGTGCGGCGCCTCGATCAGACGGCCGCGGCGAGGAATCCGGTGCTGACCCACCCGCTCGATGAGGGGGACGCGTAGCGCGGCGGCCTAGTCCGACGCGTCCTGCAACGCGTCCTCGATCGCGTCCGCGACCCGCTCGCATACTGCCCTGTCGTCCGCTTCGACGAGGATCCGGACGAGCGGCTGCGTCCCCGACGGGCGAACGAGAACCCTGCCGGCTCCGCCGAGCTGCTCCTCCGCTTCAGCCACCGCGCTTTGCACCCGGACCTGTCCGACGAGTTCCGCGGGCGCGGCGCACGGGACGTTCCGGTGGACCTGCGGGTGGAGGGGGATGGTCCGAGCGAGGGTGGAGAGGCTGGTGCGCTTGCGATGCGCGATCTCGAGCAGTTTCACCGCGGTGAGGATCCCGTCCCCGGTCGGTGAGTACTCCGAGAAGATGATGTGTCCCGACGGCTCCCCGCCGAGCCGCGCGGACGTGTCGCACATCCTCTGGGACACGTAGCGGTCGCCCACGGGGGTCCGAATCGTCTGGATCCCTTGCTCGGCAAGGCAACGTTCCAGGCCGAGGTTGCTCATCACCGTCGTCACCACGACGGGCGGAGTGAGCGATCCGGCCTCGGCCATGTGTAACGCCGCGATGCCGATCATGTGGTTTCCGTCGATCGTCCGTCCGTCCGCATCGACCAGAAGCACCCGATCTCCGTCGCCGTCAAACGCGATGCCCAGGTCCGCGGCGTGCTCGCGCACGGCGCGGCGAAGAGGCTCGAGACAGGTCGAACCGCAGTCCTGGTTGATCCGAAGGCCATCGGGGGTGTCGTGGAGGGTCGCGACCCGAGCCCCAAGATGGCGAAAGACATGCGGTGCGATGTTGGCCGTGGCGCCGTGGGCGCAGTCGACCACGAGCATCATGCCCGAGAAATCGACATGCTCCGTGTCGATGACCCCGGCGAGGAACGCGGCGTACCGCGTCGCCGCGGCCTCGAGCGGAGCGATCGTTCCGATCCGCGCCGCCGGGGGTGAGGGATCGTCGAGCGCCGCTTCGATCGCCGCTTCCTTCTCGACGCCCAGTTTCATCCCCCGCCGGTCGAAGAACTTGATCCCGTTGTCGTCCGGGGGGTTGTGGGACGCGGAGATGACCGCGCCCAGGTCGGCCCGTTCGTCCTTGATCAGAAACGAGATCGCCGGCGTCGGGATGATCCCGGCCAGGCGCACGTCAACGCCGGCCGAAGCGAAGCCGGCGGCAAGGGCCCCTTCGAGCATCGGGCCGCTCACCCGTGAGTCCCG